>Ga0247742_10000138_pt1 | contig 62700 bp, 50 predicted proteins | sample UWRJL208509C2_FD_180944 | JGI IMG/M metagenome (GOLD analysis project Ga0247742, IMG submission 180944) | Plant litter microbial communities from Arlington Agricultural Research Station in Wisconsin, United States - UWRJ-L208-509C-2 | ecosystem: Environmental > Terrestrial > Plant litter >...
AAAGCGCCGATTCGACGCTCGAAGTCGCGTCGATTCTTTCTGGCTGCCTCCCTAAGAGGCTGCTTGATGGTTACACCAGGCAAGGGGCATGGTTCGTCTGAGCCTTTAAGGGCGTGTGCATACTTAGGTGCTATGACGCGCAGCGAATCCAGCTCAGGGTAACCGAGCTGTGCCAAAGACTCCGTCAGCGCAACCATCCAGCGGTCCTCTGGGTCCCCACTTCCCACTCCGTGCAAGAACAGCAAGATCGATTCATTCGACAAGAAAAGTCCCTTCGCGTCCACCCTGGAAATCCTGTACGGCTAGACCAGGCCTTTTTTGGCAAGCATAGTCATGAAAAAGGTGTCTTCCCGAAGAAGCGAAACCTTGAAGCGACTCATCCGCACCCAAGTGAAAGAAGTTTTACAAAAATAACGCAGTAAGCCTAAGGCTTTCCTCTTTCCCCGAGGAATCAGGCACCCTGGTTGACCGATCCGGATGACTTACTTGGCTACGCTGTGTTCTAGTTCGCTGTAGGCACGACTTGCTATTTCGCGCACTCGCGCCAGCAAAGCCTCGGGCTCCTGCGAAAGATCCAGCGGAAACTCCAGTACGGACACTTCCGTATTCAGTACTCGGCGGGAACGGGGCTGTCCAGCGCCTGCGTAAACGAGCCAAGCACGCGGTACCCCAAGCGCGGTGCAGTAAGCCAGCATTTGGTAATGGTCCGCATTGGGATAAGTTCCACTGGCAGATGCGGCCTTGTACTTGGCATCAAAGATCATCGCCGGCCGTCCGCGGACGGAGTGCACCACGTCCACATACATCCGTACTCTGTCGCTGCTCGGATACCCGGGCTCTGCTTCGTCCATGAACGCTTCATATTGCCACTCCGTCAGCCCTGGGTACGGCTCCAGCGCCTCCCTAAGCGCGGTCGCAACAAAGTCCTCAAACACGGTGGCCATATTCACCACAAAGGACGCAACTGCACGATGACCCGCCCCGCCCTCGGCGGACATGGTACGAAGAATAATCTCGGACAGCCTCAATGCCGGCGCATAGTGCCCGTTCATGCGAGATTCGCTCCAAGAGGGAAGAGGAGCTCCGTGGTTCAAGGCCGAAACGCCGTCGAGCTTTGAATCCAAGTGCGCAAGTCGCCCAACAAGTGAGACAGTCAACCGCGGAACATGGAGCATCATCCGTACGGCCGCACGAAGAATCTGGTTTTCCGCTACGTCCGCGGTGTAGTCGTCATAGGACACTTCTAGTGGCAAGAGCATCCCAGGCCGGCGGGTCATCTGATCGCCGACGCGGATGCGGCCCCTGACTGTTCGTAGTGATTCTTCCACGTGCACGTAGCCGTTGAGAGGGCCCCGTTCGAGTGCCCGTTCACCGTGCCTTGCAAGGGATTCACCCAGCGCAGCAAAGAGATCCTCATCCTCTTCCGCAGCTACGTTGTCCGGCCTAAACCCAGGGTCGGCGGCGTAGCCCAGCAAAAAGAGCAATCTGCTGAGACCCACCTTTTCCTTCGGGTTCACCCTGACTAGAAGGTTATCGATCTGGACGGCTCCAACCTTGCCGGAAGGCAGTATTGTCCATGCACCACCATGGGCAGGGACAACGGAAACGAGCCCAGTGTCCCGCAGCGTGGCAGCAACCTCGCCGTCCAGGACGACGGGCTCATTATGCCCCTGCAGTTCGTCGAGGATGATCTCAACCGGCATTATTCTGTCGCTTCGTCGTCCAACTCCGGCACAACGGCAACCGTAGCCAGACCGACGTCACCCTTGGCCTTGCGCCGAATGGCGGCGAGGCCGAACTTCTCACGGATCTTTTCCCGACTCATTTGTCCGAAATAGTGTTCTTCGAGCAACGGCAACAACTCGTATTTCCAGATCTCGGTCAGACCCTGATCAGTTTCTGCATGCTCCTTCATGAAGTATGAAGGCCCTATCATCAAGTCGCGCTTCGTGTCACCAAGCTCGCTATTCAGTGCATTTAGCAGGTCGGCGCGCAGGGCCGGCTGACCGGTCGTCTCCAGGAAGCGCTCGAGCATGCCCGAGATCATGCCTTCCTGCGGATGAAGCTCCACAAACGCGAAGCGACGTCGAATCGCGGCGTCAACCATGGCAATTGAGCGGTCGGCTGTATTCATCGTGCCAATAATGAATAGATTCGGTGGCAGCACGAATGTCTGCTGCGGGTTGTACTGCAGGTTGATTCCTTGGTCGCGGTACTCCAACAGGAAATACAGCTCACCGAAGATCTTTGCTAGATTCCCACGGTTCATCTCATCGATGATCAGGAAATATGGCTTGTCACGGTTCCCGTCCAGCGAAGCCTCTGCTGCGATTCGCCGCAAAGGTCCGGGTTCGAGGCTAAAGCCAACATCCCCGCCGTCGGACTTCGCGGGACGGTAGCCCTCAAAGAAGTCCTCGTACGCGTACGAAGGATGGAACTGTACCGTCTTGACGTGGTCACCGTGTTCCTCCCCTGCGAGGAAGCGTGCGATCTTGCCCGCCAGGTACGTTTTGCCGGTCCCGGGAGGACCGTAGAAAACGATCTGCTGACGTGTCTGCAGCAGACGAATGATTTCCTGAATGTCGTCGCGCTGGACGTGCAACTTGGTTGCGAGATCAATGGTCGCCTCGCGCAGTTTAGGTACGACGGCGGCTTGCGGCGGCGCGGCCGGCCCCGGTTCGGTCCCGCTCACTGCCGGTTCAGCCTCGAACCATGCAGTGATGATTGAAAGCCCATCCGTGAGATCAACTATTGATCCCTGCTCCTCCAGCAGTCGCGGCAGCGGCGCAGGAAGGTCATCGTTGGCGATGGGCACCTGCCGCCAGGCAACCTGCCGCCTCAAGCGGGACGTCTCATCGTCGACGTACTCCGCTTCGCCGGTAATAGCGCCTATATAGAGAGTGCTTTTAAAGGCTGTCAGGACGAAGTCGTCCACCTTCATCTGACTCAGAAAACGAAAATACTCTAATGCACGGACTCTGCGCTCAGAGTAGTCGATGTGTTGATAGCCGTCGTCAACGGCCGCTTGGACTTCTTCATAACTGGACCCAGGAGTTGGCGTCCCCAGATGCTGGGCGCGAGTCGACACGAAGTCCTCCGTTCGCCACCTGCTCGCCATGCCCACACCTCCTTGATTTTGACGTACAAGCCAGGCCCGCTGACCTTGCAGTGCATGCCCGAGCCACTCAAACCTGTATGGCTCGTCATACCATTCGATCCGATGCCCGTCCCGCTCCGTCATGACGGCCTGAATACGCATAAGGTCTCGGGCAATGTCGAGGTCTGATTTTCCGCTCTCGCCACCGATTATGTGGCCGAATGCCTTGCGTATCCGAACGCGGTGCCCCCGGCTGACGATAGGTTCGCTGTATGACGGCCACGCTAGGTACTCGACTGCGTACCGGATCGCTTGAACGTCTTGCGCCACTGATTGCGTAACCTGTAGAAATTGCTCGGGGTCAACCAACAGCTCGAAGGGCTCCGTTACCGTTTCGCGAATCCTAATCACCAAACGTGCCAGCCACCCTAGATGCTTCCACTGATACATGTTGAAGCCTGTTCCACCGTTAAATGCTCCAGTGGAACCGAGTCCTTCGGCAAGCTCCTCGGGTAAGACTGGTTCAGTCCCAAGCCATGACAATATTCGATTCACTCGTGCCCGGCGGGTAGCGCCAGTTAGGTTTGAGAGGGGCAGTGTTTGCAGGGCAACCAGTTCTGCAGCCAGCCGAACTACACCGTCAGCTGCACCACTCAGTTGATGCTCCAGCTTGTCAAGAAATTTGCCCTCGCCGACGTCTGGGGCATCAATGACCCGTCGGATGATTTCGTCGGCGTTTTCCACTGTCCAGGTGGGCTCTCCACCACCAAACGGCGATGGTTGCCGGAGCAAACCAGCATCGATGATGGCTCTGGCGGCTTTTTCAGTCGGCGGGAATGGGCCGAAGGGACGATCGCTTGAAGTCGATTCATCGGCAACTTTGTCGCCCCGCCATACCCGGAAAGCTTGGCTTTCAGGAGCACCCCACTCGTCAGTGGGATCTACGTTCATGAGCGTCCACATCAACCCCTGCGCGTCCAAGCGGTCGCGGAGCTGGATTGCGTATTCAGGTGCCAAGCGGAGGATCTCGTCGAGCGCTTCGAGTAGAAGTTCGTACCGGCGAGTTGGTTCACCGTTGGCTCCCCGATCGACCCAACCGACTAGTTTGAGGAACTTCTTGACGGCTTGAGCTCGGTACGGAGGAAAGCTGTGGGGGTCACGTCCCATCAAAAGGAGTGAGGCGAATCCAATAATGCCACCAACCGAGAACTGTTTCTGGTTGTGGGGACGGAGTGCGGCAGCGAAATCATTGATGCGTCTCGTGTCCAAGTCTCCTTCCCACAAGGCAGCCACCACCTGCCCCAGGTCGTCTGGCTTTGCTCTACCAACGTCCACCAGGCGCATCATAAAGTACTGATTCATGAGATTCGACGACGCGATATCTCTCCGAACTGCCTCGAACCATTGGGGGTCCTGTTGAAGGAAAATCTCCCTGGTCCTACTGAGTCGTTCGGCAACTGCGAGTTTAGGCCGATACTCCTCGGCATCCAGATCGACCGTCTCGGAGAATAGAGCAGCAAACTCCATGAACTGATGCCATTTGGGATCGCTCATGCCCCAGCCTTCTCCGAGAGCGCCACAGATCTGAAGTGATCAGCATGGGACATCAACAAACTCCGAATTCTACTCAGCCAGCGCAACCAGAATGCGCGGTTGTCGAGAGTGAACAAAGATCTCGACCAACTACATACCTAGCACTCCAGATGCGCCAATCAGCGGAGGACACCAGGACTATTGCTGTGTGACGCATCGGACGCGCCACAACCGGGACATCCTCTATTGGCTCCTCGATACCGGCAATCACAGCCCCGGCAACGGCATCCATGCCTCACCCCCAAGGCATTCCCTCCCGCCATCCACTGCCCTCCGGAACCGAAAGAGGCCACAGCATCAAGCTCCACGAACTCGGCCGCCGCGGTATGCACCTCCACGGCCACCTGGAATACACCGACGACAGCGACATCACCTTCAGCGACGATCTGCCCGAACGTCTTCCGGAAGTTGACTCGATTTTCGCGCAACACACGGGAAGGGCAATTGATGGGTATATCGGGCGCCAGGGATCAACGCGTCAGTACAGTCTCCCTGTCAGCGAATGGCTGGCTCCCCTCAGAAACAACGCAGATCAATTTTGCCGGCAGGAAATAGCACATCAGTGCCGTGGGCCACGGGATACAAGCTCAACTTCGGGTTCGTCTAAATGCGTCTAGTCGACTAGTGGGACTGTCCTAAACATCAGCTTGAGATCGTCGTCGAATTGCGTCGGCTGACTGACCCGGCACTGCTCAGCAATAGTTGGCGGAGGCGCCTGGATGCCGAATCTAACGCCGGCCACTTCCTCAAGAGTCGACACCCTCATTGCGACCCTGACTACCACAGTTCCTTTCGTGTCCCTCAGTAGTGTCGGCTAATGCTGGCTAGAACACGAGAGCACTAAGGACAGCGTAGTATGTCCCGCAGCTCACCGGTTGAGGGCTCTTCACGGTTCGTGGGGAAATGGGTGCCTGGGATGAGCGTCATGCCGCCGTCCGGACGGCACTTCTCAAGAGAATAACGGTTTTGTAGTTGGCGGGTTGCGATAGCCGCGGCCGGCTCGTTCGATGTTCTTGATCGCGGTGTTGTTAGCTTCGACCTTGCCTGTTGTTGCACCGGTGACGATGAGCACCTCGATCTCTCTCCACCACCGGCAGACGGTGGGTAGAGCCTGTTCGTTTCCGGTCGTGCCGCTGCCGTTACGAGTTCGTCGAGTTCGTTCTTCGCCATCGCGCCGGTCCTCCAGCCGGTGCGCAGCAGGACCCGGAGCTGTTCCTTGACCTTTGAGACCGCCTGGAGGGTGCCGGTGGGATCGGCGGCGGCGAACACCTCCTCCAGCCGGTGGGCGGCCTTGTCCCTGAGGGTGTCGCCGGCGCGCAATAGAAGCATCCGGTTCACCCAGGCCTTGTTGACGGCCCTGCCCCGGCTGCCCTTGACCTGCTGGGACAGGTTCTGCCGCGTCACGGTCTGGTTGGCCAACGAGACCACATGGAAATGATCAACCGCGACCGCAGCGCGGGGAAGCCACATCCGCAACGCTATGCGGAAGGCCGCAGAGGGGTCGATTGCCACGACCTGCACTCCCAGAAGCCAGGCTAGTGGCCGGGCGAAGAGCCAGTCCCCGACGCCTTTGTGGTCCCGGCCATCGACCATGCCCAGGACCCAGCCGGTGTCCAGGTCCACGATCGTGGTCGTCCACGGCTCGAACCGAGTCCAGGCCTTTGATTCAGGATCCTGGAAGTAGCGCACTGACCGGAACCGATAACAGCATCCACGAGCTGGTCCCGGAGCCGGCCAGTCGAGCGGGCACGACGAGGGACCTGAGGCGTGGATTCAAAGAACGAGAGCCTCTCGCGCTCCGGCTCCTGGCAGCACCAGCGGTACTTGGACCACAGGTCCGGCCACAGGAATGTCCCGGATCCGCTGGAAGCGTCGTTCCTCCCGCCGTGACGCAACCACCCCGCACGTGGGGCATCCAGGTGGCTGGTCGGTTTCGACAATGACCCTCCGGACGCCCTCAGGGCACACGCTGATGGAAATGACACGGTAGTCGGGCGGGTTGAAGATGCTGTTGGCAGCGTCAGCCGCAATCCCGGTAGGCTCGTTCAAGGCTCTAGGTCCTGTTCCATGTTGAACGCTTAGACACACTCATCCCAGCAGGGCCACGGGCCCTCTTGTCTTCAACGACACGAACTCAATTCCCCACCAACCACGAAGAGCCGGTTTGAGCAGCAGAGCAGGCACTGCCCTCACCTTGGATGCGTTTAGCGGCGATGCATCAAAGAAGAAATCCGCGCCCAAATAATCCACGCGAACGGTCCTCTTGGAACTCTTCCGCGTGAAAGGCCAAAGGTGGAATCGCATCGATTTGTTAGGGGAGGGAACGACATACTCTCCGGTCATAAGCCTGAAACTTGGGGCTATATCCACCTGGCTGATGTTGTAGAGCCCTCACTGGCGGTATCAGGCGCATTACCAGAAGTCGGGAGCAGGAATCTGTCTCCAGCCAAAACGAATCCATCCGGGACGGGCTTATATGGCCCGGATGGCGATCTATGGCTCGACTGGAACTGCCGCAGAGATTGGACGTCAATTTCACCTACAACGAAGTAATCACGCATCCCACCCTTGAGTCTGACAATGTCTCGGCGCCACGAGTCCTTATAAGGAGCGCGGATCCTACTATCACCGAGCTGTCTTACATTGCATTGGACAACGTATGCATGCATATCCAGTGAAGCTGACTCAACTAGTGCATCGAAGGTTCCAATGTCCTTGTTCCATTCTGGAACAAATAAGGCATCTACATTACCACTTAAACTGGCCCGATACCTAATATTGGTAAGCTCACTACAGACAAGCATTGAGAATGAGAAGTCACCGTGTCGTATTACCGGAGGTACTTCCCAATCTTTGTTGGGTGACACACGTAAACCATTTAGTCGATGCAACTCCTTTTCCTCACCATGCGCCGCTGTCTGCTTATCCTGGCGATAAACCATCAGCGAAGGAAAGCCTAAGCCATCGTGAAGTAATGATGTCCAGATCTGATTGTGAACTAGGCCTGGTTCGCGATGAAGGTATTCGACGCCCGCGATGAGAGAGATTCCCCGAGAGCGCAGCTTGTGAGCGATACGAATAAACCAACGTGATGGCATGGCTAGCTCTGGAAGCACCAGATAGTCTATTCCGCAAGGTTCTGCAATGACCTGGTTTATCAGATATAGAAACCGAGCATATCGTCCAAGATCGGGGTCGGGACGCTGCATTACGGAAGCTGTCCAGCTGTCAAACTCGGTACCCCAAGTTCCGAGGGCGACCCGCTTCTTAGCCGTTCGGGAGGAGTTCTGAACAACAAGGAAATTTGGCTGCGTTGCATCCGGTGCGGCGGCCGTAAAAGGCATCTTTCCTTCGACCCTGAACCCTCTTAAGGCAAGTACGACTGAGTTCAAACCATCCTGCGCTTGAGCGCCAAAGGGATCTGGCGATACAAGATAGATCTCAGCCAAATTGAATGGCCTGGTAGCGAACGCAGCTCCTGTTGGAGTTTCGCCGGTCGGCCACTTCATCCAACTACCAATGATCGCCATCCCGTCGCAGACTTCTGATGGAAGGAGCGGGTAAGTATTTATGCTATTTGGCTTCAAACCGTCTGGGATTCCTCGCCGGGAAACCAGTTCGTGGGGTAAATCTGCAAACCGGCGCGGAACATATGCCAGGTCATGGTCGAACAACTTAGCGTGAGCACGGCGAATCATACCGAGGTCCCACCAACCGATTCTAAATTCGGACAAAGAATCTGACGCAAAAAGTTCGTTCCAGGCTGTCTCTTCGTGAGCGGATAGGTTACCCGGAAAGGCGGCGATGACTGCTTCATCAATCCAGTCATACAGCTGTCGTCTCCAGTTCAACAGGACGTCGGAGGCTACAGCGAAGTCTTTATCATCGGCCTTCACACCGACGCGGCAGCTCCTTTTCACCTCTTCGCACACAGCTACGACAGACCTGACTATCGCCGCCAGGTCTGCGAAGTCCTTCGAGATGGTCGCAAGTCGAACTACCCTGGGCAGATAGGTCACTAGATCAAAGAAGCTCGGAAGCACGAGAACATGTTCCATGTAAGCGCGATAGAACGCAGATCTGTGCTCGTACCAAGCCGCCGGTTCCAGATCCCGTTCATGGGCCTCAAAGCTCCTCAACTTCAGGGCAAATGCCGCCCTACGCATGGTTATCGAGTCAGCCTTGCGCAAGTTGTCCGCAAGTTCCCCATCTGCCTGCGCAGCGGCGACCATGTCAGTTGCGACGGATTCAGGTGACAGCGGCAGCCTTGAGAGAGAACGCCACTCACTCGCACGTTCATAGACCTGCCTCGCAATTGACTCAACGAGGACTTTTCCGGATTGCCCCTCAAGAATAAATATCCTATTTTTGCTATTTGAGAAGACAATTTCGCTTTGGCCTAAGTAGTCAGACTTGAAGAGCACGCCACCGTGGTCAACTTCGGAAAAGGGACTTGTTAACCATGAGAGCTTCCCATCGGAACGCTTGAATATCCACTCCCACACTTCATCTACATCAGAGAATTCGGCGCCATTTTCCATAACCAACATTATGTCGTCAACGTATCGTCCATAATAAATAGGAACGAGTTCCCGTTCGACAATTCTATCCAGTTCGATAAGTGCAATATTGGCCACGACCGCGGAGGCGGGAAGACCGACTGGCAGTCCGCCGTGGAGGATAGTTGTAGATGCCCAAGCCTTGAGGGCCTTCACGAAAATATTGTGCAATTTCCATTCAACTGGAGAGAGCCGTACATTTAGGGTATTCAGAAAATCTAAATCTAACATATAGCCAGGATCTAGTCGGTGATAGAATGCATTGACATCAGCCGTCAACGCAATAATCTTTTTTTCATCACCCAGAGAACTTCTCATGGCGTCCAAACCGCTATCACGCCACTTTTGAAATGGGGCAAGATATGGGGCGAAAGATCCAAGTGACAGTGAGTTTAATTCACCGTCAGTGCGCCGTCGAAGCCTACTACCAAATGCGGAGTCTGTCAGGCAAGCGTCGAACAGGTGTCCAACCTTGGCGATCCAAAGCGCAGACACCACGTGAAAATCCAGGCTGCAATCTGCAGTAAGCCGGAACTCTGCCAAAGGCCTAATCGGGCTTTCCTGACTAGCCGCATTATTACAGGCCGAAATCCATGTGCGACTGGGGTTTGAGTGTCTTACACCCTGGTCATATGTGTAATTTGCGGGCCAGGAAATTGATCTAGGAAGATAAGTAGATGTTCCAAGGAACGTTGCTTCCTCCACCCACTCATCAGAATTGCCGTTCAGCCTATCAAGGAGACTGTTCAGATTGGTATGGAGATTTGACTCATAGTCCGCTATCCCGAGTAGGGATGGATCCGTCGAGTAGTACAGATCCACCTTAGCCTTTCGATAGGCCATTCCCAGGTCCATCAAGGTGAACATCATCAATCCCCAATTCCCGTGGCACTCTACGGTCCACACCATCGTCCGGTTCGAAGCGGCCCTTCTGAGGCAGCACCCGGCCAGCGTTATCACATGCGGTTTCTACAGTAACCGGCGCGGTCACTGAGACGACGCCGATCCCCTTTGCTCCATGACGGGCAATTCGAGCGCAGATGCAGACAAGCATTCCTTGGCTTCCGTTGGTGCCTTGCGTTGGTGCCTTGCGTTGGTGCCTTGCGGTCCGGCTCACTGCTAACGGACCGGACGCGGGGGTCCTGGTCGTAAGAATGGCCCCTTGTTGAAAGACCAGGATTCTGGTTTCGTCGAAGCGCTAGGTAGCCTGTATGTTCTGGGATCCGCTCCCGCAACGCATCTCCCCGTTGCACGGACGTCCCGACAGGGATCGATTGGTATGGATAAAGAAACTGCAATCCTCAGCTTGTTTGCCGGCATCGGAGGTTTCGAAGACGCCTTCCGCCGTGCCGGCTTCGGTGGCCCGGTCATGGCCTACGAAAATTGGGCCTCGGCCCAAGCCGTATTGACCCACCGCTTCCCATCCTCTGACTATTTTGAGGACGTTAGGAATCTGCCCTCCAGCCTCCATGGCGCGGACATCGTGACCGCCGGCTTTCCGTGCACCGATCTCTCTTCAGCAGGCCGTCAGGCTGGAATCGACGGCGATGCATCCGGGTTGATTCTTGGAGTCCTTCGAGCAGTCCAGATCCAGAAACCTGAGTGGGTATTGCTTGAAAACGTTCCAAACATGCTTCGACTCAAGGGCGGCAAAGCTATGGCCATTATCGGCCAGATGCTGACTGACGCGGGATATCGGTGGTGCTACCGAACTCTTGATGCACAGTACTTTGGCGTGGCGCAGAGGAGAAAACGGGTCTTCCTGTTGGCAAGTCAGAACTACGAACCCGAGCGAGTCATGTTCAGGGACTACGCGGCCACCAGCACTTCTGTGAGCCTCCCCAGATCGGGCGTTGCGAAAGCGAACGGGTTCTATTGGACCGAGGGAAATCGCGGCGTTGGTTGGGGCAGCGGCGTGGTACCCACCATAAAGGGGTCAACAACGGCCGGCATACCATCGGCGCCGGCAGTCTGGCTACCGGGCCAACGCACCGAATCGAAATTCCGTACTCCCTCGATTGAGGCACTGGAGACTCTCCAAGGATTCAGACCTGGCTGGACGCGGGCAGCACCGCAACGTGATCGTTGGAAGCTCGTGGGAAACGCCATAGCTGTTCCTGCCGTCAAGTGGATAGCTCAGGGGCTGCGGGACTACGAAGATCTGGCTGCGATCACGGCTCCAGATGGATTGACCACGAAGCACACGTGGGGCTTAGCGGGCATATCCATCGATGGGAACACTCAAGCCTTCTCTGCGTCGGAAGGACCCACGACAGGGCAACTGCCCAGGACGTTCAGTCTCCACAGGCTGCTTGAGGAACGCGGGTCGAATCCTCTATCCGTCAAGGCGACCCGCGGATTTACGTCCAGACTGGAGCGAAGCAACCTGCGATATGACAGGTCATTTATGAGTGACCTCAAGGCATACGCGGCCCTTTAGCGTCGTGGTTGTGTATAACTGGTATCCAAAGCACAAATTATAGGTATGGGGGCCAAATGACAGTCGCGGCAGCGGGGTCGGTAGTTACGGACGAGCTTCCAGAGGTTGGGCAGCTAGTCACAGTTCGAGGCTCCAAGTGGATTGTCACGGACGTTGCAAGTCAGGCACTGGAACGGTCCAGCGCAGACGACGGAAAGGCTGAGCTCCAGCACGCAGTGTCGCTACAGTCAATCGAGGAAGAACACTACGGCCGCGAGATGACCGCCATCTGGCAGCTTGAGCCGGGGCGAGGTGTGATTCTCGATCAGGGGCTCCCCCTCGAAGTAGACCCAGATCATTTCGACGATCCCACCACGTTCGCTGCCTACGTCGATGCTCTCCGCTGGGGTGCTCTGACCTCGGCTGACGCCCGGACGCTGCAAGCCCCGTTCCGTAGCAGCGCAACCATTGAGGCCTACCAGCTTGAGCCGCTCCGCCGTGCGCTGGAAGCACCCCGAGCAAACCTCCTTCTTGCCGACGACGTCGGCCTCGGCAAGACCGTCGAAGCAGGACTGGTGGTGCAGGAGTTGCTGCTCCGCCACCGCGCCCGATCGGTCATAATCGTGTGCCCGGCCGGCCTCGTTATCAAATGGCAGGAGGAGATGCGCGACAAGTTCGGCCTCGGCTTCGAAATCGTCAACTCCAACACCATGCGCGACTTCCGGCGACGCTTCGGCGTGCACGCAAACCCTTTCGTCCTGTTTCCCCGGGTGATCGTCTCCATGTCCTGGCTGCCGTCGCCTCGGGCCGAACGACTCCTACGGGACGTGTACTCGCGCGCTGACGACAAGCGAGTTGCCGACCGATACGCCTTCGATGTTGTAATCGTCGACGAAGCCCACCACGTTGCCCCGGCCACGCCCTCACGAAGCGGCAATCACAAGAGCCGCTACGCCGTCGACAGCCAGCGCACGGTCTCCGTTCGCGAACTTGCGCGGCGCTGCGAACACCGGCTCTTCCTCAGCGCCACCCCGCACAACGGCTACACCGAATCGTTTACGGCACTCATGGAGATGGTCGACCCACAGCGCTTCGCCCGCGGCGCCGATCTCGATGCCAAGGCGCTGCGCGAAGTGACCGTTCGCCGGCTAAAGAAGGATCTTCCAGATGAGGGCTTCCAGCTGCGCGAAGTGCACGCCTTGCTGTTCCAGCCCTCCGACGACGAGTCTGAGGCTTACGACCGACTGGTCGCGTTCACCAAACGGCGCAACGCTGCTGTAAAAGCCGAGAAGGGCAAGCGCGCCGCCGATCTCGCAACGCTGATTCTGAAGAAGCGGTTCTTCTCCTCCCCAACAGCATTCGCTTCGACCGCCGAAACATATCTCGCCACGCGATTGCGTGGAGACGACGACATCGACTTGCCTGACTACGACGAGGTGCTCGGCGACGAAGCCTCCGATGAAGAAGAAGGCCGTCTGGAGCAGCCTGAGCTAGAAGCACTCCGCATGGCACAGCGCGCACACGTTCCGCTGACCGATGAAGATGTCGCGGACCTTGAGTGGCTCATCGACTGGGGATGGCGCTACGCGTCATTGCCTGACACGAAGCTCCAGTCGCTCATCAACCTGATCCGGGGTCAGCTGCTCACTCCCGACGGAACGTGGTTGAACGAACGCCTCGTCATCTTCACCGAGTACGTTTCCACGCTCAACTGGATTCACGACATTCTCAATGCGTTTGATCTCGGAGGGGACCGTCTTGCGGTGATCGAGGGCTCAACCGATGCCGAAGAGCGCGAACTCATCCGCGTGCGCTTCACCGAGAACCCTTCCAAGGACCCCGTGCGAATCCTGATCGCGACTGACGCCGCGGGTGAGGGCATCGACCTGCAAACACATTGCCACCGCCTGGTCAGCTTCGACATCCCCTTCAACCCCAACCGCCTTGAGCAGCGAATCGGCCGCATCGATCGATATGGGCAGACCGAACGCCCACAGATTTACCACCCTGATCCGGAAGACAAGTCGGCTACTTCCTCAAACTACGCCAGGGACACCGACTATCTTGCCCGCGTCGCCCGCAAAATCTCCCGTGTGCAGGAAGACCTCGGGTCCGCGGGCGATATCATCGATCCGGATATCCAGCGCACCCTTGGCTACGGAGACTTACCCGCCCGGCCCAAACTAGTCAAGGGCTCCGGCGAGCAGATCATTCAGACTGCCATGCAAGGCGAACACCACCTCCGCCGTGAACTAACTTCCCTCGCCGAAAGGCTTGAGAGTTCCCGTGACCACCTTCACCTGCATGACCGCAATTTGCGCCGCGTTCTGGAGAGCGGGCTGCGGGTGTCCGGTCAGCCTGGCCTCTTGGGTGTGGTCGACGACGACGAACAGGCCGACCTCTACGCCCTGCCGCCCGGACTCGACCGGACCTGGACGCCGGGGCTGGAGGGGCTGCGCACGCGTCTTCGCCCAGATAAGCCACGCCCCATCACGTTCGACGGTGAAGAGGCGAAGGGTCGCACCGACATCGTCTATGCCCACTTGGGACACCCACTCATCCAGCGTGCAGCCCGTGAGCTCCGCGGCCAGATCTGGACCCGCTCAAGTCACATCCATGGCGTGAGCGCCGTGGTAGTCGACGGACTGGAGCAGTCGTTCGTTGCCGGCGTCGCACGCTTGGTCGTTGTCGGCGACGGCGGAACTCGCCTCCACGAGGAAGTGTTCCTTGCCGGCACTCGGCTCACTCGACGTCAGGAACTCGGCGTGGACCGCTCGGAGGATCTTCTGGTGACAGCTCTGGACGCCGAGAAGCTGACTTCACCCGCTCGCGGCGTGCTCTCCGGACTGGCCGATCTTTGGAACGCAGATGGCCTCGACGACGGCGGCATTCGCCAGCGCGTCGCCGACGCGGTCGCGTCCCGCGCGCATAGGCTCCGCAGCGGGATCGAGCAGGACCTGATCAAGCGCAAGACCGCCGATCTCGAACGTGTAAACGAGGTTTTCACCCGGTTCCGCCAGACACTGGCTGGCACGCTCAACAACGCCGAAGAGCGCAAACGCGAGCTTGAGGACATGCTGTTCCACGAGGAGCAGCGCCAGCGCGAGAAGGACCTAACAAACATAAGACGGCGCCTCGACGCCCTCGCCGACGAGCAGCGCGATGAGCGGGACGCGGTGTCCAGGCGCTACGCCAATCTGCGACCGCACACATTCGTCGCCGCGGTCGTGTTCGCATTGAGCCCGGCCGATGCACAGAGATTGGGGAAGAACGATGGCAATTAAGGATCCCTGGGAGTGGCTCTCCCTCGTCGATGTTGACGGGCCGTTCCTCTCTCGCGCCGCACTCAAATCGGTGTTCCCCAACGGACTTGACCGGCCTTACAACGCTATCGACGACGTCAACAGCACCTTCGTATACGAGCACACGGTCTGGTCAAAGGCGTGGACCGCCCGTCAAAGTCAGCCAGGTGCCGCTCTGGACCTCGCCTGGCGGGACCGCTGGGTCACGTCGGTCCTCCGCGATCTGCTGCAGTGGGGCGACTGCCTCGAGCAGCATCCCGACTCGACGATCGCCGCCAGTTCGCCTGATGGAGACGTGACCGTACGTCCGTGGGCCGCGCTGGACGCAGGTGACGGCCCGGCCGCCCTGGTCGTAGTTGTCGACCCGACGGATGACCTCCGACGAACCGGCTCCGACGGGTGGGCCGCCGACGCCGTCGACAGAACTGCTGCCCTCCTGCGCGAAGCGAAAGTCACTGTCGGGCTCGTCACCGACGGCCGCTGGTGGGGCATCGTCTCGGCCGTTCGAGACGTCACTACAGCGAGCGGCATCTTCGATTCGCTGATCTGGCGTGAGGAACGGGACAGCCGGGATGCGTTCCTAACCCTCGTCGGGCTGGTCTCGCTCGCCGGCGGCGCCGCCGAGAAGCGTCTGCCGAAGTTGTTCGAGCTCAGCGTCGCCAGCGCCGAGGCAATCACCGAGGCCCTGGGCGATCAGGTCCGGCGTGCGGTCGAGCTCGTGCTCCAGGCCATGTCGGAGTCGCACTTGCGGGCCATCGCGAATGGGGAGGATTCCCCTTTGCCAGACGACAGCAAGCAGGTGTACGAGGCCGCCGTATCCGTGCTTATGCGCGTCGTCTTCCTCCTCTTCGCCGAGGAACGCGCGTTGCTCCCGCAGCACCAGATGTACCGCGACTCCTACGCCATTTCCGGAGTGCGCGGCAACCTGGAACACCAGGCGCAGAATGCTACCGAAGAATCCCTCGACCACACCTGGGAGACATGGCACCGCCTCCTCGCCGCCAGCACTGCCATATTTTCAGGCGCCACCTTCGAAGACACGCGAATGCCGGCGTACGGCGGGTCCCTGTTCGACCCGACCCGTTTCCCATGGCTGAGGACGACCAACGCTCAGGGACAGCTTTCCGTGCGCGTCTCCGACCGGGTCATGCTCCAGGTACTCAAGGCCGTACAGACCGCACATGTGGGCGGCGAACGTCGCCAACTGTCGTTCCGCGACCTGGACGTCGAACAGATCGGCTATGTCTACGAGGGCCTGCTTGGCTATTCGGCCGAATACACCCAAGACGTGGTCGTCGGACTCGAAGGCAGGAGCGGATATGAGCCTGAGATCGCTTTGAACGAGCTTTATACGATGGCCGATGCAGCGACGAGCGGAGCAGACTTCGCCGAAAGGCTCATCGCCTATCTGAAGCAAAAACAGCCGAATTCTAAACCGGGAACATTACGACAAATCGCGAAAGCATTCGATGCGGATGATGAAACGAAGGCTGCCGAGGCCCGCACCCGCCTCGGCTTCGTGCTGCTCGGCAACACCGAGCTTGTTAACCAGCTTGCGCCACTGCACGGCTTGATCCGCAAAGACCTTCGCGACTTCCCGTACGTGGTCCCTGCAGGCGGACTTGTAATGACCGAGTCCCCGCAACGAGCCAATACAGGAACCCACTACACTCCTCGGTCGCTTGCTGAAGAAGTGGTTCTCCATGCACTGGAGCCGCTCGTCTTCTCGCCGGGTCCCCTCGACACCGAGAACCGCGGCGACTGGGTCCTGAAGAGCACCACTGAGATCCTCAATCTCAAGGTTGCGGATCTCGCCGTCGGTTCCGGCGCTTTTCTCGTTGCCGCTGCCCGATACCTCGCGGAACGCCTCATCGAAGCCCGCTCGAAAGAGGGACTGACCCCTGTCGACAACGAGGATGCCAAGCGGTGGGCGGTCCGTGAAGTGGTTGCTCGTTGCCTATACGGCGCCGACATCAACGGCATGGCCGTCGAGATGTGCAAGCTTTCCCTCTGGCTCGTCTCTATGGACCCCAGCAAACCATTTTCCTTCGTAGACGACCGTGTGTTCCACGGGAATTCACTGCTCGGCGTTACTACCGAGCGGCAGCTCCGCGCACAGCATATCGACCCCAGCCGCAGCCGACTACTCCAGAGAAAGCTACTTCAACTCGACGTTGACAGCGACCTCGCTCGCGCCGCGCAGCTCCGTCGCGAGCTGTCCAGCGGCCAGGTCGACGACGCCGACCGAATGCGTTCCACTCGCGCCAAGCGGAAGCTTCTTGAGGAGTCGCGTGAGGTGACCGTCCGGCTGCGCGACGTCGCCAACGGCATAATCGCGGCGGGGCTCCGAGAAGGTGGCAAGCCGGGCAAGGCCCTGGATGCCCGTTATGATGAGCTCGCCGACGCGCTGTACACGGCATACCCGTCCAGCCTTGCCGATGCCAACCGCAGCGGACTCGATTCCATCCTCGACGCGGGACTCACACCGACGATCGACACCGGCGAGGCCAGGTGGAAGCCATTGCACTGGGTGATTGAGGCACCTGACGTCATCATCGACCACGGTGGATTCGACGCGATCATCGGTAACCCCCCGTTTCTAGGTGGAACGAAAATATCCGGACTAGGCGGGGGGCGCTATCGGAACTGGCTGGTGGAGAGAGTAGCCTCCGGCCGGAGCGGCAGCGCCGACCTCGTGGCGTATTTCTTTTTGCGCGCCCTGTCGTTGAGTGCGACCGGCGCGTCGTTGGGACTTATCGCGACCGATAGCGTCGGCCAAGGCGTCACTCGCGAGGTCGGGCTGGAACAGTTAGTGCAACGCGGGTTCACAATTTTCCGAAGCGTGCGCAGCCGGCCCTGGCCAGCCAAGAGCGCCTCTATTGATTATGCGGCAGTTTGGGCTACCCGGCTCCCTGTTTCCGACTCCATACCGAAGGTTGCGGACGGAGTGAAGGTGCCACTCATCTCGACAATGCTTGAGCCTTCTGGTCGAGTAAGCGGCCAACCGAAGAAACTGGCTGAGAATGCGGGTCTGACCTTCGAAGGGTGTAAACCCTATGGAAAGGGATTTGTCGTGACTGAAGGTCAGGCCATGGAGTGGATTCGCACTGACCCTATGAACCGAGACGTATTGTTTCCATACCTCAGCGGTGACGACGTTAGTTCGCGATCCGACGTCTCCGCTTCGCGCTGGATCATCGACTTCAACAACTCCAGCAAAGACGAATCCGCCAAGTACGATGGGCCATTTGAGCGCGTCGAGCGTGAGGTTTTCCCCGAACGCCAGCTCGGTAATCGTCAGACACGGCGCGATCTCTGGTGGCAGTTCGGAGAACGAAGCAGTGGCATGCGATCGGCTATCTCCAACCTCGAAGAAGTTCTGGTCATTTCGCGAGTGAGCAAAGTTGTCATTCCTGTGAGGGTGTCGGCCCGCCAGGTCCTAAGCGACCGGCTGACGGTATTCGCGACCGAGTCTTATTCGGACCAGGCCGTCTTCTCCTCATTTGTGCACTGGCTCTGGGGTGTCAAGTATTCCACGACTAGGGGGACCACGGTCAGCTATTCGCCCTCGGTAGCTGCGTCAACGTTTCCTCGGCCGAAGGGCACGAGCAGGCTGGAACATGCCGGTCAGCGCTTGGAGGAATCACGGGCGCGGGTGATGAGAGACAAAGGATTGAGCATCACGTCGCTCTACAATCAGCTCCATGATCCGACCGTTCAGAACTTGGAGATAGAGGGGCTTCGGGAAGTTCATGCAGATATAGATCTCGCGGTCCTTCAGTCCTTTGGATGGGATGATCTCTCGCTCGACCACCGATTTAGTACATATCGCCAAATGGAACGGTTCTCGATATGCGCTGAAGCACGCGAGACTCTCATGGACCGGTTGCTGGAAGAAAACCATCGCCGTGCGGCGCTTGAGGCGCAGAACTGCGGAAAGGCAGTCGCAGCCTTAGAGCTCCACCTTGATCCGGAGACCGCCCCAGAAGGAGCGATGTTCTAAATGACCAATGAACAAATCCCGGCTCAACCGGCTAGCTCCGCACAGGTTCGCGACGAGCTCATAGATCTATTGCAGCGCGATTTGATAGGGCCCTGGGGCCAGCCGGACGAGACGGTTAACGGCACGCCGCGTGCTCGCTATCTAGTCGGAGCCCTAGCCCCAGTCGCTATCGGCGACGACGACACGCTGCCTCAGGCAAAGGCTCAGCCGGACGTAGATGGTCCTGATGACTTCCGTAACTCAGATATCCCAGCCGTGCAGGACGCCGACGCGAGTCGCGATGTGCAGGGCGTGTTGGACGAGCCTGACGAGTCCATCACTGATGCGGGTGGGGCCGAAGCCGACGAAGACCGCGGTCCGGAGTCCAAGCTCATCGCCCCTTCGTCGATGGGGCTCCGCTTCCAAGTCGGACCCGACGTTGGCAACCTCATCTTCACAGCGCGGTGGGGTCAATACGCGTCCCGCCGGGAGACCGACGAGGACGGCCGCACGCAGACCTTTTACGATCGCACGGACCACGTTGAACCGCAGACGATAGACATTGCGGCACTCGGCGCTGGTCAGACGCATACCAAAGTGATCGTGAAGGGCCATGTTGCAATCTCGGTTGAGGTCTTCGAGCACGACGGGCTGCGGGTGGTAGAAGCTGCACTCCAGAACACGAAGGTCACCGGCAAGGAGCTCCCGCCCAAGGTGTGGCTGTTCCAGACCCAGCTGGAAGTCACCGCCGAGGACGGGAGCGCAGTGTTCCGTCCTACCCGCGATGCGCTTGAGCAGGCCCGCGACTTCGGCGACCCCGAAGTGCTGCAACTCGATCTTCTGTACCGCGATCGGCTTGAGTTCGCAGTCGGCCGCACGGCATCCGCAACCTGGACCCTGCCGGATCCGCAGTCCCGCACGGCCACTGCGGTGCGAACCACGTGGCTGCCCACCGCCGAGGTCCCGCAAACCCTTGCGCCAACCATCAAGGGCGCCGAGATGAGCATGCGGCTGCTAATGGAGGCATCACCTGATCAGCTGGGTCACTACCTGACTCCTTTGCTCGACGGCTATGAGCCCTGGCTTAATGACCGACGCCTCGACGCCGAGGCTCTGCCCGAGCACCTCCAGAAAATCGCCGGGAGCGGGATCAAGGACGGCGAGGACGCGCTCAAGCGTCTGCGTGCCGGCCTCGGTTTGCTGACGAACACTGATTCGAACGCCCATGCAAGCGAACAGGCTCGAAAAGCCTTTGCTTTCATGAACCGCACGATGCGCGAACAGCGCATCCGCTCCCAGATCGCGGCGCTCCGGAACGCAGACCGCGATATCACCGTCAAGGAGGCGACCGCAACCATAGACGAGAAGGGTGATGGCGCTGCTTCATGGCGTGCCTTCCAGCTTGCGTTCATCCTGATGCAGCTGCCTTCGATCATCGACCCGGCGGCGCCTCGGCGGTCCGGTGATTTGCCCAGAGCGGAGCTCCTGTTCTTCCCCACCGGTGGTGGCAAGACCGAGGCCTATCTGGGGCTCGCGGCATTCACATTCGGCATCCGCCGGCTTCAAGGCGTCATCGAGACGCCCGGAGGCCTGATTGACGGCCGCGACGGTGTCGCCGTGCTGATGCGGTACACGCTCCGTCTGCTCACCTCTCAGCAGTTCCTGCGTGCCACGACGCTCATGTGCGCCGCCGAAGTAGCCCGGCGTGAAGACCCAGCGACGTGGGGCCAGGAACCGTTCCGCATCGGCCTTTGGGTCGGCTCAAGCGTCAGCCCGAAACGCTTTGCCGAGGCGGAGCAACAGGTGCGCGACGTACGCAACGACGACGGCAATTCCGCCTACGGACTCACGGTGCTTCAGTTCAGCAGCTGCCCTTGGTGCGGAACGCCAATCAACCCCAAGGCGGACGTCGTTGCCGTGAAAGCGACCCAGCGCGTCCACGTATTCTGCGGAGACAAGCTCGGACGGTGTCCGTTCTCAGCCGGCGGCAGCGCAATCGACGGCCTTCCTGTGCTCACCGTGGACGACGAGATCTACCGCAATCCACCGACCTTCTTACTGGCGACCGTCGACAAGTTCGCGAGACTGGCCCGCGAGGGTGAGGCGGCGAGCCTATTTGGCTACGTGTCTCAACGGTGCGAACGGCACGGCTACAAGCACCCGGACACAGTGACCTCTGTATGCGGAGCTAGCGGTCACACTGCAAAATCGGAGGGTGGGAAAACCTATCCGAAGGCCATCGTGAAGGATGTGGACCGGCTGCGTCCGCCGGACCTCATCATCCAGGACGAACTCCACCTCATCACCGGCGCGCTCGGCACTGCAGTGGGATTGTTCGAAGGGGCAATCGACACGCTTTCAACGTGGGAATACGGCTCTGCCGACAGCCCCTCGCTAGTTAAGCCCCTGGTTATCGCCTCCACCGCAACCGTGCGGAACGCCCGGGATCAGGTGATGAAGCTCTATGCACGCCAGGTGCAGATCTTCCCGCCCCAGGTGCTTTCAGTGACAGACACTTTCTTTTCGAGGGAAGTCACAATCAGCGAGTTGGACCCCGGTAGGCGTTACGTCGGCGTTTGCGCCCACGGGGCACGCCTAACCCTGGCGGAAATCCGGGTTAGCGAAATACTGCTGCTCGCCGGACAGAAGCTGTTCGATGCCCACGGCGCGGCGGCCGAGCCGTACGTGACGTTGGTCGACTATTTCTCCGCCACCCGGGAGCTGGCGGGCATGCGCCGCTATCTCGAAGACGACATCGTCACCCGAACCAGTAATCCCGACAAGGAATCGGGGTACCCGAGGCGAGGGTCCAGCGGGCTGCGGATCGGCGAATTGACGTCCCGCATCTCGTCAGCGGATATCTCGAAGACGCTCACCACCCTGGGTGTCCCGTTCGACCCGGAACGGGATACGACTGAGGCTAAACGGGCATACGGTGTGCGGGCCGCAGCCGCCAAGAAAGCTGGCAAAAAACTTCCCCCGCGGGACATGCCGTATGACGTAGTGCTCGCTACTTCCATGCTCCAGGTGGGGGTGGATGTGCCGCGGCTTGGCTTGATGCTGGTGGTGGGCCAACCTAAGAATACTGCCGAGTATATTCAGGCGTCTTCACGTGTTGGTCGTGAAGCCTCCAAACCCGGCCTGGTGGTGACGCTCGCCAACCGGTCCCGACCGCGGGACATGGCGCACTACGAACAGTTCGAGCACTACCACGACACGTTTTATGCGCACGTCGAAGCACTGTCCGTGACCCCGTTCTCCGACGCCGCTTTGGAGCGGGGCCTGACTGGCGTACTGGTGTCGGCGGCCCGCGTCGCCGACCAACGGAATGAACCCTCACTCTCGCCCGAAATCGGGGCTGGGACGATTGTGCAGCGGCGAACTTTCGTCGACACCCTTGTCGACCGGCTCGTCACAAGGATCAGAATTGCCAGCGGTGGGGACGACGCGGTAGCGGACGCCGCCAAGAGCAAGCTCATCCTGCGCCTCGACAAATGGACGGACGAGTCGGACAAGTGGTCAGGCGCCTTGACTTATCAAAAGGACTCCTTGGGCGGTGGGCAGATCATTTCACCGCTGCTGGTGAGCCCTGAGACTGTGGTTCCCGACGAAGACAGCCGTCTGTTCCAAGTGGCTAACTCTATGCGCGAAGTTCAGCCCGAGATCAATCTCCTTGTAACACCGATCGTTGGCAGACTGGCGGAGCCACTAAGTGCTGCTGCGCCGGAATGGGTCTTCTCGAAGAAGGATGCGAAATGAGTCAAGTCCCAGAGGAAGAGGTAACGAACGTCGCAGGGGTGGTAGCCAACCCGTTTGGTGAGCTGGAAAAAGTCGGTGCGAAAAACCACAGCCGCGTGGGCTCGGTGAGACCTAGCGCCCTGCTGTACACCTCGGGCATTGGCGCCACAGTGGATATGCCGCATATAGCAGTGATGCCCCAGGGGCTGGACGCTTGGGAGATCGCTTATTCAAAACAGGGCGGCCCGCAGCTGATCTTGGTGCCGCGGCTCCTGGCGGCGGTACGCAAGATGTTGCCTCGTGTTGAAGAGCTGCGGCAACCCCCCTGGGTGCCTGAAAAAGCCCATGAAAGCGGCACTCCGATCGGAATCCCCACCCGCGTGTTTCCTCAGTGGCTGCGCTGCACCGGCTGTGACTTATTGGCGCCAGTCTCGGAATCGGTCAAGTTCGAATTCGTGAACACGAGCAAGCACCGGCCTGACAAGGCGCAGTTCGTCCACAAGGCGTGTAAGGGTCGCCCCAAGAAAGGCCAGAAGCAGGGGGGTTTGGAAGCGCGACCGCGCCTGGCTGTGCCTGCCCGTTACCTGATCGCCTGTACCGACGGCCACCTCGACGAGTTCCCTTACGTCGAGTGGGTGCACGGCGCCGACGGCGCCCCCGTTAAGTGCAAGGTCGCCAAGCCTGAGATGCGAATGATGGAGTGGCGATCGAACCTCGGACCGCAAGTGAAGATCTCTTGCGCGGCGTGCGATGCCTCACGAAATATCGCTGAACTCACGCGGGCCGGCGGAGAAGACATGCTTCCCGACTGCCGCGGACGGCACCCACACCTTCCCACGTACGCGCCGGCCGACCATCCGTGTCAGGCGGACGTTAGGCTGATGCTGCTGGGCGCCGCGAACCAATGGTTTCCAGCCTCGGTGAGCGTGCTCGTGCTACCTGCACGTAAGCACCTTACGGCCGCTGACGTGGCAGAGACAGTGAAGGGGTTGCCAGCCGTCACCTTCGCAGACGTGCAGACGCTCGATGACCTACTCGGGTGGCGGAAGTATGGCCCGAAGGATGTCCGCTCGATATTTGACGGAATTGCAGATGAGGCCCTATGGAACGGAATTCAGGTCGCTCGAGGCCAGGCTGTCCCTGAACCCGAGTCCTCGCCCTCGGGCTTCGATCCGATCAGCCTTCTGGAACCAGAGTGGGACACGCTCGTTCACCCAGAGGATTTCGAGCGCGAAGACCGAAAAGCTGGCTTCCGTGTTCGGCCGGTAGAGGTGGCACCGTCCCTGCTGCCGGTTCTATCACATGTCGTGGCGGTGGAGCGGGTCAAGAAGGCCAACGCGTTCGTCGGTTTTACACGCATTGACGCTTTGGATCGTGTCGGCGACGCTCCCAACCGAATCGCACCGCTCGTCCAGTCAGGTCGGCCGAAGTGGGTTCCAGCAACGGAAGACCGCGGCGAAGGAGTATTTCTGCGCTTCGATGAGGACGTGATTCGAGTGTGGGAGGACGGTGTATTCGAATCCAAGGTCTGGCAGTCCCACGTTGCCGCTCACGAGCGCAACGTCAAAAGACGTCAGAGTCGCACCGCGGAGGCGATTGATCCGGCAGACCGAATGCCACCGCCGCGATACTGGGCATTGCACGCCATGTCACACCTACTCATCCGTGAAATGGCAATGTCCAGTGGCTATGGCTCGGCGTCGCTATCCGAACGTCTTTACGCATGGCGTGAGACGGACGATCGGTCGGCTGCCGCAGGCATTCTGATAGCCACGACATCCCCCGACAGCGAGGGAACGCTCGGCGGACTGGTTGATCTGGCCAGAACGGAACGCTTGGAGGAAGTAGTCTTGGACGCACTCCGCCGGGCGGAGCGGTGTTCTTCGGACCCGATTTGTGCACACCGGGTGCCTAGTGGCCAAGAAGACTTCCTGCACGGTGCGGCCTGCCACTTCTGTCTATTCGTATCGGAGACGTCCTGCGAGAAGGCCAATCGCTTCCTGGACCGTCGCTTCGCGCTCACGCTGAATGCAGGAGCTGAGTATGCGGTTGGTGGCCTGCTCCAGCCGGTATTGCCACCATTTGGAGCATAAGTTTCATGGCAGATGCTCTCCTCCAAGTGGCACAAACACTGACTGCCTCGCAGGCAACTAGCATTGCCGCATCGTTGGAAATCGACGGGCGGCTGGACCGAGCAGTGTCATTCTTGCCAAAGTCGTCGCAAGGCACGGCCGGCCTGCTTGGGGAGGCACTCTCCTCGCTCGGGGATCCACTGCTCCTGGCGTCGGTATTGAGGGGCTACGCGGCCGCTGCGAATCGGGGACTCGCCGCGCCGCGGGCAGTCTGGAGCGGCCCGAGCTTTGAAGGCGACACCGACCACACGACCGCCGCGGTCGCGCACCTGGTCGACGAAGCGAAGGAAGATGTCCTCGCTTCCACTTACTCCGCATCAGTCAACTCCCCATTCGTCGAGGCCCTTTGGCGCGCAATCGCCAGGGGCGTCTCGGTAACTCTCGTGCTGGAGGGTGCCAAGATGGAGGAAACGGCAGCCAAGCTTATGGCCAAGCTTGGTGGCGCCGAATTTCTTAGATACATCCCACCGGCAGGGCAATATGGGGTCCAACATTCAAAGGTCGTGGTAGTAGATTCCACTGTGGCACTTGTGACGAGTGCTAACTTCAGTGATGCCGGTGCCCACAGAAACCTAGAAGCTGGCGTACTTGTTCGCGACCCAATTTTTGCCTCCAAGCTGCGACAACGCTTTTCTTCACTTCGCAAATCGGGGTGGCTTGACCTTGAGCCACCAACCAATTAGAGACGTTCCAGTGGCCTAAGAATTCTAGTCCGCTTCGATGGCAATGACGCGTGGTCCGCGAGCAGGACTCCCAGATTAGGCGCAGTATGCGACCTCAAATAATTTCTCAAGAGGAAGATTCATTCAGCCGCGTACGGGAAACGATTCTACGCGGGCGCTGCCCTAAAGGAAATAGCGTCCAATCTACAGGTCTTGTTCAGGTCGCCCTTCAATTGGTAGAGCCCTGCGCCTCTGGAACTCCCAAAGCTAAAGAGCCGATACAGATGGTACGAATCCGAAGCCGCTTCGGACATACGAACCTCACCGCGAGTGACGAAAAAGGGTACATCTATAGCAAAAGTCGTGGTTTTGACCTCTATCAATTTCTCTCGACCGTTGGTGTCAAAGGAGAGGATGTCGTATCCCAAACCGTCACCTTGCGTCACGGCAACATGTTCAACTTGGTCCGCCAGTTTCTTGCGCCCTAGACCGTGCAGCAGCCGTTGTTCTCGCCGCACGACAGCCAGCTCACCCTCAAGACCCAACTTTCTGCTAGCAGCCTCCAGCTCAAGATAGTTCCGCTTGAAGGGACGGGCGGCCTTCCGCCCGTGCAAGATATCGGTAATGACCACCGACGGGGCGGGGGATTCTCGAACGATATCTACGGGCCCGAGCTGGGCAGCGTTTGTTAGCTCAACCTCAATCACTGAGTCCAGCGACTCGCGCTCATTCAATTGGGAAATGACAGATTCAACGAGGCTTCGCTGATAGTTCGCCAGGGGCGACAAACCGTGAAGATGAGGGTATCCCAACCCCACAAGAACAGCACTTATGTTGCTCATCTTGCGCTCAATGGAATTCACATTTCGCGCTGGAAAGAGTTCTGAGAGCTTTCTATAGACGCGCGCCTTCACGAACTGCCGTCCCTGCATATCCAGCATCATCATGTCGAAGTACACCTCGACAGCAGCGTCTATCTCAGGGCCCGTCCAGGGCATTCCCGTTTGTCCGGCGGTCATCGGTCCACGATAGCGCGCCGCCATAAGCTATGCATTTGTTGAACCGGACCGAGGGTCCGCAAACCTATCAGGCCTAGTACCGGCCAAGTTCGTGCCCCTCCTGCGCAAAAAGCCTCAAAGGAGGGCTATTTGGGGGGCGCAATGCGCATTCGCCCGGCGTCAATTCCGCCTCAAGTGGTTCAGAAATACCCACTCCCGCGACGATCCGCTTTGCGAAGCGGGATACATGTGAGGGTTGCTAACCGCGCGGGCCGAACACCGCCGTCGGGCTCGTCATCGCTGGCTTTCCGGAGGCAGACCTCTGCACCAAAAACACCGCCCCCAGCACCAGCACCGCCCCCACCAACTGCCATCCCGACAACGCCTCCCCCAGAAACACGAACCCCAGCACCGTAGCCACGAGCGGGCTCAGGAATCCCAGGAACGAGACCACCATCGTCGGCAATCGCTGGATCCCCCGGAACCACACCGCGTAAGCAGCCAGCGCACCAATCACGCTTAGGTAAGCAAAGCCCGCCAGGTTAGGCACGGTAATCGACCCCGGCAGCCCCTCAACCACCAACGTCACGGGCAACAGCATGACTCCACCCATCGCTAACTGCAGGCCGGTAAACCCAAGCAGCCCCACGCCGTCGGGCCTTCCCCAGCGTTTGGTGAGCACAATCCCAGCCGCCATGCTCAGCGCCCCGGCCATCCCTGCGAGCACACCCACGAAAGTCAGCGACGCGTCGGATCGAAGAACAAGTAATCCAACACCGGCTGCTCCCACTGCACAGGCCACGATGTGCGTCATACGGATCTTCTCCCCCAGCAGCAGCACTCCAAGGAAAAGCACGAACAGGGGCTGAATCGACCCAACCAACGCCGCCAGCCCACCCGGCAGTTGGTATGCGGTGAAGAACAGAAGGAAGAAGAACAGCCCAATGTTGAGCGCGCCCAGCGCCGCGGCTTTGAACCACCAGCTCCCCCGCGGCCACGTTCGCGTCACAAGCATCAGCACGATGCCCGCCGGCAGGGCCCGCACGGTTGCGGCCAGGAGCGGCCGGTCGGCGGGGAGAAACTCGGTGGTCACCAGGTAGGTGGATCCCCACACCATGGGCGCGAGTGCAGTGATGAAGAGGTCTCGTGGGGAAGCCTTGGTCAGGCCGGAACCGATCGGCTTAGCAGCCGTCGTCAAAGTGGACATTGTTCACTTCCATACATTTTGATGTCGAACTATTTAATGTAAGACAATGTAGGTGCTGTACTGTTTGAGGTCAAGCATTGGAGGATGATGGACCGCGACGCAGTAGACATGATTCTTGATCAGTGGAACAACCAGCGCCCCGATCTGGACGTCAGCTCCATGGGCGTTCTGGGCCGGCTGAACAGGGCTAGCCGCCTGGCGTCACTGGACGTCCAGAAATTCATGAACCGGTTCGGACTGGAGCCCTGGGAGTTCGATGTCCTGGCGACGCTCCGCCGCTCGGCACCCGAGGCTCCGCTCACTCCGGGACGACTGGCCAGTTTGACGATGATCGGTTCCGCAGCCATGACCAACCGCGTGGACCGACTCGTCAACCGCGGGCTGGTTCACCGTGAGACCAACCCGGACAACCGCAGGCAACTGCTGATCAGCCTCACCCCTGAGGGACTGGCCTTGGTGGATGAGGTGGTGGAGCACCACGTAGAGAACCAACACAAGATGCTCGAAGGACTCTCCAAGACAGAGCGGACACAGCTCGCCAACCTTTTGCGCAAGTTCCTGCTGACAAACAACGACGGCGAACCCTCCTAAGCGGGCTCGTGCAAGGATGAGGCGTGGACACTTCCTCTGAGAACCTGGCGATCGCAATCGGAAAAGCGCTGGGCGGTGGGCAAGCAAGCGCCTATAGCGGCACAGTGTTCTGCCAAGGCCACAACCATCAGATGAGTTATGCCGTTTCAGTGCACCCGAGGGCCTTCATGTGGTCTGCGAAGGAGTTGCCGGACGGACGCACCCTAACCTTCGATCCCCGAAGACTGATCATCCAGACCGACGGCGTGGATGATCCCTACGGCCTCTCCATTGAGCGCATCCCATTTTCCTTCCCTGAAGCCGTCCAGCTCTCCTTCCCTCTTTCCCTGCCCATCTGGGGCCGACACCTGGACGACTACCACCCGGTCGCTTCCGAAGTACACGGCCCGGACACGACGCTCCTGCTGAGGCACAGCATGGACCCGACGATCTTTGGGTCCTTCACCTTTGATACGGAGAGCGGGATCGCGAAAACCCTGTTCACACTCTCCACGGCGCTGAAGCTGGAGCGCGAGGCCCGGCCGGACAACGGAAAGTACGACTTCGGGTTCGTCGCCGGGTCCGGTGATCCTGATCTTCAGAATCGCCTTCGTCAGGACAAAAACACCCAAGAATAGAGAGGTGGCCTGCAGACGTCAGTCCACAGGCCGTCACTAACTTCCCGGTCACTCAAGGTCGTTAGGCTCCGGGCTGCTTACGCTTGCCCCGCCGCAACACATAAACGCCGTAGCAACCGAACCCCAGCATGAGAACCGCTGCACCGGCCCGCCACCACGCGAAGGGCTGCCACGTGGCGAACACAATCGCCAAAGCGAAGAACGCAGCCACTTGTAAGGGAGGCGGAACCTTGCTTCTCATATCTGTCACCCTTCGTCACTGCACGGTTGCACGAGTCACCAACCCGCGCAACCTGCCAAGGCGATTCCCATGGAGGACAGGGCACCTGCCAAGGCCCACCCAACAGGCGCTCCCCCTGGCACGAAGATGGTGACCATACTCAGGCCTACCCCCAGTGCGCAACTCCACAACAAGCTCCCCGGGCTCCCTCCGATGTTCAAGTGCGCCGTTTGCTGCCCACCGATGTAGACATCAAGGTAGCCGGGGCACGTCATAGGGTCATTGGCGGTCCAATCGAACGACATTCCCATATTCGTGCAGAACGAGTAGTACTGACCCGCTGGTTCAGGCGGTGCCGGGCTGTTCACCTCCTCCGGAATCTCAACGATGGCAGCTTGCGTTGAACTCGCGGGTTCAGCTGCGTTGGCGGGGGCAAGGCCCGTAAAGACCAAACCCGCGGCAACTAACAGGCCGATTGCTATCTTGCTGATGCGCCTCAGGATCACGATTGCTCCTAGTGAAGAACGATCTTGCTTTGACTCGCCCAGCCTGGGCCCAGCGAATGCCCGCACAGACGCAAAAAGGCAAACTAGGTGGCGATTTCACTGAAACTAGGTGCCCAAAAGGCCAAAAATGAGTGGTCTCTAGCCTCGTCTAGGTGCCACGCACTCCCACCCGAAGAGTTCAATGGCCCACGCGTCATGGCACCATAAGCTGACCCAGGAACTCCAAAGTCGTCAAAAGGAAATGGTGTGGAGAATGTCAGTTCGGCGGCAATCGACCTCATTTCGGCAAGAGCTTTGTGGGTTATCAGGCAGGATGCCGCAACGGCCGCGTTCTCGGCTGCGACGGAAGCTCTGGTCGAAGGGCACGACGGCCAGGGACTCCGAGAGCTTGCCGGCGCTTCGCCACAGATCAACGTCTTCGAGCTTCGAGTTCTCATCGACGATGCCCTCAATGAGCTTGGCTTGGCAGCAGTTGAGATGACCGGCGACGAAGCGAAACTCATAGCGGCCCACTTCTACGCCCGCCGAGCCATCGAAGGCAACTTGCGGATACGGGAACTCACATCGTGGGCGCACAGGGTTGTCGGCCATGAAGGTCACCCCATTGCCCAGAAGTTGGTTGACCTCGACGACGCCTACGACGATGGGTGGGGTGAAGAACCTGACGCCATGCAGGTGATCAGTCGTTTGGGACTGCCCCGGGTTTTGTCGACTTTGGACTGTTTGGAGGGTCTGGATAGCCGACCCATGGAGTGGCTCCACGTTAACTATTCAGACGAGCGAATGGGCCGCGACAATAGGCTCCCCCGAACCCACCGCGAAATGGCACTCAGTGTGGAGGACGGCGCTCGTAAAGATGACGTGGGGACCTTCTACCCGAGCTGGGGCTACTACGTCTCCATGCTCGGTTTCCTCGCTGGAAGTGATCGACGAGTGTGCCCCTTCGAAGTCTCCACGGCGGACGGTGACCAAGATGGGCGATCCAGTGATTCCTTCAACCTCAACTTTCTCGAAGCGGCGGTCCCCGGACGCGGCGCCCTCGTTGACGGCGTCGCCTCCCTCATTGATCTATGGGAGCCCACTCGGGGTGGCCTCTTCAGCTCCGCAATAACCAAGAAAAACCGAGACCAGCCCATCTGGTAGCCACTTGTTGGCGTTGTCACCTATTTCGCTAACGACAGCGGCTACGTCCTCCCGGAAGACCCGCTAGTCGATCTGCACCCGCTCCGGAAGGGCACTCTGGCGGTCCTTAAGGACTGGACCTTGGAGGCTGCCCAAAGATACGAAGCCGCATTCAGAGCCGACAATAATGGCATCCCGAATGACCGTTCTGCGAGCTAAGTTCCCAGTTCAAGCTGTGACTGGAAGAACCGGCGCCGTTCTGTCACTGACCGAGGACCCGACTTTACGATCGAGCTCCACCGTGATCGACCCTTCGCGAGATGAGCACAAGCAGCCGGAGTGGCTTAAGCGGAAACCCCACGAGGGCAACTCGAACTGAGCCGGCACCAAAGGACCTAGCCTCCCGCGATCTCCCGCAACGACTGCAAGTGCGCCGCCCACACGTTCCGTCCGGTACCCGTCAGGCTGGCCGATGTCCTGGGAAACTTCCCGGCGAAGCTCTTTTTGATCTTCACGAACTCGGCCTTCTCCAAAATCGAGAGCTGCTTGCTCAACACCGAATCGCTGACCTGAATGGCGTCCCTCAGGTCCTTGAAGTCCAACGACTCAGCCTTCGCGAGCGCAGCCATGATGGAGAACCGGACCGGTGAGTGGACGAGCTCGTTGAGCTTGTGACGCGGGTGTTCCGCCTGGGCGCTCATGCGCGCAGCTCACGGAAGGCAGCAGCAAGGCCAATGGCTGCCAGGGCAATGGCCGCGGGGATGTAGAACCATAGGTTGCCGTCCCGGAAGAAGTAGGCGCCAACCACGAGCGCCACGACGTACAGCGCGAAGTACCCCAGAAGAGACGTCAGGAACCGTTTGGTGAAGCCGACCTTGGTGGACCTCTGGAACATGGGCCACACGCTCGCGGTAATTGCGCCCCAGGCTCCCACAGAACAGGCCAACAATGCCGCGCCGTAGCCGCCGACCAGAACGATGTGCATCCCGATCATCAGCAGGGAACCCATAATCGCGAGGCTGGTGAACATTACAGCCACCGGCCAAGCTGCCGCGTTGATGGAGGAGGCGCCCAGTGAATCGGCCCGTGCAAGGAGTTCCCGTGCTTCGGCTGCTGACATATTGCCGGTGGTCTCGTTCATGGTGTCCCCCAAGTTTGTGCGGATCGATACCCCCACCCTGAGAAAGTACTTTCCAAGTTGTCAACTACTTTCCCATGGCAGTCGAGTTACCAACAACCCCGCCAACCCCGGTAAATTTAAACCCAAGAGTTTGACCCTCGGTGAGCAACACCACTCGCGCGCCTCACGAAAGCAGGATCATATGACCGTCTCTCCCCTCATCTGGGGTATCACCATCGTCGTCATTTTGGCGCTCTTGGCCTTTGACTACTTCTTCCACATCCGCAAGGCCCACGTCCCATCGCTCAAGGAAGCGGCCGTCTGGTCCTCCATTTACGTTGGACTCGCAATAGTTTTCGGCGTCCTGGTCCTGATTTTCGGCGGCGCCCAAATGGGGTCCGAGTACTTCGCCGGCTACATCACGGAGAAGGCCCTCTCGGTAGATAACCTGTTCGTGTTCCTCATCATCATGGCGAGCTTCAGGGTGCCACGTGAGGATCAGCAGAAGGTCCTCCTGTTCGGCATCGTGTTCTCCTTGATCGCCCGTACAGGTTTTATCTTCCTTGGCGCAGCACTCATCAACTCGTTCGCGTGGGTGTTCTACATCTTCGGACTGATCCTGCTCCTCACGGCTGGCAACCTGCTCAAGCCCGGCGACCACGGTGACGGTCAGGCCAACAACTTCATCATCCGGCTCGCCAAAAAGCTCTTCCACACCACGGACAAGTACGACGGCGACAAGCTCTTCACCGTGGTGAACGGCAAGCGCGCCCTGACTCCCATGCTCCTTGTAATGGTGGCCATTGGCGGCACGGACATCCTCTTTGCGCTGGACTCCATCCCGGCAATCTTCGGCCTGACGCAGAACGTGTTCATCGTCTTCACCGCCACCGCGTTCTCACTAATGGGCTTGCGCCAGCTGTACTTCCTGATCGACGGACTGCTGGACCGCCTCATTTACCTCTCCTACGGTTTGGCGGCCATTCTCGCTTTCATCGGCGTCAAGCTGATCCTGCACGCCCTGCATGAGAACAACCTTCCATTCATCAACGACGGCGAGCACGTCAACGTCATTGAAATCACCACGGGCCTCTCGCTCAGCGTCATCATCGGCGTCCTGATCATCACCGTGGTGCTCTCCCTGATCAGCCCTGCGGGCAAGGCCCAGACGGCCATCAACAACGCCCGCCGTCACGCCGTCGATTATCTGGACCTCGACTACACCGCCGACGCCAACGAGCGCGAGCGTATCTACCGTGCCCTCACGGCTGAGGAAGCGCAGATTGTGCAGATGCCACTGAAGTACCGGAACAAGGCCAAGGACGTGGAGACCATCCGCGAGCAAGTGGCCGAGGCACACCGTCAGCACGAGGAATTCCTCAAACGGTAAGTCTCACCAAACGCTAAGGCTCACTACCAAGTCAGGCGCCCAGGAGCACGCTGATCTGATCCCGGATCTCGTCGCCAACCTGGGCGTCTGTCATGTCAATAGTCGCTGAGGACGCCATGCTGACGAACATGATGGCGGAGACGATCCGAGCCAGTTTCGCCGGGTCGCGGGCCAACAACTGACCGTCGCGGCCCAGCACTCCGGCAATGGCCTCTTCCGTACGCATCGTGAGGGACAACGCCTCTGCATGGTGAGGTTCGGCAGGGTCACCGAAGACGATCTCCCGCAGGTAGGTTCGACCGTTTTCGATCTGAACACGGTTGCACTCAATGATGGGCCGGATGATGGCCATCACCGCGTCCAGCACCGTGATTTCAGCGGCGGCCGCTTCGACTCCCGCGTCGAGCGCTTGGGCGTACTTGGCGTTGTGCACCAACAAAAGCAGCTCCGCCTTCGTCTTGGCATACAGGAACAAGGTTCCCGATCCGACGTCGGCCTTTTCCGCCACCTGCTGGGTGGTGACCTCGTCCACTCCGTACTGGGTGAAAAGTTCGCGTGCGGCCGCGGTGATGCGGTCAAGCTTTTCCTGCTTATTCCGCTCACGTCGGCCAAGGGTCTGGGGCGCAGGCTGCATTTAGCTACCGTATCAGCGGGCCGATGCATCAGCGGGCCGGCCACATCAGCGGGCCGATGCATCAACGGCCCAGGAACTCGAGCGCTACCGGGACGAACCTGTCATGGAACTGGAAGATGCCACCGTGCCCGGAGTCGGGGTAGATGACCAGCTCGCTGCCCGGAATCCGGCGGTGCATGTCGGTGGAAAGCACCGAGGGCACCATGCGGTCGTTATCGCCGTTGGCGATGAGCGTCGGTTGGTTGATAACACCCAGATCGGCCGACGGCGACAGTCCCCACCGCCTGATGGCTTTCAGTTGCGTCTGGAACGCCTTGAGCGAGATGGGTGCCTCGCGGTTGGTGGTCCGTTGGTTGAGCCGATTCATGAATGCCCTCGCAGCGGGTTTTCCGGCGGCATTCCGGTTGAAGAACAGGAACTCCTTGGGGTCCTGCCGGGTGAGGGCGCCCCGAACTACTTCAAAGTACGTGGTTCCCATGATCTTCTGGATGCCCTCACCACCGGCAGGTCCCGTGCCAGCCAGGACGAGCTTGCGGACAAGGCCGGGGTGTTTGACCACCAGCGACTGGGCGATCATGCCGCCGAGTGAGAATCCAAAGAGATCCACTGCCGGATAGCCGAGGGCCTGGATAAAGGCGGCAGCATCATCCGCCATGGCTTCGATGCTGTCCGGAACCGACCCCGTGGTTGCACCGACTCCGCGGTTGCTGAAGGTGATCACGTGGTGTTTCTCAGCAATGGGGTCGATGATGCTCGGATCCCAGTTGTCCATGGTCCCGGCGAGGTGAATCAGGAAAACTACCGGAACCCCACCTTTAGGCCCCATTTCGCGGTATGCGTAGCTGACGCCGTTGGCTGTCAGCGTCTTCGCGGGCACCTGTAAATACGACTGCTGTTCACTGCTCATGATGTTCGTCCTGTCGGTATGGAGTGGTTAGAGATGGCTGACAACGGTCTTACCGCGGACGCCGCCGTTGTCGAGGGCCGCAAGTACATCGGCCGTCTGGTCAAAAGGCACCACACGTCCCACTACTGGCTTGATGTCTCCGGCGTCGATGAGTGCTGCGATTTCCCTCAACTGGCCACCATTAGCGCGCATGAAGAGGAACTCGTACGTGACTCCCAGGCGGCGGGCTTTGCGCCGGATCCCAGAGCTGAGCAGGGTCATCAACCCCAGCAGAACCGGGTTTCCGCCCAGCTGTCGGGCGAAACCGGCATCAGGCGGCCCGGCGATACCAATGGCCTTGCCGCCCTTCTTCAGGACTTTCAGGGACCGCTCCAGGTTTTCGCCGCCGAGGCTATCCAGGACGAAGTCATAGTGATTGAGAATTTCCGTGAAATCCTCAGTCCGGTAGTCGATCACCACGTCCGCGCCAAGGTCCCGGACGAAGTCCTTGTTTCCGGCGCTGACAGTAGTGGCCACCGTCGCCCCGAGATACTTGGCCAGCTGGATGGCAATGGATCCCACTCCCCCGGCTCCAGCATGGATGAGTACCTTCTGCCCGGGGCCAACATTGCCCCGCTGCACCAGCGCTTGCCAGTCAGTCAATGCCACCAATGGAAGCGAGCCGGCCTCTTCCATGCTGATGGTGGCCGGTTTGATGGCAAGGTCTTCCTCGGCAACGGCCACCCGCTCCGCAAACGTGCCAATGCTGTCATTTCCGGGGCGTGCAAACACCTCGTCGCCGGGCTTGAAGGACCGCACCTTCGATCCGATCTTGAGGACGACGCCTGCTACATCGTGGCCCAGAACCTGGGGCAGTTTGTAGGGGAGGATCTGCTTGAACTCCCCCTGCCTGATCTTCTCGTCCAGTTGGTTCAGGCCTGCCGCGTGGACCTCCACCAGCACATCGTGGTCTCCGAGCACGGGCTCGGGGACGTCCTGCTGCTGAAGAGGTTCCTTGTACTGGCTGAGGACGAAGGCTTTCATGGGGGTTCTCCTGGGCTCTATTACTGACTTAACTCAATTCTGAGTGCACTCAGTAAATTAAGCAAGAGTTCTCCGCTGGATAATGGTCGGATGGGACAGCGGAGCGATGACGGCGTGAACGAACCATGGCGGACCAGCACACGGCTGCCACTCATCCTGGATGCCCTCCTGGGATCGGAAGAAGAGCCAGCCGTGCGCCACTTGGTGAATGCCTTCGGCGGGCCCGCGGCAAGGGTCAAGGATCAGCTGGTGGGCGAACCCGCGTACCGATCGCGACGGCTGCAGTTCGCCTCGGGCGGCGAAATGATCATGCACGACGGCGTCACGGTGGCGGTCGTGCTGCACGCAGCACCTACTGGGTTCGCACCTGGCGGGTTTCACCTGCCGTCATGGATCCCCGGCCTGGATAAGGACGCTACCCTCAGCGACCTCAAGGGAGCCCTCGATGCTCCCCGCGCTCCCGGAGGTATGGGCTTCGTACTGGACGGTGCCTACGTGGAACCCCGCTTCAAGAACAACCGCGGCTGGAACGAGCCCGGCAATCTTCTCAGCCTTAGTTTCAGGGCGGAGGCTCCGCAGCATGCCTGCCGCCCCGAGGATGACGATTGTCCAACATGCAGCGATCTCTTGGTTCGCGGAGCCCGCACCGGCGGGATGGACGTGGAACAAACCATCGCTGCACTCTCCTCAGCCGCAGCGGCGGGCCTGATCACTGAAAGCCCCAGCTGGGTCCCGCTCGCAGACCTCCAACAACTCCATGCGTCACAACTGATGGAACGGGTGGAGAGCCAGCTTAGCTGTTCGGCGTGCCTGCGAATCATCTGCCTGACGCTCTACCGCGAATCATCCCCAACGTTTGAATACACGGTGCTCAACGAAGCCCGGCAACGGCCACTCGAAGCGATTCCGCCGGTTGAGCAGTGGGGAGACCACCTGAGGATAGCCAAGGATCGCGATGCCATGCATTACGTGGACCACCAGCCGGGCTCATGGTTCCTGGTTGAACAGCAAGGATCTCTTTTTCTCGAAGCGAGGTACTGCATCAATACGATGGTGGACTCAACGGCCCTGCTTCGCCTGGACCAGGCCGAAACCGATGCCTATAGGACCGGTGGCCACGACTATCTCTCCGACCTCGCCAAGCGAATCGATAAGAGCGGCCCCCACACTGAGGAATCACCCTATTTTCGGAGAGATCTCTACCGTGGGCCTGACCGCGCCATGTTGTCCAAGAGCGTCGCGGCGGCCATTGTGAACCACACCTGGGCTGCGGAGCAGCGGCGCCGGAGCTGACGATACCGGGCCTTGTGGCGACCAGGGCCACGCCTCCCCTAGGCCGCGGGCTTCCGCCACATCACAGCCAGCACCAGCACCACAGCACTGAGCCCCAGCATCACCAGGACCATGATCCCCCAGTTGGCCTGATTCACGCCGGGGCCATAGAGCACGCCGATCAGGACAGTGGCGGTGATGGCCCCGAGGTAGCGGCATGTCTGGAAAATACCGGCAGCCACTCCCCTCTCTTCGGGCAGGGCCGAAACGTACAGGCCTTGGTTTGAGGCCGTACTCACCACGCCGTACGGAACACCCATCAAAGCGGTGAGCACGAACACCAGTGGCGCCCACAAGCTCAGGGTCAGGAACCCGAGCGTGCCTGCCGCAATGGTCAGGATCAACACCCCGGTGATCAGAACGGGTCGCACGCCGAACCGCTCAATGAACCGCACGGTCAGTGGCGTCACCACAACCGACAACGCCGCAAGGGGCAGCATCAGCAGGCCCACCACACCGGCGTCGTAATTCCCTGCCTCCTGCAGCAACTGCGGAAGGCCGAAGAACGCAAAGTAGTAGACGCCGCTGAACACCACAAACAGCAAGTACACCAACAGCAGCGGCCGGTTCCGGCCCAGCAGGCGGAGGTCCAGGAACGGAGGCTGGAATCGCAGCTCACGCCAGGCGAACAGCGCTCCGATCACCGTGGCCGAACCCAGTAGATACCAGCGGTAGCCGGGCAGCACGTTGAGCAGCGCCATCATGGCGAGCATGAGGGAAACCACGAAGGCGAGGATGCCGGGGATGTCGGAATCGCGGATCAGCTGGCCGAGTTTGCCGGTCTCGCGCCCGGCATCTGCGGGCGCGGTCTGGCGGACAACAATCAACGCCAACAAAGCAATGGGAACGTTGATCGCGAACAGCGCCTGCCACCCGACTAGACTCACCAGCAACCCGCCCACGACGGGTCCGACGGCAGCGGCCGAAGTGTTGGCCATCTGGATCCGGCCGAGCGGCCGCGTGGACGGCAAGTTGGCCAGCCGGCTGAGCTCGGTGACCATCACGACGGCGGACGGGTACGCCGTCGCGGTCCCTACAGCCATGAGCGCGCGGGCCACGCATACCAGCGCGAAGTTGGGGAGGAACGGCGCGATCGCACACGTCACCGCCACCAACGCCATACCGAACATAAACAGGCGCCGCGGGCCGAAGCGGTCAGCGAGTCGACCCATCAGCGGTTGACCGGCCGCGGACGCGAGATAGAACGAGGTGATCACCCAGGTGACGGTGGCGACGTCGAGCTCGAAATGCTCCCGCAAGACCACCAACGCTACGGCGATCATGGACGAGTTCAACGGGTTCAGCGCCGTCCCGAGGCTCAGCGCAGCAATCGCAAGGCCGGGGCGTGGTTTGTTGGCGGTCACCCGTCCAAGTCTGCTCCATGGTTGCCTCGGGTCACGAACCCGGGTGACCACACCGGGTCACAGAGCGGACGCCTCCGCCCAAACTCTGGCCAACCATCCATGCCGGGTAGGGGCCAGGGGCTTAACCGAAGTTGCTCCGCCGCAGAGCATTCAGGCGGGCGTTGTACTCAGTATCGTCGATCTCACCGCGGGCAAACCTTTCCGCGAGAAGCTCCTCCGCTCCGCCCGTACGGTGCGGCCCGCCAGCGTACCTCCGGCTGCCGGCACCCATGGACCGGGCAAGAAAGACGATCGCTGTGATGATCGCTCCCCAAAACAGTATGAAACTCACAGCCATGAGTGCGTATCCCCAGACGCCCATGTTTCCGTCCCAATACATCATGGCTACTCCTTCAGACCAGCGGGCACGTCCGTGCTCCCGGCCTCCACTATCCCCCCGCAAGGAGCGGCGCGTCAGAGTCTTAAGTCCCCCGAAGGCGGCAAACGTCGGAGGCGGCTACTCCTCGAAGTGCGTGGTGATCTTCCCGGACGAGACGGCAGAAATGATGGACTTGGCCAGGTGGCGCAGCTTGATGTTGCGGTTGCTGGACGCCGTGCGGAGGATGGTGAAGGCCTCCTCCTGGCTGCAGTGGTTCTGCGCCATGATGGCCCCCACAGCAAGGTCGATCACAGTGCGGGTCTGCATTGCTGCGGCAAGATCATTCCGGGCGTCGCTGAGCTGCGCGATCTTCAGGGCCAGGCGCAATGACTTGGAGGCGTGGGAGGCGAACTCCTCGGCACTCTCTACGTCGTCATCGCTGAACGCGTCCGGCTGCTCGGAGTAGAGGTTCAACGCTGCACGTGTATCGCCTTCAACCAGAAGGGGGACACTCAGGACGGATCGCAGGCCTTGGTGCGAAGCAGCCTGCACGTACTCGGGCCAACGATGTTCCTGGAGAAGATCCGGCACCATCACGGGGGTGAGCTTATCCATGGCAGTGAGGCAGGGACCATCAAAATCGTTTTGGAGTTCGTCCATTGCTCTGGCGCGATCATCACTGCTGGCAGTGGTGGCCGACTTCTTACGACGCAATACGGTGATGCCACAGAAGACGGGTTCCGGGCGCGAGAGGCTTTCGGCGGAGAAAGCCGCGAGCTCGCCGAGAAAAGCCTCGACGTCTTCGCTGCCAAGGACGAGATCCAAGAAAAAACCGTTCTTGAGAGCTTCCTGCTCGGGGCGGGGGTTGACCATGCACGTTCCTACTGACTGAAATGCGTCCCCAGCAGACAGCAAAGGAGCGAAAATTGCCGCCCTCTGCAAAACGGTCTGGCAATACCTTATCGCCCAACGATCACCGGTACAAAGTGCTGCACGGAACGTCTTGACCTGCGGATACGCGACTCCGGATATGGCATTTTGTCAACTAAGGCAAGGGTTTCACGCGTCCCCAAAAGTAAGTAGGCTTACTAAAAGGATCTGAGATCCGTCATAAGGACTATGCATACAGAGGAGTCATCAGATGGGCGTTGAAGACAGCATCCGTAAGGCCACCGAAAACGCTATGGAAGACCTGGCCGGGACCTCCAAGCCGGTGAATGATCAGCAGGTTCCAGCGCCCGGCGAGAAGGACGACGATATCCAGGTCCACTCCTCCATAAGCGAGGGCTCAAACGCCATCGACGAAGATCACTCCCCCAACACCAGGGCAAAGGGCCGCCACCGTGCGGATGGAGAACCCGACGGCGGAACCACCTCACCGAGGCCGGGAACCGACGGCGACACTCAGGGCCGCAAACCGAACGATGACACTCCTGTCGGCTCAAGTGACGCAGCGGGACCGGCCGGCCTACCCAGCGGAGATCCCGATGACCTGCGCGCAGATCCCTCGGAAAGCGGGGGCGACCCCTCAACGAGCATGGGCCGCGGCTAGGAAGGCTCACCAGCTTGTACCGTCACGACCCACTTTGATTCTTGAAGGGCCAAAATTCAGCCGAAAATGGTTGTTTTTGGGACTTCTTGGGCCGAAAGTAGGTGAGGACGGTACAGCTCAAGGGCAGATAGGCTTCGGGAATGCTCCCCAACTCGACCGCCCGGCTGCGCTTCCGGGAGATGACCCTTGCCGATCTCGATCTGATGAGTTCCATGCTGGGTGATCCCGAGGTCATGACGTACTACCCGGCGCCTAAGTCGCGGGATGAATCAGCAGCCTGGATCAAGTGGAACCAAGACAACTACGCTCGCCACGGATACGGGTTGTGGATCGTAGAAACGCACGACGGCGAGTTCGTCGGCGACTGCGGGCTGACGTGGCAACACGTCAACGGGCGGGCTGAACTTGAGGTGGGTTACCACGTTCGTCGGGACGTGCAGGGGCGCGGATATGCTTCGGAGGCAGCATTAGCGTGCCGGGACTTCGCACGCGATGTCCTGGGGGTCACCCTCCTTGTTGCGATCATTCACCCGGGCAACGTGGCTTCACGGAGGGTTGCTGAGCGGATGGGAATGCAGCAGCTCGAGGACGACATGGGTGGATCCATGGTGCGGACCGTGATGGGCATCGAACTGAGGTAGCCCGTGGGCATAGTCAGGTGTGCCGCTACCACCGACTTTGGCTGCTGGGAGGTCCAAGATCAGCAAAAACTGGTTGTAAGGTGGTGAAGCGCCAGCCACGGGCTGTGAAGCGCACTGGAGTGCTACCAGCTGAGGTCGGCGGCTCCGAGCGAGACGAAGCGTGGCGAGGTACGGTCCGGCGAATCAACCAGTTCCCTTAGTTCGCGAGCCGCCTGCCGTGGATCTTTTGAAGCATCAGCCTGCCCCATCCCGGTGGCCATTTTCCCTGGGTGAACCGCCCAGCACCTCACCCGGCCTGCGAGGTCCTGAGCGAGGGAGATAGTCAACATGTTTTGTGCGGACTTGGAGATTTTGTATGCGTAGCTCGTGGAGAGATCCGAATAGTCGCCACGCGCTTGCGCCGTCAAAGAGCCCAAGCGGGACGTGACATTGATGATCACCGGATCCGGCGCAGCCAACAATTGAGGCAAGAGTGCCTGCACCAGGCGCAGGGGTCCAGCGACATTAACGTCGACGGCGTTCATGACGCCCTCCGCAGCAATTTCGCCCAGCCAGGCGTGCGGAGCTCCCTGGGCTGCATTGTTAATGATCAGATCGACGGGGCGCCCATCTACGGCTGACATCAGCGCGGTCGATGGCTCGTTCCGGACGTCGTGTGTGGCCACAGTGACGTTCGCCCGATCAGTCGATGCTGTGGGTGAACGTGTGAGGGCAACTACCGCCCAACCGGCCTCGGAAAATTCGTCTACTAACGACCTTCCGAGTCCACGGCCGGCACCCGTAATGACTGCCAGCCTTCCGTTGGGAATCATGCGAATCGGACGTCCGTATCCGGGTCCTTCCGGCTGTCCAGCATGCTGATGATCTTGCTCTCGAGTGCGGCAACGGTTGCCTCCGGCAGGACGATCAAGCCATCAAGTTCCTTCCGGGCCCGCTTATAGGCCGTTTGACGTTCGGCGGGAGTGGCGGCTGTGTCCTCTGCGATGCGCAGGAGCTTCCTCGCAGTCGCCAGTCGTTGGCGCTCCGGGCCGGTGAAGTTGCCGTCCTTGATGCGCCTTGCTTCCCGTTCGGCAACATCAAAAGCGAGTTCGTAGCTGTGGACAGCCGCCCGATACTCAGCCAGCCTGGCCGGCGTCGAAATTTCTTCAGGTGTGGCGGGACGTAAGCTGTCGGCTTCTTTCTTGGCCCGCAGGAACGCGACCGTGAGCGGTTCGCGGACGTCCGTCATGAGCGGGAAATCGATGAGGTTACCCACGTCCAGCTCGTACTCAAGCCACCTGTGGTTCACGGAATCGTGCGCAGCAATGAGGGAGACTACCTCTGCCTGGTTGGCTTCCTCGTGCACCGCCAGCTGGTTCTGCAGCTTCAACAACTCCACCTTGCGCCGGTGCCGCTCTTCGCTGGCTTTGGACCACGACCTCGCCCAGCCACCAGCCATCCCGCCGATAGGGAAAATGAGCCACCAGTAACTGCCAAGGAAGTCGAAGAGGGGTTCCACTGCTCCATCCTCCCACCGGCGCGGACCGGGTCTCAACAAGACTGGCCAAGTCGGGCAACCATATCCCGCTAGGCTTCCCTCATGGACCAGCGACTGCATTTCCTCACGTTCGCCACCAAGGATCTGGACGCCGCGCGCGCCTTCTATAAGGAAGGGCTTGGCTGGGATCCGGCCATGGACGTTCCCGGCGAGATCTTGTTCTTCCAGATTGCGCCGGGGCTGATGCTCGGCCTGTTCGACGCCGAAAAGTTCGATCAGGACCTCGGTGCCACTGCTCCTACACAGGGAGTCAGCGGTGTGACGCTCTCACACAACGTAGGCAGCCCGGCGGAGGTCGCCAGTACCATCGACGCATTGGTCGCGGCCGGGGCCACTGTGCTGAAACCCGCCCAGGCCGGCGCGTTTGGCGGTATTTTCCACGGACACGTCAAGGACCCCAACGGCATCGTCTGGGAGATCGCGCACAATCCCGGCTGGCGCATTGACGACGACGGCACGGTGGTTTTCGGATGAGCGCACTCCCGCCGACGGTCGCCGACGACGTCATCAACCACAGCGGCCGGGTACAGTTCGACACGTTTTTGGACGAGCACCGCAGAGCTCTGAGCGCCAGTTTGGATGGACTCACGGAAGAACAAGCACGACGCCGGCTGGTTCCGTCGCGGACCACGCTGCTGGGCTTGGTGAAGCACGCTACTTTCGTGGAGAAGGTGTGGTTCGACGAAGCCGTCACGCGAAGGTCCCGCGCAGAGATTGGTATCCCGGCGTCACCAGACGAATCGTTCATCCTGGACAGCAACGACACCATCGCCAGCATTCAGACGGCTTATCTGGAAGCTTGCGCGGCCTCCCGGCGCGCGGTTGCGGAGCTGAGCCTTGATGATCTCCTGCTGGGAAACCGCCGTGGCCCTCTGCCCCTCCGTTGGGTGTACCTCCACATGCTGCGGGAACTGGCGCAGCACTGCGGGCACGCGGAGATCCTGCGTGAACAAATCCTTGATGCAGACCGGCCCTGGAAAAGGTGAGCACCGTGATCGCCCAGGGCGCGGTTGTGCGCTCCAACCTGTAGCCCCGGGCAGCCCGCCCAGGTCGCGGGAAGGGTGCGTGATCGCCGGAGAGGGACGGCGAACTCGCAGCATTCCCACGATTTCGCTGGGTGCGCGGCAGCACTTCCGGGACAGCTGAGAAGTGCGGATGCTATTCACCTGGCAACAGCCATTCGACTGCAAACCGACAGCTTGGTCGCCTACGATCACGGATTACTTCTGGCGGCCACCGAATCAGGGATAACCACCGCATCGCCCGGGGCTTAGCAGCGGCTCAAGCGCTAATCGATAATCCGGAAGTCGTCGAACGCCCCGGTGGCCTCGGAAACCTGGAAGTCAACGTCCGCTACCTGGCCCGGGACGCGCGACGAGTGAAGCCAGTCCGTGAAGTCGCTGACGTTGCCGACTTCCCCTTCGGCCACAAGCTCCACGGAACCGTCCGTGCTGTTGCGCACCGTCCCCTTCAAATACAGCTCATCAGCTTTCCGGGCTGTCCAGTAGCGGAATCCCACCCCTTGGACCACGCCGGTGATACGGGCTGTCAGGCGAACGGTTTCGTCAGTCATGGAACCACCTTAAGCAGACCCGCCCTCGTCCGTCCCACTCCCCGTCGAACGGAGAGGAGAGCGAACAAGGGCGGGTTTCGTGCCTTGAACGAACTAGCCGATCACGATGTCCCGCGTGGCGTGGCTGTACGTGATGGTGACGGGTCCGCCGTGGTGGTTCAACTCGTGGTTCGCGCCGTCCCGGGCACCGAACGCACCATAATTCTCGTCCCACGAACGGTTCAGCGCGATCTTGTAGGTGTAGAAACCGGCAGGCAGTTCAGCCGTGAGCGTCCACAGCTGGACGATGGGGTTGAACTCCATCTGGGCTTCGTCGTACTGCGGTGCCCAATCCTCGGGTGCTCCAAGGATCTTGTTGAAGTCGCCCGCGATCGCCACGGCGTCCGGCTGCGGCAGGGTCTCGACGGCGGAGGCCGCCTTCGTCTTGGCCGTCACCTTACGGGGGGACTTCTTAGCGGCGGGTTCAGCCGCCGCGGAGGAAGCCTTGGCTGTTGCAGCTTTGGCCCTCGGCGCGGAGACCTTGGCCGCAGCGACCTTCGGTTCAGCAACATCGGCTGCTGCCACTTTAGGCGCGGTGAGCTTCTTCGCAGCAGCCCGCTTGGTTGCCGCCGCCTTCTTGGCCTGGGGCTTCACGGGCGGGGCCGTCGGTACGGCGACGTCGGCAGGGACCGGAGTTCCGGCGTCGAGCGCTGCACCAAATGCCTCGGCATCCGGGAAGGCGACCGTGGCACGCAGACCATCTTCCGGAATGGTCCAGCCGGAACGGCCCTTGACCAACCAACCGGCCTTCACCAGTTTGGCCGAAGCCGACGTCAAGGTCTTGTGTCCGCGGGGGATGCCGCCACTGAGAAGCTCAGCCTCGTGGTCATTGAAAGGTACCCGGACGATCGCCTCGGCCAGCACCTCGCCGGCGTTCAGCGTTGCACCGGACCATACGCTTTCAGCGAGGATGTCCAGTACGGCCTTCAGACGAAGGTTGGTGTTTTCGGCGGTATTCGCGCCCATGCTTCTCCTTCAACGGTGGATACTCCATAGAAGTTTGCCAATGAATTGTTAATTCCCGCGACTGCGGAAGGTAAACACCGTGTGTCGTGACTGAGTGTGACATGCCGGACGCCGCAAGTGATGTGCGGGTCTCGGCTGCTGTGCTTTAGGCCGCCGAGACGGACGCCTTGACCCACTCCGTGACCTCGTCCAGCAGCACCGCTTTCCGGGCGTCGCTGGCGAAGGAGGAGCGGATGGAGTTCGCTGCCAAGGTGGCTTGTTCGGGAACTGAGAACTCCAGTACCTTCACCAGTTGCTCGAAGTTCTCGTCCACGTAACCACCAAAGTAAGCGGGGTCGTCAGAATTCACGGAAACGTTTAGGCCGATCGCCAGCATTTCGGGCAAAGGATGGTCGGCCAGCTTATCCACTGCGCGAAGCCTGACGTTGGACAGGGGGCAGACCGTGAGGGGAACCTGTTCAGCGACGAGCCGCTGCACTACGTCGGTGTCTTCCATGCACCGGATGCCGTGATCGATCCGCTCGACGTGAAGGACATCCAAGGCCTCGGTGATGTAGGACGCCGGTCCTTCCTCGCCCGCGTGCGCGATCCGTCGCAAGCCCGCCTCGCCGGCGCGCTGGTACAGTCGCTCAAATTTCGACGGCGGATTGCCCACCTCTGCGGAGTCCAGGCCGATGCCTGCGATCGGTGCGTGCATCGCCTGGAGCTGGTCCAGAACTTCGAGCGCCGAATCCTCGGACATGTCGCGCAGGAATGCCGCGATGAGGAGGGTGGTGACGCCGAAATCTTCCTCGGAGGTGGCCAAGGCGTTGGCCACGCCATTGACGCAGGTCTCCAAAGCCACTCCCCGGGAAGTGTGTGCCTGGGGATCCATCATGATTTCCGCGTGACGCACGCCCCCGGCGGCGGCCCGCTTCAGATAAGCACGAGTCATGTCGGTGAAATCCTGCTCGGTCTGCAGGACGGCCATATTGGCGTAGTAGAGGTCCAGGAACGATTGCAGGTCAGTGAACTGGTACTTTTCCCGGAGTTCCTCAATGTCTTGGTACGGCAGTTCGATGCCGTTTCGTTCGGCTAGGGCAAAGATCAGCTCTGGCTGGAGAGTCCCTTCAATGTGCAGGTGCAGTTCGGCAACCGGGGGCGCCGTGGGTGTAGTTTTCTCGCCAAAAGTTTCCACCTGACAACTCTAGGCCCCAACACCTGCACGTGTCCCGGAGCACTCAACTTGGTTCTCAAGCCCGGCACCCTCAAACTGAAAGGATGCAGACTTTCCTCCCTTTCGCCGATTTCCGTGAGAGTGCCGCGGCGCTCGACACTTCAAGGCTCGGCAAACAGCGCGTCGAAGCCCTCCAGGTTCTCCGCGCGTTGGTGATCCCGGAGTACGGTTGGCAGTCCCACCCCGCCGTGCGCATGTGGATGGGCCACGTCCCGGCGCTCACCATGTACGGCCTGGCCATGGCTGATGAGTGGATTGCGCGTGGGCACCCGGATAACACCCGCACCAACATCACGGAGTTCGCGCCTCAGGCTGCCCACCCGGATTACGCTTCCAGGATCATCATGCCGCCGTGGCTTGGACACGAGGACCTGCACCTCAGCCACCGTTCCAAGCTGATCACCAAGGATCCAAAGCACTACTCCCAGCTCTTTCCCGGCACTGAGGAAAAGCTTGAGTATGTGTGGCCGGAACCCAAGCATGAGTTCCACCCGGAAGACCCGGAAGAGGATCGCCTGTTGATTCTGCGCGCCAACGTTGATGACCTCCGCCCGGAGCAGCTCACCACCGTCGCCATGCCGCCGCATGGCAAAGCACGTGCCGCGGCCCCGGCAGACCCCGACGAGTACCAGTTTGTGTACGCCGAGGAGAAGTCCCGCCGACAAGTGGGTGGACCCAAGAAGCGCCCGGTGGTGCAGAAGGAAAAGAAGCCCACGCGCAAGCGCCAGGCACAGGAGCAGGCCTTCAACACCCTGCCTGGCAAGACCGAACTCGCTGTGCCTTTTGACGATGGCCAAATCTTCGCTGTTGGTCTGATTCAGGGCCGCCCCATCACTGTTGATGGCCGCTTCGCACGCAACTTCGAGGTCACCAACGTGATCAAGCGCACCGACTTCGACTACCCCGCACTGCTTCAGGATCCCCGGGTCTTCTTCCCGGTCCCGGCGCCTGCGCCTGCGCAGTAGCGGTACTTTTCACCAGCATACGACGGCGGCAGCCGGGTTCTGTATCCACGGAACCTGGCTGCCGCCGTCGTTTGTTTGCTGCATGCGGCGCCCGCTCTGTGAGACGGTAAGGGCACGCACCTAACCGGGGAGGGCAATGGATTTCCAGCACGTCATCGAAGAAGTCGGCCGGTACATGGACGTCGCCGGGGTGGCGGTGATGGTGACAGGTGCCTGGTGTCCATCCCCATGGCCCTCCGGGGATACCAGCCAAAGCGGGCCCGCGGCCTGGCACCCTTCTCCCCGTACCGCTCCTACCGGCAACTGTTGGGCAGGTCCATCCTGTTGGGGCTCGAGCTCCTGGTGGCCGCCGACATCATCAGAACCGTGGCCGTCACTCCTACTTTTGAGAGCGTCGGGGTGCTGGCCATCATTGTGCTGATCCGGACGTTCCTCAGTTTCTCGCTGGAGCTGGAAATTACGGGCCGCTGGCCGTGGCAGAAGGAAAAAGACGCGTGACCCAGCAGTGGATCCCGGACATTCTTGGCGAAGGCTTTGAGCAGCAAACGTTAGAACTCGACGGCGGTGCTGAAGCCACCCTGGTGAGGTACCTCGGCACCGGCCCCGAGTGGCCGGAGGACTTGGACGGCGTTCCGGACCCCGCAGGAATCGATGCCGACGTCCTGTACGTCCACGGCTGGTCCGACTACTTCTTCCAAAAGCACGTAGCCGAGTTCTGGCACCGAACCGGCGCGCGCTTCCACGCCCTGGACCTTCACAACTACGGGCGCAGCCTGCGTCCCGGGATGGTTCCGGGTTTCGTCACCAACCTGTCCGCTTATGACGCCGACATCGCCGCAGCACTGACCGCCATGGGCCGCTCCGACGTCCCTGGCCATGACCGACCACTCATCCTGTTGGGCCATTCCACCGGTGGGCTCACCCTCAGTCTGTGGGCTGCCCGTCATCCTGGCGTGGCTTCTGCACTGATCCTCAACAGCCCGTGGCTGGAATTTCAAGCCACCGAGCTCGGTAGACGCGCGATCGCCCCGCTGGTGGGACTGCGCGCCCGGCTCCACCCCCTGACACCGTTGCCCCCAGTGGATCCGGGCATCTACACCCGGGCCGTATCAGCCACCCTTGACGGTGAGTGGGACTACAACCTCCAGTGGCGGCCCGACCGGGGCTTTCCCATCACTCCGGCATTCCTCGACGCCGTGTTCCGCGGCCAGGCCACTGTTGCGGCCGGTTTGGGGATCGACGTTCCGGTACTCGTGCTGCTCTCGGACAAGAGCTACCTCCAGCCAAAATGGTCTGCCGACGCTCTCACGGCTGACGTCGCACTCAACGTGGATGCCGTGGCTCACCGCTCGTTGTCCTTGGCCGACACCGTAACGGTGAGCCGGCTCCCCAACGCGCTCCACGACATCTTCCTCTCACCGGAACCAATCCGGCGAGAGGCCTTCGCGCGGATCGGGCGCTGGCTTCCCACAGCTCTCCAGCCCTCGGATGCAGACGTGTGGGAAGCCAGGACCGCCGGTTTGTAGGGGTTACTTGCCGAGCCCGGCCCTTCGCAGCGCTTCCGCCATGGCTGTGTTGGCAGGAGCCGCCTGCTGATTACTTTGCCGCGCGCCTCCTTGGCGCCGATCGCCCTGACCCTGCCCCTGTCGCGGCGAACCCTGGCCTGATTGACCTGAACGCTGACCCGGCTGACCCGGCTGGCCGCCGCCACGCTGACCAGCAGCACCCTGGTTGCCCGGAGCACGCCCGCCTGAAGCACGCCCACCCGAGGTGCGGCCGCCGGCTGTGCCGGGTTCGTCGTCGAGCCTCAACGTCAGGGAGATGCGCTTGCGTTCGGGGTCGGCTTCCAACACTTTGACCCGTACCACTTGGCCGGATTTCACGATCTCGCGCGGATCCGAGACGAACTTGTTGGATAGTGCCGACACGTGGACCAGCCCGTCCTGGTGCACTCCGACGTCAACGAACGCACCAAAAGCGGCAACGTTGGTAACTGTGCCTTCCAGGATCATGCCGGGCTTGAGGTCGGAGATCTTCTCGATGCCCTCGGAGAACGACGCCGCCTTGAACGCAGGACGGGGGTCACGGCCGGGCTTCTCCAGTTCGGACATGATGTCCTTGACCGTGGGCAGGCCGAACGTGCCGTCAACGAAAGCCTGCGGATCCAACGCCGTAGCCGGACCGCCACCGGCTGCGACCAGGATCTTCCGGGCCACCGAGTATGCTTCCGGATGCACGCTGGAGGCATCCAATGGCTCCGCTCCCCCGGTGATCCGGAGGAAGCCTGCGCACTGTTCAAACGCCTTGGCACCCAGGCGGGGAACCTTCTTGAGGTCGCTGCGCTTCGCAAACGGCCCATTCTCGTTCCTGTAAGCCACGATGTTCTCACTCAGCAGCGGCCCGACGCCGGCCACACGGGAAAGCAGCGCCGGCGATGCTGTGTTCACGTCCACGCCCACGGCGTTCACGCAGTCCTCCACTACGGCATCCAGTGAGCGATCGAGCTTCGCGGCAGTGACGTCATGCTGGTACTGACCTACGCCGATGGACTTGGGCTCGATCTTGACCAGCTCCGCCAAGGGGTCCTGCAGGCGACGCGCGATGGACACAGCGCCACGCAGCGAAACATCCATTCCCGGAAGCTCAGAAGCGGCCAGTGCGGACGCGGAATACACCGACGCTCCAGCCTCGGACACCACCAGCTTCTGGATTCCCTTGGAACCGGCAGCTTCGAGGGACTTGATGAGTTCGGTGGCGAGCTTGTCCGTTTCGCGGGAGGCCGTTCCGTTTCCGATCGCCACCAGCTCTACGTTGTGCTGCTTGGCAAGGCGTCCGAGGGTGGCCAACGCTTCGTCCCACTTCTTCGCGGGTGCGTGCGGGTAGATGGTGTCCGTGGTGACAACTTTGCCGGTACCGTCCACCACAGCCACCTTCACGCCGGTCCGGAGTCCGGGGTCCAGGCCAAGCGTGGCGCGGTTGCCGGCAGGTGCGGCCAACAGGACATCGCGCAGGTTGGCGGCGAAAACTCGAACGGCTTCGTCCTCGGCGTCGGCGAACATGCGTCCGCGAAGGTCCGTGGTCAGCCGGTCCAGAATGCGGCCCCGCCAGGCCAGCTGTGCGGTCTGCATCAGCCAGGCATCGGCGGGCCGGCCCTGGTTGGCGACCCCAAGGCACTTGGCCACAGCGTTTTCGTAGCGGCCGCGAGCGGCGGCCAGGGCGTCGTCGTCGGCCGGGTCTGCTTCGGCGAGATCGAGCTCAAGGACGCCGTCCTTCTCGCCGCGCAGCAAAGCGAGCACGCGGTGCGACGGCATGCCGGACGGCACCTGCGTGAATTCGAAGTAGTCCTTGAACTTCTGACCCTCCGCCTCCATGCCCTTCTTGACCCGCGACACCATGCGTCCCTGCTTCCACAGGCGTTCGCGGAGATCCTCAGCCAGGTCCGGGTCCTGACCGACGCGCTCCACCAGGATGGCGCGGGCCCCTGCGAGCGCCGTGGCGGCGTCGTCAATGGAGTGCTCGGCGTTCATGTATTTGGCGGCTTCGGTTGCGGGGTCCAGGTGCGGGTTGGCCAGCAGGACGTCGGCCAGCGGCTCCAGCCCGGCTTCGCGGGCGATCTGGGCCTTGGTGCGGCGCTTGGATTTGAAGGGGAGGTAAATGTCCTCCAACCGGGCCTTGGTATCGGCCCCGACGACGGCGGCTTCCAGTTCCGGGGTCAGCTTGCCTTGGGCGGCAATCGCCTCCAGGACCGAGGTGCGTCGTTCTTCGAGCTCACGCAGGTATCTGAGGCGTTCCTCGAGATCGCGGAGTTGGGTGTCATCGAGCGTCCCGGTGACTTCCTTACGATAGCGGGCGATGAAGGGAACGGTGGATCCGGCGTCGAGCAGTTCCACAGCGGCTTTGACCTGCCAGGTCTTGACGCCGAGTTCTTCGGCGATCTGGGCATGGATGGCAGAGGCAGCTGACTGGTGTTGGAGATTTGAAGTCACCATGACAGTTTGCCTCACGTGGCCGACAATTTCCGGTACACGCATCCTTGAGGACTATCCGGGCGGCTGTGTTAGTGCTGTAGTTGGACCAAGCAGGAACGGGCCGCGAGGCGTTCCTCTCTAGGGATGCCTCGCGGCGGCTGGGTTTGGATGATCAGTGCCATGGGTCAGTGGGACATGTGCTCCTTGGCGGAAATGTGCTCCACCATTTCACCGAGGCGCTGTTCTGCGTAGTGGTTCCGGGCAATGTCGCCCTGGCTGATGATGCCTACTAACTTGTGATCACTGATGACGGGCAGGCGGCGCACCTGGTGCTCTTCCATCATGCTCACGGCTTCGTCCACGTTGGCGTCAGCGTCCACCCAGTACGGCTTGCCGGTGGCGAGTTCGCCGGCGCGCACTTCGCGGGCGTCCCTGCCTTCGGCGAGGCACTTGACCACGATGTCGCGGTCGGTGATGAAGCCGGTGAGTTTGCCGTCATGGCCGCAGATAGGGAGTGAACCGCAGTCCATGTCCCTCATCAGCCTGGCGGCGTCCTGAAGAGTTTTGTCCTCTTCGATGCACTGGGCGTTGGTTGTCATGAATTCACGTACGGCACTCATGGGTCCTCCTTCATCGATTGGGGTTATCGACGCGGGGCCTCTCGGCACCGACGCCGATGATGCCAGCCTACGCTCGGAGGGTACCGGTGGCTAGGCGATTTCGCGCCCGATCAAGTGGCTCTATATGGTCCTTATTCGGCGATGTCTTCAGCCCACAATTCGGCGTGGTCCTTTTGGAAAGTACGCATCATGTCCACGCACCGGGGATCGTCCAGCACCACCACCTCCACCCCGCGTGAGCGCAGGAGATCGAATTCACCGGGGAACGTTTCGGCTTCGCCAACCACTACCCGGGGAATTTTGAATTGGATGATGGTTCCCGTGCACATCGCGCAGGGCGCCAAGGTGGTGTAGAGCGTGGTGTCCCGGTATGTCTTCTGGCGGCCGGCAGCCCTGAGCGCTGACATCTCACCGTGGGCGATTGGGTCGCCGTGCTGTACGCGCTCGTTGTGGCCGCTGGCAATGACGTTCCCGCCACGGGCCAGTGCGGCTCCGATGGGGATGCCGCCCTCGCTGAGGCTTTTTTGCGCTGCTTGGTAGGCGGCCTCGAAAGCGAGGTCAAGGGCGGGGGCTGTTTCAGTCATGGGTGCAGTCTAGAGTGGCCGGAAGCTGTTTTGTCAGGAGTTATTTTGTCGAAGCTATTTTGTCGTGGCTCGCTGATAGCTTGGCTGCAAGGGTTTATTCACGGCACTGAGTTTATTTACGGCACGGAGAGGTAGGTGGGTTGCGGTGTTCTTCCTCGAGCCCGAGCACGCGGGCGCACCGAAGGACCTGGTGTTCTCAGCCAGCGACCTCGTCATTGCTGCCACCTGTGAGTACCAGGCGCTCCGCAAACTCGACGAAAAACTGGGCCGCACGCCAAAGCCTGACTTTGCCACGGATGCCATGTTGGAGCGCACGGCCAAACTGGGAGACGATCACGAGCATCGGGTCCTTGACGAGTTTGTGGCTGAGTTCGGGCTGTGGGATCCGGCTTCCGGGAAGGGCGTTTACGACGTCGTCCCCGCCACGGCGATGGACCGCGCCACCCTGTCGGCCAAGCATGCGGAATCCATCGACGCCTTGCGGTCCGGCGCGGATGTCGTCTTTCAGGCAGCGTTTTTCGATGGTCAATTCCATGGCCGTTCCGATTTCCTGGTGAAACGCCCCGGCGGCCAGTACGCGGTCTTCGATACCAAGCTCGCTCGGCACGCCAAGGTTACGGCTCTCCTGCAGTTGGCCGCCTATGGAGATCAACTCATCCAGGCAGGGATCACACCGCACCCCACCGTCACCTTGGTGCTGGGCAACCGGGTTCACAGCGACCACCCTCTTGCGCAGATCCTTCCCGTCTTCAAGGAGCGTCGGGAGCGCTTCCTTGATATGACCCGGGCACATGGTGAAGCAGCCGGGCCCATTGAGTGGGGCGACCCCCGGTATTCCGCCTGTGGCCGCTGCGATTACTGTGCTGAACAGGTCCAATTACGCCGTGACCTCCTGATGGTGGCCGGTATGCGAATCAGCCGCCGTAAGAAGCTGATAGAGGCCGGCGTCACCACCATTGACCATCTTGCAGACCTCCCCGAATCGGGCGACCCCACGTTGCTGAGGCTCCGGGAGCAGGCACGGTTACAGACCGGGGCAGGCACACCGGACGGCACGGTCAAGTACACGGACAAGTCCGGAGAAGCCAAAGCCATCAGTTACAACGTCTTGCCGGACAACACCTTGGGAAGGTTGCCCGCTCCTGATCCGGGCGACATCTTCTTCGACTTCGAAGGTGATCCTCTCTGGCAGGACCCTGCCACCGGGAAGTGGGGGCTGGAGTATCTGTTCGGGGTGGTCGAGAACCCTGTGGAACCCGGAGCTGACCCGGTGTTCAGGCCATTCTGGGCGCACTCACGGGCCGAGGAAGGACAGGCTTTTGTGGACTTCCTTGAGTACGTGGCCAAGCGCCGCGCCATGTATCCCGGTATGCACATCTACCACTACGCCGCGTACGAGAAAACGGCCCTGCGTAACCTGTCCCTGACACATGTGGTGGGCGAATCCGCCGTCGACGACCTCCTGCGCCAAGGCGTCCTGGTAGATCTCTACGACACCGTCCGGCACAGCATCCGGATCTCTGAGAATTCCTACAGCATCAAGAAACTCGAACCGCTCTACATGGGGCAGCATCTCCGCTCCGGCGACGTAACGGACGCCGGAGCCTCCGTTGTTGCCTACGCGGACTACTGCACGGCCCGGGACAACGGGAACGCTGAGGACGCAGCCGTGATCCTCGAAGGCATCCGTGACTACAACGAGTACGACTGTTTGTCGACGCTGGAACTTCGCAACTGGCTCCTTGCCCGTGCTGCTGAACGCTCCATCCAGCCGGGTGGTGCAGGGGACGATCCGCCGCCACCTGATACCGAACCGGAGAAGTACGAGGCAGCACCGGAAGAAAGAGCGCTGTTCGACTACATTGCCGGGCTGTCCGAGGGAGAAAATGGCACCGCGGATACGCGTGCAATAGGCATCGTGGCCGCTGGCGTGGGATATCACCGCCGCGAGGACAAACAACACTGGTGGGGTCACTTCGACCGCCTGGAAAAACCGACCTCGCAGTGGCCTGACGACCGCGATCTGTTCATTGTTGACCACGCTGAACTGCTGGAGGACTGGGCCAAGCCCACACCCCGGAGCAACCCGGTGCGGACAGTGAAACTCTATGGCCGGTCCGGGGACGGCGCAGGGCTGGAACCCGGCAAGAAGTACTTCCGCATGTACGGCCCACCGCTGCCGGAATCGCTGCAAGGAAAAGAGTCCATCGCGCTGGGCCGTGCAGGCTGGAACGGAACCTTGGTCACCGAAGCGGGCGACTTCGAAGACTTCGAAACAGTCACCATCACGGAAGGCCTTCGCAAAGACTCCACGGCCTTCACCCACTTGCCCATGGCCCTGACACCGGATCCACCCATCGCCACCAAAGGCCAGCGCGCCGCCCTCGCTGCTTTGGCCACAAAGCTCAAGGGTACGCTTCCCGATTGGCCGCAGGATCCCGCCCTGGACCTGGTGCGGAGGAGGCCGCCCAAGCTGCGCAGCCTTGACGCCCTCCCGCCCGTGAAGCCTGGCCCCGACGGGTACATCGACGCCATCACCGCAGCCCTCAATGACCTGGACCACTCCTATCTGGCTGTCCAAGGTCCGCCAGGGAGCGGCAAGACCCACGTGGGCGCCCACGTCCTGGCACGGCTCATCACAGCCGGGTGGAAGGTGGGCGTGGTGGCCCAGTCGCATGCCGTGGTGGAGAACATGCTCTGCGCTGCAGTGGATAAGGCCGGAGTGGATCCGCGACGGGTGGCCAAGGAAGTCAAACACGACGACCCCGTACCGTGGACCCGATGCGGCAAAGGTGACGTGGAAGAACTCTTGTCCAAACCGGGCGGCGCCTTGATTGGCGGCACAGCCTGGACCATGGTGGGTAGTTCGGTTCCGGCCGGATCCCTGGATCTTTTGGTCATCGATGAAGCAGGGCAGTTCTCGCTGGCCAACACCATGGCCGTGAGCCGCGCAGCCAAACGACTTCTGCTTCTGGGCGATCCGCAGCAACTGCCTCAGGTCACACAAGGCAAGCACCCTGAGCCGGTAGATGAATCAGCCTTGGGCTGGTTGTCAGACGGCTACAACACCTTGCCGCCCCATCTGGGCTACTTCCTGGCGTTATCGTGGCGCATGCATCCCGAACTCTGCAGCGCGGTTTCAGAACTTTCCTACGACAACCTGCTCGAGTCGGCATCCGCAGCAAAAGCACGCCATCTTGAGGGCGCCGCACCCGGTATCTCCTGCGTCTACGTTCCGCACACCGGCAACTCGACGAACTCACCCGAGGAAGCAGCGGAGGTGGTGCGGCAGGTCCGGGCCCACCTCGGCCTGGCGTGGCACAACCCGTCCACGTCGGCGGACCACACGTCAGCTCAACCCCAACCCATCGGAAGCCGGCCCCTGCGTGAGGCCGACATTCTGGTGGTTGCCGCTTACAACGCCCAGGTTCAACTTATCAAGCACCATCTCCGGGACGCCGGACTAAGCAAGGTCCGCGTTGGCACAGTGGATAAATTCCAAGGCCAGGAAGCCCCTGTCGTCATTGTTTCCATGGCCGCCTCGGCAGCCGGAGAAGTCCCCCGCGGGATGGAATTCCTGCTGTCCCGGAACCGGATCAATGTGGCGGTGTCGCGCGGTCAGTGGCGTGCCGTCGTCGTACGTTCGCCCGAGCTGACCAACTACCTGCCCACGCATCCCGAGGGCCTGGAGAACCTTGGTGGGTTCGTAGCACTCTGCCAGCGGAGTTTTTTGTACAGCTAATGCCCTTTAGAAGGCGCTTTAAGGGCATCTGCTGTACAAAAACTCAGGGCTTCGTCCAGGACTCTGCCGAAGTTGCTGGCGTCGTGGGCGAAGCGACCGAGGAAAAGCCCGGACACCCCATCCAGCTGAGGCAAAAGTCCAGGCTTCGCCGAGCCGCCATAAATGATCGGGATCCTTGCAAGGCCGTGCTGCCCCAACGATCCCCGCAGCGCAGCCACCACGCGGGAAACATACTCGGCCGCGGCAGGCTCAGGAGCCCCTATCGCCCATACAGGTTCATACGCAACCACCAGTTGGGAGGCAACGGACCAATCACCCGATACGGCTGCCTTGATCTGCAGAAACACCGCAGTTGCAGCCGCTTCGGGCTCCAGGACTTCCGACTCCCCCACGCACAACAGCGGCGTCAGCCCGGCGTCGACGACGGCACTCACCTTGAGCGCAATCATCGCCTCATCTTCAGCGAAGTACCGCCGGCGTTCGGCGTGCCCGATTTCCACTAGGCCAACCCCAAGCTCAGCAAGCATCGACGGAGAAACTTCCCCCGTCCACGGGCCATCGGACCATCCACAATTCTGGGCGCCCAGGATCAGGGGCGTACCCGCAATCAAGCGCGCCGCCTCGGGCAGCACCGGGAACGACGGGATCACAAACGGGACCACCCGCCCGGCCGCGAGGGCCGGACGGGCGTCCACTTCTGCCACCAACTGCTCCAACCACGCAAGGCTCTGCGCGTAGCCCATGTACATCTTGGTGCTGACGCCAATGAACACGCTGTCAGGAGCAGACGGCATCACGCTTTACTTCCCCAACAATTCGTCAGCCTTGTTGCTGAAACGCTTGGTGCCGAACATCAACAGCGCAGCCACGAACGGCAGGACACCCAGCGCGTACACACCCATGGTGCCGGTGTCCGAGGCAGTGACCTGGTTGACCGTGGTGCGCAGGATCGGGGCAACAAACCCACCTAGGTTTCCCAAGGAGTTGATCAGCCCGATGCCGGCAGCCGCGGCAGTTCCGGTGAGGAACGCCGTCGGATATGACCAGCAGATGGGGCCTGTGGAGAGGAAGCTGCACACCGCGAGCGTGATGAAGATAATGCCGATGGCTGGCATCTGGTTGGCACCAGCCCAGGCGGAACCGAAGATACACAGGCCCGTGGAGATGAACAACGCGGTGCCCCAGCGACGGCGGCGCGCCACAGTGTTGGCTGCTTTGCCAATGAAGTAGCAGGCGAAGATGCCGAAGAACCACGGGATGGCTGCCAGGAGCCCGACGGCGATGCCCACCTTTTGGCCGGTCAGCTGCGCCACCTGCTGTGGCAGGTAGAACGTGACGCCGTAGACCGCTACTTGCAGGCAGAAGTAGATGACGGTGAAGTACCAGACCCGGCCGTTGCGCATGGACGCCAGGACACCTCGCGGCCCGGTTTCCTCCTTGACCGTGTCTTCAAGTGCCATAACATCAGAGAGGGCCCGTTTCTCTTCCTTGGTCAGGAATTTGGCCTCCTGGGGGCTGTTGATGAGGAAGAAGTAGGCCGCAATACCTGCCAGGACGGCGAGCATACCCTCAACGAAGAACATGACCTGCCAGCCTGCGACTCCCGGAACCTGGTCGCCGATGTTGATGAGCCAGCCGGACAACGGTGCGCCCATCATCTGGGAGAACGGCTGGGCCAGGTAGAAGATGGCGAACATCTTCACGCGGACCTTGTTGGGGAACCACGCCGCCAGGAACATGATGACACCGGGGAACAGGCCGGCTTCAGTAACGCCCAGCAGGAACCTCAAGATGATGAAGGACGTCTCACCCTGTACGAAAGCGAAACAGGCCGAGACGATGCCCCAGGTGATGGCGATACGGGCCAACCACACTTTGGCGCCGAACTTGGTCAGCAGCAAGTTGCTGGGGATTTCAAACAGTGCGTAGCCGATGAAGAAGATACCGGCACCCAGCGCGTAAGCGCCGGCGGTGATGCCCCTGTCCACTTCCAGTGCAGCTTCGGCGAAGCCCACGTTGGTGCGGTCCAGGAAGGCCACCACGTACAAAATGACGAGCATTGGCATAAGCCGCCGCGACGCTTTGGAGATCGCCGATTTCAAGACCGGCGTATCCAGCAACTCCTTGGTGGAATTGGTGGCAACAGACATTGAAACTCCTCTTTGAGTGACAGGAAATGACTAGTGCAGCGCGATCAGCACGATCAGCGCGGGAAGAAGATGAGCACCATGCCCACTGCGCAGGCGAGGACGCCCACGGCAAGGTAGATCTTGCGTTCTCTCGTCCAGCTCTTCATGGCCAGGCGCCTAGTGCATGTACAGTCCGCCATCCACATTCAGCGTCTGCCCGGAAATGTAGCCGGAGTCCTCGCTGATGAGGAAGGCGATGGCGGCTGCGATGTCCCGGGTGGAGCCCACACGGTTCACTACAAGGTCCTTAGTGAGCTCATCTTTGCGTTCCTGGCTCAGCGTTCCGCCCATGATGTCGGTGTCGATGGGCCCCGGAGAGATGGCGTTGACGGTGATGTCGTACTCGCCAAGTTCGCGTGCCGTAGCGCGGGTCAATCCAATGACGCCTGCCTTTGCTACGGAGTACGGGGTTTTGGAGAACGTTCCGCCGCCGCGCTGGGCCGAAACGGAGGAGATATTCACGATCCGGCCGATGCGGTTCTTGACCATGGATTCGGCCACACGGCGGGTGGCGTAGTGGACTCCGTTGAGGTTGATGTTCAGGACGCGGTCCCACTCAGCGGGTTCGAGTTCCAGGTAGCCAACGGGTGAGCTGACGCCGGCAACGTTGGCCAGTGCGACGATCTGCGGGAGTTCAGCTTCCAGTTCATCAATAGCGGCGCGGACCTCGGCTTCGCTGGCCACGTTGGCGCCAACACCGTGGGCCTGGACACCATATTCTGCGGCGATTTCCTTGGCTGCTATCTTGCAGGCAGCGTCATCAAGATCAATGATGCCGATGTTCCAGCCCTGTGCGGCCAGGTAGTTTACGGTGGCTCGGCCGATGCCACGTTCGGAAACGGCGCCGGTGACAATTGCGGTGCGTTCTGCGGGAAAAGTCATGTGTTTTTCTCCTAAAAGTCTTAGTTGATGGGGGCCGGGCCGAGCTCTTCAATGAGCTTCTGCATGGCGACGTAGGCCTTGTTGCGGTAGGCGATGAGTTCCGGAGTGCGTTCGGCGGGCACGTTGAGGAAGCCAGCGCCGGTCTTGGTGCCGAGCTTGCCCGCATCCACGAGGTCCGAGAGGATCTTCGGCGTCGCGAAGCGCTCCGGGAAGCCGGTCTGCAGCGACTTGTAGCAGAAGTTGTACACGTCCAAACCGGCCATATCCGCGATGGCGAACGGACCAAAGAACGGCAGGCGGAAGCCGAACGTGGTACGCACCAGGGTGTCGACGTCGTCCGCTGTTGCGATTCCCTGCTCCACCAGCTGCGCTGCCTCGTGGAACAGCGCATACTGCAGGCGGTTCAGCACGAAACCGGTAACGTCCTTGACGACGGCGGTCTGCTTGCCGGCGGCGTGCACCAGCTCGCGCGACGCGGCCACGGTTGCGGCAGAAGTCTCAGCGTGCGGGATGATCTCCACGCCGGGAATGAACGGCGACGGGTTGGAGAAGTGCACGCCGAGGAAGCGCTCCGGATGGGTGACGGCCTCGGCGAGGGCGGCGATGGAGATGGTGGACGTGTTGGAACCGATCACGGCGTCCGGGCGGGCTGCAGCGCTGATACGCGCCAGGGACTGGTGCTTGATGTCCAGTACCTCGGGAACGCATTCCTCAATGAAGTCCGCATCCGAGACAGCTTCCTCAATGTCCTTGGCAGCCCACAGGTTCTGCTTGAGGATCTCGGTGGACCCCTCGGGGAAAAGCCCATCCGCGATGAACTGATCCGACTCCACCAGCAGGCGGTCGTAGTTCTTCTGCGCTACCTCGGCAGAAACATCGGCAAGCGCAACACGTGCGCCACCGAGTGCCAGCACCTGGGCAATGCCGCCGCCCATGTAGCCGGAGCCGACGACGGCGATCTTCCGGGCTGCGTTGGTGGCGTTGCCCTCGGTTGCTTCAGAAATGGTCATGTTCAGACTGCCTTCGTGTAGTCGGGCTCGTACGAGCAGATGGCGTCCACCTTGGCGGCGGAGGACGAGGTTTGGTCGAAGTGGTGGTCCAGCCACTCCCCTACGAGCTTTTTGGCCAGTTCCAAGCCAATCACCCGCTGGCCGAGCGTCAGTACCTGGGCGTTGTTGCTCAGCACGGACCGTTCTACGGAGTAGCTGTCGTGGGCGGTGACGGCGCGGATTCCGGGAACCTTGTTGGCGGCAATGGCGACACCCAGTCCCGTACCGCAGATCAACAATGCCCGGTCAGCTTCGCCCTCAGCCACCTTGCGGGCGGCGTCCACGGCGACGTGCGGGTAGGCGGTGGAGTCGTTAAAGCCAACGCCGACGTCCGTCACGGACGCAACGCGTGGGTCCCCTTCCAGCAGGGCAAGAAGTGCCTGCTTGTACTCCACACCGGCTTCGTCATTGCCGACGACGATGCGCCAACCTGGGTTGTTGCTCATGCTTTGGCTCCGTTTCCGGCCGCTGCCGCTGAAGACGCGGTGGCCAGTTGTGAATCAATAAATTGCGAAATCCTGGCGGCGATCAGGCCAAAGGACACAGCACCCGGGTCAGGGTGACCCAGGCTCTTCTCCGCCAGCGGACGCGCCCGGCCCTTGAGCGGCCGGAGTTCAGCCGTCTTGGTGGCCGCGATTTCGGCTGCCCCAGCGGCAACCGCCAGGGCCCGGTCAACGGGAGTCCCGCCGTCGAGCTCTGTGCGGAAGGTGTCCCGGAACGGCAGGAGTGCGTCCACCATGGTTTTGTCCCCGGGATCGGCTTTGCCGAGTTCGGTGATGGCGCGGACGAAGGCGGTTACGGCGGCGGCCGCGTCCTCCGAGGTGTAGCTTTCACGGTTGCCCAGCGACTGTCCGGCCGCGATGAGAGCCGAACCCCACAGCGCTCCCGAGGTGCCGCCGGCTTTCTCGCTCCAGGCTTCTCCTGCCGCCGCTAGGACACGGGTTACCGATGAACCACTCGCAGCCTCGCCGGCCGCCGCGGCAGCATCGACGCCGCGACGCATGCCGATGCCGTGGTCACCGTCGCCGGCAATGGCGTCCAGCTTGCCGAGTTCCTCTTCGTGCTCCACGACGACGTCCCGCACCTGGGCGAGGATGGCCACGGCCTGCCGCCCGAGTTCAGCCGCTGCCGGGGTGGGCTGTTCGACGTCGGCGGTTTCGGCGTCGTCGATTGCTGCCTCGGCGCGTAGTGCGCGGGGCGCCATGCTGCCCTTGCGGAACGCCGGGGTGTCAGCTGGCGCAGCCCAGTACTGCTCGAGTTCCTCGTCCAGCCACAGGAGCGTCAGCGAGAGCCCGGACATGTCCAGGCTGGTCACCAGCTCGCCGCACTCGGGTTCAACCACGGTGAGGCCTGCAGCCGTGAGGAGCTTCTCGATCTTGCCGAACAGCAGGAAAAGTTCGTCGTACTTCACCGTGCCAAGGCCATTGACGATGGCGACGACGCGGTCCCCGGCGTCCTCCGGCTTGTCGTTGAGCAGCTTCGTGACCAGCAGATCCGCCAACTCGGACGCGGTGGGCATGGGGTGCTCGGAAATTCCTGGCTCGCCGTGGATCCCGAGACCGAGCGACATCTGCCCGTTCGGCACATGGAACAGTGGTTCCTTGGCGCCCGGGAGCGTGCAACCATCAAAGGCCACACCCAGCGAGCGCGTCCGGTAGTTGGTCTTGATGGCCAGACGCTCGACGTCGTCAAGGTTCAGTCCCGCTTCGGCCGCGGCACCGGCAATCTTGAAAACGGTGAGGTCCCCCGCAATGCCGCGGCGCTTCTCGAGTTGCTCGATCGGAGCGCTGGCGATGTCGTCCGTGACGGTAACAGTGCGCGTTTCGATGCCCTCAGCGTTGAGCCGGAGCTGCGCCTGGCCGAAGTGCAATACGTCGCCGGCGTAGTTGCCGTAACTGAGCAGCACTCCACCGCCGGCGTTGGCCGCCTTGGCTACACGGTAAACCTGGCCGGCCGCCGGGGAGGCGAACATGTTGCCGCAGGCGGAGCCGGTTGCCAGGCCTGGGCCAACCAGTCCGGCAAAGGCTGGGTAGTGTCCCGAGCCACCGCCCACCACCAGGGCGACCTGGCCGGAGGGGACCTCGGTGGACCGGACCACGCCGCCGTCAACTCGGGCGACGTAGCCACGGTTGGCAGCTACGAAGCCGTCCAGTGCGTCATCGGCAAAATCGGCTGGGTTGTCGAAAATCTGTGTCATTTTCTAGACTCCTGCGAGCTGCGTTGCCGGTACTTGGCGCCCCTGGGCTACCTGGCTCTTGCCGAGCTCATAGCCCTCGGTCTTGGGCAGGACGTGCCTGCGGAGGT
>Ga0247742_10000140_pt1 | contig 62011 bp, 64 predicted proteins | sample UWRJL208509C2_FD_180944 | JGI IMG/M metagenome (GOLD analysis project Ga0247742, IMG submission 180944) | Plant litter microbial communities from Arlington Agricultural Research Station in Wisconsin, United States - UWRJ-L208-509C-2 | ecosystem: Environmental > Terrestrial > Plant litter >...
GCCCGGTGACGGTCTGCAGTCGCAGCGTGGCAAGACGCAGAGCGCGCAGGAGCGGACCCTGCTCCACCGAGATGCTCTGCAATCGCGCCTCGGGTACGACCACCAGCGCGCGCCAGATCGCGCCGCGGCGCAGCAGCACGGCGCCGGGGACCAGCGCGAACCCGTTGCGTCGCACCGAGAACCAGCGGAGCACTCGTGCGCGCGGCGGCGAGTTCGTGAATCCGTCGCCCGGGTCGCCGCCCGTGAGCCCCGCGACGATCGCGGCCGTGTCGACCGCGGGCAGCACCAGCCCGAGCACCTTGGTGACATCGTCGAGGTTGCCGACCGGGAGGATCGTCGTGTTCGCCTGCCCCGCGGCTCCGCTCGCCGACGATGACGATGCCCGGTTCAGCTTGATCTCCCACCAGCCCGCGGGCCGCCAGAGCAACGGCTGAGTCACCTGCACCGCGTGGATGCGGCCGGGCGGCAGGGTGTCGTTGCTGGTCGAGAGCAGCCCGAAGCCCACCCGCACACCATCGGGCGTCGAGGCGATGCTGTACCGCAACGACTTGGTGAACCGCGAGACGTAGTACCCGCTCAGGCCGATTGCGGTTGGGATGGCCGCGAACAGGAAGAAGTACTCGCCCGTGAGAGTGATCGTGATGACGGATGCCACGGCCGCGAGAATCACGAAGACCGTGAACTCGCTCAGCAGCAGGGACCCGATCAAGCGACCGAAGTGCATCTTCACGACGGATTCGGGAGCTGCGACATCCGGGTCCAGCTCGGGCGCGAGCAGCTCGTTCACCCGCTGCTCGACGATGCGGGGTCGCCCAGCGGTCGCGCCTGCCCCGGCGGGCGCGCCCGCCCCGATGGTCGAGCCCTCTGAGACTCCGGATTCGGACTCCGCTCGCTCCGCAGCGCGGATTCCCGATGCGAGCTGCAGGATGGTTCGGCGCAGGTCATCCGCGGCGGCCGACCCGAGGTACGCCAGCTGCACGTTGGCGTCTTGCCCGGCGACGTTGATCTCGAGCTTGGCGGCACCGAAGATGCGGGCGAGGAACGGGCGCACGATATTGATGCCCTGAATGCGATCGAGCCGCCCCCGACGGTTGGTGCGGAACAGGATGCCGCTGCGCACCTCCACCTGCTCGTTGGTGATGCGGAAGGTGTGCATCCGCCACGACACGTAGAAGCCCGCGACGAACAGCAGCAAGCCGCCCAGAATCGCGAGGATGATCAGGCCCGCGTAGTCGTGCTCGAGAATCCAGACGAACGGGTCGAACTCGTCGCCCGGGCTGCCTTCGATCACGATGTTGATGAACACGTCGCGCAGGTTGACCACGATGACACCGATGATCGCGACCAGCGCGATGCCGCCTTTCAGCAGCGGTGTCGCCGGGTGCAGGCGATGCCATTGCCCGTCGGCCAAGCCGGCGGCACCGGTCGCTGCCGGGGGATTCGGAGCGGGCGCCTCAGGAACAGGCTCAGGCACCGAGGAATCGCTCACAGCCCGGCCCGTCGGCTCTCGGCGAGCGCGACGAGCTTGTCCCTCAACTCCTCTGCCTCGGCCTCGGGCAGCCCGGGGATCACGACGCCGGTCGCGGCGGCGGCGGTCACGAACTTGAGTTCGCTCAGGCCGACCATGCGGTCCAGGGGCCCGCGGTTGATGTCGACGAGCTGCATCCGCCCGTACGGCACGGCGACCACGCGCTGGTACATCAGCCCCTTGCGGAACACCAGGTCGTCATCGCGCAACTGGTAGCCGACGGCCCGCACCCGCCGCGGCGTGAACGCCAGGGCGATGATGAACACGATCGCCAGCGACCCCGGAATCGCCCACAGCCAGGTGATCTGCGTGAGCCAGGCGGGAATGGATGACCCGATCACGACCACCACCCCGAAGATGAACCCGGTGACCACGTCGACGATGACGTACTTCGGCGAGACCCTCCGCCACTGGACTTCGGGCAACTCGAGGGTGGTGCTCACGTAATACTCCGGGGGTCTGGGGTGCCCCGCTTCTTCTCATCGTCGTCCGGCGGGATTGCACACATGTGTTCCGCGACCAACCCCGTGACGAGGAGGAGGATCGCACCGACGGCGGCAGCCACCGCCATCGTGACCGAGCCTAGCGCCGGCAGTACCGATCGACTCAGCAGGTACCCCACGATCCCGAGGCCCGCTCCCCCGAGCAGCGCGCCACCGAGCGCGGAGGCCTTGGCGAGCATGACCACCCTCGTCGCGTAGAACGGGTCGACCCGGGCGGTTCGATCACCGCGGGCCACTCGGCGCACGGGCACCGCCATCAGCACCACGATCACGCCGATCAGCACGAGCGCCGCAGCGAGGGTCACGGGCGGGATGATCACCGCGCGACCGCTCGCCGCGAGCGCGATTTCCACGAACCAGAGCACGGCGACGCCGAGGGCGGCCAGCAGCAGCAGGGTGAGGGGCTTCGTCCTGGTCATAGCTGATTCATACCAAATGTCGGGGCCAGAGGTTCGGCGGCGAACGGTGTGGGCGACTCGCCGGTCTGCGCGAGCAGGTCGGCGATCCGTCCGCGGGCGGGCAGGGTGGCGTCGGGCTCGACGTCGAGCCAGGGCGCGAGCACGAACGCGCGGTCGGCCGCCCGCGGGTGCGGGATGGTCAGGCGGTCGGTGTCGACGGTGAGCGCATCGAAGGTGATGATGTCGATGTCGAGCGTGCGGTCGCCCCAGCGGGTGTCGCGCACGCGGCCGAGGGAACGTTCCACCTCGTTGAGGGCTGACAGCAGTTCGTGCGGGTCGAGGGTCGTGGTGACGGCGACCACCGCGTTGAGGTAGGCGGGGGCATCCGGATCCACTCCCTCGGGTTTCAGAGCCGGAGTCTCCACGATCCGGGATGCCGCATCGACGGCCACCCCGTCGATGGCCGCGATGCCCGCGACCCCGGCGCGGAGGGTGGCTTCGCGGTCGCCGAGGTTGCTGCCGAGCGCGAGGATCGCGTGACTCATTGCGCTGAGAAGCCGGTGGGGTTGGCGGCTTCGGCCCGGAAGCGGGTGATCGTCACTGACACGTCGTCGAACGGCGCGGCGATCGGGGCGTCGGGCTTGTGAACCGTGACCACCACCACCTGAGCGGCCGGATGAGCGAGCACCACCTGGGCGACCCGCTCGCCGACGGTCTCGATGAGGTCGACGGGGTCGCTCTCGACGGCGGCCACGACCTCCTCGGCGAGCTCGCCGTAATGGATGGTCAGGCCGAGGTCATCCTGCGCGGCGGCGGCCCGCAGGTCGAGGTGCACCGACACGTCGATGATGAAGACCTGCCCGGTGCGGCGTTCGTGTTCGAGCACGCCGTGGAATGCGTTGGCGCGCAGGCCGGTGAGGGTGATGGTGTCGACTGGGTTCATGCGCTGAGTCCCTTCTGCCAGGCCGTCCACACGCCGAGCGCGGCACGGGTTGCGGGCACGTCGTGCGCGCGGATCGCCCAGACATCGGCCTGGGCGAGAAGTGCCGTGACCACGGCCGTGGGCAGGTCGCGGTCGGTGACCGAGTAGCCCTCCGGCAGCAGGTCGGCGAGAAACCGCTTGCGCGACGCCCCCACCAGTAGAGGCTGCCCGAGCGAGGCGAGCTGGTCGAGGTGGGCCAGGAGCGCCCAGTTGTGATCCGCAGTCTTCGCGAAACCGAGGCCCGGGTCGAGGATGACCTGGTCCTGAGACATCCCGTAGACCACCATCTCGGCCAGCCGCCCCAGCAGCTCGTCACGCACCTCGGCCACCACGTCGTCGTAGGTCGCGAGATCGTTCATGGTCGTGCTGTGGCCGCGCCAGTGCGAGGCCACGTACAGCAGCCGGGTCTGCGCCATCACCCGGTACATGTTCGGGTCGGCGAGCCCGCCCGAGACGTCGTTGATGACGGATGCCCCCGCCTCCGCCGCCGCGAGGGCCGTGGCCGAGTTCATGGTGTCGACGCTCACCGGGATGCGGGCGGCGACCAGGCCGCGAACGACGGGCAGCACCCGGTCCTGCTCCTCGTCGAGGGAGACGCGCTGCGCCCCCGGGCGAGTCGACTCGCCGCCGACGTCGATGATGTCGGCGCCCTGCTCGGCGAGCTGGATGCCCCGGGCGACGGCCGCGTCGGCGCCGGCGTACAGGCCGCCGTCGCTGAACGAGTCGGGGGTGACGTTCAGCACCGCGAAGATGCGGGGCGGCGTCATCGGGCGGCCAGCAGCGTCATGACCTCGGCGCGCGCCGCCGGGTCGCTGAGCGTGCCGCGGCTGGCCAGGGTCACGGTCGAACTCGCGACCTGGCGGGGGCCGCGCGTCGTGACGCAGCCGTGCACCGCGTCAAGCACCACGAGCACGCCCGCGGGTTCGAGGCCGCGCTGCAGGGCATCCGCGATCTCCTCGCCGAGGCGCTCCTGCAGCTGCGGGCGAGCGGCGAGCGTCTCGACCACACGCGGCAGGGCGCCGAGGCCGATGATGCGCTCTCCCGGCGCGTACGCGATGTGCGCCACCCCGAGGAACGGCAGCAGGTGATGCTCGCAGATCGAGCGGAATTGGATGTCTCGCACGACGACCACCTCATTCGACCCGTCGACGGGCATCGTCTCCGTCAGGTGCCGGAGGGGGTCGTCACCGACACCCGCGAAGAACTCGCCGTAGGCCTGCGCGACGCGCGCCGGGGTGTCGACGAGGCCCGGCCGCGCCGGATCCTCACCGATGGCGGCGAGCAATTCGGCGACGGCCGCCTCGATTCGCGTCGAGTCGATTCGGTTGGGCTCGAGGGCCATCCGAGGCCTCTCAGGCTGTGGCGATACCGGGTGTCTTGCGGGGGCGCGGGGCGCGGGTGGGCTTGCTCGGCGGGGTGTCTGACTCGACACCGCCGTCGACGAGCTCGGAATCCACGGGCACCTTGGCCGGAACCTTCACCGGCGGGCGATCGGACAACGGGCGGTCGTCACTCGAGAGCCACAGCGGGCGGGCCGGAAGCTTCTCGATGCCCTCGAAGATGGCGGCCAGCTGCACGTGGTCGAGGGTCTCCTTCTCCAGTAGCGCGGTCGCGAGGCGGTCCAGGGTGTCGCGGTTGGTGTTGAGCACCTGCCATGCCTCGCCGTGCGCCTGGTCGATGAGCGCGCGCACCTCCTCGTCGATGGTCTCGGCGATGTTGTCGGAGTAGTCGCGGCTGGCACCGACGTCGCGGCCGAGGAACGGCTCGCCAGCGGTGAGGCCGAGCTTGACCGAGCCGACTCGCGCGCTCATGCCGTATTCGGTGACCATCTTGCGAGCGATCGCGGTGGCCTTCTCGATGTCGTTGGAGGCGCCGGTGGTGGGGTCGTGGAACACGATCTCCTCGGCGACGCGGCCGCCCATCGCGTAGGCGAGCTGGTCGAGCAGCTCGTTGCGGGTGACCGAGTACTTGTCCTCCAGCGGCAGCACCATCGTGTAACCGAGGGCGCGGCCGCGGGGCAGGATCGTCACCTTGGTGACCGGATCGGTGTTGCGCATGCTCGCCGCCGCCAGCGCGTGACCACCCTCGTGGTACGCGGTGATGAGCTTCTCCTTGTCGTTCATCAGGCGGGTGCGCCGCTGCGGGCCGGCCATGACCCGGTCGACGGCCTCATCCAGAGCCCTGTTGTCGATCAGCTGGGCGTTGCTGCGCGCGGTCAGCAGGGCCGCCTCGTTCAGCACGTTGGCGAGGTCGGCACCGGTGAAACCGGGGGTCTTGCGGGCGAGAACCTCGAGGTCGACACCCTCGGCCATCGGCTTGCCCTTGGCGTGCACTTCGAGAATCTGCTTGCGGCCCTGCAGGTCGGGTGAGTCCACGCCGATCTGGCGGTCGAAGCGACCCGGGCGCAGCAGGGCGGGGTCGAGCACGTCGGGGCGGTTGGTGGCGGCGATCAGGATGACGTTGGTCTTGACGTCGAACCCATCCATCTCCACCAGCAGCTGGTTGAGGGTCTGCTCGCGCTCGTCGTTACCGCCGCCGATGCCTGCGCCGCGGTGGCGGCCGACGGCGTCGATCTCGTCGATGAAGATGATGGCGGGCGAGTTCTGCTTGGCCTGGTCGAACAGGTCGCGCACGCGGCTCGCGCCGACACCGACGAACATCTCGACGAAGTCAGAACCAGAGATCGTGTAGAACGGCACCCCGGCCTCACCGGCGGTGGCGCGGGCGAGCAGGGTCTTACCGGTTCCGGGAGGGCCGTACAGCAGCACGCCCTTCGGGATGCGGGCGCCCACGGCGAGGAACTTGGCCGGGTCTTTCAGGAAGTCTTTGATCTCCTCGAGCTCTTCGATGGCCTCGTCGGCACCGGCGACGTCGGCGAAGGTGACCTTCGGCGCCTCCTTGCCCACGAGCTTCGCCTTCGACTTGCCGAACTGCATGACGCGGTTGCCGCCGCCCTGCATCCGGCTGAGCAGGAAGTAGAAGATCACGCCGATGATGAGGAAGGGCAGCAGGATGCCGAGCAGGCTGGTGAAGAAGTTGGTCTGCGGCACCTCGTCGTTGAAGTCGGTGTCGGAGGCGTTGATGGCCTCGACGACCTCGGTTCCGCGCGGCTGCACGTAGTAGAACTGCACCTGCGTGCCGTTGTCACCGTCGGCCTTGGAGAGAGTGAGGTCAACGCGCTGCTCGCCGTCGACGATCTTGGCCGACTCGACGGTCGAGCCCTTCAGAAGGTCGAGACCCTCCTGGGTGGAGATCTCCTTGAAGCCGCTGCCGGTCAGGAGGGTGGTACCGATCCATACGGCGGCGATGGCCAGCACGATGTAGATGATCGGGCCGCGAAAGATGCGCTTGAAGTCCATGTTGTTGCGGGCCCAGCGGCCCAGACCTTCCTGCTGAAGAAACGTGCTGTAAGGCTACCGGTCTAGCGCTGGGCGCCGTCTGGATGTTCGCCTCAGGCGCACCGTGAGCTGGGTCTACGCGTAAACGTGGGGGGCGAGCACTGCAACGCCCCGCAGGTTGCGGTATTTCTCCGCATAATCCAGCCCGTATCCGACGACGAAGGCGTTCGGGATGTCGAAGCCGAAGTACTTCACATCGACGTCGACCTTCGCCGCATCGGGCTTGCGCAGCAGCGCGAGGATCTCGAGCGACGCCGGCCCCCGACTCTCGAGGTTGGCGCGCAGCCACGACAGGGTGAGCCCGGAGTCGATGATGTCTTCCACGATGATGACGTGCCGGCCGTTGAGGTCGGTGTCGAGGTCTTTCAGGATGCGCACCACGCCGCTGGACTCGGTGCTCATGCCGTACGACGACACCGCCATGAAGTCGATGTCGACGTGCATCTTCAGCTCGCGCGCGACGTCGGCCATCACCATGACCGCGCCCTTCAGAACCGCCACCAGCAGCACGCGCTCACCGGCGTAATCACGCTCGATGCGTCGAGCGAGCTCGGCGATCTTGTCGTGAATCTGCTGCTCGGTGAGCAGCACCTCGGTGAGGTCGTCCTCGACATCGGCGAGTTCCATGGAGTCCTAACTACTAGCTGTGCTGCTGGGTGGCTTCGAAGGCGAGCACGCCGCCTCGACGTTCCACCTTAATGCCCGGCAGGTCGATGGCTCCCTGCCCGTGCCAGTCGGTCACCAGCCGCGCGACCTCGAGCGTCTGCGCGCGACTCAGCGACAGGTGGAACTCGCTCGCGACCACCAGGCGGATGAGTCGCTGTCGCAACGCCGCCGGCTGCACCTGCAGCGAGCGCACCGGCAGTGAGATGCCCGCCTCGGAGTGCTCGGCCAGGTCTTCGGCGATCTCCTCGGCGAAGTGGTCGAGCGCGTCGGAATCCTCGCGCAGCTGCTCGGCGGTTCGTGCCAGCGACTCCGGGATGCCTGGGCCGAGGGCATCCCGCAGCATCGGGAGAAGGTCACGCCGCACCCGCACCCGCGCGAATGCGGGGTCGTCGTTCTGCGGGTCGAGCCACGGTTCGAGCCCGGAGTCGGCGCAGAACTGCGTCGTCGTCGCGCGCCGGATGCCGAGCAGCGGGCGCAGGTAACGGCCGGTGCGCTCGCGCATCCCGGCGAGGCTTGCCGGGCCGCTGCCGCGGGCGAGCCCGAGCAGCACCGTCTCCGCCTGGTCGTCGAGGGTGTGTCCGAGCAGCACGAGCTCGGCGCCGAGCTCGGTCGCCGCCGCATCGAGTTCGCGGTACCGGGCTGTGCGAGCAGCGGCCTCGGGCCCGCCGTCGGTGCCGACCTGAGCCGTGCGGGTCACGACGGGGTCGAGGCCGAGAGCCGCCGCCTGCGCGGATGCCCGTGCCGCGACGTCCGCCGATCCCGCCTGCAGTCCGTGGTCGACGATCACCGCGCCCGCCCGCAATCCGGCGCGGGGCGCCTCGAACGCGGTTGCGGCGGCGAGGGCGAGGGAGTCGGGGCCGCCGGAGAGTGCGACGAGCACGAGCGGCTGACGCTTTTCCAGAGCTTCGGGGGTCAGGTCACTCTGGTTACGGATTTCGGGGGCGTCCGCAAGCAAACCTCCGGAAAAACGTTCCATGTCGAGCGCGAGACGCACCGCGCGGCGCACGTCCGCGATCGCGGGCGTCAGTCTGGGGCGCATGGACGGCATCAGCTAACGTTATCGGCAGCCCACCGCAGACCCTGAGGAGCACCACCATGGCCGCATACGACGTCGTCATCGAGATCCCCCAGGGGAGCCGCAACAAGTACGAGGTCGACCACGAGACCGGGCGGGTGCACCTCGACCGCTACCTCTTCACGTCGTTCCAGTACCCCACCGACTATGGCTACTTCGAGAACACGCTCGGCCTCGACGGCGACCCCGTCGACGCGCTCGTGCTGCTCGACGCCCCCACCTTCCCCGGCGTCGTCATCTCGGTCCGCCCAGTTGCGGTGTTCAACATGACCGACGACGGCGGCAGCGACGCCAAGGTCATCTGCGTGCAGGCGAAGGACCCGCGCTGGTCGCACATCCAGGACATCGGCGACATCCCGGAGTTCACCAAGAGCGAGATCCAGCACTTCTTCGAGCACTACAAAGACCTGGAGCCCGGCAAGTGGGTCAAGGTCGACGGCTGGGGCGACGCGGCCGAGGCCGAAGCGGTCGTGGTGGCCGGCTTCGAGAAGCTGAAGACCGAAGGGCACTAGCCCGCGTCAGCCGGTGGGGCGGGCGGCGTAGGGCACCAGGTCGGAGTACCGGATGTTCGACACCGTGACCCTCGTGCCCGGAATCTGCGCCTCGATCATCTTGCCGCCGCCCAGGTAGAGGGTGGTGTGGTACTTGTTGCCGTTGGCGTTGCCGCCGTCGGCGAAGAACAGCAGGTCACCGCGCTGGATCTGCGAGAGCGGCACGAGTCGACCGCGGCTGGCCATCGTGTTGTACTGCGAGTTGGCGCTGTGGATCCCGATGTTGACGCCGGCCGCGGCGTACGAGGCTTTCGTCAGCCCGGAGCAGTCCCACTGGTCGGGGCCCGAACCGCCGTACAGGTACCAGTCACCGATCTGCGCGTAGGCGAAGGCGATCGCGGTCTCGACCGCTGACGAGCTCGGCGGCGCGGGAGTGCTCGGCGGTGGCGTCGGGTTCGACGGCGGGGTGGGGTTGGACGGCGTTGACGGCGGTGCCGGATTGGACGGCGTGCTCGGGTTCGAGGGAGTGCTCGGGTTCGACGGGCTGGTCGGCGAACCGGGGTTCGATGGCGCGGCGGGAGGAGCCGGCGGTGCCGTGATGCCCTGGATGTACAGCTGCTCGGTCTCGGCGGTCGTTCCCTTCAGCGTCGCGAGCTGGGAGTACATCTGGTCGGCGGCGGCCTGCTTCGCCGCAACCTGCGCCAGCAGGCTCTCGGCCGCAGACTGCGCCGCGTCCAGGGCGGCCTGCGCTTCATCCGCCTTCGCCAAGCGGCCCTTCTCCGCGACCTTGGCCTGGTCGGTGAGCGATCGCGCGAGGTTGATGTCGGCGGTCGCCCGCTGGTAGACAAGCGCCGACTGCTCGGTGAGCTTGCTCATCGCACCGAGGCTGCTGAGCAGGTTGTCGGCGTCGTTGCTGAGGAACAGGTTGAGGCTGAGGCTCGAGCCCCCCGTGCGGGCGATCTGGGCAGCGAGCTGGCCCGCCCTGCGGCTGGATTCGCGGGCTTTGGCCGAAGCATCCTGAGCCTGGGTTTCGAGCCGATCTGCTCTCGCAGCAGCGGAGGTCAGCGCAGCGGCTGCCACGTTGTACTCCTCGGCCTTGATCTGGGCGGCGCGGCCCAGATCGGCGGCCTGCTCCTGCAGCCCGCCCAACAGCGTCTCGATGGTGTCGATGGCCGCGGCGGTGGCGGCCTGGTTCTGGCGGGCGTTCTGCACGTCGTCCCAGGAGGGGTAATCCTCGGCGTACGCGGGCGTGGCCGACAGAGTCAGCAGCAGGGTGCCGGCGACGACGAATGAGAGCGCCCCGAACGGGCGGAGATGCCGTGGCATTACCGCTCGTCACCCCTACTGCGTTCAACCAAGCGGCACTCCCTGCGACCGCATGAACGGCTGCGGGTCTTTGAAGATCCCGCCGATCTTCAGCTCGTAGTGCAGGTGGCATCCGGTGGAGTTACCGGTGGTGCCGACCTTTCCAATGGGCTGGGCGACGTCGACGCGCGCGCCCGCCTGCACCTGGCGGCTGCCGACGGTCATGTGGCCGTAGCCGGTGGTGACACCGTTGCCGTGGTCGATGACGATGTAAGTACCCCAACCGCCGTTGTAGCCGTCGGTGGAGATGACCACCGTGCCACTGGAGGCGGCGTAGATCTGGGTGCCGCAGGGGTTTGCCAGGTCGGTGCCGGAGTGGAAGTTGGAGTCGCCGCGCAGGTCACGCCAGCCGAACGTGGAGCTGATGTAGCCTCGCGCGGGCTGCACCCACCCGCTGCCGCTGATCGGGCCAGCTTCTAGGGCGGCCGCCGCATAGCGAGCCTTCACGCCGGCGTTGTAGTCGGCTTCGGTCGCGGCACGCTTCTCGCGCAGCACGACGATCTGCTGCTCCAGCTGGGCCTGGCGAGCCTGCTGCTCCTCATACGCGGCACCGGCGGCGAGCGAGGCAGCCTGCGCTTCGACGAACGCGGCCTCGGCGGCGATCTTGAGAGTCTCGAGTTCGGCTTTCGCGATCTCGGCGGCGTCGGTCAACGACTGGGCGGTGTTCTGGTCGAAGATCGCGCGGGCGAAGAGGGCGTCGGCCTGGAGGGTGATCTTGCCCGACATCCCGAGCCCGTACAGTAGGTCGTCGGCCTCGCCGGAGTTCAGCAGCAGGTTGGTCGTGATGTCTTGCCCGCCGGTGCGCATCATCTGCGCGGCCATCTGGCCGGCGCGCTGCTTGGACGCGGTCGCGACCGCGGTGGCCTCGTCGGCCTGGGCCTGCAGGGTGTCCAGTCGGGATGCTGCGGCCTGGAACTTCTGGTCGGCCTCGACCCAGAGGTTGCTCTTGTCGGCGGCGTCGGCAGCGGTGCGCTCGGCCTCCGACGCGAGGAAGGCCAGCTGGGCCTGGTTCTTGGCGATGATGGCTTCGGTGGCAGCAACGTTGTTGCGCGCGGCCTCGACATCCGCCCACGTCGAATAGTCGTCGGCGAAGGCAGGTTCGGGGGAACCGATTACTGAGCCGGTCGTCGCGATGGCGATGGCAGCGGCGATCGCCACCCCGCGCAGCCAGAACGACTGCAGCGGCGCGTGAGCCCCCCGGCGTTGTGTTGCAGTACTCATTACTCCCCGAATCGTGTTGCCGACCTGACCCAGTCACGTTGGTAACACTGTTAACAGTGATCACAATAGCAACGAGGAGGGCGGATGCCCAGCAGTAGTTTCACGTCGCCCCTCCGCAAAGGTTCAACGACGACTTGAAACTACCCGCGGGGGTGGCCGAAGCCTCGGACATCCGCACCTTTTCGCCGATCGCACCCCAGATCGCGCGCGTTTGGCAAAAGACCCCGACCCCCTTATGCTTGTCCCTCGGTAGCTAAGAAGTTCTGTGACTTCGAGGCCCCATCGTTTAGTGGCCTAGGACACCGCCCTTTCACGGCGGCAGCACGGGTTCGAATCCCGTTGGGGTCACCAAACACAGAAGTTAATAGCTAGGCCCTGTAGCGCAGTTGGTTAGCGCGCCGCCCTGTCACGGCGGAGGTCGCCGGTTCAAGTCCGGTCAGGGTCGCAAACGTAGAAGGCCTCTTCGCAAGGAGGGGCTTTTTGCGTAACGGAAGGGTTCGCCCCTCCCGGCTCTGTAGCTCAGTTGGTAGAGCGCACGACTGAAAATCGTGAGGTCACGGGATCGACGCCCGTCGGAGCCACCAGAAAAAGAATGAGCTTTCAGGCCTCTTTGGGCCGCTTCTCGTTCTCAGGTTCAAGGTTTGCCCACATTTTGCCCACATTTGGTTCACCAGCGATGTGATCTAGGGCTATTGCAACGGCATCCAGATCATCGTCGAAGAGATCCGCGTAGACGTCGAGCGTCATCGCCGCGCTCGCGTGGCCAAGCATCCGTTGAACCGCTTTGACGTTGGCGCCCGCCGAGACCGCGAGGCTTGCGGCGGTGTGTCGGAGGTCGTGTGGAGCGATACAGGGAAATGATGCATCTCGTTCCTGCATGAGCGACACAGCTGCCGCAAACTGACGGCGACGGAAGTTGCCACTGCGCAGCACGCCTCCATCAGGCCCCACAAACACGAGCTCGCCCCGCGCCCTGCCCGAGGTACGAGCGAGCAAGTAATCAGCTAGGAAGGCCGGGAACGGGACCGACCTGCTGCTGTGACTCTTCGGCGTGCTCCACACAAGTTGACCGCGCGCGGGCGAGACAGCTTCTGCCACATCGATTCGACGACGAGTCATATCGAGACGTCCGATCTTGAGTGCAGCCATCTCGCCCCAGCGGAGACCGGTGTACGCGAGAAAGAGAACGATGTCGCCGTACTCACCGCATGCGGCCGCCAGCTCGCGCACTTGGGCGTGGCTGAGGTACCCCCGCCGCTCTCTCACCAGACGGGGAAGCTGGATTCCATCACAAGGATTGCGGCTCAGTCGACCGTCGCGAATGGCGTACTTCATTATGCCGGCGAGCACAAGGTAGATCTGCTTCACACTCGCGGGCTTACGAGTTGCGGACAAGGAGGTTATCCAGGCCTGGACATCTGCGTGACCAACATCTGGCAGGCGCAAATAGCTCGCTCCCGTTGATTTGACAAGAGATCTGGCCGGTACGCTAGCGAAATGACGGACTTCCGATCGGCCGCATCGCTCGGCGAGCGCATCCAGGCTGCTCGCAAAGCGCGGGGGATGAGCGCCCGGGAACTTGCCGAGGCGATTAATGGACTCCCGACGCAGTCCACGATCGAGAACATCGAGACGGGACGGAAGGTGTCCGTCGACGTAGTCCAGCTGCTGAACATCGCCATGGCTACACGCGTCCCGTTGAGCTACCTTCTCGCACCGTTGGCCCGCCCCGACGATCCGCTTGACCTGCCAGGACTGAGCTCACCGTTCGACGCCCTAACTGTCGGCGAGTTTGAATCTTGGCTCACAGGGGCACCGGACGGTTCATACCGGCCAAGGTCGATCGAGGAACGCAACGCGCTGACCGAATTGCAGGCTCTGCGAGAACTGCGCGCTCAACTTAGCGAAGCTCGCAGGCTGGAGGTTGCCCTGTCTCTGCAAGGAGACATCCCCCACGGTTCGGATGAGGCGCTGATCGTAGTCAACAAAAGCAAGCTTCGATACGTGCAGCGCGAGGCGTCCCGACTCGAGGAGCTCCTTTGCGCCGCTGGATGGGATCTTGGAACCCATTTCCGTTGACGGTCCGCCAGACCGCAAGATCCGAAAGCTTCAGCGATCAGGGTCGAGGGACGGAGCCACACCCTGAGGGAGGAAGGCGTCCCGCTGTCCTTAGCGGCTGCACTATTTCGGCCGCCCAAGTTTCGCCCCTCAGGACGAACCAGGGGCTCGCGAGGAAGGCATGACCATCAGCGCAAGCCCATACCAACACGTCACGGAAGTCGCCCTTGATATCTGGCACAGTATTCCCGCCGGGCGAGAGCGCGGACGACAGTTGACGCCCTCACGCGCACTGCAGACGCGACCGCGTTGCTGCAAGTTAAATCTCGGCGCTGCGAGGTCAGCAATGCGTCCCTCCTGTGCACCTGACGGGGTATTAGGGCTTCTGTCTCGGACGTGGTCGACGAGGTCCGGGACCAAACCGTCGCGCTCGAACGGACGGGCCTGGACATCGGGCCGATCAGCGGGCACGAGGAGATGCGGGCGCTGAGGGTGAACGCGCCCTGGTCGCGAATCGAGGCGGACCTGATCGGAACGCGCGATTGGACGAGTTCCATCGATCCGCTGGGGATCGGGGCAAGACGGCGGTTCACCGCAGCACGCTGCTCGCGGAGACGCTGACAATCATGCGCGGCTCGTAAACAACCCGCTTTCCGGCGTTGAAGAACTTGGTTGCGAGCTCAACATCCTCGAGGACCGCGTTGGAGCCGGAATGTTCCGACGAATCCACCTCGCGCCATGAGCTCTGCCGGGCCGCGATGTTGCGGCCGTGCAGGAAGGAGGGATTCATTCCGGCCGCGCTCTGAGTCATTCGAATGTCCCGGACGCCGCGCCGCCCGAGCTTGATGTGTTCCGCGTCGTAGTACCTCACCGGCCCAGCAACGGCATCCACCGTGGAAGAGGATAGGGCGTCGACCACGCTCGCGACCCAGTCGCTGCCGACGACGGAGTCCCCGTCGAGAACGCCGATGATCTCCCCCGCCGCATGTTCACGTGCGGCCTCATAGATGCTGCCTCGTGGACTGGTCTCCTCCCAGTGAACAACGGCACCGTGGCTGGCGACTAGCGCAGCCTGAAGCGGCCGAGGAAACGCCTGCCAAGGCTCACCGCCGATCACAACCACTTCCAGAGCAGGAACGCTCTGATCCAGGGCTGAGAAGAGGCACCGCTCCAGCGCGGATGAGGATGAGGAAGCGCCCCCGATAATCATCGAGACACCGAGTCCGCTCATTGATCGGTCGGGACCTTGAAGGCTCGCCCGATTGTCGGGCTGAGACTCGCGACAGCAGTTCCGATGGCAAGGACGCCGATCACTGCCTTCGCGATTTTGATCTCGGTTGGATCCCCGGGAATCACCAGCGAAACCACGACAAACCCGATCGATTCGAGACAGGCGAGAACTCGGATGTACCTGAACGCGTTACGGCTTCCGTGTTGAGTCATCGTGGCCAAGCCGAAGATGACGAGGGCGACGACCGCCATCCCGGCTGACCTGAGGACGATCCCGATTCTGCCTCCGTCGTCGTCGCTCAGTGGGATGGTGACCGCAGCTGCGACCAGCAGGACGCTTGACAGCACGTACCCCAAAGCCCAGATCCTCAACCTGCGAAAGGCGCTCTTGAGCTTCGGATCGCTAAGGAGACGAGCCGGCAGCCGCCGTCCGGCGCTGCGGAACAGGAACAGCGGGTTGATGAGGATTTCAAGGTGGGAGGGAACCCGCCGGGCTCCTTGGTCCGGCGTTCTCACTGGAGGCTGTCCTGGATAACTCATGTCGATCTCCTTGTGCTGAGGGCCGCCAGATGGCTGCACTTCGAACGTTATTCAGCGGCCGCGGTGATCGTTATCCGGCTGACCACCATGCTCGGGTGGGGCAAGACCCACACCTTGGCGCGAGGTCGTGACTGCGCGCGGTGAGCGGGGAGAATGGTGATGTGAACTCACAGCGATCATCGGACGGGGGGCTGCACGCAGTCATCACGGGCTTGGGTCGCTCTCTCATCCTCGTGGGGCTGACCGGAGTCTGTCCCGCGCTGTGGGCGGGTGCGGCCGCCTGGTTCTTCGCCGCGACTGGCAGCGCGGGCGGGACTGCCGGTTTTCTTGTCGGTATCGTCGGCGCCAGCGTCGTACCGGTAGCCCGTCCACTCGCGCAGGCCGCCAGGAAGCGACTCAGTCTCTGGACCGGCGAAACCCTCCATGCCTCGTATCGACACGTGGTTCCGGTCAGGCGCATGGCGACGGGGTACTGGTGGAACGGCCACTCCTACCAGCGCTTACGATTCGTAGCGCTGGCACAACGTTGGCTGCGGGCGCGGACCAGGGATCCTGTCGCGTGGCTTGACGTCATCTGGGTAGTAGCGTCACCGGTTATCGTGGGCGTGGCGGCGGCGGCGCCTCCAGCGTTGGTCCTCATGGGGTTGGTGGGCCTGATGGGTCCCGGGCTATTGCCCGTCATCCTGCCCGTCGTAGCAGTTATCGGGTTGAGCGTGCTGTCGATCATCCTCGGTCTGGCGCTCGCTCCTCTGGGCTGGCGTATCGCAGCTCCGCTTATGCGACTCCTGCTCGCGGGACTTCCCCTGGTCGGCAGCCACAGGCTGGCGGCACTGCTGAGGGAGCGGGCCGATCTCACGCAGGCGCAGGATGCCGAACTGCAGCGAATCGCGCGCGATCTGCACGATGGGGCCCAGGTCAGGCTGGTCGCGGTCGGGCTCGCGATAGGCGCGGCCGAGCGGGTTATCGACACCGATCCGGAACATTCGAAAGCGCTCTTGCGGGAGGCGCGTGACTTGTCACGCGGGGCGCTGAGCTCGCTGCGGGAGCTCGTTCATGACATAGTGCCGCCCGTGCTGCTCGAGCGTGGGTACATCGATGCCATCCGCGCCCTCGCCCTCGACGTGCCGGTCCCCACAACCGTGCGAACCGTGCTCCGGGAGCGGCTCGAGACGCCTATCGAGGCAGCTTTCTACTTTGCGGTAGCCGAGCTCCTCTCGAACGTGATCAAGCACGCGGACGCTTCCGAGATCAGCGTGCTGGTCGAGCGGCAGGGGGAGCACGTGGTTGCCACGGTGACGGACGACGGTCGCGGGGGTGCGGACAAGCGCCTCGGTTCGGGGCTCGCGGGCGTCGCAGCTCGGGTTGCGGTCTTCGGGGGCTCGCTGCTCGTCGACAGTCCAACTGGCGGGCCGACACGGGTCGTCGTGGAGATTCCGTGCGGATAGTTCTAGCGGAAGACGTGTTCCTGCTTCGCGACGGAATCGTTCGCTTGCTGGAATCGTACGGACATGATGTAGTCGCTGCCGTCGCCGACGGTCCAAGCGCGCTTGCAGCGTTGATCGACACCTCCCCCGATGTGGCAATTCTCGACATCAGGATGCCACCGAGCCACACGGATGAAGGCCTCCGCGTCGCGCTGCAGGCTCGCCAACTGGTGCCGGGCCTTCCCGTACTGATTCTTTCTCAACATGTCGAACAGTTGTACGCGCGCGAACTTCTGGCTGACGGCTTGGGAGGCGTCGGCTACCTTCTGAAAGACCGGGTCTTCGAAGCCGAGCAGTTCATCGATGCGGTTGAACGGGTCGCCAGCGGGGGAACCGCGCTGGATCCGGCCGTCATCGCCAAGCTCCTGACCGGTCGCGGACAGCATCCCCTAGAGCTACTCACGTCGCGAGAATCCGAGGTGTTGGCTCTTATGGCGGAGGGGCTGTCAAATCAGGCGATCGCCCAACGCCTGTTCCTCAGCGAGGGCGCGATCAGCAAGTACACGACGCTGATCTTTGGGAAACTCGGAATCGAGGCCGATGAAAATGCGAACCGACGCGTCCTTGCAGTTCTCTCATTTCTGCGGAGTCCGCGCGGGTGACCTCGCGAGTTGGATCACGAGGCGTACTCGTAGAATCCCTTCCCAGCCTTACGCCCCGTGAGGCCGGCTTCGACCATCCGCGAGAGCAGCGGGGGTGGTAGCAGGTGCGGCTCCCCGTACTCAGCGAACATGATCCGGGCGATGGCCGCGACCGTGTCGAGCCCGACGAGGTCGATGAGCGCAAGCGGGCCCATGGGATGGGCACACCCTTCCACCATCCCCTTGTCGATGTCGTCACGCGATGCATGACCGCCCTCGAACATGCGCACGGCCGAGAGCAAATAGGGGATGAGCAAGGCGTTGACGATGAATCCCGCCCGATCGCTGGCAAACACGACATCTTTCCGCAACCGGTCGCGAGCGAAGGCTTCGACCGCCGCGCGGGTCTCGTCGCTGGTCATCAAGGACGGGATGACCTCCACCAAAGACCGGGCGGGAACCGGGTTGAAGAAGTGCATCCCCACCACGAGCTCGGGCCGTGTGGTCGCCAAGGCCAGCTTGGTGATCGGGATTGAGGAAGTGTTCGACGCCAAGATCGTGCGCGGTCCTGCGGCCTCATCCAGTCTGGTGAAAATTGCGAGCTTGGCCTGCTCGTTCTCCGTCGCTGCTTCGATCACCAGATCCCTGTCGGAGAGATCCGCGTAGTCGAGCGACGTGGTGATCCGGGACAGCGCCAACTGAGCACCAACCGGGTCGAGACGGCCTCGATCGACAGCCCTGCCCAGGGAAGCAGACAATCGCGCGGTGCCCGCGTCGAGGCCGCGCTGGTCATATTCGATAGCGAGAACGTCACAGCCAGCACGCGCGCAGACCTCGGCGATTCCTGCGCCCATCAGCCCTAGCCCTATTACCGCCACTTTCATCGGACGCGCCTGCCTCGCATTACTGATCACGGAAGCTGACCGGGGACTTGGCAAGGAAACCTGTGCGTGCGCGGGCGAATTCGGGTGTGGCAAGCAGACGGGACTGAGAGTCAAGCTCGGCCTGTCCAGCAGCCTTCACACCGGCCAGATCCGCTCCTCTCAGCAGCGCCTTGGTCTCGAATATCGCGTCGACGGGAGCGTCGAGCAACCCGCTCACGACCTCATCAACACGAGCCTCGAGTTCGCCGTCCTCGACCACCTCTCCCACCAGACCCCAGGCCGCCGCGTCCGACGCCGTCAACCGTTCACCCCCGAGGGCGATACGCGCCGCGCGCGCAGTGCCAGCCCGCGAAACGAGCGAGTAGGTAGCTCCGCCGTCGGGCACGAGCCCCAAACGCAGGAACGGCGTCAGCAGAAACGCGGACCGCGCGGCAAGGGTCAGGTCGCAGGCGAGCGCAATGGAAGCCCCCACACCGGCTGCAGGCCCGTTTATTGCCGCGACAACGACGGGTCGAACGCGGACGATCGTCTCAACCAGCTTCTGAGCAGCACCGACGGTCGATGCGTCGACCCCCTCCGAGAGGTCGGCTCCTGAGCAGAACGCGCGACCGGCGCCGGTAAGAACGACCACCTTCGTGATGCCGTCGTCGCTCTCGTCCACGGCCGAAGCAAGCTCGAGCAGATCACGCGTCGTCAGGGAGTTCAGTCGCTCTGCGCGGTCGATCGTGATTCGAGTCAGTGCTCGCTCGTGGACCACACGCACGCTGGTGCCCGCCACTACGACAACCGCTCAATGACCATGGCCATGCCCATTCCGCCGGCGACGCACATGGACTCGACCCCGAACTGTTTGTCTTCCGCCTGGAGCGCGTTGATCAGCGTGCTGGTGATACGAGCTCCGGTCATACCGAACGGGTGGCCCAAGGCGATCGCGCCGCCCTTGACGTTCAGCTTGTCGATATCGATCCCCAACCTCTGGGCGGACCCGAGTGCCTGAACAGCGAAGGCCTCGTTAATCTCGAACAGGTCGATGTCCCCGACCGACAGCCCGGCCGAGCCGAGCGCGGCCGAAATCGCTGAAACGGGTCCCAGGCCCATGATCTCGGGTGAGAGGGCCGTCACCGACGTCGATACGATACGCGCCAGAGGCGTGATTCCCAGTGACTTGGCCCTCGTGTCGCTCATGATGACCAGCGCGGCCCCGCCGTCATTCAGCGGGCAGGAGTTCCCTGCTGTGACGGTTCCTCCCGGACGGAAGACCGGGTTCAGCGCGCTGACTGCATCCAACGTCGCGCCCGCTCGGGGTGAGTCATCTGCCGCCACGATGGTGCCATCAGCAAGAACGACGGGCGTGATGTCCCGCTCCCAGAACCCATCGGCGAGCGCCTTCTGCGCCAGGTTCTGGCTGCGCACCGCAAACTGGTCCTGCTCAAGTCGGCTCATGCCGAGCAATTGCTGGACGTTCTCGGCGGTCTGGCCCATGGCGATGTAGACATCTGGAAGATCGTCGAGTTCGCGCGGATCACGCCATGACTCCGACCCGGTCGCCAGGGCTGCGGTCCTCGCGATCGCTTGATCGAAGCGCGGGTTCGTCAGCGTCTGGCCGCCGATCGCGTCGCTCGTGCCCTTCAAGAAGGAGCTGGTGACCTCCACCCCGGCCGAAACATAGGCGTCGCCCTCGCCCGCGCGGATCGCGTGGAACGCCATACGAGTCGTCTGGAGCGACGACGAGCAATATCGAGTGATTGTCGTGCCGGGCAGTCGGTCATAGCCGAGAAGGACCGCGACGTTGCGCGCCATATTGGAGCCCTGCTCACCTCCAGGAAGGCCGCATCCGAGCATGAGATCGACGAGATCGGCAGGGTCCAGTTCCGGCACCTTGCCCAGAGCGGCCGCGACCATTTGAACAGTCAGGTCGTCGGCACGCATTTCCCTGAGCGAGCCTTTGAAGGCGCGCCCGATGGGCGAGCGTGCGGTCGAAACGATTACTGCCTCAGGCACGGCTCTTCCGTCCCAGCTCGCGAATAACGGCGACACCGGAGGGGTCGACTGGGATCCCGTCGAACAGAATCCGGGCTTGTGCGTGGCCCGTCTGGTGGAGGGCAAATGCGTGACGAATGGCGTTGAACTGGCCCTGGGCTTCCAGTGCCCCGTTCACCGAGAGCTTGGCCGTCTTCAGCCCGAAGGTCGGGCGCTCGGCAATTTCCGAGGCCATCGTCAGAGTGAACGTCTCGAGCTCGTCACGGGGGACCACGTGGTTCACCATGCCGAGGCGCTCGCATTCCGCTGCCGACAGAGCATTGCCTCGGAAGAGCATCTCCTTGGCCCTGCGAGCGCCCAGTTCCCAAGCGTGTGTGTGGTACTCGATTCCGTTCAGCGCGAGGGCGACGGTGGGGTCAGAGAACGAAGCATCGTCGCTGGCGATGATGAGGTCGCACGGCCAGACGAGCAAGAGGCCGCCTGCTATGACCTTTCCCTGCACCTGGGCGATGGTGGGCTTGGGTATGTTGCGCCATCTCCACGACATCCCGAGGTAGAACTCCTCCTCGTTGGCCATGTGGCCCTCTTGGGCCGGCTTGGCGTAGCCACCGGTCATGGCCACGGAGTCGAAGTCGGCCCCCGTGGCCGTGTTGGTCAGATCGTGACCGGAGGAGAAATGGGGTCCGTCGGCCGCGAGGATGATGACGCGCACGTCATCGTCGGTCGTGGCGCGTTGGAACGCCTCGTCAAGCTCGTGAAGCATGAGATAGTCCTGCGCATTACGCGTGTCCGCGCGAGCGAGGGTGATTCGCACCACTCCCACCGCGGCCATCTCGTAGCGGATCTGCTTGTATGTGCCGTCAGACATTGGATGCGTACCTCTCGTTGGCTGCTTGGCGAACCTGACTCCTGCGGACTTTCCCCGAATCGTCTCGGAGGGGACCATCTGCGAACTCGATCGATCGTGGGATCTTGTACCTGACGAGCTTGTCGGCCAGGAACTCGAGGATCGATTGCTGGGTCGTGCCGGGCTCCGCGTGAACGATCGCATGAACGCGAGACACGAGGTCGTCATCATCCAGACCGACGACGACCGACGAGATCACCGTGGGGTGCTGATCGATCGCATTCTCGACCTCGGCGGGGTAGATGTTCGCGCCACCGCTGACGATCATGTCGACGCGTCGATCGGCAATGTAGAGGTACCCGTCCTCGTCCTTCCAGCCGAGATCTCCCAGCGTCTCCCAGCCGTCTTTGATCGTGGGGTCGGCTCCTACGTACTCGTATGTGCGAGGCATGCCGACCATGCCCTTCATGTAGATCTCGCCGATCTCCCTGGGCGGAAGTTCCTTCCCGGAATCATCGAAGATCTTCATGTCGCCGATAGTGGGCCGACCGACCGACCCCCTGTGCTGAAGCCATTCGTTCCCGTTGAGGGAGGCGATCGCCAGTGATTCGGTGCCGCCGTATAGCTCCATCACTTTCTCGGGTCCGAGCAGGTCGATCCACTTCTCCTTGAGCCATTCGGGGCATCGCGAGGCGGTGTGCCACAGGATTCGCACGGAGGAGAGGTCATAGTCGCCCCCTTGCTCGATGCACCTGTACATTCGGTGCATCATGGTCGGCACGACCATGAGCCATGTGACGCGGTGCTGGGAGATGGCGCGGAGCGTCGTCTCCGCATCGAACTTGTCCAGTACGACTAAGTGCTGGCCGAGCAGGAGACCCCCGATCGACATCGCTAGCGCTGAGTTGTGGTACAGCGGCGCCACCACCGCCTGGGTGTCCTCCGACGTGTACCCGAAGAAATAACTGTTGAAGATCGGGAAGCCCTCGGCGCCGCCTCCGGAACGAATGATCTTGGGTCGGCCGGTCGACCCGCCTGAGGTGGGCGCTTTCCACGCGGGCGAGACGACCTCGGGCAACGGCTCGTCGCTCACGTCGCGGTCTGGCTCGAACCCCGCTGCGAGCGTGGGGTAGCCGGGGTGGTCTGCTGGGTCCACCCCGATGATCACGCCGGGCTTCGCCAGGTCAACGATGGCTTGCCGCTCGGCCCGGGGCAGGTGCGACGAAAGGGGAAGGGGCACCGCCCCCACCTTCAGCGTTGCGAAGAAGGACACATAGAACTCGATGCCGTTCGCAAGACCGATAACTGCGTAGTCACCGAAGGAAAGTCCGCGACTCATCATTACCCGGGCAAGCTGATTGGAACGCAGTTCGAGCTCAGATCGAGTGATGGAGGAGGCCCGGTGGGTTACCGAAACAAAATCCGGATGCTCCCCCGCGAGCCGCGCCATCGTGCGCACGTACGGCTCGGATTCCAGCGGCCCCACGCTCTGCATCAACTCTGATGCATCCATTTATCCTCCATCATTGGCCGAAAGGTATGCGGCCAAGTCTATGTTGATCAACACAGAAAGACAATCGGATAGAAACAGGGTGAAGGTAAAGCAGCGCCAGACTATTAGGGGCGAGGCAACTCGGGCGGCGTAGTCGCCGACCATACGTCCGCGATGTTCTTGTCGACGAGAGCACCCAACGAGCGGAGGGCGGCGGCAAGGTTGTCGTCGTCTGTATCGAACAGAGCGTGGAAGTGGGCGCCCAAGAGCGCACCGCTCAAGGCGCCCGCGAACGCACGTTCTTGCCCCTCGGCCGTCGCTTCATCGGCGCCTTCGGGGCGATGAGCTCGCACCCATTGCTGCATCAGTTTCCGCCGCTGCTCGAGGAAATCTTGATACTGGGATCGGATGGAACCGGTGCTCGTCATCACCTCGCTCGCGATCATGAACACCAGCGCGGAGTTGCTCTGGCGGGCCCACGATACGTAGTCGGCGAAAATGTCGGAAAGCGAGCGGGGAGCAGGGCTGCTCTCTCGCACGAGCGCTCGATCGATCGCTCGTTCGACGACGGCGATGAGAAGACCGTCTTTGTTTTGGAAGTGCCAGGGGATACTCCCCCGGCTGATTCCGGACCGTTTCGCAATTTCCGCAAAGGATGTGCGATCGAAGCCCTGTTCGGCGAAGAGGCTCTCGGAAGCGTCGAGGATGCGCTGACGACTCTCGTCACCGATCTCGTCAATGCGGCGTCGCGGCGTCGAGGTCACATCGTCAATCATAGATGTGCGCGGTTTCACAGATCGGAGGCGGCGCTAGTGCTCAACACTCCCGCTGGGTTCCGCCGGGAACGCGGCCATAAACGCCTGAGCGTCGCCCATTGCCGCGGCGATCGCCTCCGTGCGAACTCGAAGCTGCCCCTCGAAGCCGGAGCGGGTCGCGATGAACGGCTGGTTACCCTCGACCCCCCTCAATACATACTCGCCAACGGCATCGGGCGAGGCGCCCGCCGCGTTCAGGTACGCATGCGCTGAATCGAGGATCTGGGTTGCCCGCACGGTGTGCGCGGGCGCGGCGTCGGGGCGAAGATCTCGGGTGTTCGACACGATATCGGTGGCGACCGGACCGGGCAGCAACACGGACACGCCGATGTTGAAATGTTCGAGCTCTCGCCTCAGAGACTCGCTCAACCCCACAACGGCGTACTTACTCGCGTGGTATAGAAAACCAGAACCGACCTCGAGGAGTCCGGCTTCTGAAGCCGTATTGACGATGTGACAGTTTCGCTCCGCCGTGATCATGGATGGAACGAAGGTCTGAATTCCGTTGTATATGCCGTTGAGGTTGATACCCATGACGTAGTCCCACATCGTGTAGCTGAGCCTGCTCGGGCTCACCGAGTCGATGATGCCAGCGTTGTTGAACAAGAGGGAGACCTCGCCTAGGTCGCCGCGCAATTCAGCTGCGACCTCGGCGTAAGCTTCACGGTCGGTTACATCCAGCTCGTAGAAGCGAACGTCGGTGCCGTCTCCCCCGAGGGATTCACGCGCGGACTGAAGGGCGTCGGCGCTGATATCGGCGACAGCAACCCTGGCACCCCGCCGCAGCAGGGCGCGCACTATTCCCAGTCCGATCCCGCGCGCACCGCCGGTGACGAAGGCGGTGCGATCGGAGAAGTCGCTGAGGACCTGTGAAGAAGTCATGGGAGGCGGGTTCCTTAGTATTCGAAACCGCCGGCGGCGGTGAGGACTTGGCCGGATACGTAGTCGGACTCCGGATACGCGAACAGGAGGACCGCTCCGGCGGCCTCACGGGGGGAGCCGGGGCGACCCAGGGGGATCAGTGCGGAGAGTCCCTGCATGAGACCGGGGCGAGTGCCGATCGCTATTTCTCGACCTTCGACTTCAATCGTCGATTCTCCGATAGGCGCAGTGAGCCGAGTCTCAATCAGGCCGAAGGCGACGCAGTTCACGTTGACGTTGTAGCGGCCCCACTCATGGGAGAGCGTCTTGGTAAGCCCGACGACGCCCGCTTTTGCCGAGGAGTAGTTCGCCTGTCCGCTGCTGCCGTGCAGGCCGGCGATCGACGAGATGTTGACCACCTTCCGATGGACGACCCTTCCCTCGGTCCGCTCGAGCTTGGATGCGGCGCTGATGAACGGTAGCGCTGCCCGCAGGATGTCGAACGGCGCCTTGAGGTGAACGTCGATAATGGCATGCCACTGCTCGTCCGACATCTTCTGGATGACGTTGTCCCAGGTGTAGCCGGCGTTGTTGACGATGATGTCCAACCCACCGAGACCATCGACGGCCTTCGCGATCAGCCCATCCGCGAACCCCGCGGCGGTAACGCTCCCGCCGAAGGGCAGCGCCCGCCCGCCCGCCGATGTGATCTCCTCGACGACGGAGTGGGCCGGCGCGTCGTCCAGATCGTTGACGACGACGGCCGCTCCTTCCGCGGCCAATTGCAGGGCGACTTCTCGACCGATGCCCCGGCCTGCCCCGGTGACGACCGCGACTTTTCCTTCCAGCTTTCCCATGGGGGCTACAGAGCTGCGAGTCGGGTTCGGAGAGTCTCGACGACGTCGGCTGAGACTTCCGCGCCTGCGGCGTTGAGGAGCTGGTTCACGGGCATGGCTTTGACGAAATTGATCATGGGGTGCACCGCTATCTGAGGGGCTACTTCGTCCAAGACCGCCCGGGCCTCCGGGTCATCCAGAAGCTTTCCGATGCTGTCGCTATCGAGGTTGAACTTGCCAGTCATGTGGACTCCTTTATCCGTGCAATCGACGCGAGGGTCTGGTTTGCCGCTCGCATTCCGACTATATATGCTCGATGAGCTAGTCTATGCTAGCCACCACAATCTATTCGCCGAGGAAGAGATGCTGACGACTACCGCGATCCCGAGTTGGTTCTCGGCCGCCGTCCGCTCCGCCGCCGACGAGGGCGTCGTGCTCGTCGAGGGTGCGTTCATCGCCTATCGAGCGTGGGGAGACCCACGGAATCATGGCGTGGTGCTGGTGCACGGCGGCGCGGCCCACTCTCGCTGGTGGGACCACATCGCGCCACTGATCGCCGATCAGGGCTATCGAGTAGTTGCGCTCGACCTCTCTGGCCACGGAGATAGCGCGCGGCGCGAAACCTACAACCTCGACCTGTGGGCGGCAGAGGTGATGGCTGTTTCGCAGGCTGCCGGGATGACGGGGACATCGACCGTGATCGGGCACAGCATGGGGGGCTTCGTCGCCCTCAAGACCAGCATGCTGTTCGGCAGCGGAATCGCCGGAACCATCGTCATCGATTCTCCTCTTCGGGAACTCACGATCGAAGAGAGCGCCTTCGTGGCGAGCATTCCCGTCGAGCCGCACCGCCTTCACTCGACGTTCGACGCGGCCATGAAGCGGTTCCGACCGGTCCCAGATCAACCCGTGCAGGACTACATCGCGGCGTACGTGGCCTCGCATTCCGTCCACTCCGTGACCGGTGGGTGGGCATGGAAGTTCGACCCTGGAGTGGCCCTGCGCGGCCACCTGCCGCCCTCGACAATCCGGGTGCCGCGACACCGCCTCGCCTTCATCCGCGGGGAACGCGGACTGCTTTCGCGCGGCATGGTGCACGCCATGTTTGACACTCTAGGGGGCCCCGCTGCAGACGTGGAGATCCCCGACTCCGGGCACCACATCATGCTGGATCGGCCCCTCGCCTTGGTGAGCGCCTTACGGGCGCTCCTGGCGGCCTGGGCATATCCCGATTACTCATCCGCCGCGGTGACCGGAGGTGGGCGCTAGCAGATCACCACGGAAGCCCAACGGGCTTGGCCCTACACACCCCTTACATTGATCGCTAGGACAAAGGAGTCCCTTTATGAATACGTCGTCATCGGTTCAGCAGGCAGTGGCAGAAGTCAGCGCCAGGCTTGACCGCATTCCTTCCTTCCCGCGCCAGATGAAATTCAGCGTCGCCGTGCTAGGCGGCCTGTTCGCGTTCGATCTGATCGATCTCCAGACCTTCAGTCTGGTCGCGCCAGCAGTGCAGAGGACCTGGGGCCTATCGCCCGAGCAACTGGGGGTCCTGACCTCGATGGTCTTCGTCGGCGGACTCGTGGGCGCCTTCCTCGGGGGTCAGCTCATGGACCGCATCGGCAGACGCCCGGTGATCCTCGCCTCGGTAGCGATCTTCTCTTTAGCCTCCCTGGGGTCAGCATTCGCACCCTCACCCGAAGTCCTGGGTGCCCTGCGGTTTGTCACTGGCCTCGGAATCAGCGCCGCGTCCGCTGCGATCCTCGTTATCGTGGCCGAGAGCTTCCCCAAATCTCTCCGTGGGCGCGCGATGTCTGTTCTGGTCTTCGCATCAGTGATCGGATTGCCCCTGCTCACGGTTGTGGCCAGTCTCGTTGTCCCGTCGGGAAATTGGCATTACGTCTTCCTGTTCGCCTCCTTGGGCCTGTTCGTGGTGATTCCCGCTCTGTGGCTGCTTCCCGAGTCACCGCGGTGGCTCGCGTCACGCGGTCGTGTGGACGAAGCGCGGGCCTGGCTCATGCGGCTGGAGGATGACTATCACCGCACTCACGTGACACGGCTGCCCGCTCCCGAGATCGTCCTCGAAGCGCCGGCCCCGGAAAGGCGCTCGTTCCTTGAGATCTTCCGATCTGGATTCCTCAAAAGCACCCTGCTCGCGTCGGTCCTTTGGGGTGCGCTTGTCGTACTGAACACGGGTCTGAACAACTGGTTCCCGGTAATCATGGACATGCGCGGCTACCCGTTGGACCAGGCTTACACGATCTTCGTGTTCGTTTCGCTCGGTGCGATTATCGGCCCGTTCCTGGCCGCAGCATTCGTGGATCGGATCGAGCGCAAGTGGCTCGTGGTCGGATCTGCGGCTCTGCTGATCGTCTCCTACCTTTTCGTCGGTTTCCTCGACGCAGTGCCCGTCATCGTCGTAGGTGGTCTGGTTGCGACGGTGTTCGGTACGGTCCTCTCCACCGTTCTCTTCACGTACATCCCCGAGATATTCGCGCTCGAGATCCGAGGAGCCGGAGTGGGGTTCGCGCAAGGCTTCTCCAGAGTCAGCAGCGTGCTCAGCGCCATCTTCATCGGGTTCCTGCTGGCGCAGTGGACGCCGGAGTTCGTCTTCATTTACCTGGTGATCGTGGCGGCGCTCGTGTTGGTGCTGGCGCTGTTCGGGCCGACGATCGGAATCCGGGAGGCGCACAGGGCCAGGGTTGCGGCGAAGGCCGAGTCCAAGTCGTCTCGTCTCACATCACAAACGACATGATTCGCACGTTGTGCCGGGGCGGCCATCGTGGCCGCCCCGGCCTAGGCCAGGCTCATCGAGTCTCGAGCATCCCGCGTTCGCGCATGTCCTGGACCGTGTCGATGACCGTGGACTCCGCTGACCGCGGCGAAAATCCGAGGTCGGCCTTCGCCCGCTCATTGTGAATGATCAGCGGGGGCAACTCGTCGCCGGGCGCCTCCTCGGTCGGCGCTTTGGCAGCGAGCTCGCCAAACCCTTCGTGCAGCACCCTCGCGACGCCGAGCCAGGTGGTGGTGGGTCCGTCCGCCAGAAGTAGGTAGCGCTTCCCGGCAGCCTCCGGGGTGGCCATGGCAGCGAGATGGGCGGCTGCGACGTCGCGCACGTCCGCGATTCCGAACCGCTGGCGCGGTGCGACCGGCATGTGCCCACCGAGCATCGCGAGGAAGGCCTGCAGCGAGGATCGCGGATCGGAGGTCAGGCTGGGCCCGGCGATCCAGGTGGGGTTGAGAACGACCAGTTCGGTGCCGCTGCCCTCGTTCTCGATGAAATCCCATGCGGCGCTCTCCGCGACCGCCTTGGACCGCGGGTAGGCGGGCAGGCCGGGTAATTCGGGGTCGGTCCGGTCGTTCTCGTCGAACTCGCGAGCGCCCTCGGCGTTGAGCGGCTTCGGCGAGTACCCGACCGCAGCGAAGGATGAGGTCAGCACTACTCGGGGGACCGCGGCATCGCGCGCGGCGCGCAGAACGCGCAGAGCGCCATCACGCGCGGGCGTCACCACCATCTCGGGGTCTTCGGTGGCGTGCGTCATCGGCGAGGCGAGGTGGTAGACCCCGCGGACACCGGAGGCCGCGGCATCCCAGCCCGCATCGTCGGTGAGCGACGCGACTACGACCTGGAGGCCGGTGTCATCCGCTCCACCGCGCCGTACAGCCTCGCGCAGAAGCGGCTCAGAGTCAAGCGATCTGACTGTGGTGCGCACGGCGGTGCCGCGCTGGAGCAGATCGGCGATCACGCGGGTGCCGAGGTAGCCGGAGCCACCCGTGACGAGGACTGTCTTGCTGTCTGAAGTGTTCATTGCTCTAGTCGACCAAAGCTCAAGCGCTTGAGGTCAAGCGCCGAGTGCGGCCTCCAGCTCGGGCAGGATCTCATGCACTCGCAGTTGCGCCGCGGCTTCGTCGACCGCATCGCTGCGGTGACGCGCATCCCACAACGCTGACTTGCGGCGCAGGTACTCGAGATGGACGTGAAGCGTTGCGATCTCGAGCTCGACCCGCTCGGCGTGGCGCAGCAGGATGTCTCGCTGGTCGCCGGCCGCGGCGTGCCCGAGCGCACGGTTCGCCTGATAGGTGCGCATATCCTCGATGCCGACACCCATCGCCCGCAGGCAGGCTAGCACCTGCAGGGCGTCGAGGTCGCTCTCCCGGTAGCGCCGATGACCGCTACTGTCATCGCGAGCGATCGGACCGACCAGTCCGACCTCTTCGTAGTACCGCAGAGTCGGCTCGCTGAGGCCGGATTGTCGCGACGTCTGCTGGATGGTGAGCATCTTCATGTGTCCAGTCCAGCACACTTCAGGTGCTTGAGGTCACCTAGGACGACCACCGGCTGAGACTATCCAGCCATCACGGCACGCTCCCGGTTCTCGACGAGGTACCGCGAGTAGGCGGTGATCGTGAGGAAGGTGGGGAAATCTTCCTCGAGCGTGACGGCGCGGAATATCTCCGACGCATCATTGAACTCGGGGCGCCCATCTACGATCGTCGCCAGCTCGCGCTCCACGAGCTCCTTCGTGATGGGCGTACCCTCGGCGGTGACGACTCGCTGGTGCATCCACTGCCACAGCTGGCCGCGGCTGATCTCGGCCGTCGCCGCGTCCTCCATGAGGTTGTCGATAGCCGCGGCGCCCACTCCCCGTAGCCAGCTCTCCAGGTACCGCACCGCGACCGACACGTTGGCGCGCACCCCTGCGTCGGTAACCCGGCCGGCGATCCGTAGATCGAGCAGGTCGGCTCCCAACACGTGGACGTCGTCGCGCTGGCGCTCTAGCTGGTTCGGGCTGTCGCCCAGCACGGCGTCGAATTCGGCGCGGGCGGTCGCCACCATGTCGGGGTGGGCCACCCACGTACCGTCGAAGCCGTCCGTGGCCTCGCGCCGCTTGTCGTTCGCCACCGCCTCGAGGGCCCGGGCGGTGACGTCGGGATCGCGGCGGTTGGGGATGAACGCGCTCATGCCCCCGATCGCGTGTGCCCCCCGCTTATGGCAGGTCTGCACGAGCAGCTCGGTGTAGGCGCGCATGAAAGGCACGGTCATCGTGATCGCGGACCGGTCGGGCAGCGTGAAGCTCGCCCCGCGCCCGCGGAAGTTCTTGATGATCGAGAAAATATAGTCCCAGCGACCCGCGTTCAGACCAGCGCAGTGTTCACGCAGCTCGTACAGGATCTCCTCCATCTCGAACGCGGCCGAGATTGTTTCGATGAGGACGGTCGCGCGTATCGTGCCGTGCGGTAGTCCCACGGCATTCTCGGAGAACGTGAAGATGTCGTCCCACAGCCGCGCCTCGAGGTGGTTCTCGAGTTTCGGCAGGTAGAAGTACGGCCCCGATCCGCGCGCGACCAGCTCGTGCGCGTTATGGAAGAAGTAAAGCCCGAAGTCAGTGAGGGAAGCCGATGCGGGCGCGCGCTGGCCCGACCGGTCCGTGTAGCGCAGGTGCTTCTCCACGAGGTGCCAGCCGCGCGGTCGGAACACGATAGTCGGAGTGACCTGCCCCAGGCGGTACTCCTTCCCCTCGACAGAAGTGAAGTCGATCCGCCGGCGGATCGCGTCCTGCAGGTTGAGCTGCCCGCCGATCACATTCGCCCAGGTCGGGCTCATCGCATCCTCGTGGTCGGCTAGCCACACCTTGGCGCCCGAGTTCAGGGCGTTTATGGTCATCTTGCGGTCGGTAGGGCCAGTGATCTCCACCCTTCGGTCGGTCAGCCCCGGGCCCGCGCCCGCTACCCGCCAGCTCGGTTCGGCGCGCACGGGCGCCGTCTCGGGAAGGAAGCGCAGATTGCGGCCGTTGTCGATGTGGCGGCGGGTCTGCATGCGGGCGGCGAGGCGCTCCTGGCGTCGCCCGGCGAACTGGTCGTGCAGCCGGGTGAGGAAGCGCAGGGCGTCGGGAGTCAACATTTCGTCGTAGCGCTCGGAGACTTCTCCGAGGATCTCGATGTGGGTCATGGTCTGAAGTCCTTTGGTTTTTAGTGAAACTGCGCTGTCTCGGTGCTGCCGACGAGGGCGAGGGTCTCGCTATCGGGGTTGAGCGCGGTGGCGATCCGGTCGAAGTAGCCGGTGCCGACCTCACGCTGATGACGCGTGGCCGTGTAGCCGTCCTCCTCGGACGCGAACTCCGCCTCCTGCAGCTGCACGTATGCGCTCATGTGACGCTGCGAATAGTCCTTCGCGAGCGTGTACATGGAGTGATTCAGGGCATGGAAGCCGGCGAGGGTGATGAACTGGAACGCGTAGCCCATTGCCGCGAGCTCCCGCTGGAAGCTGGCTATCTGGTCGTCATCGAGGTGGCTCTTCCAGTTGAAGCTCGGAGAGCAGTTGTAGGCGAGCTTCTTGCCCGGGAACTCCTTGTGGATGCTCTCCGCGAACGTGCGCGCGAGCTCGAGGTTGGGCTTGTCCGACTCCACCCAAAGAAGGTCGGCGTACGGCGCGTAGGCATGGCCGCGCGAGAGCACGGTCTCGATACCCGGCTTGGTGCGGAAGAATCCTTCACTCGTGCGCTCGCCGGTGAGGAAACGGCGGTCGCGCTCATCGACGTCGCTCGTGATGAGGTCGGCGGCCAGGGAGTCGGTGCGCGCCACGATGATGGTGGGGACGCCAGCCACATCCGCGGCCAGCCGAGCTGCGTTCAGGGTCCGCACGTGCTGGCGGGTCGGTATGAGCACCTTGCCGCCCATGTGGCCGCACTTCTTCTCCGAGGCGAGCTGGTCCTCCCAGTGCACGCCCGCCGCTCCAGCCTCGATCATGCTCGACATGAGCTCGTAGGCATTCAGCGGTCCGCCGAAGCCTGCCTCGGCGTCGGCGACGATCGGCGCGAGCCAGTCGGTGCCGAACTTCGACCCCTCCGCGTGTTCGATCTGGTCGGCGCGGAGCAGCGCGTTGTTGATGCGGCGCACCACCGCGGGCACCGAGTTGGCCGGGTACAGCGACTGATCGGGATAGGTCTGACCGGAGAGATTTGCGTCCGCGGCCACCTGCCAGCCGCTCAGATAGATCGCCTTGAGGCCAGCGCGCACCTGCTGCACGGCCTGGTTGCCGGTGAGGGCACCGAGAGCGGGGACCCACTCCTCGCTGTGGATGAGCTTCCACAGGTTCTGCGCGCCGCGAATGGCGAGGGTTCGCTCCTCACGGACGGAGCCGCGCAGTGCGATGACGTCCTCAGCAGTGTAGTCGCGTTCGATGCCGTTCCAGCGCGAGTCGGTCTTCCATTCGTTCTCGAGGTCGGCAGCCGTCTGCGTCTGGTCGCCGGTGCGGGTGTTGGTCATGAAATTCTCCTCTGGTGGGCTGTCTCCTTCGAGTTTGGGGCCGTCATGGCGGTTCTTTTCGTTGTAGGAGGACAGAATTAGTGGCATTCTTCTGTTTACCGGAATGAGAGGGCCAAGGAGAGCTGCATGAGTGACGTGAACCCCGTGGCGACCGCACAGGATGACGACATGCTCGATTCGCTCACCGTCGGCCGACGCATTCGCCAACTCCGCACCGACCGAGGCCTCACGCTCGACGACCTAGGGGCGGCGCTGGGCCGCGCCCCATCGCAGATCTCTGTGATCGAGAACGGCAAGCGGGAACTCAAACTCGGCGAGCTGCAAAGACTCGCGCGCATTCTCGGAGTTGCGATGGACGACCTGCTGAGCCCGGAAGCGCCCTCTCGCCGCGCCGCGTTGGAGATCGCCTTGGCGAGGGCCCAGCGAGGTCCTCTGTATGCGTCATTGCCCCTCCCAGCGCTCCCCGTGCGCAAGTCGCTGAGCGATGAGGCGATTGAGACGATACTCGGCCTGCACAATGAGTTGCAGCGCTTGCACAGCGAGCGTGCAGCGACCCCTGAGGAGGCGCGGCGTGCCAACACCGAGCTGCGACGCGCCATGCGCAAGCGAAACAACTACTTCGCCGATCTGGAGGCCACCGCCAAGGGACTCCTCGACGCGGTGGGGCACGAGGGTGGGCCGCTCTCGCAGCGGGTGGCCTCCGATCTTGCCACCCACCTCGGCTTCACCCTGCACTACGTGCCCGACCTGCCCGGCTCGACGCGCAGCGTGACCGACTTGCGCAACGGCCGCATCTACCTGCCGCTCGGCCAGGCCGCCGGCACCGACCCGCGCTCGACGCTGCTGCAGGCGCTCGCGAGCCACGTGCTCGGCATCACTGAGCCCAAGGACTACGCCGACTTCCTGCGGCAGCGAGTCGAGACGAACTACCTCGCCGGTGCGTTGATGGTTCCCGAGCACACGGCGGTCGGGGTGCTGCACGCCGCGAAGCAGAAGCGCGAGCTCTCGGTGGAAGACCTGCGCGACGCCTTCGCGGTCAGCTACGAGACCGCGGCACACCGCTTCACCAATCTTGCGACCCAGCACCTCGGCATCCCGGTGCACTTCCTGAAGGTGCACGAGAGCGGGACGATCTCGAAGGCCTACGAGAACGACAGCGCCGCGTTCCCCACGGACGCCCTCGGTGCGGTCGAGGGCCAGCTCGTGTGCCGCTACTGGAGTGCGCGGCAGGTGTTCGACGTGGCTGACCGGTTCAGCCCGTACCACCAGTACACCGACAAGCCCGCGGGCACGTACTGGTGCACCTCGCGGATTCAGTCCAGCAGCCGCGGCGACTTCTCCGTGAGCCTGGGCACGCCCTTCTCCCACGCGAAATGGTTCCGCGGACGTGACACGACCAACCGCCAGGTGTCGACCTGCCCCGACGAGAGCTGCTGCCGCCGCCCGCCGGCGGGGCTCGCCGGGCGGTGGGAGCAGTTTGCTCTGCCCAGCGCCCGCATGAACAGCTCACTCTTAGCGGCGATGCCCACCGGAATGTACCCGGGGGTCGACTCCACCGAAGTATTCCAATTCTTGGAGGCGCACGCTCCCGGGCAGCAGCCCGGGCAAGATCGTGATCAAGCCGGACGCTCGGCGGAGTAGACACCCAGTACGGCGGTCACGAGGGGCTTCACGTCGAACCCGCCCGGTGCCGCCGCCGAATTCAGTAGGGCCTGCGCCGCGAGCCCGCGAAACAACGCAACGAGCGCCCGCGTCCCCGGGAGATGGATGCCCCGCAAGGGCCGCCAGCCGGGGAACTACGGCAGCGATTTCTGCAATAACATCATCATTGAATCGCGACTACCAGGGGCGTGGCGGACACTCTTAACCTCAGTACTGAACCTGACCAGGCCACGCATTTATCCGAAGCGATGCTCGTCTCTGCCCGGACTATTTCTAGTCCGATGCTCTCGCATCGAAGGAGATTTTCTTCCTCCGCCACTTCAGCGACTGAACGTCGCCGCACAGGGTTGCGCGTATTCATTCGCTCGGCCGTAATGGCTGCCTTTCATCAAGTTCGATCTACAAGACCTTCAAGCCATTGCTGGTGGAAAGCCACGAGGTTGTTGCGCAGCCGCTGAGAAAGCATCGCGGGGACGGGTCCTGCTTGAACTTCCTCGGTCACGATCTTGCAGCCGCCGTCGGGGGTTGGCTGGAGGTCCCAACGGTGGTAGCCCCGGGAGCCTAGAGCGACCCCGCTCCACGCCAGCTTTCTATGAGGAACCAATTCGGTGACGGTGGTAGTCACGCGCACGCCGAGTGTTTTCCAACTGAATGTTGTTCCGAGAACAAGGTTTTCCCCGGGCGCGATCCCCTGAACGTCGGATGCGTGCGCATACCAGGCTGGCCATTCGGCTGCCCGCACCAACGCGGGCCAAATGTCGCGGGAGGGACGCGCCGAGCGGATCTCGTTGTGCGCAAAGACCGGGGCCCGATCGGGGTCAAAGGACTTTGGCCAGTTGGAGAGTTCGGACATATTCGGCTTCCATTCATGGGCGGTTTGTAACGTCTCTATCGCAAGTCATCCTGCGATAGAGACCCTATAGTGGCAAGCTGTCTATTGCAAGATGAGTTGCGTAAAGTCATTGCCATGGCCAATGACCAGAAAACGTCTCACCGCCGAGGCGAAAGTGTGCGACAGGCAGTTCTCGCCGCGGCGGCAGCTGAGCTGACAACCACCGGTGTGGACCACGTGACGATCGCCGACATCGCGGCCCGAGCGGGCGTCCACGAGACATCGATTTACCGTCGGTGGGTAACGAAGGAAGCGTTGCTACTTGAGACAGCCCAGGTGTATACCGCTGATGAAATTCCTCTGCCCGACACCGGCTCGCTCCGCGGTGATCTGGTGGCCCTGGTCCTGGCATTGGACGCGTTCCTAGGCTCTCCCCTTGGCGGGGCGATGCTCCGTATCGCGTCGACGACCTCAACCGAGGACGGCGCAACCGCGAGAGAGTCGTTCTGGCTCGACCGTCTCAGCAGCAGCAGGGTCATGGTTGAAAGGGCTCGATCGCGCGGCGAACTTCTACCGACGGCGCCTGTCGATCTGCTCATGCAAGCCCTAGTCGGATCAGTCCACATGGGTGCTACGTTCGTTCGCCGGCCCTTCGACCGCAATCGGGCAGAAGGGCTGGTAGACCTCTTGTTGACTGGGGCGGGGGTGCCCGTCGATCGCTTGTAATCGAAACTCGTTTGTGGCGGGTGGAACCGGGCATCAAGACCATCAGTAAACCTGCTCGATGCAGGTTTGATTTTGAGCAGACTCTTCAACATTGGTTTGGATCAAGATGTGAGCAGCTCTGCCCTCGCCGCTCCCTTACAGCGCCCAAGGTCGCGTGCGAGCGTGTTCCCACGGTTAGTTTTGAATAGCTCGGTGGGAGCGACGGGTCAGTGACCACCGGCGGTAGTCAGTTAATGTGGGGTCGCCTGTCTTATGGCGTCGCTGGTTTCATCCGTGACCATTCGTAGCGCAAAGGACGAGGTTATTGGGCGTTCCGCCTTTGCGCGAGCTACCCGTCACCGGCGTGCGCCATTGAGCGCGATGGTGAGGAGTTTGGCGGCGTAAGCGGCGGGGTCTGGTGCGGTGCGTGCGCCGAGCGAGATCGAATTTACTAAGGCGAGCAGGTCCATCGCCGATACGGACGGGGAGATCTCATTCGACTCAAGGGCACCCGCGTGGAGAGTGGTTGCTGTGGCGGCGAGCATAGCTTCGCATGAACTCGCAGTAGGTTCAGGTTCGGTGCCGAGGATGAGGGTATCTGCTACCCCGCGGGTGGTCGCGCTGAACTGGCCGAGCTCGAGAAGCCACGCACGCAGTGCCTCTCCGGGGCCTAAGGTAGTGCTCAGCGTCGAGGCCCGTTCGCAGATGTGCCGGATGCGGTCCGCGAACACCGCCTGGAGCAGCTCCCGGCGGGTCCGGAATCGACGGTGCAATGTCGCAGATCCGACGCCGGCTTTGCGCGCGATCTCCTCTAGCGATGCGCCCGCGCCGACGCGATCGATCTCATCCGCGGCCGCCTGCACTATCGCTTCGTAGTTTCGTCGAGCGTCGACACGCCTCAGCTTTGTATCTGGCGTGAGCTGCATGGAATCCTCCGCTGAACCCATTTGACAAGTGGGGGCCGCCCCCATAACGTTTGTGGGGCGTGCCCCCACTTTAGCAGGGCGCAGAGCGAAGGAGAGCCAGGTGGGTCCGCCAATGAAGATCGAAGTGTGGTCTGACGTGCAATGCGTGTGGTGCTACGTGGGTGACGCCCGTGTGAAGCGGGCGGTCGAGATGTTCCCGGGCCGGGTCGAGGTCGCCCACCGGTCCTACGAGCTGCAGCCGGAATTCCCGGTCGACTTCGACGCGGATGAGTACCTCCGAGCGAACCGTGGAATGGACGCCGCCGCGCAGGACCGGGTGTTCTCCGCGATGAGGGACACGGCGGCGGCGGAGGGGCTGGAATACGAGCCGAGGCTTATCAAGCCGACGAACTCCCACCTCGCCCTGCAGCTACTTCACTACGCCGACACCATAGGGCTTCGTCGAGAACTCAGCGACCGACTCTATGCGGCGTACTTCGTCGAAGGCCGCCACATCGGCACTATCGACTCGCTCGTTGAGCTCGCGGCGAGCGTCGGCATCAACGCCGACGTGGCCCGTTCCGAACTAGAAGTCGGCACTTACCGAGGCCTAGTCGATCGGGATGCCGCCGCCGCTCAGCGGCTTGGAGCCCGTGGGGTTCCGTTCATGGTTATCAACGACAAATACGTGATCCCTGGCGCCGTCGACTCCGACGAGCTCGCCCGCATCCTCAATCAGGTAGCGGCTGAAATGACAACGCAGCTACTTACCGACCTCGCCACCGACGCCAAAATGTGCGTCGACGGCGTGTGCACCATTCCCAACCTCACCAATACCCTGAAAGAGAAATAACGCATGTCTACTCCCATCTCAAACACCACCACCACCCCCGCCGAGCGCTTCGAGATCCTCGACCTAATCAATCGCTACGCCACCGGCATCGACACCCGCGACTGGGACCTCTTCCAGTCGACCTTCGCCGATGATGCCCAGGTCGACTTCGGTTTCGCCCAGTGGAGCGGCGCGGAAGCCTTCACCATTTTCATGCGCGACACTCACGACCCGGCCGGACGAACCCTGCACCGCATGACGAACACCATCATCACCAGCATCGAGCCCCTCGCCGCACGTACCTACGGTGATGCAGTCGTCCTTCAAGCCGACAATGTCACTGGCACGATCGCCAACGCCTGGTACGACGACGTTCTTACCCGCACCGGGCATGGACTCCAGATCCAGCGCCGCACTGTCCGGATGATTTCCATGCGCAGCATTGGCCCCAACCTCGCCGTCGACATGTAGAAGCGGAAACATTTGGTCAGGATACAAACTGCCGTCGACGAGCTCGTCAGGTTGGGCGTGCAGGAGGGGACGTTCTCGCAGGCGTCACCTCGGGGAGCTGGACCCCGATTGTCCGCGTCGCTGGGCCGCCGCCGTGTTTCTGCACCCACGGCGCACGTGAGACGGGGCTTCTAGGTACAGGCTGTGCCAACTGAACCTAGAAGCCACGATCGCGTCATTAGCTCGAGGTCTGCTGGCCTGTCTGTCGCAGGAGTCCCTCAAGGTCACGCTCTCCGTCGGGCGTCTGAGCTCCGCGCTGCAAGCTCCCTCCCATGAGTGCGCCTGCCGTGGGCTGGCCGATCAGTGTCGACCATTCGGCCTCTTCGCGCTGATATCCCTCAACAGGGGTGATTGGCGCGAGGATTCTCTTCGTCCCGGCGATCACGCCGGGCGCGAGGTTGCTGATGTTTTGGGCGAGCTGGTCGACGAAAGCGTCGAGCTCCGCGGCCGGCACGGCGCGGTTGATCCATCCGTACAGCGCGGCGGTGTCGGCGTCGACCGCGTCGCCGGTGAGCACGAGCTCCAAGGCGCGGTTGCGGCCGACACGTTCGACGAGGTACTGCGTACCTCCTCCGGATGGCACGATGCCCATTAGGGACTCGATCTGTCCGAGCCTTGCGGTCTCGCGGGCGGCGAACGTCATGTCGGCCGCGGCAACGAACTCGGCGCCGCCACCGCGGGCGATGCCGGCGAGCTTGACGATCGTGACCTGCGGCTGGTTGCGGAGCAGCTCACCCATGGCCTGGAACACGTTGACGCCTTCGGGAGTCTGTGCTGTGAGCTCACCCAGAACGTCTAGCTGCTCGCCGATGTTCATATCGACGTGAGCGATGAAGTATTCCGGGTTGGCGCTTTCGAAGACGATCACGGCTATGCTCTCGTCCGCGCGCACGAAGGTTAGTAGCTGGTGGAGCTCCCGCATGGCGTACGCGCTGAGGGCGTTGACGGGCGCGTTGTCGAGAGTCACGAACATCACCCGACCGTCTCGCCGGGTGCTGATGGTGCCAAAACGGGTGTCAATCACGAGATCTCCTAGGTCATTGTTTGCATCGGTATACAATGCATACCTAGACTGCGCGCGATCGCTGAACGCGTCAAGAACGCACTTTGAGCATCCCAGGGATGCAGGAGGATACCGACATGCGACCCTTTAGCGCGATCGTGGACACAACCACTGAGATCTTCAGGGCCGATTGTGAGAGTAGGCCGATCCTTGATCAGATCGGGAACAAGTGGTCGATGATGGTGATGGGGGTGCTCGACGAGCCGCGACGTTTCAACGAGATCAAAAGGCGGCTGGAGGGTGTCACTCAGCGTGTTCTCACCCAGACGCTGCGCAAGCTCGAACGCGATGGAATGATCCAACGATGCGTCCTGCCCACCTCCCCTGTTGGTGTCGAATACCTGCTCACCGATCTCGGTGAATCGTTGCGGGAGCCCTTCGGGCACCTGTATGACTGGACGGTCAGCAACGCCGCTGCTATCCGGCGCAACCAGTCGGTTTACGACTCGGACTCGGTCGCGCCCGAGTAAATCAGGGCTGCGCGAGAGGGATCGGGAATTCCAGCGGATCGTCGAGCATCGGTCTCCCTCCACTGCCACTTCCCGCCAGACTCGACGCAGTATGTAGCCTGCTGGTGGGCACGGCAGTGCTGGCAAGTCGCCTTCGCCGGCCTTCTAACGACTATCGGCAACTAACGACACGAAGCGTTCACAGGACACCGCCAAAAAGCGCCAAATCCACAGCGCACAGCTGTGGCGCGCGGCGCGGTAGCGGGAACTCGTGCCCACATTTTGCCCACGAACGGTCAGAATTGCCCTGATCACTTGAGTGCCGGTTCGGTCACAGACCGCCGACATCTCGCGGAAGTTCCGCCACGCGGCTGGCCTCGAATCCAACCTGTTTGTCACTGAAAATCGTGAGGTCACGGGATCGACGCCCGTCGGAGCCACCACTGAAGTCCCAGCGAAACACGGACTTGAGGTGCGGCCTAGCCACGTTTGCTAGTTGCCCGCGTCGTTCTGCTGGCGCACCTCGTCAGCTGGCCTTCTTGGCGCGGCACAGTTTCGACGCGTCCTCTACATCTGCTTGTGCGTGTCACTCGGGTTCTGAGATGCGAGGCGCAGGATTGGTCACCCGTTTAGCGGACCTCCATGGCGTCGACCGATTCTCTGCAGCCTGCCTGAGTCGATTCAGACCTTCTTCCGGTGGCGAGAGAGGGCGCAGCTGCCGATTGGCGTGCGGCGCAACGGCGCGGCCACCTCTAGCGGTGATGGTCGACGCCTGGCCATACACACCCAGCTCAGCTCCCCTCGCTTGGCCGGTCACCTAACCGGAAGAGGGCCACGATGGGGAACGCCCTGGCCTCTAGCTTTGCATCGAACAAGGAGGTGTTTCATGGCAGATTGGGCGGAAGCTGAACTTGACGAGATCTCGGGCACAGAAGAGCTTCGGATCTCTTCACCGAAACAAGACGGATCAATGGGACGCCCGGTCACCATCTGGGTCGTCCGTGTGGGTCAGGGGCTTTATGTGCGGTCCGCAGACGGACCGCACTCCAGGTGGTTGAGTCGAGCTGATTCTGCTCAGTCCAGCACGGTAGCGGCTGGAACCGTAACGCGCGAGGTCACTCTCGAGCAACCCGCCGTCCGTGAGGAGGAAATCAGCGAGGCGTACCGCCAGAAATACGCCATCTCGGGGGCGGCATGGATCGCAAACCTGCTGACGCCGCTTGCTTCTGCAACCACGAGGGCATTGATTCCCCTGCCTACGGAGTCGCAGGAGCAGGGCGCTTCTCCGCGTCTGGGTCGAGTTGACCAAGAGACAGGATCATGACGATGACCACCCCTTACGATCGGCTTCCGGAGGCCTCGCCACTGGTGGTGACGAGCGAAGACTTTCTTGACGAGGGAGAACTCGCTGCCCGGCAATACTCTCGCCTCTTTGGCGTCCCGGGAGGTGAGGACAGGTCGCCGCAATTGAGTTGGAGCGGCGCACCCGCGACGGTAAGGAGTTACGTCGTGTCTGTATACGACGCCGGGGCACCTACACCGTCAGGACTCTGGCACTGGATGATCGCAGACCTACCGTCAACGACACGTGAATTACCGGCAGGCGTGACGGAATTACCAGACGGCTCCTGGATTGTGAAAAATGATGCGCGCACGAGGACCTTTGTCGGTGCAGCGCCCGCCTCGGGAGTCACTGACCGGTATACGTTCGCAGTCCATGGCTTGGATATCGCAAGCGTCAAAGAACTCGGCCTCGGGGTGGAGGCGACGCCGGGATTCATTCTCTTCTCCGCTTCCAGCCACATCGTCGCTCGCGGCGTGATCACTGCTATCGGCCGGCGCTGAAGATCGCCGCCGGCCTCGTGAGTGTGGGGCTGAGAAAATGCTAAGTCACCGCCCCGCCGCGACAAGGGCTCTCGGTCACGGCTACGGTGTCCCTTCTGGGGACAGAACTGATTGCGAAACGGGGTCGCACAATGTTCGCATGGCTACTCCACAGACATGGTTCATCACCGGCTCCTCGCGCGGCTTCGGCCGATCCCTCGCCATCGCCGCCCTCGAGGCGGGTGACAATGTCGCGGCAACGGCTCGCCGGCCAGAGCAGCTTGCCGACCTGGTCGAACAGTTTGGTGACAACGTACTGCCGCTGGCCCTGGACGTAACAAACTCGCAGGCGGCGTCCGAGACCCTACGCGCAGCACAGGACCGATTCGGCCGCGTCGACGTCGTCGTCAACAACGCCGGGTACGCCAACATCGCCCCCGTAGAAACGGCCGACGAAGAAGACTTCCGACGTCAGTTTGAGACGAACTTCTGGGGCGTCTACAACGTCTCGAAGGCAGCCCTTCCGATCCTTCGGGCGCAGGAGGGCGGGCTAATCATCCAGTTCTCCTCCGTTGGCGGTCGCGTTGGCGGAACTCCGGGACTTGGCTCGTACCAAGCCGCCAAGTTTGGAATCGATGGCCTCACACGAGTCCTCGCAACCGAGACCGCACCATTCGGGATCCGGTACTTGGTGGTGGAACCTGGCGGATTCGCAACGGACTGGGCAGGCGCGTCAATGGACGTGCACGGCGTGCCCGAGGAGTACCAGGCGACCGTAGGCGCGTTCGCAGAACGACTGCGCGGCACGGACCAGGCCGGCGACCCGGACCGCGCCGCCGACATCTTGGTGCGGGTGGCGAAACGACAGACAGTGCCAAGCCACCTGGTCTTCGGAGGGTACGCGGCGCACCTGGCGATCGATTACTCCAAAGCTCAGATCGAAGAGGCGACCACCTGGGAGGCCGTTTCGGCCTCTGCCGACTTCGATGCCGACCGCGTGCAGTTCCCGGCTGACAACGCGTAATAGGACGTGATGACGATGCAACAGTTCGAAGGAAAAGTTACGCTGATCACCGGCGCCGGCTCAGGAATGGGACGTGCTACCGCGATCCTGCTGGCGCAACGCGGAGCCGCCGTCGCATTGGTTGGCCGACGCGAGTCAAAGCTCCATGATGCCGTGGCCGAGATTACGGCCTCCGGAGGACGCGCACTCGCAGTGCCTGGCGACGTCAGCAGGCCTGAAGACGTTGAGCGCGCCGTAACGCGGACAATCGAGAATTTCGGAGCGCTTCACCACGCTGTCAACAACGCTGGTGTGTCGGGCGACTTTACCCCCCTCGTGGACATGACCACGGCCCAATGGCAACGCACGATCGACATCGATCTCAACAGCCTGTTTTACGGCATCAAATACGAGATCCCTGCGATCCTCGCGGCAGGGGGCGGGTCCATCGTGAACGTCTCAAGTGTCTTCGCGGACCGCGGAGGTCCCACCGCCGACTACTCGAGTGCAAAGCACGGTATTCGAGGACTCACCCGCACAGCTGCAATCCAGTTCGGCCGACAGGGCATACGGGTGAACGAGCTCCAGCCGGGCGTCATCGACACAGAAATGACCCAGGCAAATCCGGAGGGCGCACAGAAGGTGGCTGACACCGGCATTCCACTGGGCCGGATAGGAACTAGCGACGAGGTTGCGAAGGCAATCGCATTTCTCCTGTCCGACGATGCTTCTTACATCAACGGTGCACACCTGGCCGTGGATGGCGGCTTCCTTGCATGAATTTCATGAGATGGCAGAAGGGCCGGGGAACGAAGTATTCGCTCCGCCCCTTCTGCCCTCTCACTAAAACCCAAACGAAAGACAGAGACATCATGACTGAACTGACCGTTGTACTGGTGCACGGCGCCTTCGCTGAATCCGCGAGCTGGAACGGCGTAATCGCCGCCCTGCAGAACGAGGGCCTGAGTGCGATCGCAACCCCAAATCCCCTCCGCAGCGTGACGACTGACGCGGATAACGTGCGACGTGCGATCGAGGCCGTCGGAGGTCCTGTCGTGCTGGTCGGCCACTCCTACGGCGGCGCCGTCATCACCGAGGCGGCTGTCGGGAGTGACGCCGTGAAGGGTCTCGTGTACGTGTCGGCGTTCGCGCCCGACCATGGCGAGACATCGCTCGGCCTCACTGACAAGTTCCCGGGCAGCACGCTCGGCGAGACGGTTCGGGCGATCCCGCTCGGCGACGGCACCAACGACCTCATTGTCGACCGGGAGCTCTTCCCCCACCAGTTCTGCGGAGATGTGGCATTGGCAGACGCGAAGATCGCTGCCGCTACGCAGCGCGCGGTGCGCGACTTCGCCCTCGCAGAGCCTCAGCCGGCCGCAATACCGGCCTGGAAGTTGCTGCCATCGTGGTTCGTGTTCGGGTCAGCCGACAGGAACATCCCGGCCGAAAGCCTCCGGTTCATGGCAGATCGGGCAGGTTCCCTGAAGACCGTCGAGATAGAGGGCTCCTCGCACTCGAGCATGGTCTCGAACCCCAGCGTCGTGGCCGGTCTCATCCTCGAGGCCGTCGCCCACCTGTCGTGAGCAAGCCCGACAAGTGGGCTAGTGACAGCCGGCGGCGCTAGAGGTTGATGGCATGACCGATCAGGCCGTGGAAACCCTCCTGCAGAGCCTCTCCGAGCGTCGGATGGGTGTGAACGTTACGGGCGAGCTCGACGGCGGTCAAGTCCCACTTCTGCGCGAGGGTGAGTTCCGGCAGAAGCTCGGAGACGTCCGCTCCGATGAGGTGGCCGCCGAGCAGCTCGCCGTGGCGCGAGTCTGCGATGAGCTTGATGAAGCCGCTCGGGTCACCCAGTCCCTGCGCCTTGCCGTTCCCCTGGAACGGGAACTTCGACACGACGACGTCGTGCCCCTCCGCGCGCGCCTGCGCCTCGGTAAGTCCAAAGGAAGCCACCTGGGGCTGGCAGAACGTGGCGCGTGGCATCATCCGGTAGTCGCCGAGCGGCAAGGTTTCAGCCCCCGCCAGCGTCTCGGCCGCCACGACTCCTTGTGCTTCGGCCACGTGCGCCAGCTGCAGCTTGGCTGTCACGTCGCCGATGGCGTAGAGGTGCGGCACGTTTGTGCGCATGAACTGATCGATCTCAATGGCACCTCGCTCGCTGATGACGACACCGGTCGTCTCGAGACCGTACCCCTGAGTGCGTGGAGCGAAGCCCACCGACACCAGAACCTTGCCCGCCGTGAGAGTCGACGCACCTCCGTCGGCGCTGGTGATGGCGACGGTGACCTCATCACCGCCGTCGACGACCGAGTCCACGCGCGTGGAGGTCAGAATGGTCACCCCGAGCTTTTTGTACTGTCGTGCGATCTCTTTGGAGATCTCCTCGTCTTCGTTCGGCAGCGCCCGGTCGAGATACTCCACGATCGTCACCTGCACCCCGTAGTTGGTCAGGATGTAGGCAAATTCCATCCCGATAGCTCCGGCGCCGACGATGATCATCGACTGTGGGAGGTTCCGCTCGAGGATCTGAGTTTCATATGTGACGACGTTCTCACTCAAGGTCACGCCGGCCGGCAGCCGCACGGTCGATCCGGTGGCGATGATCGCGTCGTCGTAGGTGATGGTGCGGGAACCGCCGGCCGAGAGCGAGACCACGATCGTGTTCGCGTCTCGGAAAGTCCCGAATCCGTCGATCTCGGTGACGCCATTCTTCTTCAGCAAGAAGTGAACGCCTTTGGCTCGTCCGTCAGCCACCGTGCGGCTCCGGTCGACCGCGACGCCGTAGTCGAACGTCACATCGCCGGAAATTCCGAACCGCTCTGCTTCACGCGTGTAGACGTGAGCAAGTTCAGCGTTGCGCAAAAGGGCTTTCGAGGGGATGCAGCCGATGTTGAGGCAGACCCCGCCCCAGTACTGCTTCTCGATCACGGCGACGGACTTGCCGAGCTGCGCGGCCCGGATTGCAGCCACGTAACCCCCGGGTCCCGCTCCCAGCACGACGACGTCGAAATGGGTGGTCAATGTTCCTCCTAGTAGCCGGCGCTGATCGCCGGATCGTGGTTCGACCGGTCGCGCAAGCGCTCCGCCCGGGATTCCGTTGGTCGGAAGGTGTGGCGATACGCCATCGGAGAGACTCCCAGCAGAGCGCCGAGGTGGTTGCGCAACGAAGTTGCGGTGGCGTATCCGACGGCTGTCGCGATCGCGTCGATCCCCAGGTCCGTCGTCTCGAGCAGGCCGCGAGCGACAGCGAGCCTCTGTTGTGTGAGCCAACGTCGCGGGGCCATGCCTGTCTCAGCAAGGAAGCGCCGGCAGAAGGTGCGTTCGCTCATGTGGGCGTGGGCAGCCAGTCCGGCCACGGTGAGGGACTGCTCGAGTCGGCTCAACGCCCATTCGCGTGTCGCTCCAGTGGAGGCGTGCGCGTTTGCGGGAACTGGGCGGTCGATGAACTGCGCCTGGCCTCCATCTCGATGGGGCGCAACCACGCAGCGCCGCGCTGCGCGGGTTGCGAGTTCGGACCCGAAGTCTTTTCGAATGAGATAGAGGCACAAATCAATCCCCGCAGCCGCCCCAGCCGACGTCAGCACTTCTTCCCCGTCGACGAACAGCACATTCTCGTCAAGTTCGATGTCGGGGTACCAGTTCTGGAAGACGGTGGCGCACTGCCAGTGAGTCGTCGCACGTTGACCGTCGAGAACGCCGGCCGCTGCGAGCGTGAAGCTTCCTGTACAGATCGACACGAGCCGAGCTCCGGGACGGATCATGGCAAGCGCGTCTCGGACATCGTCCGCAAGCTCCCGCTTCAGCAAATACGGGTCGATAGGCGTGACGATGACGGTGTCAGCTTCGGCGAGGATTTCCGGCCCGGCGGAGGGAAGCACCGAAAAGCCTGCATTGGTTTCGATGGATTCACCATCCGGCGTACACAACGCAACGGTATACGCGCCGTCGGTCGCACCGAAGATTCGTGCCGGAATGCCCATCTCGAAGGGGTATGCACCGTTTTGCGCCAGAACGACGACGCGATGCGGTTCAGCAGCCATATTGGCAAGTTTATATTCAACAATGACTCGTGTGTCATTTCAGGCCTGCGCAACGATGCTTAGCGTTGACTACATGGCAGACACAATGCGGGCAATCATTCAGGACGAGCTGGGCGGACCAGGGGTGCTGCATGAGGCTTCCGTCCGCATCCCGACCCCTGGAATTGGGGAGATGCTTGTCCGCGTCCACGCCGCGGGGGTCAACCCGGCTGATTTCATGAACCGGCAGACGGGTGTGTTCAGCGGGACTCCACCGTTCACCCTCGGTTGGGACGTGGCCGGCGTTGTCGCAGCCGCTGGCCCCGGCGTCACCCTGTTCGAACCGGGCGACGAAGTCTTCGGATTGCTGCCCTTCCCGCGGGGCGCTGGAGCGTACGCAGAGTATGTGGTCGCGCCAACTCGAGCACTCATCCGCAAACCCGAAGCACTCAGTTTCACTGAGGCTGCCTCACTGCCCTTAGCCGGGCTGACAGCCTGGCAGATGCTCGCAGAGACCGCGCACATCAACGAAGGCTCGACTTTGCTCATCACAGGCGCCACAGGAGGGGTCGGCCACCTCGCCGTGCAAATCTCGAAGGCCCTGGGCGCGCACGTCACCGCCGTCGTGTCAGGTCAGAACGCTGAACTCGCTCGCAAACTGGGGGCAGACGCGGTCATCGACTACACCTCCGCCGACTTCAGCAAAGAGGTCCAACGCCTCGATGTCGTTTTCGACGTGATCGGAGGAGATTACCCGCTGAGAGCACTTGATGTATTGCGCCCTGGTGGGATGCTCGTCTCGACTCTCCCCCAATCACTTGGTCCCGCTCGCGCAGCCGCTGCCGAGAGGGGCCTACGGGTGGCGGGGGTATTCGTTGAATCCGATCGGCTGGGCCTGATGAAGATCACGGAACTGGTGGTCACCGGCAAACTGACGCCCCTGATTGCGAGGACGTTCCCTCTGGAGCGCGCCGACCAGGCGCATTCCTTCAAAGGCCAGGGCAAAGTCGTGCTCGAGGTGCGTCCACAAGAACCTCGATAATTATCTGACGCGTCAGATATGTGATAAAGTGTCTGACATGTCAGGTAAATTGAGTTCGTCAGAGCTACTCACGTGGGAGACGCTTCACACGGTGACCGAACAGCTCAAACGCGAAGTTGGACGAGACCTTTGGGCTGACGCCGAACTGTCGGATACTGAGTTCACAGTCCTAGCGCACCTGCGGCTCAGCCCTGATGGCGTGCGACCCGGCGCCTGTGCTCAAGCCATCGGCTGGGATTCCAGTCGGCTTTCCCATCAGCTCCGTCGCCTCGAAAAGCGCGGACTCGTCCAGCGCCAAGCCGACCCGCGCGATGGGCGCGCAGCGGTCCTGGTGATGACGGATGAAGGCAACGAGGTCTACCGCAAAGCGATCGGCCCTCACCTGCGTTCCGCTCAGAAGTGGTTCGCAGCTGCACTCACGCCCACCCAACTGGAAGGACTCGCAGAGGCCCTCCAGGCCCTCCAGACACACATCGAAACACTGTCTTCTACGACGCCGAAGGAAAAATCATGACCACGATCACACGGCCCCGATGGGCCCAGAGCACCACCGACCTCAACGGCAAGACCGTACTCGTCATAGGTGGTGGAGGAGGCGTCGGTGAGGGCGTCGTCCGCACCTTGCTCGCATCCGGCGCGACCGTCGTGGCAACGGGGCGAGATAACGAAAGACTCAAAGACTTCGCAGAACGAGTTCACGACAGCGCACTTCACGTCGCTGCCCTTGATGGCCTAGGCGCGGACCTTGACGATAGGGCCGCGGCCCTCGCCGCGGAGTTCGGCCCTTTCGACGGAATCGTCGTCAGCATTGCCTCGTGGGGTGACCAGGGGAGCAAGCCGATTCTCACCATCACGGATGACGAGTGGAGAGCGCTCGTTGAAGACAACCTAACCGCCGTCTTCCGGGTCTACCGCGCCCTCACTCCCACCCTCGCCCCCGGCGGGATCCTCCTGCAGCTCAACGGCCTGAGCGCCGACATTCCGTTCCCCGGGAATGGAGTGGTCGCCCTCGCCGCCGCCGCCGGCAAGTCGCTCACCCGCACCCTTGCGGCCGAGCTGGACAGAACTGGCCTGCGTGTCTACGAGGTGATCCTGGGCGTGGTCCGCACCCGCGCCCGCCAACTCGCCGGCGTAGACGACAGAAGATGGATCGATGGCACCGAGATCGGCACGCATATTGCCGAACTGGTCGCGGGCACCTCGCCCCTGACCGGGGAGGTACTCCACTACTTCGTCGACAAGGCCACAGGCCCTGTCACCACTCCCCCACAGTTTTAAGGAGACCTTCATGCTCGACATCGTTCGCGCAGCCGATCCCGACTACGCATCACTTCAACACGTGTACGGCGCCACCGGCGCGCCCGCAGCGATCATCCGCCCTCGTACAACGAACGAGGTCGCCGAAGCACTGGCCGTTGCTCGCGAAACTGGCGGAGAGCTGTCCATCCGAAGCGGCGGACACGGCATCAGCAGCATCTCGACGAACGTGGGCGGAACCGTGATCGACCTCGGTCTGCTTAACGGCATCGAGCGGCTCAGCGACACCATGGTTCGGCTCGGCCCGGGTGCCCACTGGGGCCACGTCGCCGAGGAGCTATATCCTTGGGGACTCTCAATCAGCTCGGGAGACTCCGGCGATGTCGGAGTGGGCGGGCTCGGCACAACCGGAGGCATCGGCCTCATGGGCCGGGCTCACGGGCTGACGATCGACAGGCTGCATTCTGCCCAGCTGGTTACAGCCGACGGAGCAGTACATCTTGTGTCCTCCTCTCAGGAGCCCGACCTGTTCTGGGCCATTCGTGGGGCGGGGGCCAACATCGGGATAGTGACGTCATTCGAGTTCGAAGCGTCCACGACTCCGGTGGTTGCCCAAGCGACCATCGCCTACCAGTTGCGCGACACGGCCGATTTTCTTAACCGTTGGGGCGCGCTCGTCGAGCAGTCCCCCCGCGAAATATCTGCGTTTCTTTACATGGCGGCCGGTTCGGCACCGTTCGCGCAGGCAACTGTTGTGTACGCATCAGATGATGCCGATGCGGCTCTGACTGCGCTCACGCCATTCACCGAGTTGCCTGGCATGGCCGGGCAGCGCGCACAGATCATGCCCTACGCCGCCGTTCCGCTGACAACAGACGCACCTCACAGCGGGCAGCAGCGCGCATTCACGCACACTGGTCTGGTCGATCATCTCGACCGAGATGTGTCGGGCGGGCTTGCTGCCCTCCTCGCGGAGGGCAGCACTCAGATGGTGCAGATCCGATCAGCGGGCGGCGCGATCAATGATGTTGCGCAGGACGCCACGGCTTACGCGCACCGGCACCAGAACTTCTCGGTGACCGCGATCGCGAGCGTCGATTCGCCGCGATTCGCCGCCGCCTGGGAGCCGGTACATGCGCTCATGACGGGGATGTACCTGAGTTTCGAATCTGGGCGCGACCCCGGTCGCATCCTTGAGGCTTTTCCGTCTGCCACCCTGAGCCGGCTGCGCACGATCAAGGAAGAGTGGGATCCGGATGGCGTGTTCAACCAGAACTTCGACGTGACCCAGCCAAGTTAGGCGCCAGCACGCGAGCGAGCCGAGCCCGTCGAGTAGTCCCCAACTTCGCAAATGCACGGTGAAGGCGGCAAGAGTCGTGAGTTGCTTGTCGAGCCCGAACGCCGGAATCTCGGTCAGCGCAGCGGCAGCCGCTATGAGCCTGCCCCCGATCCAGCCACGCTGCTCCAGCGGCCGAACGCTATTTTCGGCGTCATGACCGAGTTCGCCTCAGCAGACAAAATAACCGCTCACCCGATCCTGTCTCCATCGCAGATGTCAAGGTTGGCCTCCTATGGCGAAACCTCCGCTGTGGCTGCAGGGAATTTGGTGTTTGCCTCGGGTGACATCTCGCCGGACCTCATCCTGGTTCATCAAGGTGGGGTTGACGTTGTCCAGCCTGCGACGATGCTGGTCGACGAGACGCTTATCGACTCTTTCGGGCCCGGGGAGTTCGTCGGCGAACTGAATCTCTTGACCCGGCAAAGGATCTTTCTGGAAGGCCGGGTCAGGAGCGACGGGGCCGTCACGCGAGTCACAGCGGCGGGGTTCCGGAAAGTGATGGCCGAAGACCCTGAACTGTCCGATCTCATGCTGCGGGCGTTCATAAGCCGACGACGCATCCTGGAGGACGGGCAGGGGGCTCGCGGTGTCGAGATCGTCGGGAGCGCCCTAGACGGACAAGCACTCAGCCTCCGCACCTTCGCCGCTCGCCAGAGAATCGCACACTCCTGGATCGATATCGAAGGTCCCGGCGGAGCCGCAGTGGTGCGCAAGCTCAACCTCGGACCCGATGACCTGCCAGTGGTGCTGGCGCCAGACGGCACTCTAAAGAATGCAACCCCCGGTGACCTGGCGCTCCACCTGGGACTCACCTACCGGTCACGCGGTGAGGTCGAGGTCGCGGGCCTCGCGGTAATCGGAGGCGGACCCTCCGGTCTGGCCGCGGCTGTATACGGAGCCTCCGAAGGCCTAGACACGGTGTTGCTGGAAGCGGTGTCGCTGGGCGGGCAAGCTGCCGCTAGCTCTCGCATCGAGAATTACCTTGGGTTCCCGTCGGGGCTCAGCGGTGAGGAACTCACCGCACGGGCGATGGTGCAAGCCGAGAAGTTCGGCGCAAGTCTCTACTCGCCGTGCGAGGTGAAGGCACTAAACACTTCGGGCCCACTAATCGCATTGGAATTGGACAACGGAGTCAGGATTCAGGCCAGAGCTGTAATAGTTGCAACAGGGGCGCGATACAGGTCACTGCCTATCAGCAACTGGGCAGACTTCGAGGGGGCCGGCATCTACTACGCCGCCACCGAGATCGAGGCCCGGGACTGTGGGCAGAGTAGCGTCACCGTCATCGGCGGCGCCAACTCCTCCGGACAGGCTGCGCTTCACCTAGCGTCACGAGGCGCCTCTGTCACGATGGCTGCTCGACGCGCAGACCTGCGAGCAACAATGTCGTCGTACCTGGTCGACCGGCTGGAGGCGCACCCCCTCGTTGAGATCCGCACCCGCACCGAAGTCGTGGGCCTGAGCGGTGGCCGCCATCTCGAGCGCATTGAACTGACCGATCGCACGTCGGGCACCACATGGTCGCAGGACTGTCGAGGCCTGTTCTGCTTCATCGGCGCAGAACCCGCGACTGGCTGGCTGCGCGGTAGCGCAGACGGGGTGTTGGCCCTGAACTCTGACGGATTCCTTCTCACCGACACCGATCTGCCCCCCTCGGCAGCGGAGGCCTTCCTTCAGTTGGGAAGAAGCGCGCTTCCGTATGAGACGAGCGCCCCGAGGGTTTTCGCAGTCGGCGATGTCCGGCAGGGTTCGATGAAGAGGGTCACTGGCGCTGTCGGAGAAGGGGCCAGCGCTGTCAGATCTGTGCACGCCGCCTTAGCGCACGCCTAGGCGAGCTTTCTTGACAGCTCAAGGCGAGCCCGGGTCCACGTTCTTCCATATGAGGCATTCATGCTCGCGGGCCCGTTTCTGCTCGAGGACCAGCTCAGTAGCGTGCACATTTCAGTCATCCTGCCTTTGCCGGGCGACTCACATACGCCCGAGTTCAGACCCCCCGGCGAGAGCAAGAGGTTGTCTGTTCGCCACAGGAGCATGTTCGTCGCGGGGACACGCGGTGGAGGAGTGACAGCTTCAGGCTTGTGTTCGTGACATCGCAAGTCTCGACACCGACGGTCTTGGACCTCGAACCGGCGCCCGCAGAAAGAGGCGGGTCGGCGGACTTCGATATTGCCAATCACTGCCCACGAAGTAAGGAGAAGATTTTGATTTCGAGCATGCCCCTAGGTCTTGCGTCCGGCTTGCCCAACCCGTCGTGGCTTCGACTGCAGGGACGGTGACCCTGATGAACATCCCCCGCCTACACGTAGCGCGCTCGGCGTCCTTCAATGAGAGTGCCGACGAAGTCTGGGCTCGCATTGGCAACTTTGATGATGTGATGTGGATGCCGGGCGTCGTGCGTGTGGTCAATGTTGTTCCGGGCAGAATCCGCGAAGTTCACCTAGCTGGCAGCGACTCCAGCGTCACTGAAGAGCTGCTATCGGCAACAGAGACTTCGCACACTTTCCGCTTCAGGGACGCGGGTGGGCTGCCGGTAAAGGATTACTTGGCAGTTCTCCACGTCCACAGCGACGGCGACGGCAACGGCAACGGCAGCACTGTGACTTGGACGGCTGAGTTTGCCGCTCTGAATGCGTCCGACGAAGCCGCGGAACAACAGATGGCCTCCTGGTACGAAGCTTGCCTTCGGAATGCCGGAGGGGAATTGCGGGCGCCGTTGTCCCTTCACGTCTTCGTCAGCGATTACAAGGTCCTGGCAGCGACTGTGAGTGAGTGGGGCGGGAGCACAGAGGCGACTTGGCCGGCGAGCACTGCAACTCTTATCGCCGGAGAGACGGAGGCTGTCCTGGTTGACGCCCTCATAACTGTGGAGGAGGGGAATCATCTTGCCTCATGGGTAAAGTCGTTCGGCAAGAAGCTCACCACGGTGTACGTAACTCACGGTCATGCCGATCATTTCTTTGGACTCAGCGCAATAATGCGGGAGTTCCCCGACGCAGTCGCAGTGGCCCTTCCAGAAATCGTGCCATTCGCTAAAGGTCAACTAGACGAAGGTTTTGTAGCCTACTGGGAGTCTCTGTTCCCAGGGCAGCTCCCAACGGACCGCCGCGGCCCGGAGCCGCTGGATGAGGCTGAAATTTCGCTTGAGGGCCACGCACTGCGGGCAGTTTCAGTCGGGCAGAGCGATACCGATCCATCGAGCGTCTTGTACGTGAGAGACCTGGATGCGATCGTCGGTGGCGATGTCGTCTATAACGGGATCCACCTATGGCTGGCTCAGACCGGGCAGGAGGAGCGGGCCGGTTGGAATGAAGCCATAGATCTGGTCGAGGCGCTACAGCCAGCCTGGGCCATTGCAGGACACCGTGACCCAGCGGCTGTCTCGGACGCAGCGCCGCTTCTGATCGGCGCAACGCGAGCGTACCTCCGAGACTTCGAGGCGGGCGTCACAGCCTCGAAAACGACGTCGCAGTTGGTCTCGTTCATGTTGCAGAAGTACCCAGCATTGGGCAATCCCTACACGCTCACGGCGTCCGCCGCCGCACAGTTCGACCAGGGGTAGAACTAGGACCCGAGTCGACAGCGTCAACTGTAGAGAAACCGACCTGGGCACTACGGTCCAGGCCATCAATCAGACGAAAGGCAAGGAAATGTCGTCACTGTTAGAAAAAATCATGGACGCTCATGGCGGCGCAGCCTGGGATGAGATCAGGACCATCTCAGCGATGCGATCATTCGGGGGCGGGCTTTGGGATCTCAAGCAAGTACCCGGTATTGCGGAACACGGTCGGTTTTCGGTCGACCTCAAGCGTGAATGGTCTTCCCTTCACAACTTCGGTGACGCCGACGTTCGGACCGACTTTGCCCCGGGGCGAGTCGCAATCATCCGGGGGGACGGCGAGGTAGTGGCCGAATCGCTCAACCCAAGGGCGACGTTCGTCGGGCACGAAGTCACGACACCCTGGACGCCATTGCAACTCGCGTATTTCACCGGCTACGCAATGTGGACCTACAACACGGAGCCGCAGTCCTTCCGCCTGCCCGGCGTCACTGTGGAAGAGATCGGGCCTTGGACGGAGAACGGCGAAACCTGGGACAGGCTCCAGGTGACATATCCAGATTCCATCGAGACGCATAGCCGAGTGCAGACACTCTACGCAGATTCGGAAGGTGTACTCCGTCGGCGTGACTACGAGGTTGACATCATGGGCGGCAGCCCAGCGGTCGAATATATGACTGATCAGACAGAGGTGTCGGGTGTCGTGCTCCCCCGCGAGCGAAAGATCTACGTGAGAGACGAGAACGGTGCGGCGATGCCTGAGCCATTGCTGGTCTCCATCAGCATCAGCGACATCACAGTCGAGTAGGGAGCACGACGGGGGGGGTGACAGGACAGATCGTTTGAGAACGGAAGTAGCTAGTTCATGTCTAATGAAGACCCACCGCAGAGTTTCGTCTCCGCTCTAGCGAACGAGCAATTCATTCTGCAGTCAGTGTCGGGAACGACGGTCGGCGAAAGTGGAAATCGAGCTGCACTTTATCTATCGTCTCTGTCTAGCGGCTTGGTGGCCCTGGGCTTTGCTAGCGGCGCCCCGGATGTGTTTCGGGTGATGCTATTCACTGTTCTTCCCACCATCTTCGTTCTGGGGTGCTTCACAACGGTGCGCCTGGTCGACACGACTATCGAGAACCTGGTTGCTATCAGGAGGGTTGAGCGCATCCGCCGATACTGGTCGACTCTCGCTCCGGGAGGTGCTGAGTTTTTCGACCCCGATGATTTCGACACCGGCCAAAGAGGCGTTCGGTACGGACGCTGGGCTTGGCTCTTCACTATCGCAAGCATGGTGATCGTGATAAATTCCGTGGTCGCCGCAGCGACAACGGCAATTCTTTGCTCAGGGCTCTTTGGAATCGGGCACATTACGTCCCAAGTACTCGGCAGTTTGATCGGAGTTGCATTCGCTGTGGTGGCCATGTTCTACCAATGGCGTCGTCTTCAGGGGCCGTTGCACAACGGGGGAAAAAGGCCGCCGGTCAACGGAGGCCAGGCTGGTGCGGTTCCTGTCTCCCGCTCGATGGTTGGGGCCGCAACAATCGACACAGGCCCGGAGACCAGTGCAACATGAACGGGTCGTCGCAGATCAATATGCGGGCGAGGCGTGAGTCAGTGGTCGACCGCCCCGAGAACGATTAGCCGATAGCCCCGCGGCTGCGGCAGTTCGAAACTGACGAAGGCGTACTCTGAGCAGCCCCCATCGTGGTCGTCGACAGAGACCCTGCCCAGCGCTGGCACGGCTACGTCGTGACGCGCCCAGATTCGTCGGAACTCTGGATAGCTCACTGATAGCAATCCGACGATCTCGCGCAGTCGCGGGTCAAACGGGTCTCCGTAGAACCTGAGCGCGGCAACTCCCTCTCGCGCTCCGACCTCCCACTCTGGGGTGCCTCGGCGTGGAGACGCAAATATCAATTCGACGAGATTCTCGCCTGGCGCGAGCATCCCGCCCCATATTGTTTCGGCAACCTCGTTCACCAAGACCACGTCTTGATTAGCGGTGGTCACTACCGCCGGTGTCGAGGGCCAAAGTGCCAGCACCCGTCGGATATTGTTCACGGCCGCCTCTGGACTCGAGATACGTGGAACTGGCGAGCCCGAACTCGCCGACAGCTGCGCGATCCGAAAGAGGTACTCTTGCTCGCTCTCGTCGAGTAGCAGCGCGCGCGCAATCCCTCTCAGCACTTGCGGCGACGGGTCGCGATCGCGACCCTGCTCAAGCCGAAGGTAGTACTCCTGGCTCATCGACGCTCTCTGCGCCACCTCGTCTCGCCGAAGACCCTCCACCCGGCGACCGGTGTCCCGGGCGATACCTACCCACTCTGGCTGCACTCGTGATCGGCGGGCCTTCAAGAACTCGCCCAGAGGGAAGGACAATTCTGCTGCCGCCGTCTCTCTCGACTGCTCGAGTTCCCGATCCACGATCTGACCTCCGTATCCCATTGACTTGCTTGAGGATAGTCAGGTAATTTTCCTTGTAATCCCACGTTTTTCGGATGGAATTCATCCGGAACGCGGCTATACGATCAGCTATGCATCTGGGTTGGATTCGCTCGTTCGTGGCCGTCGTTGATCGGTCCGGATTCGTGAATGCTGGCCTGCACCTTCGTCGAGCGCAGTCAAGGGTGAGCGCGGATGTCAGGAGCCTTGAGACAGAGGTCGGCGCCGTGTTGCTCGACCGGGCGAGCAGACCTGTCGCGGTCACCTCGGCTGGGAACGCATTTCTTCCGTTTGCCCGCCAGATACTCGATTGTTACGATCGCGCGCGCAAAGTGATCGCCGCCTCTGCACAGACGGGTCATGGGGTTGTTCGGCTCGGCACTATGCCAAGCGTTGCCAGCCTTGTGCTTCCCGACCTGCTTACCCGCTTTGCGCGCCGTCATCCGGGCATCAGCGTCGATGCACGCGAGGAGCCCCCCGTGAACCTCCCCGACCAGCTTCTCTCAGGGGAAGTCGAGCTGATCATCGTTCCTCGCGGGTACGTTGACGTAGAGCCCGGCCTCGAGTGGACGCCGTTGTGGACTGAGAGACTCTTGGTGCTCGTGCCTCACGATCACCGTTTGGGCAACCAGGAAAATACCTCTGTGCAGGAACTCGAGGGAGAAGTGGTCATCACTCCGGGCGGGGGACGGACTCTGAGCGGCAACACACCTGAGTTCCAGGCGCTACTCGACCGAGAAGGGGTGTCGACGAAAGCCAACGGGCTTGTGATCGCGCCGATCACTCTCGCGTCCATGGTCAGACTCGGGATGTGCGTGGCAGTGATGAGTGAACTCGGAGTTCAATTGGCGGGACAGGTGGGCGTCAGGGCGCTCCCTCTGCGCGATGAGGGCGCGAAGAGGGTGGTCGTCCTCGCGCGCAGACGGGACTCGGCCTTATCGACCGCCGCGAGAGAGCTTGAGTCATTCATTGTCGAGTCTCCACTCAGCAGGAAGCTCCCATTAATGCCACCGTAGCCTGTAGGGGTAACGTCAAGCAGAATGGAGGCCGCAATGCCGCTGCGATCCGACTGGTCGACCAAACCGTGCTCGATAGCTCGCGGTATCGAAGCTATAGGCGATCCGTGGGTCCTGCTGATCCTGCGCGAGGCGTTCAGCGGAGTACGTCGGTTCGATGACTTCGCGGTGCGTACCGGTGCTAACGACAAGGTTCTCGCGAGCCGCCTTAAGCACCTCGTCGAGATCGGACTGCTCCAACGACACCCCCTGAGCAAAGGCGCCCGGCCGCGCGCCGAGTATCTTCTCACCGAAGCCGGAGCCGATGCCCTGCCTGTGCTCCACGCCTTTTCTGTCTGGGCCGAGAAACACGGTCCGAACCGTGATTTAGGCAGCCTCGGCATCAGTTGCGCCGCGTGCGGGGCGGCAACGCAAAGCGCCGATACGTGCCGCGCTTGCGGTAGAACGCTCGCCCCCGGAAACGTCATCTGGTCGCGGGGAGGCAGATGGCCCGGCACCTTTGAGGTGGTTGGGCTGCCTGCGGCGGGGTGATGCACGCCGCCGCCCCGGATGGCAGGTCACGCGCCCTGGGCGGGCATGCCTACGTACGCAGCTAGGAGCACCACTGCGCCTATTCCGCCGGCCAGGCACGCCACTGAGGGAACCGAAGCCATGTCGGTCCGGTCCCCCTGAGATGCAAGGGAAGTTGATCGGCGTCGAGAGCCGGACACTGACCCCACGGGAGGCACGCTGTCGGCAAGAGCTCTGACATAGGTTGACCGCGCACTCGTTGACGCGAAGGAGACAACCTTGTCTGCACGACCCCGACCGGCGCTCAACGCCTTCGGTATCTCGTTCGGCCTGGCGGGGCTAGCGGGCACCTGGTCTGAGGCAGTTCGCTCCTTGGGGTGGCCCGGGCCGGTCGCCGAGGTCGGATGGGCGCTCGCCATAGGAGTGTGGGCGGCCACGGTCATCCTGTATCTGGTACGCCTCGAGGCTCTCGCTGATTCGCGCGGAGACCTCCGCCACCCTGTGCTGGGAGCGTTCGCCGCCCTTGCACCGATTCCTCCCCTCCTGCTCGGCGCCCACCTGTTCGCACAGTTCCCCGCGGTCGCGACGGTGATCGTGTGGGTGGCCGTCGCTGTGTCCGCCACCTTCGGCTCATGGTTCATCTCGCAACTTCTCACTGTGCCGCGGGAAGCCGCGTCGCTACATGGTGGATACTTCCTGCCGCAGGTTGCGGCGAACCTGTTGTGCGCGCAGTCGCTCGCCGTGATCGGTCATCACACACTCGCGATGGCGTTCTTCGGAGTCGGCCTGCTGTTCTGGTTGCTTGTCGGCGGGGCCTTGATCTCGCGGCTGATGACGGGGCCCGAACTGCCCGGGCAATTGATCCCGACCCTGGGTATCTTCTCGGCCCCGCCCGCGGTCGCGGGCAACGCATGGTGGACGCTGAACGGTGGTCACTCCGACGGCGTTACCTCCCTGCTCATCGGTGCCACCGTCGCGGTGGTGGTTCCGCACCTGTTCCTGATCAGGCGCTACCTCAGACTGCCGTTCACACTCGGTTTCTGGGCCCTGACCTTTGCCATCGCCGCGAGCGCTACTTTTTCGGTGCGGCTTCTCTGGACGGCATCGTGGGAGTGGGCTGCGGTCGCGGGGTGGATTATCGTCGTCGTCGCAACCGGACTCATCGCCCTCATCGGTGTGCTTTCCTTGCGCCTGCTCTGGCGGGAACGAGCGCTGAGAACCCAGCCGTCAATCGAGTGAACCGACGGAATTGAAATCGTGACCCCTTTGGGGACACGACCTTGCAGCAGTCCAGGCCTACCGTCGCTACATCGATACGACCGTGGGCAGGGGCTCACCGAAACGGAGCAACCATGACCTCACTTCCGACCCCCCTCGCCTCGGCTGCCGGAACATTCCTCATCGGTGGCGAACTGCCGGTCGTGCGGCTCGGGTACGGTTCGATGCAGCTGACAGGCCGCAACGCCCTCGGTCCCCCGCGGGACCCGGATGCCGCTCGCCGGGTGCTCAGGCGGGCGGTCGAGCTCGGGGTCACCCTCATCGACACAGCCGACGCGTATGGCCCGGATGTCGCAGAAAACCTCATCGCCGAGGCGCTGCATCCCTACCCCGACGACCTGGTGATCGCAACCAAGGGCGGTTTCGTGCGAGGCGACCGCGGGCAATGGCGCACCGACGGCAGACCAACGCACCTGCGCGACGCTCTCGAAGGCAGTCTTCACCGGCTTCGTCTGGACGCCATTGACCTGTACCAGCTGCACAGGATCGACTCGGCAGTACCGCTCGACGACCAGATCGGCACCCTGTCGGAGCTTCGGGATGAAGGCAAGATCCGGTACATCGGGCTGAGCGAGGTCACCGTTACGCAGGTGCGGCGAGCGAGCGTCATCACCCCGATCGCGACCGTCCAGAACCTCTACAACCTCGCCCAGCGCGACGCCGACGATCTCGTCGACTACGCTGCCGAGCATTCGATCGGCTTCATCCCCTGGTTCCCGCTCGCTACAGGCCAGCTGACCGAGCCGACGGGACCGATGGGGGCCATCGCCCGCCGGTCGGGCGCATCCGCATCCCAGATCGCGCTCGCCTGGTTGCTGCAACGCTCACCGACGATGATCCCGATTCCAGGCACCAGCAGCGTCCAGCACCTCGAGGAGAACCTCGGGTCGGCGCAAGTCCAACTCGAACCGAGCGAGATCCGACTACTGAACGGTCGAGCGCGATGACAGAAGCCCGCTCGAGCGCAAGCTGGGCACTGGCCGGGATCGTGTTCGCATCGGTTGTGGTGGCTGCCGCAGCCGGGGCTGGAACTCCGCTGCTCTCCCTCTATCAGCGATCGTGGGGGTTCCCGGTCTGGCAGCTCACCGCAGCGTTCACGGTTTACGCCGTCACCTTGCTGCTTACCCTGTTGGCGGCCGGGTCGCTCTCTGATCACATCGGCCGACGACCCGTTCTCATCGGCGCCCTCGCGCTGATGGTCATCGCAAGTGTGCTCTTTCTCATCGCCAATCAGCAGGTCGGTGGGGTGATTGCCGCCCGCGCAGTGCAGGGCGTCGCGACGGGGGCCGCGACAAGCACCTTCGCTGCGGCGATCGTCGAATTGAGCTCGCAGCGTCGCCGCCGAGTCATGACCGCGATCACCAGCGCAGCTCCGGTTGGCGGCCTGGCGATCGGCGCTCTTGTCACTGGCGTCATCATCGACGTGGTCCACGATCCAACGGCCATCGTTTTCTGGACCCTGATGGGGATGTTCGTGGTCGGGATGATCTCGGTGGTGGCCTCGAAAGAAACTTCGGCCCGCTCACCAGGGGCGCTGGCATCGCTGCTGCCTCTGCTCCGCGTGTCGTGGAGAGCACGACGGTGGTTCGCCGCGCTGGCGCCCCTGACCGCAGCAGGCTGGATGTTCTCCGGCCTCTTCCTTGGGCTGGCACCCACCTTCGACCGCACCGTCTTCGCCGTCGACAGCGGAGCGGTGAACGGTATTGTTGTCGCGCTTCAACCTGCCTCGGCGGCGGTCTTCAGCCTGGCCTTCAGCGGCCTTCGAGCGGAACCCGCGGCAATGATTGGGGCAGGGCTGATCGCTGCAGGAGCGCTGCTGGCCGTGGCAGGAGTCGCCACAGCACAGCTAACGATCGTCGGTCTCGGCGCCATAGTCGGAGGCGCCGGTCAGGGGGCGGGCTTCGGCTCGGCCCTTCGGATACTGGCCCCCCTTGCAAAAGACTCTGACCGCGGCGGTTTGTTCTCGGCCGTCTACCTCATCGCCTACGCCAGCTACGGCATACCCGTCTTCGCCGCCGGCAGCCTCGCCGAGTCTCTTGACCTTCGAGGCATCGTGCTCGCCTACGGCGCCGTGGTAGCCGCGCTCGCGGCTTGGGCACTCGTGTCGCTGACCGTCACCCGCCGCGCGGACCTCGCCGGCACATCGAACACCTGAAGGGAATCACCGCATGACGACAACAGATACGCCCGCAATTGAAACCGCGGGCACCGCGCCCAATGGCGAGGTGATCGGAGCAAACGGGGTCACCTACCGGTACCGCCGCTTCGGCACCAGCGCCGACGGCATCCCGCTGATCTTCCTTCAGCACTTCAGGGGAAACCTCGACAATTGGGATCCCGCACTGATCGACCCCATCGCGGCGGAACGCGAGGTGGTCCTGGTCGACAACACCGGCGTCGGCGGTTCCACGGGGCGGGTTCCAACGACGGTGGCGCAGATGGCCCGCGACCTGACTGAGTTTCTGGACGCCCTCGCCGTGCCTCGCTATGACCTCTTCGGGTTCTCCCTCGGTGGCTTCGTCGCTCAGGAGCTCGCGCTTCTTCGGCCCACCGCGGTACGCACGGTTACTCTCGCCGGCACCGGCCCGGCCGGAGCGCCGAGGATGCACGGTTGGCGCGAAGACATCCGGCGCGAATCACACCACGACCAGAGCACCGCCGAGAGCCTGTTGTACATCTTCTTCGCCCACACGGACACCTCCCGGGCACTCGGCGGAGAATTCCTCAAACGGATCTTCGGACGTTCCGAGGAGCGGGATACTCCGACAACGACCGCGGTTCGCGACGCGCAGTATGACGCGGTTCTCGACTGGGGCATCCCCGATCTTTCCAAGCTCGAGCGGCTGACCGCGATCACCCAGCCGACGCTCATCCTGCAGGGCGACAACGACCTGATGATCCCGACGTCCGGCAGCCACCTGATGGCGGGCCTCATACCCAACGCGCAGCTCCACATCTTCCCCGACGCCGCGCACGCCTCGATCTTCCAGTACCCGGATCAGGCTGCGGAAATCACCACAAAGTTCATCACGGACCACACCCCCGCCGAGGAATCATGACCAAGTTGCTCGACAAAACCGTCTTGGCCCACGGGGGTGAGCGGTGGCGAGAAGCCACATCAATCTCGGCCACCGAGCGCCGCATGTACGTTCGCGATGACCAGGGCCACGCCCTCCCGGAGCCTCTCATCGTGTCTATCCGGATCGACGATATCGAGGTCGCGAAATGACGAGCATTACGAGGCCAGTCACGCGAATCTCGGTGCCGGT
>Ga0247742_10000141_pt1 | contig 61988 bp, 63 predicted proteins | sample UWRJL208509C2_FD_180944 | JGI IMG/M metagenome (GOLD analysis project Ga0247742, IMG submission 180944) | Plant litter microbial communities from Arlington Agricultural Research Station in Wisconsin, United States - UWRJ-L208-509C-2 | ecosystem: Environmental > Terrestrial > Plant litter >...
GGCCCGCACCGTGACGGCTGCCCCGAGAACTAGAGCAGCAGCAACAGCCGCGGCCACCGCCGTCGGGAATGACTCGGGTGCGTCGGCGCTGCGGCCCACGGTGATCCACAAGAGGCCCCACGCGATTGCAGCCGCCAAAGCGAGACGGCCGTGACCCTTGATTGCCAAAGCGATTCCAACCACGGCTACCACCACCAGCACAGCCACGGACCAAATTTCGGGACGCAACCCAAGGCCCTGAAAACCAGATGCCTTCAGAGCCGCCGCGATGTTGGCGCATGTGGCCACACTGACCCAGCCCAGATAGAGGCCAAGGGTCCCGTCCACCACCACAGCTTCAACCCAGGAGCCAGCGCGGCTCTGGCTGTAGCGGAGGAATGCCACCACGAGCGTCGCCAGCAGGGCCAAGATCACCACAACACTGACCAAAAGAAGACCCGCCTGCACGGACAGGATCCACGCCGCATTGAGAATCATGGACGCCGCAACCATCCAGCCAAGGGAGCGCTGCCGTTCCGAGGACCGCTGCGAGGGCAACCACTGCCACACCGTGTAAGCAACAAGCCCGGTGTACACCACGGACCATATGGAGAAGGCAGGCGTGGCTGGCGCCAGCAGGGTTGAGTCGGCGGCCAGGGCGCCGCCGGCGGCCTGCGCGATCGGTGTCCCGCCAAAGACTCCGATGCCGATCATGGAACCAACAATGCAGATCACCAAGCTCACAGTGACTGCGATCTGCCGCCGAAGATCCGGGCTTTGGGTTGCCATGTGCAGTGCCTCTTTCCTGGTGCTATACGGGGGTGGGATGTGCGGGGTCATGCATTCAGGGGGTACGTGACTTACTATCAAATTGCTAGTGAAACGAGCTTTACGCTTATCGAAGGAACACGGGATGGACGCTCAAAGTCACGCAAAGGGCTATTGGTACGGCAAGGACCCTGGTCAAAAGGCCATAGCCATCGACGTGCTGAACGCCCTGCGGGATTACCGTGCTTCCGAGCAAGCGATGCGGCGCAGGACGCGTTCGTCCATGGGCATGGGCGAAAAGGACCTCCTGGCGCTGCGTTATCTGTTCGAAGCCGAGGCCGACGGCAAGGTGATGAAGCCGAAGGATCTGGGCGACAAGCTCGGCATAACGTCGGCGTCCATGACAACCCTGATCGACCGTTTGGTGGAGTCCGGCCATATTCGGCGGGAACCCCACCCCACCGATCGCCGGGCACTGATCCTGAAGGCAACGCCTGGCTCGGACCAGGAAGTACGGCACACCTTGGGCGGGATGCATCGGAGGATGCTGGATGCGGCGTGCGCTTTGACCCCCGAAGATTCCCGGGTGGTGGTGGGCTTCCTGCAGCACATGCGCGAAGCACTCGACACGATTGATGACGAGACTGAAGACGGTGCGCATCCTGAGGGGCCCGCCCAGTCATGACGTGAGGCTCCACTGCAGGATGAAAATGAGCGTCACCAGGAATCCTGAACCGTAGTTGAGCCAGATGAACCGCCGCCATGCCACATTGGTGCGTGCCGCCGTCGTGTCCGTGACGTTCCAATAGCGTGCGCAATTGATGATGTAGGGGACGGCGATGATCGCCGCGAGCGGTCCGGGCCACGGAGTGGCCAGCATGGCCAGTCCGGCAACCAGCCAGAGCACGACGGCGAGCCTCACCGTCCGGCGGGCACCGATGACTGTTGCTATGGAGCCGATCCCGGCCTGACGGTCGGGTTCGATGTCCTGGACGGCGCCGAACGCATGGGCCGCCATGCCCCACAGGAAGAACGCCACCAGAAGGATCACCAGGCCGGGCGTCACGTCCGCCCCCGCCAAGGCCAGTCCGACGACGGCGGGACTCACGAAGTGCGTACTGGACGTCAGCGAGTCCAAGACAGGGCGTTCCTTGAAGCGGAGTCCTGCGACGGAGTAGGCCACCACGGCGAAGGCGCTGACGGCCAGGCTGATCCATGCCGCAGGCCCGCCGGCGAATGCCAACACCAGCAGGAAGGGAACGTTGGTGATGGCTGCGAGCCACAGCATGGGGCGATGGAGCCTCGGCTGGAGGAGCGCGCCTTCCATGCCGCCTTTGCGCGGGTTTTTGAGGTCCGACTCGTAGTCGAAGACGTCGTTGATCCCGTACATGGCCAGGTTGTAGGGGATCAGGAAGTAGAAGGTGCCCACGATCAACACCCAGTCGATTTCCCGCGTGGTGAGGAGCATGGCCGCGGCAAACGGGTAGGCCGTGTTGATCCAGCTGACCGGCCGTGATGCGAGTAACGCCTGTGGGATAAGGCCTTTGAGGTTACCCCCACGGTTGGATTCTCCGGAACGCTTGCGCGTCAGCCACATCCACAGACCAGGCAATGCCACGGCGCCGGCCAAGGGGTAGGCGAAGTCCTCGATGGGTGCCAGGCCTACTTTGAGGCCAAGGATGTGTGCGGAGTCGTAGTGGAAGAGTTCCATGCCGATCATGACGGAGTCGAACACCGCCGTGAGGACGGCGAGCGCAGCGAACGCGAGGCCAACGGCTTTCCAGTGTTTGCCGCTTTCACCAGGACGGGCGCCCTGACGAGCAAAGATCACACCCGCGGCGACTGCCGCGGCGATGAAAGCGAGCGCGAGCCACAGGTAGGTCATACGTTCTCACGCTCCCGTGCTCTTTCACTGCGTTTGGCCGGAGTCCGGTCAAGAAGCTGCCGTGCGCCTGTGTACAAAACCATGGTGCACAGCACCAGGAAAAGCAGGAATACGGGTTCCTCTATTGGCAGTTCTGGTGCCAGGAGCAGCCCGGTGGCGATGGTGCCTTCGCCGCGCAGAAAGATCCCCAGGCCGATGCCGGCCACGTCCCAGCCGAGCAGGAACAAGACCCCGACGGCGGTCACGATCGCCGCCGCTTTTGCGTCCCGCCAGAAGAACAGGCGGAAGCGGTGGTCGAGCAGAAGCATGCAGGTGATGCCCATGAGTAACGACGCCAAGTAGAGAAAACCCATCAGCCAATCCTGCTAGCTACAGGCCTCACAGTGGTAGGGCCGGTGCTGTGATCGCCGCGGATCCGCTTCAGGACCAGCTCGGCACTGATGAGGCACATGGGCACGCCCACGCCTGGAGCGGTAGTAGCCCCGGCGTAGTACAGGCCGCGAACACGCTTGGAAGCATTCTGGGCCCGGAACATGGCGCTTTGCTTCAGGGTGTGTGCCGGTCCCAGCATGCCGCCGCGCCACGAGTTGTAGTCCCGGGCGAAGTCGGCCGGTCCGATGGTGTGCCGGACCACCACTCGTTCGCGGAGATCCGGGATGTTGGCCCACTGGGCGATCTGGTCGATGGCGGCGTCGGCGGTCCGTTCGATGAGTTCGTCGCCTGCGCCGTCGGGTCCGCCTGCTCCCAGCGAGGGGTCGGCGGGGATGGGAACCAGAACAAAAAGATTCTCGTGGTCCTTGGGTGCGACGCCGGGGTCGGTGGCGCTGGGTTTGCACACGTAGATGGAGGCGGGATCCGGGATGCTGGGGTCGTCCCCGAAGATTGAGGCGAAGTTGGCCTCCCAATCCCGGGTGAAGAACAGGGAGTGGTGGGGAAGATCCGGCAGGGAACCTTTCACGCCCAACATCACCAGGACTGCGCCGGGCCCACTGGTCCGGCTCTGCCAGTACTTCTTGTTGTAGCTCCGGTCCTGGACTCCGAGTAGTTGTGTCTCGGTGTGGTGGAGGTCGGCGCCGGATACTACTTGGTCGGCAACGCTGTAGTGCTCCGCGCCGGAACTGTCGCGCCACTTGACGCCGGTGACTTCCCGGCTGTCTTTGCCGGTAAACCATGCAGGAAGTTCCAGGCCGTCAAAGCGCCCGATCTTCTTGGGGTGGGCCGCCTCGCGGGTGGTGATCTTGAGGGCTTCGGCCCCCGTGTGGATCCTGACTCCCGCGTCGATGGCCAGGGTTTCCAAGCGTTCAACCAGCGCCCAAAAACCGCCCATTGGGTATTGCACGCCGTCGCCCAGGTCCAAGGCACTCATGAGGTGGTACATCGCCGGAGCAGCGGACGGGCTGGTGCCCAGGAAGACCGCCGGGTAACCGAGGACCTGGCGAAGGACGGGGTGCTGGAAGCGCTGCGAGACGTATTTGTCCAAGGGCGTCAGCAGTAGCTGGGCGAGCTTGGGCAGGCTCCGCACAACGTCCGGTTGAAGCAGTGCCTGCAGTTTGGTGAACGGGTTGTAGAGGAAGAACCGTTCAGCCATCTTTGTGGTGTGTTGCGCCGAAGCGAGGTAGGAACGGAGTTCCTTGGCGCTGCCGGGCTCAACGCTTTCGAAAGTGTCCAGAACCTGGTCGCTGCCAAGGGGGATGGTCAGCGGGTCCGGCCGCACGCCGTCGTGGTTTGGCTCGCTGAAGATGCGGTACGCGGGACTGAGCGTGCGCAGATCCAGCTGTTCGGCGGTGCTGGTGCCGAGCAGCTCAAAGAAGTGATCGAAGACGCCCGGCATCAAGTACCAGGAGGGGCCGGTGTCCCAGCGGAAGCCGTCGCGTTCGAGGCTTCCGGCGCGGCCGCCCACTTGGTGGCGTTGTTCGAGGAGCTGGACCTCGTGTCCTTCGTGGGCGAGGAGTGCGGCGGTGGCAAGCCCAGCGATGCCACCACCGATCACCACTGTCCGGGTCATCGCTGGAGCTCCATCCACGTTGAGGCGACGGCACGGGCGGCGAGCCCGGCTTTTACCGTGTCCGGTACCCGGACCCGGGATCTGTAGAGCTCGTCCACGGTGGTCTGCTCAATTCTGTCCGTCAGTGCCTGGAACAGTGCTGAGGCGCTCCGGACGGCGGCCCTGGCGTCACGCGGCAGCAGGGGAATGACGGCGTTGGCATCGGCCAGCTGCGCACGGATGGTGCGGACCCATTCCATGCGCTCGCGGTCCTCAAGGTGGTCCGAGGTGCCAAGGTAGCTTCGGCCCAGGCGGGTTGTGTCGTCGGCCAGGTCCCTCAGGAAGTTGATGTTCTGGAAGGCAGCACCCAACCTGCTGGCGCCGTACTCCAAAGCCGCGGCGTCGCCGTCGTCGATGCTCTCATCCCGCATGAAGACGCGCAGGCACATCAGCCCCACCACCTCGGCGGAACCGTGAACGTAGCCGTCGTGGGCGTCGGCGTCGAAGCGCAGCGGGGCCTGCTGTGGGGCTACAACGGGCGAGCCTTCAGTGTGCTCGCCAAGGTCCGTGCGCATGGAGTCAAAGAACGGATCGATGAGCGAGTCATCAATCCTTGCGGTGCGGGCTGTCTGGGCGAACGCGTGGATGATGAGGTCGCTGCTGTAGCCGAGCTGGACGGCCCTGTGTGTCTCGTCAATGAAGTGGGTCAGGGCGTCGCACTGCTCCTGGTAGCTCAGGCCGGCTTCGGCCGTCACTCCGTCAACGAGTTCGTCGGCCACCCGCACCAGGGCGTAGATGTTGCGGACGTGCTGGCGGTGCCGGGAACCCAGGAGCCTGCACGCCAGGCCAAACGAGGTGGAGTAAGCGGAGATGACCTGGTTGGCGGCACGCTCGGCCGTGCGGGTGAAATGCGTGAATGAGGTATCCGTCGCGACGCTCATGATTGCCGTCCCTCCAGCTGTCCCGCGAGATTGAGCATCACGTTGCGGACACTTTCCGGGATGGTGCTGGTCAGTTGATGGTTGAAAGCTTGCATTTGTTCCTCGATGAGGCTTTGGACAAATGCCTCGGCCCCGCAGTCGGTGAGATGCCGGCGGACATGCTCGCCGTCTCCGACGCTGAGTTCGGGCCTGCCGAAGAAGGGTTGGATATCCGTCCACGCGATGGTGGTCCGTGCGTGGGCGATGATGGCCGTCTCCTTGCCTTCGCGGAGGTCCGAAAAGGGATCCTTACCGTGCCGGCGAGGATCCCCGAAAGTGGACAGGAGGTCGTCCTGGAGTTGGAAGGCGAGGCCAAGATGCCTGCCGGCTGTTGCCAGCGCATTTTCGATCCCGAAGTCGGCGCCGGCCAGCGTAGCGGCGGCTCGTAGCGGAAGTTCGAACGTGTAGGTCGCTGTCTTGTAGCCGCACATCACCAGGATGGTCTGGAGGTCCGGGGCAATAATGCCGTCGCCCAGGCCCACGTCCAATTGTTCGCCCGCTACGGTCTCGTTGATGGTGTGTTCCAGGAGGTCCAGCAGCCGCAGGCGGAGCTCGTGGGGGAGGTCTGCGCGGGCAAAGGACTGGTGTGTGGCGGCAAGGAGCATGTCGCCCATCAGGATGCCGCCGGTCTGGGCCCAATGAAGGCCGTTGCCGGATCGGGCGCTATCTTCGCCGGTGGTTTGGGCGCCGGCGGTTTGGGCGCGGGCGGTTTCGCCGGCTTCGGCGAGGAGGGATCCGATCAGGTTGGGGTGTCCGCGGCGGACGAGGTCGCCGTCGATCACGTCATCATGCAGGAGGAAGGCGTAGTGCAGGAGTTCGATGGCGGCGGCGATGCTGATGGCGGTTTCGCGGTGGCGTGGTTGTGCGGAACGGCGGTGTTCCTGCTGTAGGGCGTCGTAGGTCTCCATGAGCAGGAGCGGCCGAACGAACTTGCCGCCGAGGACGTTCTGGCCGGCGAGCGCCCAGAGTCTGGCGAAGTCCGGTCCGTAGGCTGTTGCTGCGCTGGCCCTCTTGCCGATCAGCCCGCTGAGCTCGTTCTCGATCGCGGTGCAGAGATCGGTCCGGCCACGGACGGTGTTTGAGGTGACGGTCATGCTTGGGCTCCAGCTTGGAGTGGCAAGGCGTCGGCCTCGAGGAGCTGAGGGAATTGAAGTCCAAGCCAGGGGCTGAACGCGGCCGGCGTGTGTTCAAGCGCGTCGGCGAGCAGCGCAGGCGAGATCCAGGCCCAGTCCGCAACTTCGGCGGGATTTGGCTTCAACACCCCGGCGATGCGGGCTGTGTATACGGGGCAAACTTCATTCTCGACGATCCCCAGGGGGTCTACGGCCCTGTAACGGAAGTGCGGGAGGACCAGGTCAATCCTGGTGACGTCTACTCCGAGTTCGAACTGTGCCCGCCTGAGGATGGCGTCCTCGAATTCCTCGCCGGGGCCGGGGTGGCCGCAGAAGCTGTTGGTCCACACCCCGGGCCACGTCTTTTTCTCGGGTGAACGGCGGGTGAGGAGAACTTCCCCGACCTCGTTGAGCAGGTAGCAGGAGAATGCCAGGTGGAGGGGGGTGTTGAGTGTGTGGACTCCTGCTTTGGGAGCCTGCCCAATGGGCGTTCCTTCGTCGTCAAGGAGGACTACCATCTCTGTCGCGTTCATGTTGCGCCTTCCTCCACACCTTCGTTTCTGCCTAAACCTGAATATTGCTAGACAAGCTAGAAGAAAGGCTACCATGTAGGAAGTTAGGTGTAACATACCAAACATGTCCAGATCTGAAGATATACCCGAAGAAGCCGGGACCCCGGTATCTGCCGGCATTTATCATCTGGACGCCAATGACCCACATAAGGAACTGGTGGATCGCTCCGGCCTTTCCGGCGAGGACGTTGAGCAGATCAGCGAGCTCATGGCAGCGCTGGGACGGCTGCGCGAGGCCGAAGAACGCCTCTCCGACGCCTCGCTCAGATACATGAAACTCAACCAATCGGACATGCGCGCACTGCACTATCTGATTGTCTGCGCCAATCACGGTGTTATTGCCACACCCGGCGCCATCGCGTCCAGATTGCACATCTCGACGGCGTCAACCACCAAGCTGCTCGACCGGCTGGAACGCGCCGGGCACGTCACACGACACGCCCACCCCTCCGACCGCCGCGCGCTCGCCATCGCCATTACTCCCGAAACGCACGCGGCCGCCATGAAGACCGTCGGCCGGCAGCAAGCCAAGCGGTTCCTGGCCGCAGCACGCCTCACCCCCTCCGAACGGAAGACGGTTGCGCGCTTCTTGGATGACATGGCGCAAGAGATCGAGGTTTCCGGTGAAGCGTGGGCTGGTTCTGGGGCGCAGCCCGGGGTTTAGGACGGAACCCGGCACCAGTGCTGGACGCTCAGTTCAGGAATCTCAGTACAGGAAGATCGGCAGCCAGTCCCTGTTGTGCGCATGAACCAGCGCGAGGAACAGCACCAAGTCGAAGAGCAAGTGCACGGACACCACGTAGGTGAAGGATTTGGTGAGCTTGAACGTGTAGCCCTGGAGCAGGGCGAAGGGAAACGTCAACAGCGGACCCCACGACTGGTAGCCGATCTCCCACAGGAATGACGAGAACACCGCTGCTTGCAGGAGGTTGGCCAGCCAGTCCGGAAAATGTTGGCGCAGCAGGGTGAACGTGGTGCAGATGAAGAACAGTTCGTCCCAGATTCCCACGGCGTTAACGCCAAGGAAGAGCCTCCAGAAGATCTCCGGATCGGAAGCATCCGGCCAGTTTTGGTAGACGCCCGTCCTGATCAGGTACACCGGCAGGATGAAGTACCCGAGTGCAACCACGCCTATGAGGTACAGCTTCGCGGCCAGCGGCCACTTGCGGCCCGTGTTCACCGGGAATCTGATGATGTCTTCCCGGTAGAGGAACCGCGACACGAGCCACGGCAGCAGCACAGCCAACGCCAGGGCGCCACCCATGAGTGCCATGTGCTCTGTGCTGAGGTCAGCGTTGAGGGGCACCAGGCTGAAGATGGTCATGCCGGCCGCGATCAAGGCGAGGTGCCGCATCAGCCGGTGGTCGATGAACGCCGCAGTCAGTACGCTGGCCACCAGCAAGCCGTAACCGAGCAGCCCGTTACCCAAGGCAAAGAGCGGCACGCCGGACAAGGAAAGCAGCGCCGCTGGCAGCAGCTTCCAGGTCAGGGCGGTCCGGGGCAATTCCATGGACATGGTTGTCACCCCTCCAGCATGTCAGGGGTTCGTGTCCGGCAACATGTTTTCCCTCGTCAGGAGTCATCCCGGTGTCTCAGGTGCAGCGATTCGTCTGTAAGATTCGTGACAGGGCCCACATGTTTTCGTGGGGCCGGTCATGGCTGGCTTTGCCCAGTGGGGGACACACAAAGGAATAATTTATGGCTCAAGACGCGGGCTCTTCACGACCGGAAAGCGGCGACTCCACAAAGGGTGACGCTGAGGCATCACCGGCCGGAGAAGACATGACCATGCGCGAACAAGTGCTGGACATCATCGAATCCATCCTTGCCGACAGCGATGCGCGGAGCGAAGGCGTCAGGAACAATCTTCGCGCGCTGCTTGATGCACGCCCCGAAGACCCGGAGCGCGTTCTGCTGGAGCACTTGCTGGGGACCCGCAAGACGCAGGGCTCAACGGCCAAGGTACCGGTCCAGCGTGAAGCAGCCAGCCTGCACTTGGAGTCCTCGGACATAGCCCGGACCGTATCGGTCCCCGTCAGTCATGAAGTCCGCGAAGGTATCCAATCCATCCTCGCGGACAAGCTCCTGTTGACAGCCTTCCAGCCTGTTCACGCGCTGCCCGGCGGCGAAGTGGTGGGTGTGGAGGCGCTCACCAGGTTCGTCGGTGAAGATGGCGCCGGTGCAGATGTGTGGTTCAACGAGGCAGCGGCAGCCGGCTTGGGCACAGAACTCGAAATTGCGGCACTGCATTGCGCCCTGACGGCCGCACACGATGTCCCCGAAAACATGTCCGTTGCGCTGAACCTCACTCCCGCAACGTCCAGCGACCCCCGTGTGCGGAACCTGCTGGCCGCGGCGACGCTCGCCCCGGACAGGATCATTATTGAACTGACGGGCAGTTTGGACGTGGTGGGAGGGCAAACCGGCGCCGACGGCCTGGGCCCTCTGCGCGCCTTGGGTTTGCGCCTGGCCATCAGCGCGTCCGGAGCCGCTCTGGTTTCCATGGAACGGATTGAACAGCTGCGCCCGGACATCATCAAGCTGGATCGCCACTTGATTGAAGGTATTGAAAGCAACGACGGCCAAAAGACACGGGCCAGGGCCATCGTGGAGCTCGCGCGGGAGATCGGTGCGGACATCATCGCGGAAGGCATCGAAACGGCCGCCGAACTTGATGAAGTCACTGCGTTGAAGGTGACGGCAGCGCAGGGGTACCTCTTGGGCCGCCCCTCCGTTCACCCCTTGGACTGGTCCGCGTGGAGCATCCGTGCGCAGACCGAAGCACAGCCCGCAGGCTAGCCAACTGCCCGGCATTTGGGTGACTCGCGTAAAGTAGCATGCGGGGGTTTTTCGGTCCCAAAAAATCGGGGACTGCTAAGGCAGGGACCCACCTAGCCAGGAAGTTCTTCGTTGATGGACAGTTTTTTCAGTATGCTCGCGGATCTTCGCGATAAAACAATCCCAGCGAGGTTGGCGGCACGCATGAACTCCCCGCGGGGCCTTCTGTGGGGCTTCGTGGTGATTCACCTGGTGTTTCTGGTCTTCGCCGCCGTGCTGTCGTTGCGCGGGGAGGCCTTCAGCGACACCTTTATCTACCGTGACTGGGCGCTCGCAGGATTCAACGATGCCAACCTGAGCGGTGGTCCCAGCCCCTGGGTGTACCCCATCCTGGCGCTGATTCCCATGGGCCTGGCAGCAGTTGCCGGCCCCGGCCCTTTCTTCTTTTTGTGGGTCCTGCTCACCACGCTGTTGAACGGTTGGGCGGTCCTCAAGCTCACTGACCGCGGCCGTCGGCAGGAAGCAATCCCCGCTGCCTGGTGGTGGCTGGCCTTCGTCTTCCTCATGGGCTGGCTGGGCTTCGCCCGTGTTGACGGGCTGACTGCCCCCATAGTGCTGGTGGCACTGGTCTACGGCGCCACGCGGCCCTTCGTCGCGTCGATCCTCCTGAGCGTCGCCACCTGGGTCAAGGTCTGGCCCGCGGCCGTCATGTTGGCCCTCTTTGCAGTGGTCAAGAAACGCCTGCACGTTGTGGCGGCAGGAATTGCGACGACGGCGGTGGTGGTTGGGCTGGCTGCGGCAGTTGGCGCCGTGCCCAAGTTGCTGAACTTCCTGACACAACAGGGAGACCGTGGCATGCAGCTCGAAGCGACCTTCACCACTCCATGGTTGTGGTTGTCGGTCCTCGGCGTCGGGGATTCGCGCATGTACATGAACACCGACATCAACTCCATGCAGGTTGACGGACCCGGTACAGCGTTCATGTCTGTGCTGATGCAGCCGCTGCTGCTGTTGGCCGCGGCCGCCGTCGCCGGTTTGACCTTCTGGGCATTGCACAAGGGAAAGCTCAGCGGAGGCGTGGACCGCACGGAACTCCTCCTTTCAGGAGCCCTCACCCTGGTGACCGCCTTCATCGTCTTCAATAAAGTGGGTTCGCCGCAGTTCATGGTGTGGCTCGCTCCGGCCGTGGCTGTGGGACTAGCGCACAACTGGAAAGAGTGGCGCGTGCCGGCCACCATGCTGATAGTGATCGCGGTTGCCACCTACTTCATTTATCCGCTCTTTTACGATGCGTTGAGCCACAACAATCCGTGGATGGCGCTGGTCCTGACTATCCGCAACGTGCTGCTGGTGGTCCTCTTCTTCTGGTCAGCGCGTCGCCTGTACTCGCTGGGCCGTGAGCCATCCGAGGTCACTGCACCTGCGGGCAAGGAGCACTAAGATTTCCGCGACGTTCTTTGACCGGCTGGTCCATCTCCGCAGCCGGGTCCTGCCCCCGGCCGTTGTAGCGTGGTTCGCCCGCCCCTCCAGTGTGTGGTGGGGATTCGCTGCGGTCCACTTCTACTTCCTGTGCTGGATGGCGTCCTTCTTCCTCAACGGCAACACCTTCAGCGACACTGAGCAGTACCGTCAGTGGGCGATGGATGGTTACAACCCGGAGAACCTCAGCGGGAAAATCAGTCCGTGGGTCTACCCCGTACTTGCCCAGATTCCCATCTTCCTGGCAGGCATTGCCGGTCCGGATCTCTACTTGTTGATGTGGACCCTGGGGATCACTGCCCTCAACGCCCTGGGCCTCTGGTACCTGACGCGCGGCCCACGGCGTGTTACCGGGATCGCGCCCGCATGGTGGTGGCTGTTCTTCACCGTGTTCATGGGGTATCTCAGCTTTGCCCGGGTTGAGGGCATCACAGCCCCCATCGTGCTGATCGCGTTGATCTGCGCAGCCCAAAGGCCCGTTGTTGCGTCCGTCCTGCTGAGCATCGCGACGTGGATCAAAGTGTGGCCGGCAGCGGTGCTGGCACCCATGATCATTGCTTCGAAGAACCGGCTGCAGATGGTCGCTGCCGGGGTGGGCGTCACCGTCGTCGTAGGCCTTGGAACGTACCTCGCCGGTGGCTTCAGCCACATCCTGGACTTCTTGATCAACCAGGGTGAGCGCGGCATGCAACTGGAAGCTACTTTCTCCACGCCCTGGGTGTGGCTCAGTGTCTTCAACATTGCCGGATCCAAAATGGCGGACAATACGGCCATCAACTCCACGGAGGTTTACGGGCCCGGTGCCGAGGTTGCTGCGTTCCTGATGCAGCCATTGCTGATAGTTGCCGCTATCGCGGCCGCCATCCTTCTCATCCGTGCCTTGAGGCGGGGAGCGGAGCGCGAGGAACTGTTCCTCGAGGGCGCCTTGATGATGACTACCGCGTTCATCGTGTTCAACAAGGTGGGCTCGCCGCAGTTCATCATCTGGCTGGCCCCTGTGATCATTGCCGGGCTGACGCACGACTGGAACCGTTGGAAGGTGCCGGCGGCCTTGCTGATGGCCATTGCCATGACCACGTTCGTGATTTATCCGCTGTTCTACACCCCGCTCATTCACGCCCACCCGGTCATGGCTGCGGTGCTGACCACCCGGAACGTCCTGCTGGTGGTACTGCTGTGGTGGTCGGTGCAGCGGACAGTGGAACTCGGGCGGCGAGTAAAGCACGACGACGCCCCGGTGGTCCCGAAAGCGCTCTAGCGGATTGTCGGAGGGCGGTGGAGCAGGCGACGGTCAGTCTGCCCCACCCAGCGCGATAACTTGCCTTGAACCAGCAGCCTGCGGGTATGGATGTCCAGGAACACCAGGTAGAACGCGAACAGCAGCGCAATGGCGAATGCCAGCGAGGACAGGTCCACGGAGACCTCCACAAAGGACCATACCGACAACTGATCCTGCGCTCCGAACACCACAAAGAACGTCACCCCCACGTAGAGGCACCGCATCTGCCAGTCATCCCTGATCCCCGTCACAGCCAGGAACGGGACGAACCACAGGATGTACCACGGCTGGATGATGGGGGAGAGCAGCACGATCGCCGCGAAGGCAAGCGCCATTCTCCGAACCACCCTGGAATGGTCCCCGCGGAACATCAGCACCAGCACCAAGGCCACAGCGCCCCACTTCATGGCGGCTCGCAGAATGTCCGCCATGGCATTGCCGGGAAGCCCCAGGGCATTGCCGAGGAACTCGATCTGCTGGCCTATGAAGCCGGACGGCGAGTAGCCCGTAAAGCCGGGGGTGGGGTCCGTGATGGCCCACGCCCAGCCCAGGCCAAGGCCGTAGGGGATGCCGCTGATCACCAGGATGGCGAAGCTAATGCTGGCCGTTGCTGCCCAGATTCCAAACTTGCGCGGCCAGGACGCACCGGCACCTGCCCACATGAGCCCGATGAAGGGGAGCAACAAGACGGTGGCGGGTTTGATTCCGATGGAAAGTGTCACCAGCAGGATGCCCAGGAGTGGCCGCTTGGTTGCCGCGAAGTAAGTCCCCGCTACAGCGAAGCCCACCATGATGGCGTCGTTATGGGCACTGGCCACGAAACTGATGAGGAACAACGGGTTGGCCACCGCGATCCACAGCGCACGTGCACCGTTGATCCCATGGAGCTCCGCGAGCTTGGGCACATAAATGACGCACAACAGCACCCCGCCTGCGGCAAGTAGCCGGAACAGCAGGACTGATACGTCCGGCTGGGCGCCCGTGATGGCAACCACGGCGTGGGCCATCCACAAGAAGTAGGGGCCGTACGGAGTACGGGCTTCCGCCCACGCCGGGTCCGCGCCCAAGGCGAACCAGTTGTTCAAAGCCGAGATGCCGACGTCGTAAGGGTCCTGGCCCTCCATCATCAGCCGGCCTTGGCCTATGTACGCGTAAACGTCACGCGAATAGACGGGCACAGCGAACAGCAGGGGAAGAGACCAGGCTCCGATCGCAGCGACAATCGGTTTGAGGGAGTTCCCCTCCCAGCTGCCCATCCGTTGGCCCAAACGCAGCCAGGAACGCACCAGCAACATGGCACCCACGGTCAAGAGGACAGCGGAGACCGTGACGCCCCAGCCCTCAGTGCGCAGGGCAATGACTATGGGATGGCGGATCATGGGGGAGCCATTGGCGATCCAGCCGATGCCAATAGAACCGGCAAACATGAACAAGGAGCCAAGGAACCCCTGCAAAATAGCGGGATACGCAACGGGCTTTGTTGCTGGTGTTGTTGGTTTCGGGGACTTGGTAGCAGTGGAGGTAGACGGGCTTGCTGCTGCTGAGGTCTCTGGATGTGGACTGGGGGTACTGCCTGCCGTCATGACTGGTCGGTTCCCCCACTCACGGTATGGCGCTTCCAAGAAATGAAACGCGGATTGAAGCCGAAGAGCTTGTACTTGCGGCAAGTGAAATTTTAGCGTCGATCCAGCCAACACCACCACAGGCGCGGCAAAGGGTGACGGACTCCATAGCCGTGCACCGTTATACCGCGGAATATTCCCCTGATGTCATGACTGCTGAGGAGTGGTCCCCGGGTCCCGGCCTATATATGCTCCTGGAGGCATGCTTGCTCCGAATACGGGGCCTGGCTCCGGCCGCTTTGCGTGCCGCCCGTCGTCGGCCTTTCGCTGCGTCAAGCGGCGCACCACCCACGGAAACAGGTGCTCCCGCGCCCAGATCATGTCGCCCGCGCGCGCCTCACGCCAGTTCCGCTCGGGCAGGGCCTTGGGCGTCAGCGGTTCCAGGGAATGCGGGACGTTGAGTGCATCGAGCACCATGATGGCAATGGTGTGTTGACCCAGCGGGGAAAAATGTAGCCGGTCCGCATTCCACATGCGGGGGTCCGTGAGTTGGCGTAATGCCCAGAGGTCGGCGATCAGGGCATCATGCCGTGCCGCAATGACCCTGATGTTCTCGTTGAAAATGGCCACTTTGCCGCGGGCGAGCCCCAGCACAGGGGTAGCGCCAAAGTCCGGCCCGGCAAAGAGCAGGATGGTTGCGCCGGTAGCTGCCAGCCGCTCAACACCCGCGTCCAGCTCGAGGGCGAGCTTGTCCGGATCGCTCCTGTGGAAGAGGATGTCGTTTCCGCCGGCGTTGAGGGTGATCAGATCAGGGCGCAGCTCGATTGCCGGGCCCACCTGCTCGTCGAGTATTTGGTGGAGCAGCTTTCCGCTGATGGCCAGGTTGGCGTAGGCGAAATCCTCATGACCAGTGCTCAATTCCTCGGCAACCCGGTCCGCCCAGCCTCGGAGGCCGCCGGGGCTCCGCGGTTCGGGATCCCCCAAACCTTCCGTGAACGAATCGCCCAAAGCCACATAACGGCTCCACGGGTGCTGGCCGGTCCGGAAACTTCCGGAACCGGCCTTCCCCGAGCCATCCGTATATTGGGCGTTCATCTCCCCATAGTGCGCCGAATCATCGGGTTTTAGTACAGTTAATGCCCCTAAGAGCGCGTCTTCCGGGCGATATCTGTATCGAAAACCCCCATCAACCGCTGCATCTGTTCCCCGGCGTCGCTCCCCGGCGCCGGGGTGTAGACCACTATGTGCAGGTCCGGCCTGTCCGAAGGCGAGACCTGGTGGTGCTCCATCTGCAGCACTCCGACGGCGGGATGGTGAAACTGCCGTTCGCGGGACTCAAAGCCCAGGATGTCGTAGCGGTCCCAACTTTCCTGGAACTCCGGGCTGGCTTCCTTGAGCCGCTCCACTTGGTAGGCCACGTCCGGGTCTCCCAGCCGCTGCCCGGTTTCTGCCCGGAACTCCGCAAGGAACCTTTTGCTGGTGACGTCCCAGTCCGGGAGCAGGTCCCGGACATAGGGGTCAGTGAACACCAACCACAACAGGTTCCTGTCCGCGGCGTCGAACGTTCCTATATTCGGGTACAGCGCCTCATAGGCGCGGTTCCACCCGGCCACGCCCCAGTCCGGGGACAACGCATAGGACGGGTTGGGGTCCAGCGCGTCCAGAAGCCGTTGCACATGGGCGGGGGCATCGGCCGCCACGGGCCCTTTGGGCAGGGCAGAGGAGTAGCCACCCAGGGACAGCACGTAGCTTAGGCCGGTGTCCGAGAGGTGCAGTGCGCGGGCTATGGATTCCAGGACCTGCCGCGACGGGCTGATGTCCCGGCCCTGCTCCAGCCAGGTGTACCACGTGACGCTGACCCCGGACAGGAAGGCGATCTCTTCCCGTCGGAGACCGCGTTCCCGGGACCTTCCCACCGGGGGCAACCCGTAATCGGAACGCAGGGCCTGGGTCCGGCGCGTCCTGAGGAACAGTCCCAGTTCTTTGCGTCTCTCATCTTTCACGGGCTCAACACTATTACTCTGGTACTACCAGTACTAGTAGCAGCACCGTCTTCCGCCCTGTGACGAACGACAGCAGGATGGTATTCATGCCTGCACTACGCTCAAGAACTGTCACCCACGGCCGCAACATGGCCGGAGCCCGCGCGCTGTTGCGTGCCTCCGGCGTTGCCAACACGGACATCGGCAAGCCGATCATTGCCGTCGCCAACTCCTTCACCGAGTTTGTCCCCGGCCACACCCACCTGGCGCCCGTGGGCCGGATCGTCTCCGACGCGATCCTCGCCGCAGGCGCTGTGCCGCGCGAGTTCAACACGATCGCCGTGGACGACGGCATCGCCATGGGCCACTCCGGCATGCTCTACTCGCTCCCGTCCCGTGATCTGATTGCCGACTCCGTTGAGTACATGGTCAACGCACACTGCGCTGATGCTTTGGTCTGCATCTCCAACTGCGACAAGATCACCCCGGGCATGCTCATGGCCGCCCTGCGCCTGAACATCCCCGTGGTGTTCGTTTCCGGCGGTCCCATGGAGGCCGGCCGCGTGACCCTGACAGACGGATCCGTGCGCTCCCTTGACCTGGTGAACGCGATTGCCGACGCCGTGGACGAATCCATCTCCGATGAAGACATCAACCTGATCGAAGAGAACGCCTGCCCCACCTGTGGCTCCTGCTCAGGCATGTTCACCGCCAACTCCATGAACTGCCTGGCCGAAGCGATCGGGCTGGCCCTGCCGGGCAACGGTTCCGTGCTGGCCACCCACACCGCCCGCAAAGCGCTGTACGAGAAAGCCGGTTCAACAATTGTTGAGCTGGTGAAGCGCTATTACGACGGCGACGACGAGTCCGTATTGCCGCGCTCCATCGCCACTGCCGAGGCTTTCGACAACGCCATGGCCCTGGACATCTCCATGGGCGGCTCCACCAACACCATCCTGCACTTGCTGGCTGCGGCCCAAGAAGCAGGCGTTGACTACGGCCTGGCCGAAATGGACGCCAAGTCCCGTCAGGTTCCCTGCCTGGCCAAGGTGGCTCCGAACGTTGCCGGCAACAAGACCTATTACATGGAAGACGTGCACCGTGCCGGCGGCATCCCGGCGCTGCTGGGTGAGCTGAATCGTGGTGGCCTCCTGCACAAGAACGTCCACTCGGTGCACTCCAACGACCTTGACGGCTGGCTGGATGATTGGGATGTCCGCGGCGGCAAGGCAACGGAAGAAGCCAAAGCGCTGTGGCACGCCGCTCCCGGTGGTGTCCGGTCCTCCACAGCTTTCTCGCAGTCAAACGTATGGACCTCCCTGGACACGGACGCTGAAGATGGCTGCATCCGGTCGGTGGAGCACGCGTTCTCCAAGGACGGTGGTTTGGCTGTGCTGCGCGGCAACGTTGCAGCGGACGGCGCCGTGGTGAAGACTGCCGGTGTGGACGAGTCCATCTGGATCTTCGAAGGCCCCGCAGTGGTGTGCGAGTCACAGGACGAAGCCGTGGAGAAGATCCTGAACAAGACCATCAAGGAAGGCGACGTGGTGGTGATCCGCTACGAAGGACCTCGAGGTGGACCCGGCATGCAGGAAATGCTCTACCCAACCTCGTTCCTCAAGGGCCGCGGCCTGGGCAAGAAGTGCGCCCTCATCACGGACGGCCGCTTCTCCGGCGGCACCTCCGGCCTGTCGATCGGGCACATCTCCCCGGAAGCTGCCTCCGGCGGCACCATCGCCCTGGTGGAGAACGGCGACATCATCAGCATCGACATCACCCAGCGCTCCCTCCAGTTGCAGGTCTCCGACGAGATCCTCGCCGAACGCCGCGAAAAGCTCCTGGTCAACGGCGGCTACAAGCCCAAGGACCGCGAACGCCACGTGTCTCCCGCACTGCGCGCCTACGCCGCCATGGCGCTGTCCGCAGACAAGGGCGCAGTCCGCGACGTCTCCCTGGTGGAAAACCTCTAAGGGTTTCGTTTTCAACAGAAAGCCGCCTGCCGTCGTCGTACTTCACCAACGTACGACGCCGGTGCGGCGCCAACAGAACCGTCGACCTGCCCGGATGGGCAGGTCGACGGTTTTCGTTGAGGGCTGGATCAGTTGATGGCTGCCTTCAGTTCCTTCGCGGCCAGCTCCGGATCTGCGGCACTGTAGATGGCACTGCCGGCGACGGCGACGTCGGCGCCCGCCAGTTGCACTGCTGCGATGGTCCCAGCATTCACCCCGCCGGCCACGGAGAACGGGACGCGTGCTTCCTCGCCCGCGTTGAGCAGGGTGCGCAGGTTGTAACCGGGCTGTGCCTGCTCATCCAGGCCTGCATGGAACTCGACGAACTTGGCGCCCAGCGCGCGAACTTCCTTGGCCCGGGACACCTTGTCCGCCACGCCGATCAGGTCTACTACGATGCCCTTGTTGTGCGCCTTGGCGGCCTTCACCGCGCCGGCAATGGTGGAGTCGTCAGCGGTGCCCAGGACCGAAACGAGGTCCGCTCCAGCCTTGAACGCTATATCCGCTTCGAGCTCGCCGGCGTCCATGGTCTTCATGTCGGCGAAGACGATCTTGGTGGGGTGGGCATCCTTGATGGCGGTGACGGCGGTCAAACCGGCAGCCTTGATGAGCGGCGTCCCGAGCTCGATGATGTCCACGTGCTCGGCCACCTTGCCGGCCAGGTCAAGGGCGTCCTCGACGGTAAGGAGGTCCAGTGCTACCTGCAGTTTCATGGGTTCTTCTTTCTTTCGGAGGGTTTCGTTTGGAACGGATGGTGAGTGTTGGGGCGAAGCGGGATTTGGCGCGAGCTATTCGAGGTTGGCGTGGCGCAGCCAGAGTTGCTCGGCGGGCTCTTCGGTGTTCTCCCACAGGGTTTGGAACACTGCTTCGGTTGCCAGGAAGAGGGATTGCTCAAACAGGCTGCCGGAGTACTGGCGGGAAAGGCCGGAGCCGTGATCGGTCTTTTGCACTGCGGGAATGATCACCAATGCATCGGCCATGCCGGCCAAAGGTGATCCCGGGTTGGTGGTCAGAGCAGCCACGTCCGCGCCGGCGGCGATGGCTGTTTCGGCTGCCTTGACCACGCCTGAGGTGGTCCCTGAGCCGGAGGCCACCACAAGGAGGTCGCCGGAGGTGATGGCAGGTGTGGTGGTGTCCCCGGCAACATGGACCGTCAAGCCCAGGTGCATGAGGCGCATGGCCGCCATGCGGAGAACCAACCCGCTGCGGCCGGCGCCGGCAAGGAAGATCCGCTCCGCCCTGCGGATCCTGCCCGCCAGGGCTGCCAGCTGGTGGGCGTCGATTGCATTGGTGGTGCTCACTATTTCGTCCTGGATCAGGGACAGGTTGAGGGCGGCCTGGGCTGGTGTAGCGCTCAGGGAGGGCTTGTCTACTACGGCGTCCACACTCTCTCCTTTACTTGCCGTGGTTCTGCTTCCCTTCCAGCTTGGTGCAGTAACCGGGTGGGCGTAACGCTGATTTGGGATGGCTCTTCCCACCCCTTTGGGTAGTTTCTGCCGGGGCTGGGCACGTATGCTGGCCGGATGCAGAACTGGGCACTCCTCCACTCCATTAGCGATCTGGCAGCCGCGCCGCTGAACCGCATCGCCGAAGCCCTCCGCACCGCCACACTCCCGTTCCTCGCCAGCAGTGCCCTGGTGATCTTTACCGAGGACTGCACTGGGCGGCCCCAGAAGAAGGCGGGTGATGAAGGCGTGGTCAGCCGCGTATCCATCGCCGAACTGGACCGGCTGAGGTCGGCGATGCCCGGCGAGGTCCCATGGCGCACTTCCGCGCTCATCGCCGGTGAGGAACGGGAAATTCTCGCCTTGGGCTATGGGCCCAGTCAGGCGCTCCTGGTCCTGACCGACCCTTCGCCGGTTGAAGGACCGCAAAAGGAAGAGGAGGCACTTCGTCTGCTCAGCTATCTTTGGCGACTCACCGCCCGACGCATCCAGGAAAAAGTAACCGACGCGCCGCCGTCGTACCTTTTGGAATCGCGGGCGGCATCCGCTGAGCGGATCCGTGTGACGGCCGAGTTGATCGACCAGCACTCCACCACTCTGGAAACCCTGCTGGCGGCCCTGCGGTCGACCTCCATGGACGACGCCGCGGCCCGAACCTCAGTGACGGACCTCGCGGTCAAGGCTTTGGTGGACCTGCGGACGGTTAGCGACCGGACCAGCGATCTTGTGGAAGAGCCGGTGGTGACTGCGTTCGAGCGGCTTCGCGAGGATCTTCGGCCCTTGATGCACTTCAGCAATATCGACATTCAGTTCATCGAGCCGCCCGCCAACGGGCGTGCTCTGCCTGGCGAAGTAGCCCATGCTGCCCGCGCCGTTGTTCGCGGCCTTGTGTTGGCCATCGCGGAGCAGCCGGATGTCCGGCGCGTCCGTGCGCAGTGGGACTGCGACGGTGAGAACCTGCTAATCAACGTGCGCGACGACGGCCTTGGAGCCCTCACTCCGGACTCGCCCAGCATCACCCGGTTGCAGCAGCGGGTGCAGGCCGTTGATGGGCGGATGTCCCTTGAAGTGATGCAGGGGTGGGGTGCGGATATCTCTGTGGTCTTGCCGCTGGACCCGCCGGCAGCGCCCATTGGAGACGTTGCCGTCTGGGATCTGGCGCCGAGGGAGCTGGAAGTTCTGCAGTTGCTCACCGCTGGGCAGCGGAACCGGAGCATCGCGGGCGCTCTTCATATCAGCGAAAACACGGTGAAGTTTCACATCCGTAACCTCTTCCGAAAACTCGACGTGCGTTCCAGGGCAGAGGCGATTGCCTTGGCGCACTCGGCCGGACTTCGCTAGCTGTACTTACTTCCTTGCGTCGGCGCATCTGCGGACACGCTGAGCGATTCGCCGACCGGTGATGGCAGAGAATATTTATTTCCCTTGGGGCGCGGGGGTCAAATGCGCCTCATTGTGGGCTATCTTGATCGTTATGCGGCCCCGGATCGTCAATTGGTGCATTGCCTCAATTGGCAGGTTGCTTAGCTAAAGGGGCTAATGTTCTACAGCACGTTTGCAATTGTTCCGTATCGATGAAAGGAAATGCCTTGGCTGTTTCTGTTGAATTGGGCAAAGCACTCGATAAAGCCTACGAGAACTCCACCCTTGACGAGATCCTGGCGGCCCCGCCGTCGGCGCTCGCCGGACTTACCGACAAGCACAGCGAACTTCTCGCTGAACTGGGTATCAAGACCGTCAGGGACCTCGGGAGCAATAAGTATTTCGCCACCGCCGGCGTGCTGGTCGCGCTGGCTGGTAAAGCCGGCTAACTCGCACCGCATCAGCGGACGACGGCGGGAGGTCCCCGGCGTCGTCCGCTGACTGTTACGGTGCTTCCGGTCAGAGTGGCGCGTCGATGCCGAGGTCTTCGAGTGCCCAGGACAATATCCGCAGCTCGAAGGGGTGCCGTTCCTGAATCTCAAAGACGTAGGCGTCAAGCTCGAGGACGGGAGCATTCCCTCCCTCGGCCCAGTACCTGATCCATAGGTCTTCGAGATCTATGGTCCGGTTTCGTATGAGCTCTCTCGCTGTTTTGCGTGGATCTTCCATGGCAGGTGTCCCGTTGCAAGCGGCGGGTCGCTCTCGGAGTAGGTTAATCAGGTTCCTTACTTATGAACCATACCTTCTGCTCGGATTCCCGGGCAATGGGTGACGGGAAGCCGAAGTGTTCCTACGATTAGGCTCATGGAACCCACTGCAAATGCTGAACACATCAGAAGCCTGCACGAGCTGGTGGTCGGTAGTTCCGACATCCACGGGATTTTGAACGCGGTGACCGGCTTTGCCCGCGATGCGATGAGCAAGGTAGCAGGCGAAAACATCGACTGCGCTTTGACGCTGCGCCGGCGCAAACGCACCGCCACAGTTGCTGGCAGCAGCGAGAGGGCCGTGCAGCTGGACAAAATCGAACAGGAACTTCAGCAGGGACCCTGTTTGGAAGCCCTCGACGCCGGGCATCCTGTGCTTCTGGCTGACGTCGCCACAGACGCAAAATGGCCGCTTTACAGCAGAGCGCTCGCAGCTGAGGGCGTCCGCAGTGCGTTGGGCGTTCCCATGGACTTGGGCGAGACATCTCAAGCGGTCATCAACTTCTTTGCACCCACAGCGGGCATCTTTACGGACGCTGTGATTGCTGAAGCTACCGCCTTCGCCGATGTAGTGGGCAGCACGTTGCGTCTGGCCATCAGGATCGAAGCGGTGGAGCAGCTCAACGCCGACCTCAAGACGGCGATGTCCTCCAGAACAGTCATTGACCTCGCATGTGGTGTCATCATGGCCCAGAACCGTTGCAACCAGGACGAAGCCTTCAGCGTGCTGACCAAGGCGTCAAGCCACCGAAACCAAAAACTGCACGCCGTTGCCTCGGAAATCATCGCCAACCTCAGTGGCAGTACTGACAATCAGTTGCGCTTTGACGACTAGTTGCGCTCTGACGACTAGTGGTCAGTGCAAGCGGCCCCTTGCTTGCCGCCGCCAAGTGACGACGGCGGTCGCGGCGCACCGCCGTCGGGCTTGCGGGCAGGGGCGGTGGAAACTGTGGCAAGCCTGCGGGGCCTGGTGCGCCCCAGAAAGAGCGTGGCAAAAGGTGCAAGCAGCAGGAGCAAGCTAACAGTGCCCAACCCGGCGAGGCCTGCAACGAAGACCAAACCGGCCATGAACAGAAGGTGGATGTCCGACTGTTCCGTCAATGACAGGGTGGTTACGAAGACCGGACTTTGAGATAGTTTCATATTTGCTCCTGCGGGGCGTCATTTACTCACTTTTCCTACTGCTGATGAGTGTTGTGAAAAGCCGGAAAGTGTCGGCAATTTTGGCGTGTTTCTTTGGAGCTGAAACTTTAATCCGAATTCTGCATCACGTTTCCGCAGGTCAGAGCACATATCCAGTGCCCATGTCGTTGAATCGCGCACTGCGCCGTTGCCCTTTTCGGCCGCGTTGCGGTTCACCGACGGAGTTAGCAGTGGTGGGTGTGGCGGGTTCTGGGGCCCGCCCGGGGCGCCATCACTGCGTAAACCGGGCTAGTGCGGTCGGTCGTCTGAGTCGCGGCCGACCGCACGATCCGGTAGACGGCCGGATTGCGCAAACCTAGACTGACCGCATGGCGCACACCCAGCCCCGCATCCTCCGCGCTGTTTCCCTGGCATTCATTGCAGCCATCGTGATGGCAGGCTGCGCCGGAAGCGGCACCAGTCCTTTCGTCGGTGTCTGGGGTGACACCAGCGATTCCAAGCAACCCTCCCTGGACCTCACCTCAGATGGCAGTGCCACCGGAACAGATGGCTGCAACAGGCTCATGGGAACGTGGAAAGAGGACGGCAAGACCATCTCGTTCGGAGGTTTCGCGTCCACCCGCATGGCCTGCGAGGGCGTCGATACCTGGCTTTCGCAGGCCGCGACGGCCAAGATCCAGGAAGACGGAAAGTTGGCTGTGTTCGGCCAGGGCGGGGATGTGATCGGGACGCTCGCTCCCGGCAAGTAACCGAAACCCGATTGGAGCCCGAGGCAGCGAACTATACGGAGTCCGGCTGGGTGTCTGCAGATTCCGGATCCGCGGTGCTGGAGGACAAGGGGTTCTCAATCTCGTCGGTCATCATGCGTGCTGCGAAGAGCGCCACGAAGGCCATGATGGGGCACACCAAACCGGCAACGAAGAAGATGAGCCAGATAGGAATTACCTCGGCCATGGGCCCGGCCAGCGCCATGGACACTGGCATCAAGGCCAGCGAAACGAAGAAGTCCAGGCTCGAAATCCGGCCCAGTAAATGCCGTGGCACTCGCCGTTGCAGCAGGGTCCCCCAAATGACCATGCCAACTCCCTCGGTGGCACCGAAGATCAGCATGGCGGCGCCGAGCACCCAGAAATTGTCCATGAATCCTATGGCGGCCACCGGGAGGCTACCCAAGCCCCACGTCACAACCATCACCGTCAGGTAGCGCCGGGGGAGGCGGACCGTTGCCGTGGCCAGCGCGGCCGCGGCGCTGCCTACCCCCATGACTGCCAGCAGGAAGCCGAACGTCCTCGAATCGCCGCCCAACTGATCGCGGACGACGAACGGCAGCAGGACCTCGATGGGGCCAATCAGGAAAAGCACGGACAGGCAGGCCCAGATCAAGGTCCACAGAAGCCACGGTGTGCGGATGGTATAGCTGAATCCCTCCCGAAGGTCCTTCAATAGTGAGGACTTGCCAGTCGCTGCGGCGTCCGGTCCAGCGTCACCCCAGCCTGGAGCGAGTGGCGCTTGACGGCTCAGGAGGTTCACCATCCCAAACGCCAGCAGGTGGCAAACGGCCACCCCGGCCACTGCATGGGCCGGGGACAGCACTGCCACCAGGATTCCCGCGATGGCCGGACCGGCCGCCTGCTGCAAAACCGGCCGCACTGTTCCTTCCAGGCCATTTGCCGCCAGGAGATCGTCGGCGGGCAGGATCCGCGGGAGCATGGCCGAATACGCGGGGAAGAAGAATGCCTGGCCCACACCTATGACGAAAGCACCCACGGCCAGATGCCACAGTTCAATGACATTGAACATGGCAAGCGCTGTGATAGTGGCAATGACAGCCAGATTGGCGCCCTCCACCGCGATGATCAGGAGCCGCTGCGGGAACCGGTCCGCCGCGATGCCACCGGCCAGGACGAAGCCCACCAACCCGATGCTGGCTGCGGTGGCCACCAAGGACAGTTCAAGCGGGCCGCCGCCAAGGTGTATCACCTCATAAACCATCGCCACCGCCCACATACCGGAGCCGAAGATGGAAATGGACAGCGCGGAAATCAGCACCCGGAATTCCCGGTGTGCAAAGGGACGCAACGCTCTCAGCGAGGCCATTTCACTAGCCTAAACCTGTGTGTTGGTGGCGTGCCTGGCACCCCGGTTACCGAACCCGGGTCCGGGAGGAAACTCCAGTTAGGAAGCGCCCGACGGCGGCGCGTCGTCGTCGTCGTCGATGTCCGCACCTTCTGCGGGGTCCTGGCTGTGCAAACCGGTATCGTGCGGAACCCAGCCTTCAGTTTCACCCTCCGCCGGTGTGTCGGCGTGGTGCCGGACGGCATGTTCGTTCCTGTCCGAGGCGTTCATAACGGATACTCCCTGTCCTTGATTGGACTGCTTCCGTGAGTGCATCCCAGTTTACGCCCGGAGGATGGTCGATGGGGTCCGCTCTCCGCGGAATACTGTCCACATACGGCCTTTACCGTGTCTCGCAAAGCGAGGGCGTGGCATAGGCTGAAGCAAGCAGTTCCCCGTGAAACGACTAACTGCCAAGGAGAGGTGAAGATGCCCAAGCGCCCCAACCCGGCGGTGAAGATCGCCCAGGAAACAGCCCACAACGCAGTCTTTGACGCTGAAGGCAACACCAAGCCCGGAGTGCACAATATGCTGCTGAAGGCTGTGGAAGTCCAGCGACCCCTGGTCCTGGCCAACCTCCGCCGGCTCCAACGGAGGCACCCCAATGATTCACCGGCGCAGCTGGCCGCCAAGCTGGAGCGCCACTACCTGCTGGCCATCTCCGGCGGGGGCGCAGCGGTGGGTGCTACCGCCGTCGTGCCTGGTATTGGAACCGCAGCGTCGCTGGGACTATCCGCGCTCGCAACCGTGGGCTTCCTGGAGACCACCGCGCTCTATGCCTCATCCTTGGCGGAGCTGCACGGGATCCGGCTGACCGATCCCGTCCGTGCTCAAACCATGGTCATGGCCATCATGCTGGGAGAAGAAGGCACGTCCATGCTGGGTGCCCTGAGCGGCCAGTCGCTGGGTCGTGGCAAAGGAGTGACCAACGCATGGGGCCGGACGCTGACCAAGAAGATTCCAGGTAGTGGATTCGGCGTCATCCGCGACTCCATCCAGCGTGCGTTCCTGAAAAACCTCCTGAAACGGCAAGGTACCGCGTTCCTCGGGCGCGCCCTGCCGTTCGGCGTGGGCGCCGTGGTAGGTGGTGCAGGCAACCTGATGATGGGCCGGGCCGTGGTGTCCACAGCCAAGGAAGCATTCGGTCCGCTCCCGGATACCGTGCCGGGCGAGCTGCTCCCGAACGCACCAAAGAATGCCCTGAACACAACGCTGGAAGGCGGTAACGGTGGATCTGAACGCTGATCTGGGGGAGTCCTTTGGCTCCTGGACCATGGGAGACGACGCCTCGATGTTCCGCATCGTGAGCAGCGCCAACGTGGCCTGCGGCTTCCACGCCGGGGATCCCCTCACCATGCTGGACAGCTGCCGTGCAGCATTCGAACTGGATGTCCGCGTCGGCGCCCACGTGGGGTACAGGGACCTGGCTGGTTTCGGCCGGCGTTCCATGGACATGACCTTCGATGAGTTGTTCGGAGACGTCCTGTACCAACTGGGCGCCTTGGACGGCATGGCCCACGCGGTGGGAGCTTCAGTGGATTACGTGAAGCCCCACGGCGCGCTCTACAACAGGATCGTCCGCGACGCTGAGCAGGCCGAAGCCGTAGTGGCGGCCGTCCACGCCTACGATCCCGGGCTGCCGGTCCTGGGTTTGCCGGGGTCAGCGTGGCTTACCCTCGCTGAGGAATCCGGGCACCCGGTGTTCCGCGAAGCATTCGTTGACCGGGCCTATCTCCCGGACGGGACGCTGGTACCGCGTACTCAGGAAGGTGCCGTGCTGCATGACCCTGACGCCGTCGTTGCCCAGGCCGTGCGGCTCGCAACGCGCAAGGAAGTGCTGGCCATAGACGGAACCGTGGTGCCAGTGCAGGCCGATTCGCTGTGCATCCACGGCGATACGCCCGGCGCGGTGAACATGGCTGCTGCGGTTCGGGAGGGCTTGGAGAAGGCCGGCGTTGAGATTGAAGCGTTCGCATAAATCCGTGTCCGTAAACGTGTGACTGGGGAGGTCCGATGGGTGCGGTAGTGGTGGAGCCGGGATCGAGCACGCTGGTTCTGGGCCTGGAGAAGGTACTGGACCGCGCGTCCATGCATCTGGCCAATGCCTTGTTGGGTAACCCGGACGCTGCAGCCGGACTTGAGGTGCTGCTGGGTGGGCTGAAGCTGAGGTTCGTGACGGGCTCGGCCGTGGCGGTCACCGGCGCTGAGGGCATGGTGGCCCTCGGCGGCAAGGAACTTCCCCTGAACAAAGCAGTTCGTGTCCCTCCCGGAGCGGTGCTTGAGTTCGGCCCTGCCCTGTTTGGTCTCCGCTACTACGTGGGGGTCCAAGGCGGAATTTTGGCGCAAGGAGAGGTGGCGCAAGAAGAGGCGCTGCGCGCTGGAGCGGCTCTGACGTTCGGGCGTCCGCTTGGCCATGGTTTCCCCGAGGTGAACCACCCCGCCCGGCGTGCTTTGGATCCGGAACGCCCGGTGGTGGTCAGGGTTTCGCGCGGGCCTCAGGCAGCGAACTTCGACGCCGGTACGTGGCTTCGATTGACCAGTGAACCCTGGATTCTCTCGCCGAAATCGGATCGGGTGGGTGCGCGGCTCGCTGGCCGACCACTTGACGGTGCTGCTGCTTCCTTGGATGCCTCTACGGAACCAGGCCAACCCCAACCGCTGGTATCGGGCTCTGTCCTGCTGCCGCCGTCGGGCTTTCCTGTTATTGCCCTGGCCGGCCACCCGGATACTGCCGAGTCGCCGGTCATCGCAGTGGTCCGGGACGAGGACCTGGACCTGATCGGCCAAGCACGGCCTGGTCAAATGGTACACCTCCTGGGCTGAGGGGAAAGCTCAGCTCCGCCCACAGAACCGTGTCTGGGTGCCACAGCACATGTTCCCCATCAGGGTGCGTGGCATGGACGTGTCTCCCTTTAGAGTTTCTGCGCCAGCATGACCAGAATCCCGCTGGGGCCGCGAAGATACGTGAGCTTGTAGACGTCCTGGTAGTTCGCCACACCGCGCAGCGGGTGGCATCCGTGCTTGGCGGCTATCTCAAGGGCGTGGTCGATGTCGTCAACCGAGAAAGCCACGCGATGCATGCCGATCTCGTTGGGAAGGGTGGGATCTGTCTCTATCGCGTCAGGGTGCAGGTATTCGAAGAGCTCAAGTTGGCCCGTGCCGTCCGGGGTTTGGAGCACCGCGATTTTTGCGTGGTTGCCGTCCAACCCCACGGCGGTGTCGGCCCACTGACCGCTGACCGTATCCCGGCCCAAGACTGTGAGCCCCAGATCCGTGAAGAAGGCGATGGTTTCTTCGAGATCCCGAACCGCAATACCGACGTTTTCAAGTTTGATAGGCATGCGTTGAAGCTACCAAGGCAGACTTCATAGCTCCAGCGCCTTAGCCAAACAGCAGATGCGCCACAGTGAAGATCGCCAAGCCGGCCAGGGCGCCCACCACGGTTCCGTTGATGCGGATGTATTGGAGATCCTTGCCCACCTGAAGCTCGATCTTTTGCGATGTTTCCTCGGCGTCCCAGCGGGCTACGGTATCGGAGATGACGCCAGCGATGTCCGAGCGATACGTATTCACCAGGTACCCGGCAGCATCGCCAATCCAGGTGTTGACCTTGCCGGCCAGTTCGTCATCGTTGACCAGGCGCGTGCCGAAGTCGCGGACGGCACTCTTGAAGCGCTGGCTCAGTTCGCTGTGGGGATCGTCGACGGCGTTGAGCAGCGCAGTCTTTACCGTTCCCCACGTGCGGGACGCCAGTTCGCGGACCTCGGGGTCGCCAAGGATCTGTGCCTTGATGGACTCGGCGCGCTCGATCATGGCGGGATCATGCTGCAGGTCCTGGGCCAGGTCTGCAAGGTAGGCGTCGATCGATTGCCGTACTTGGTGGTTTTGGTCCGCCTGCACAGCGCGAACAAATTTGGATAGTTCCACGTAAACCCGGTCACCAACCAGGCCGTCCACGAACGTCGGCACCCACAGGGGTGAGCGATCCGAGACGAGCCGGTTCACCGTTGCATGGTTGGCGTCCACCCAGTCGGCCGCACGGTCTACCAGGAGGTCAACCAAAGTGTGGTGGTGGCCGTCAGCGAAGATCCGTTCGGCCATGCGGCCCACGGGTGGTCCCCATGGCGGGGTGAGCAGGTGCTTGCGGACCATGCCCTCGATGACCGCCTGTACATCGTCGTCATTCAGTACGGTGAAGGCGCCACGGATCACCGCGCCGCCTTCCTTGGCTACGCGCTCTGCACCGCCGGGCGCTGACAACCAGGTGCCGGCTTTGCGTGCGATGTCGATGCTCGCCAACTTGTCCTGCACAACCTCCTGGGACAGGAAATTGCTTTCTACGAAGTCGCTGAGGGATTCGCCGATCTGATCCTTTCGGCGGGGAATGATGGCAGTGTGCGGAATCTTTAGGCCCATGGGGTACTTGAACAGGGCGGTGACGGCGAACCAGTCGGCCAAGGCGCCCACCATGCCGCCTTCGGCCGCCGCCCGGACGTATTCCAGCCACGGGTACTGCTTCTGGAACGCGAACGCCACCGTGAAGATCACCGCCATGGCGATCAGTAGTGCCAGGGCCAACCGTTTCATGCGGAGCAATGCTGCCGCTTTTTCCATGTCTCCTGTGGGGGGAGCGACGACGCCGGAAGCCCTGCGTGGGGGCACGGCGCCAGTGGTGGAATTGGGGTTGGTGAGGTCTTCGGTTGGGATTCGTTCAGAGTTCACCTGCATTAGCCCAGCGTAGCCCCCGAGCATGCAGCGGTGTGGGCTAACGTGTCTGCATGACTAGCGACGACTTCGCCCCAAGCCGGCCCAAGGTCTACGCACATCGCGGCGCCAGTGCTGCGTTTGCCGAGCACACCCGGGCCGCCTATCTGAAGGCCATTGCCGATGGCGCTGACGGCGTGGAGTGCGACATCCACCTGACCCGGGACCAGCATCTCGTCTTGCTCCACGACGCAGACCTGGACCGCACGTCCACCGGGACAGGTCCGGTTGCGGAGCGCACTCTTGAGGAACTTCGCGCCTTGGACTTCTCCTCATGGAAGGGTGCACGGATTCCTGAGGCTTATGGGGGTGTGTCGGATCAGTTCCTCACGTTGCCGGACCTGCTGGACATTTTGCGTGAGGCTGGACGCGAAATTGGCCTGGCCATTGAACTCAAACACCCGAGTCCCTACGGACTGAAACTTGAAGATCGTGTTCTTGCCCTGTTGGAAGAAGAGGGTTGGACGCCGGAGGAGTCACGGCTGGAAAACATCCACATCTCCTTCATGAGCTTCGACTCGGACTCGGTGGGGCGCCTGCTGGAGACCGTTCCCGGGAAGCACATCTGCCAGTTGGTGGACAATTTCACGGCGAAGGAAATTCGTGAGGAGTTTGGTCTGGGATTCTTTACCGGCGGGGCTGTAGCCAACGTCATGAGGGCAACTCAAGAGGATGCGGAGCGTGTACTGGATGAGGGCTTGGTAGGTATTGCGGGCCCTGGCATCGAGTACGTACGTGAGCACGCGCGCAACGTTCAGCGCTGGTTAGAGGCGGGCCGCATCTTCCGGGTGTGGACCGTTGACTCGGAGAATGACGTGGCCCTGTGTCAGGGACTCGGCATCCACGAGATCACCACCAACAAGCCGGCCCAGGTGCTCGCACAGTTGATGGTGTCCAAGTAGATCGCAGCAGAGCGCGTTTTGAGCGGTCAAAACGCGCTCTGCTGCGACTCAGTTGGGTCCGGCTTTGGGTGCCACCCTGCCTGTGATTGAGTGGTCTCATGTCTTTTCGCTGGTCAGCCCAAGCAACCCGAACCACCTCCGCAGTCGCTCTGAGCGCATTGCTTCTGGCCAGCGCCGCGAAGCACTTCCGCACGCCCAGGTTCTATTACCCGGTGGTTCCGGATTACCTGTGCCGCAAGGATGAGCCCGGCAGTCGTCCGAATGGCCCGCTGGCAGTGATGTCACGCGAGGAATGGATCGCGACGTCGGGCCTGCTTGAGGTGACTGCCGGCGTCGGCCTCCTGATCCCCGGCACCCGTAAGGTTGCCGCGGATGCCACTACAGCGATGTTCACTGCATTCCTTGCGGGGCATATAGATGCTCTGCGACGCGCCTACGGTCCGAAGGGCACGGCCGCCGAACGGCGTATCCACACACTCCGCTTGCCTCTGCAGATTCCGCTCATCCTGTGGTCCTGGAGCCTGCGGAAATGAGCAGCAGTGCTCCTCCCATGAAGCTCAGGGAATCACCGGCCTTCAAGGTGGCGCTGTCCCTGAGCATTGCGACCGGCCTCTACGGGGTGTCTTTCGGTGCCCTGTCGGTGGCGTCGGGGTTTGATTTCTGGCAGACGATGGTGCTGAGCCTCCTGCTATTCAGCGGCGGTTCGCAGTTCGCCTTCATTGGCGTGGTTGCCGGCGGCGGCTCCGGAGTTGCGGCCATGACAGCCAGCGCGTTGCTGGGTCTTCGCAACGGCATTTACGGAATGCAGATCAACGCCATGCTCCGCCCCAGCGGGTGGAAACGTTACGTTTCCGCGCACATCACCATAGATGAATCGACGGCGACGGCGTCCGGTCAGTCGGATCCCGACGAGCAACGACGCGGGTTCTGGACAGCCGGAATCGGAATATTCATCTTGTGGAATATTTTTACGGCCATTGGTGCGTTGGCTGGTGACGCCATGGGTGATCCCAAACAGTGGGGCTTGGATGGGGCTGCCGTTGCGGCGTTCCTGGCTCTGTTGTGGCCACGCTTGAAGGGACGCGAACCCTGGGCGATCGCCGCTGCCTGTGCGCTTGCGACTATCCTGGCCGTGCCGTTTGTTCCTTCGGGTGTTCCCATTCTGGTGGCCGCAGTTGTGGCCGGAGTGATCGGCTGGTTCAGCCACGCACGTTTGGATGAAGGTCTGGAACCGGACGTGGATCCGTATGCGGAGAAGCACCAGCGCGGGGGCGGAAAATGAACCTCTGGCTGTGGATCCTCATTGCCTGTGCGCTGGCGTATCTGACCAAGCTGGTGGGCTACTTTGTTCCGGCCAAGTTACTGGAGAGCCCGAGGATCATGCACGTCGCCGGGACCATGACCATTGGCTTGCTGGCATCCCTGACCGTGGTGAACGCCGTGGCGTCGGGACAAGGCCTGGTCCTCGATGCCCGCATGGGCGCGTTGGTTGCTGCCGCCGTCGCGCTGTGGCTGCGCGCGCCGTTCCTCGTCGTCGTGATTTCAGGTGCAGCAGCCGCAGCATTGCTGCGGCTGCTGGGCTGGGGGTAGAACGCGGTTAGTGTACTTCGGTCAGCGTCACGCCGGGTATGGCTGACTGTTCCGGAAGGGGCCGGGACGGCCGCTCGGTCCGGATAGCGTCTTCAATCAATGCCACGGGACGCTTCCACGCTGCTGATCCCGGTTCCATGGTGTCCACGGCGCCGATCAGCATGGCGACGAGCCGGACCATGTCCTCAATGGTGATATCGCGCCGCAGGGAGCCTTGGTCCTGACCGCGCTTGAGGAGGAATTCCATGGAACCGATGATGCCTCGGGTGATTCCAATCAGGAGCCCGCGTCTGCCGGCAACGGCGCCAAGAAGGTTCGCGTCCTCGCTCGCTACCTGCATCACGGCGTCGATGACTTTGATGAGTCCTTCGGCAGCGTCCATACCTTGCGCTGCTTCAGCGGCTACCGGGTCTACGTGCAGCCGCAATTGACGTGAGAGTGCTGCGAGCACCAGTTGCTCTTTGTCTGAGAAGTTGCGGAACAGCGTTGCGGGGCCAACTCCAGCGGTGGCGGCAATGGTCTGAAGCGGTACTTCCGGGCCGTGTTCCCGGAAGCACTGCCGGGCGGCGGTGATGATTTTGTCCACGTTTCGTGCGGCGTCGGCCCTGAGGGGCTTGCGTTCAGAGGGCTGTTCCATGATTGTCAGGGTAGCAATGGAGCGCCTCGGGTCCGTTGTTACGCGGGAGTACGTTCTTATATGACAAACCGGTACATGAAACACTGGATTTCATGTTGCTTGCATTTTCAGTCGCCCCTTCGGGCCAGCCCGCTTCCGCCGCCAACGGGGGACCAACCCCTGACGCTTCCGTGCACGACGCCGTCGCTGCCGCGGTCAGGATTGTCCGCGAGTCAGGTTTGCCCAACCACACGGACTCCATGTTCACCACAATCGAAGGCGAATGGGACGAGGTTTTCGACGTCGTCAAGCGCGCCACCGAGGCGGTTGGCCGCTACGGCAGCCGCGTCTCCCTGGTCATCAAGGCAGACATCCGGCCCGGCTACAGCGGTGAGCTGACCGGCAAGGTTGAACGGCTCGAAGAGGCTATTTCCGCCACGGAATAGATCCTTCCCCCAAGGTGCGGTGAGTGCCAGACTGGGGGCCATGATTGAACACGTAACCGAGCCAGGCTGGGTTGACGTCGAACGTTACCTCACTGACGTCGTCGTTCGTCCTGATCCTGCGCATCAGCGCGCCGTGACATCCGCCGTGGAGGCCGGCATGCCGGCAATCGAAGTCGCCCCCAACGCGGGAAAGCTCCTCCGGATGCTCGTGCAGATGTCCGGTGCAAGGCGGGTGCTGGAGATCGGGACCCTGGCAGGGTTCAGCAGTATGTGGATGGCACAGGGGCTGCCCGACGACGGCAGGATAGTGACGTGCGAATTCCTCCAAAAGCACGCGGACGTCGCACGCGCCAACCTTGATGCGGCCGGTGTGGGCCACAAGGTGGATATCCGGGTGGGCGCTGCCCTGGACACCCTTCCCACCTTGGCGGGGCAGGAAGCGTTCGACTTCGTTTTCATTGACGCCGACAAAGAGAACGACTCCAACTACCTCGACTGGGCTATCCGCTTGGGGCGCTCAGGCACGGTGATTGTGGTGGACAACGTCATCTGGGACGGGGCCATCCTGGAGCCTGCACGTGACCCCGATAACGCGCCGGGCATCGTGGCGATGCTGGAAAAGATGGGCCAGGATCCGCGCCTCGATGCCACGGCCATCCAGACGGTCGGCAGCAAGGGCTGGGACGGCTTCGCGATAGCCAGGGTGCGGTAGCCGATGGATTTCACGATTCGCCCGGCAACGGTTGACGATGCCGAGGCCATGGCCCACATGCACGTCCAGTCGTGGAAGGAGAGTTACGGGCACTTGCTGCCTCCGGAGTTCTTCGAGAAGCAGGAAGCGGCACTGCCGGACCGCATCGAACGGTACCGGGCGTTCATCGCTGCGGGCCACACCCGGATGTTGGCCCATGACCCCGACGGCCACTTGGTGGGCCTTGGCGCCGCAGGTCCCGGACAAGACGAGGACGGACCATGCGAACGGGAGCTGTTCATGCTTTACACCTTGGAAAGCGTTCATGGACGGGGTGTGGGGCAGGCGTTGGTGAAGGCCTTGATCGGCGACGGACCTGCTTACCTGTGGGTGTTGGATGACAACCCTCGCGCCCAGGCTTTTTATCGGCGCAACGGTTTTGTGCCGGACGGAAAGCGCCAACTCTGCGACCCGTCCTGGTACTCCCTGCCGGAACATCGGATGGTGCGTCCCGGCGTCGTGTCTTAGCGGGAATCACATCCGCCCAAGCTGTTCCCACAGCTGACCCATATGGATATGGTGATCACGGGCGGTGCGGCTGAAGATCGCCCGGGTTGAAAGCGGGCGCCGAAATCGGAGCCTGAGTACGCCATTCGATTCTCGGGAGGAAGCATGACTGATCCAGAGCAGGATCCAAACCAGCAGGAAGGCCCCGCGGATGGTGGCGCGGCTGGCGTCCCCGACACTCACGACGGCGGTGCTGATGGTGGTGCCGACGGCGGTGCCGATGGCGGTGCTGAAGGCCCCGCGGACGGTGGCGCGGCTGGCGTCCCCGGCACTCACGACGGCGGTGCTGACGGTGGTGCCGATGGCGGTGCTGAAGGCCCCGCGGACGGTGGCGCGGCTGGCGTCCCCGGCACTCACGACGGCGGTGCTGACGGTGGTGCCGATGGCGGTGCCGATGGCGGCGCCGAACAACAGGGCAGCTGAATTTGAGCTCTACCAGCACTGATTTCCAGGAGCCCGGCGCAGTGAAGGGCGCCGGGGTCCTGGAAACACGACTGATCGACGTCGGCCTTGAAAAGTTTGCCGGCAACGTCTGGGGGCGCACCGCGCTGCTTAGCCGTGGCGTCAGCGACTTCTCCGACGTGTTTTCTGCCTGCGCCGTTGACGAACTGATTTCGCGTCGCGGTCTGCGCACCCCTTTTCTTCGCGTCGCCAAGGGCGGCTCCACGCTTCCCGAATCCTCTTTCACGTCCCCGGCGGGCGTTGGGGCCACCATCTCGGACCAGCTTGATGACACTGCTCTGTGGCGCAAATTTTCTGACGGAGCCACCCTCGTTCTGCAGGCGTTGCATCGAACGTGGGATCCAGTTTCACGCTTCAGTGCTCAGTTGAGCACCGAGTTGGGGCATCCTGTGCAGGCCAACGCTTACATCACGCCGCCTCAGAACCGCGGTTTCGACGACCACTACGATGTTCACGACGTTTTCGTCCTGCAGATCGAAGGAACCAAGCGCTGGATTATCCACGAGCCTGTCCACGTGGACCCGTTGCGTAGCCAGCCGTGGACCGATCGCCGCTCGGACGTCGTCGAGGCTGCTCAAGGCCCCGCTTACATTGACACGGTCCTCGAGCCCGGCGATGTCCTTTATCTCCCGCGTGGTTGGTTGCATGCGGCTCAGGCACAGGGCGAAGTTTCGATTCACCTCACGTTGGGAGTCCACACGTGGACTCGCCATGCGCTGGCCGAACAGCTCGCGCAGGCCGCGCTTGCTGCGCTGTGCGATGACCCGGAGATGCGCGGATCTTTGCCCCTGGGCGTGGATGGACCCGAGGGGGAACTCGCTGCTATCCGTGAACGCCTTGCCGCCGCCGTGCTTGAGGCTGATACCAGCTCCCAGTTCCAGCGCGCACGGAGGGGGCAGGGGCGTCCGGCCCCGCTTGGTCCGGTGGCCCAGCTCGCAGCTGTTCAGCGCCTCGGGCCAGGATCGCTGATTCGACTCCGGGACGCGCTGGAAGCCCGGCTCGAGGGCTCGCGGCTGAATACCCGCGTGGGGTGGCTCGACTTCCCCGAGGCCGATTTGCCGTCCGTGAAACGCCTGCTGGACGGAGGAGAGCACCTGGCAGAGGATCTAGGGGTTGAACTCGTGGAAAGGCTGTTGCGCGCAGGAGTCCTCGTCCCCGCTGAGCATTGATATTGATGAACATTGATATTGATGAACAGGGACGGTGAGCCGTGATGTCCCCGGTGGCTGCAACTCCAGGTTTCTTCTGTGCCAACAGCGCCCGCGTGCGCGGCGACTCGATGGCAGGCACGGCGTCACCGGGCACAGTCTGGGTCCTCATAGAGCATCGGGCCGGATGGCCGCCCAGTGGTTTCGAAGGCCTTGATCTTGAGGCCGGAACCAAAGCCCTCGTTTCCACGGCAGCCCGGACGGCTGGTGCAAGGGTCCTCTTAGTGCGACGTCCAGGCCCCCGCCCGCGGCACGGTCCAAAACGTTGGGCAGTATTGCGTTATGAGAGCTCCGGCGCCCATCGGCAGGTCTGGGGAACGTGGGAGCAGGATGCGGACCTCGCGGGGATCGTTCCTGCATTGGCATCCCCCGGAGACCCTGGACTCCCGCCGGTCATCCTGATCTGCGCGCATGGCCGGCATGATCCCTGTTGCGCAGTGCGTGGCCGGCCGGTGGGGCGTGCGCTGGGCGAGCGTTGGCCGGACCTGGTGTGGGAGTGCTCCCATGTTGGCGGTGACAGGTTCGCTGCGAACGCCGTGCTGGCTCCGGACGGTGTGTATTACGGAGGTCTGGACGCCGAGTCGTCCGTAGCCACGATTGAGAGTCATTTCTCCGATCGCATCCACGCAGAGTATTTGCGCGGGTACACGGACCTTTCCCCGGTGCAACAAGCGGCCATTGTGGCCGTGCTGGCCCGTTTCGGTCCTGCCGGCCGGCACCACTATGTGGTCACGGAAACTGTGCGCGACGGCGAACTGTGGCGTGTTCAGATCACCGGCAGGCCGCCCCGCCCGGCGAATATCACGGTGGAACTGCAGGCCCGCCGCTCAGTGCCGAGCCAGCTCACGTGCCTGGCGCCGTCGACGGGTTCTGTTGTGGTTTACGAGCCGACGTCAGTCCGGTCTGCCTGACGAAACGGCCGTCAGCCTCTCCCTGGGGGGCCTCACCTCTCCTGGGGGCCTCACTTCTCCCCGGAGCCTCAGCGCGGTTTCGTTTCCTCGGGTCGATCCATGTCCAGGGGCGAGCCGTCCAGGGGCGAGCCGTCCAGTGACGTGTCGAGCAGGCTGGGTGGTTTGGGCACGCGTGCCAGGAGGAGGCAGACTACCGTCAGCCAAGCGACCGCCACGGTCAACACCTCCGCCCATACCGATGCTCCGAGTTCCATGTAGAGATCATATGGCTCTTACAGGCAAAACTGTAAGTAGCCTTACTTTGTTGTGACGAGTAGAGGTCATGCAGTGCTCCACTAGGCTTGGAGTATGACTCAGGCAGGACGAAAGTAGTGGCGAAACGCGGCAGGATCAGTAAGTCGCAAAGGTCGACGGCGGGAGTCGTCGAGGTGCCCACAGGCACCCGGCCTGACGGTCCGGTGGCGGGGGTCTACTACATCGATACCGGCGATTGCGAGTTGCTTCAGGACCAGGACAACTCCAACGGCTGGCTGCTCAAGATCAACGGCGTCATGAGCTCGCACATTGACCTCTCGGACCCGCTGTTCCTCGATTTTGAGTACATGCGCTGGATTGCGGCGCTGGTGGAATCCCGGTGGCCCCGGGAGCAGAAACCCAAATTGCGTGCCCTGCACCTGGGCGGGGGAGCTTGCTCCATGGCGCGGTACTTCCATGCCGCCTACCCGGAAGCGCGTCAGGTGGTTGTTGAGCTCGACGGGAAGCTGGCCGAATATGTGCGCGGCTGGTTCGACCTCCCCAAAGCACCTATGCTGCGGATCCGCGTGGGTGAAGCACGGCAGGTCACAGAGTCCCTTACCCCGGACAGCCGGGACCTCATCATCCGGGATGTTTTCGCCGGAGCCTTCACGCCCCGCGCCCTGACCACCAGGGAGTTCACTGCTCATGCGAACTCAGTCCTGGCCCCCGATGGACTGTATGTGGTCAATTCCGGCGACGCCCCTGACCTCAAGAACGCCCGGGCCGACGCCGCCACCATCGCGGACACGTTCGAGCACACCATGATCATTGCCGATCCCGCCATGCTCAAGGGGCGACGCTACGGCAACATGATCATGGCCGGCAGCCACGCGCCGTTCGGCGACGACCCCACGTTGGCCCGGAGGCTCCTGGGTGGCGGGGTCCCGGCACACATCTGGGACGACGCCAAAGTCCGTGCTTTTGCCCAGGGAATCCCGGTGCGGCACGATCCCGTTACCGTGGAGACGCTGGGGGAGGGCCCTTCAGCTTCGGCTGAGTGAGCTGTTCCAGGCTTCCCACAAGTGGGCGTAGCGGCCCTCGGCTGCCAGCAGATCCTGATGGGAACCCGACTCGACCATCCGCCCCTGCTCCATGACCACCACGGTGTCAGCCGAGGCTGCTTGGGACAACCGGTGCGCGATCACCACTGAGGTCCTTCCGGCCAAGGCTGCTTCGGCAGCCTGATCCAACATGTGGGCCGATCCCGTTCCGGCCTCAGCTGTAGCTTCATCCAGGACTGCCAAGGGTGGGTCTTTTAGCATCAAACGTGCAAGGGCCAACTGCTGCGCCTGCTCGGGAGTGAGCTGGTGGCCCCCCGCGCCCACGGCAGTCTCCAGTCCGTCGTCGAGCGTTTCAACCCAAGTAGCCCCAACTGCCTCCAGCACCTGCGTAAGTTCATCGGCGGACGCGTCCGGTTTGGCGAGCCTGAGGTCCTGGGCGAGTGTGCCCGAGAAGACGTGCACCTCCTGGCTGACCATGGCGATGCGCTCGTGGAGCTCTGACGGGGCAGCAGCGGCGGAGTCCAGCCCGCCCACCCATGCTGTCCCGCTGTAAGGGTGTTCCAAGCCCATGATGACTTTGGCGAGGGTGGTCTTCCCCGCGCCTGAGGTGCCCACAATGGCCACTCGCTCCCCGGGTTGCACCGTGAGGGAGACTCCGTGGAGAGCGGGCCGCTGACCGGGGTAGGCGAAGGTGACGTTGTCCAGGACGATGCCGGCATCAGAGGCCGGTGACGAGGATCGGGCGGTGGTTGGCCCTGCAGCCATGGTGAGCCCAAACATCCTGCCCAATCCGGCCGCGGCTTTCTGAAGCTCATCGAACTGCCCCAGAACCAGCCCGATCGGATCGAACAGCCGGTAGAAGTACAGCGCCGCAGCAGTGGCCGCGCCGATGGTCACGGTTCCCTCGGCGTGAAGCCAGAACCCCACCACCAGGACTGCGGACAAGCCGATGAGTTCGGCCAAGTTGAGGCGATTGTAGAAACGGGTCAGGTAACCCACCCCGCGCAGCGAATGGCCGATGTTCTCCCGGGACGCGGCCGCCACCAGATCAGCGTGGCGAGAGCCAAGGCCCAGCGCCACAACAGACGGCGAACCGTGCACGGTCTCAATGATCTGCTCGGTCCGGTTGGCCTCAGTGATACGAACGGTCCGGTAGATGGGCGCGGTTCGCTTGAGGAACCACCGCAGGGTGAAGACCTGCAGGGGCGCCGCCACGAGCACGGCCACTGCGAAGCGCCAGTCGATCACGCCCAGGCCCAGCAGCGTCACGGCGATGGTGAAGGCAGCGCTGGTGAACGCCGGCAGCACGCCAGAGATGGCCTCGCTGACGGCTTCAACGTCGCCGGACACGCGGGCCACGACGTCGCCGATGCCCGCCTTTTCCAGCTGGGCGAGCGGCTTCCGGACGGCGGCGGAGAACACTTCCTCACGCAGTCCGGCGAGGGCTTCCTCGCAGATCCGCGCCAGCAGGTTCTGGCCCAGAATGCCCAGCAAGGCGCCGAGTCCACCAGCAACCAGCAGCCCGATTGCCAGCCAGAGCAGGGGCATGACGTCCCCGCCAGAGGCCGCGATGTTGACCATCACACCCAAAATTGCCGGGGCCGCCAATCCGCAACAGGACGCCGCCAGCAACACCACAATGGTCAGCGTGAGCCTGGCCGGGCGTTGCGCCAACAGGCGCCACATGGCCCTCCGGGTCTCACGTGGCGTGGCAATGGGCAGGATTTCCGCGCTCATGAGCCCACCACTGCACGGTAGCCGGCGGACGTGGCAAGAAGCTCCCGGTGCGTTCCGGTTTCCGGTGGCCCATCGGCTCCGCCCACCACCACCCGATGGCAAATGCCCAGCAGTGTGGGGCTCGTGGTCACCAGCACCAGGGCCTTGTCCGGGAAGTTGCGCAGGCCATCGGCAATGACGGCTTCGGTAGCGGTATCGACGGCGGTAGTGGGGTCGTGCAGGACAATCACCGCTTGCTTCTGGTGCAGCGAGCGGCCGAGCACCAGTCGCTGCCGCTGGCCTCCGGAGAGACTCTGGCCGTGCCCGGTGAGAACAGTTTCCGCGCCTTCCGGCAGTTGCGAGACGAAGTCCCCGACGGCGGCAGCCGCAAGAGCGCGTTCCTCAAGTTCCGTGCTGGCCACCGCCACGTTTTCGCGGACACTGCCGCGGAACAGGACGCCATCGTGGCGGTCGGCAAAGACCCGTGAACGAACGTGTTGGGGGTCAAGATGGGCGGCATCGCGGCCATCGACGGATATCAGACCCGGGGGAGCCGGTGTGCGGAAGCCAAGAGTGTCAACGAGTTTCCGCGCTTGGTCACCGTCCGGAAGAACGACGCCCACGATTTCGCCGATTGACGCAGTAAAGGGCGGGAACACGCTGTTGTCTGCCTTGCCGCTGAGTTCGAGCAGCGGCGCTGGTTCCCCGTATGGCGCTGGTTCCGTCGGCGAGGTGAGTGTTGCCGCTGAGCCAGCTGCCGCCGTCGTACGTTCTTCCGCGTTCCGGGCGGGTACAGCGTTTGGTTCCTCAAGCAGGACTGCGATGCGTGCGGCCGAAGCGCGTTTGCGTGCGAGTTCCACGCTGAGGAAACCCAATGACGCCATGGGTCCTTGAACGAATTGGGCCACGCCAACAACGGCCACCAGTTCCCCCACTGTGATGGTTCCTTGGACGGCGAACCAGGCTGCGAAGAAGGCGATACCGGCCAGGAAAGCTGCGGACAGGGCTGTGCTGGCTCCTGTGTATGCGGACTTGGCGCGAATGGCTTTCAGGGCGGAAGTGAGGGATTCCCGGCTCGCGGCACGGTAGCGCGCGATGGCCGCATCCTCGGCACCAAGGCCCTTGAGGGGTCGCGATCCGGTGATGAAATCGGTGGCAAGGGCGCCGGCCCGAGCAGCCGTGGACTGCTCCATGTCGCTGCGGTTCTCGAGCGGTTTAGTGAGCCGGTGCATCACCAGCAGCATGACCGGGGTTGCCAGGAGAACGGCAAGGCCCAGGGGTACCGAGATTAACAGGAGGGTAACGGCCGAGGTGATCACCCCGGCCACGGCAGCCAGACCACCGCTGATCAGCCACGACAGCCCGGCCACCCTGTCGGCGTCGGAAGAAGCAATGGCCACGATTTCGCCGGGTGCCCGCCGCGCGGCCATGCCGCGGTGGTGAAGTGTCCGTTCCACCACCAGCTGCCGGAGGTCATGGGAGCCGTAATTGAAGGATCGTTCAGTGGCCAGCGTGCCCAGGCGCCACGACAAAGCAAGCACAACGAACACCACAGCCAAGGCGCCCAACCATCTCAGGAGGGCGCCGACGTCGTTCGGTTCAATGGCGTTGTCCACAGCGGCGCCGATAGTTGCCGGCACCAAAGCCTCGCTGATCTGATGCAAGGCAAGTCCGGCGCAGCCCACAAGCAACAGCCTCCAGCGGCGATTGGCGAACAAGGTGAGGGTGAAGAGACGGGAAACAGTCCAAGGTGCTCGCTGTTTGAGCCCGGGCGGGCAGGACGTAGTGGCGGAACCGGAGGGCATGCTTAACATAGTAAGGCTTGCCTAACATCGAGAACGTCGGATGGCCCACCAAGCCCGCCACCCCGGGCACGCTATTTAGCCCCCAGCAACTCCTCCCGCCGGCTCTCCGTCTCCTCCCGCAAGGCCTGCACGACGGCGGCAACTGCGGGGCGGCGCATGGAGTCCGGGCGGAGGACCATCCAGTAGGGGAGGAGCTCGGCGAAATCCGAGGGCAGGAGCCGCACCAAATCAGCGTGCCGGTCAGCCATGAAGCACGGCAGAAACCCGACGCCGGCCCCGGCGCGGGTTGCCTCAACATGGACGAACACATTGGTTGAACTCAGGCCGTCGCGCATGGTGGGGACCAGCCGGCGGGGCGCATCCAGATCGTCCACTTGCAGCATCGAATCAACAAAATAGACCAGTTGGTGCTGAGTGAGCTCCTCAATGCTTGAGGGTGTCCCGTTGTCTGCCAGGTAAGCGCGTGAGGCATACATCCCCAGCCGGTATTCGCCGAGTCTGATGGCCTCAGCCCGGTGCACTTGCGGCGTCCCCACCACTACTTCGATGTCCAGCCCCGAGCGTTGTTGCAACGCCCTGCGCGTCACTGTGACGATCTCAACGCTGAGGCCGGGGTGCTGGCTTCTCAAGCGCGCCACGGCCGGAGCCGCGATATACGCGCTGAAGCCATCGGTCGCGGTCATGCGTACGACGCCGGTAATGGGGTCGGGTGCCCGGTGGCTGGGGCCCAGCGCGCCCACCGCAGCCTCGATCCGTTCCGCGACCAACACAGCTTCGGCTCCCAGCTCCGTCACCTCCCAACCACCGGCCGCACGCGCGAGGACCCTGCCGCCCAGAGCCTTTTCCAGCGCCGCTATCCGGCGCGAAACGGTGGTGTGGTTCAGTCCCAAGGCTTGTGCCGCCGTCGTAAATTTCCCGGAACGTGAGACGGCCAGGAGGATGAGGAGGTCGTCGGGGTTTGGATTCATATCTGCAATTTTGCACATACTCAGTGCCACTTTGGTCATTGAGTGCAGAAGAATCTGCAGCAATACTCAGTGGAGCATTTCGTGTTGTGGATCACATCACGTTCACAAGGGTCAAAGAGGACACTGAGGAGATGGATATGAGCGTAGAGCAGCGCTCCGCATCAAGGGCAGGGAAAGGCGCCGGCGAGGGTTCCGGACTTAAGAAGATCGTCGCGGCGTCAATGGTGGGCACCGTGGTGGAGTGGTACGAGTTCTTCCTGTACGCCACCGCCGCCACGCTGGTTTTCGGCAAGTACTTCTTCCCGAGCACCGGCAATGAGTTGGACGGCATCATTCAGGCCTTCATCACCTACGCGGTCGGCTTCGTGGCCCGTCCGCTCGGCGGAATCGTCTTCGGCCAGATCGGCGACAAGCTGGGCCGCAAACCCACCCTGCAGCTGACCATCGTGATCGTGGGTGTTTCCACCTTCCTGATGGGCTGCCTCCCCGGCTTCATGGAAATCGGCTACTGGGCGCCGGCCATGCTGGTGGCTCTCCGCTTCATCCAGGGCTTTGCCCTCGGCGGCGAATGGGGCGGCGCTGTGCTGCTGGTGGCTGAGCATAGCCCCAACAAGTCCCGCGGCTTCTGGTCGTCGTGGCCGCAGGCTGCAGTACCGGTGGGCAACCTTCTGGCCACGCTGGTCCTCTTCGTCATGTCCTCCACGCTGAGCAGCGAAGCGTTCCTCGGCTGGGGCTGGCGTGTAGCCTTCTGGCTCTCCGCAGTGATCGTGTTCGTTGGCTACTACATCCGCACCCACGTCACTGAAGCCCCGATCTTCCTCGAAGCCAAGGCACAGGTGGAGGAGTCCAAGGCCATCAGCTACGGCGTAGGCGAGGTCATCCGCAAGTACCCCAAGGGCATCCTGCAAGCTATGGGCCTCCGCTTCGCCGAGAACATCATGTACTACCTGGTGGTGAGCTTCGCGATCGTCTACCTCAAGAGCGTGCACAAGTACGACACGTCCTCGCTCCTGCTGGCACTCCTGATCGCCCACGTCATCCACTTCCTGGTCATCCCGCAGGTGGGACGCCTTGTGGACTCGTGGGGACGCAAGCCCGTATATCTGGTGGGTGCCATCACCGGCGCAACCTGGCCGTTCTTCGCCTTCCCCATGTTCGATACCAAGAACGCCGTGGTGATCGTGCTCGCCGTGACTATCGGCCTGTGCCTGCACGCCTTCATGTACGCAGGGCAGCCGGCCATCATGTCCGAGCTCTTCCCCACCCGCATGCGCTACTCCGGTGTATCCCTGGGATCACAGGTCACCTCGATATTCGCTGGCTCCCTGGCTCCGCTCCTGGCAACCCAGTGGCTCAAGGACACCGGATCCTGGGTTCCCACAGCGATCTACCTGGTGGTCGCCTGCGCGATTACCGTCGTCGCAGTCGTTTCGCTCAAGGAAACCAAGGGCATCGCGCTGCAAGAGGTGGACGAGGCGGACGCAATCCGGCATGGACTGACTACGTCTTCAGCAGCGAAGGGCTAATTTGATGGACAACTCCTTGAACGGACGCAAAGCACTGGTGACCGGCGGCGCGAGCGGAATCGGGGCCGCCTGCGCCCGGGCGCTCGCCGCCGGTGGGGCGAAAGTAGTAGTGGCCGACGTCGATGCCTCCGGAGCTGCGGCCCTCGCCGATGAGTTGGGCGGCACGGCCTGGACGGTGGATCTGCTGGACGTCGACGCCTTGGCGGCCCTGAGCCTGGACTGCGACATCCTGGTCAACAACGCCGGCATCCAGAAAGTTGCGCCGATCGAGGAGTTCGAACCCGCGGAGTTCCGGCGGATCCTGGCCCTGATGCTGGAGGCCCCGTTCCTCCTCATCAGGGCTGCACTCCCGCACATGTATGCCAACGGTTTCGGCCGGATCATCAACATTTCGTCGGTCCACGGGTTGCGGGCCTCGGCCTACAAGAGTGCGTATGTCTCGGCCAAGCATGGGCTCGAGGGCCTCAGCAAGGTTACTGCCCTGGAGGGTGGCGAGCGCGGTGTCACCTCGAATTGCATCAATCCGGGCTATGTACGCACGCCCCTGGTGGAGAAGCAGATCGCCGATCAGGCGCGGCTCCACAAGATCCCCGAGGCGGAGGTCCTGGCCAAGGTGATGCTCACAGAGTCCGCCGTGAAGCGGTTGGTGGAGGTGGACGAAGTGGCGTCGTTGGCCGCCTGGATGGCCTCCGACGACGCCGGGATGGTCACCGGCGCGAGCTACACCATGGACGGCGGGTGGTCGGCGCGGTAAAGGCGCCGCCGGGTTAGTTCTGGCCGCCGATGATGGCGTCGGCGTTGTCGAAGGCCCACGTCACCAGAGGAATGAGGAGCGTGCTGAGCTCTCGGCCGCGTTCGGTAAGGCTGTAATCCACGCGGGGCGGGATGACTGGTTGCGCGTCACGGCGGACCAGCCCGTCCCGCTCCAATGTTTTCAGGGTCTGGGCGAGCATTTTCTCGCTGATGCCCTCAGCCCGGCGCCGCAGTTCGCTCCAGCGTTGATCGCCTTCGGATAAGGAAAGCAGGATCAGCACACCCCATTTGCTGGTGATGTGATCCAGGACTGTCCGGCTGGGGCAGCCTGCCGGGAAAACGCCGTCGGCGATGGTTGCCGGCAACCGCGCTGGAAGGTCACTTACTTTCATGTCAGTACCTTACCTTAAAGTGCGTACTAACTTTTGGGAAGTTTCTGGATGTAGGGCTCGTTGTCCACCATGACAGAGCAAGACTTCCGTTGAAAGGAACCACCCATGAGCATCGTTATCACTGGAGCAACCGGACAGCTTGGCCGCCACGTTGTAGAGGCGCTCCTGGAGCGCAACGTACCGGCGGGGGACATTGTGGCCACCGGGCGTTCGGTGGAGAAGCTGGCTGACTTCGCCGAACGTGGCGTCACAGTCCAGGAGATGGATTACGAAAACCCGGCATCAGTCGCCGCGGCACTGAAGGGCGCCACCAAGGTGCTGCTGATCTCCAGCAGTGCAGTGGGCCAGCGCGTGGCGCAGCACCGCACGGTTATTGAGGCTGCCAAGGCGGAGGGCGTGAAACTGCTGGCCTACACCAGCATTGCCAATGCGGACACCACGGGCATGAAGCTGGCCGCCGAGCACCAGGCAACGGAGGAGCTCCTCAAGGAATCCGGGATCCCGTTCGTCCTGCTGCGCAACGGCTGGTACCTGGAGAACTACACCGAGCAGCTCCCGGGAACCCTGGCCCAGGGTGCCATTGCAGGAAGTGCCGGAGACGGCAAGGTCAGCGCAGCCGCGCGTGCTGATTACGCGCACGCCGCGGCGGCGGTCCTGGTGGCGGATGACCAGGCCGGGAAGGTCTACGAACTCGGTGGGGACCACGCGTTCACCATGGACCAGTTGGCCTGTGAAATTTCCTCCGCTGCCGGGCGAGAGGTGACCTACAACGATCTTCCTGCCCACGAATACCAGCAAATTCTGGTGGGCGTAGGCGTGCCGGACGCCTTCGCCGAAATCCTTGCCGACTCTGATCTTGGAATTGCGCGCGGCGATCTTCTGGTCACCAGCGGTGATCTCCAGAAGCTGATCGGCCGCCCCTCAACTCCGCTGTCCGAGGCCGTACGTTCCGCCGCTGCCTCCCTCTAGAACAACCCGCCGATTGGTGGTTGGTTCCAATGTTCGGCGAGAACATTGGAACCAACTGTCTCTTGGGTTTTCCACATAGGCAACTTTGGGTCTGATGTCCGGCGAAGGTGGCTGGAAGAGTGGCTTCATGGACGGAATTCGGCGATCGCAGCGGGCAACAGTGGCTCCTGCACCTTCCGTGGCGGTTGCGTCCGGAGTGGCAGTCAGCGGAGGGAGCATCCGGGAGCTCATCTTTGAGCTGGGGTCACTTCCGATCACCGCCGATAGCTCGGCGCTGATCGATGAGTTACGGGATCTTGAAGACCTGAAGTCTGCCATTTCAGCCCGGCAAGCCCGGATTACAGTGGCGTTTGATCTGGCGCAGCGGGCCGAGCAGGCCCAGGCCGGGGTTCCTGCGGCTGAATGTGGCATGGGCGTTGCTGCACAGGTGGCGTTGGCGCGGCGGGAATCACCCAATAAGGGATCCAGGCTCTTTGGCTTTGCCAAAGCGCTAGTTACGGAAATGCCGCGAACCATGGCGGCACTGGAGTCGGGTCAGTTGAACGAATGGCGGGCAACGCTGCTCGTGAAGGAAACAGCTTGCCTGTCCGTTGAGGACCGGGCATCGGTGGACGAGGAACTCGCCCCGGACTCCGGGGCCTTCGACGGCACGGGCGACAAAGCCATCATCGCCGCTGCAAAAGCCGCCGCATATCGTCGTGACCCGCGGTCCGTGTCGCAGCGAGCCAGCCGTGCGGCTGCGGAACGTACGGTCAGCCTCCGTCCTGCGCCGGACACCATGACGTACCTCACCGCACTGCTCCCGGTCGCCCAAGGCGTGGCCGTCTACGCAGCGCTGACTCGGACAGCTGATTCCGTCCGTTCCAGCGGGGACACACGGACCCGCGGCCAAGTCATGGCTGACACCCTGACCGAACGCGTAACGGGCACGTCGGGTGGCATTGCGGGCATCAACCTCAACCTCGTCATGACCGATCGCACACTCTTTCAAGGGGACCCCGAGCCTGCTCGGCTCGAAGGCTACGGAATCGTACCCGCTGAATGGGCAAGGGCACTTCTGGTTGATGAACAATCAGGGTATGAGGATCAGCTTCATGGGAACCTGGAGCCCACGGACCGCAGCGAATTTAGAGTGCTGCTCCGCCGCCTCTACACAGCTCCCAGCAGCGGCGAGCTCCTGACGATGGACTCAAAAGCACGGTTCTTCCCCCAAAAATTGAGACGCTTCATCCACATTCGGGACAACACGTGCCGTACTCCGTACTGCGATGCGCCTATCCGGCACATCGACCACGTCATTCCCTGGCATTCTGCAGGCAGCACCCACCTCAACAATGGGGCCGGGCTTTGCGAAGCCTGCAACCACACCAAGGAGACTCCGGGCTGGACCGCAAAGAGCATGCCCGGTGATGTGCACACGATCCGCGTCAGCACTCCCACCGGGCACAGCTACAAATCCAAAGCGCCACCGCTGCCGGGAAGCAAGTCCACACGGCTGAGAAACTAGACGCAGCCCGCGAACTACAGCGCAGCCAGCGAACTACAGCGCAGCCAGCAAACTACAGCGCAGCCAGCAAACTAGGTTGCCTTCACCATTGGCATTTGCGCCGTCTCGTCCACCAGCTCGGCCCGGCGGAGCCCGCCACCGCGGACCCACATCTTGTAGGCCACGAACAGCAACACCAGCCAGGTGCCACCAACGTACAAAGCAACACGCGTGTCCTCGAAGACGCCCAGGATCACGATCACCATGGCCATGAACGCCATGGTGAGAATGGAAGCGACAGGCCACAGAGGCGAACCGAATTCCGACGCCGGCAGGCCCTTGCGCTTGATCTCCCGTTTCATGGCAACGTGCGAAGCCAGGATCATCACCCAAACCCACACGGTGGCAAAGGTAGCGATGGATGCGATGAGTACGAACACGTCCTCCGGAATGACCGCGTTCAACACGACGCCCACCATCAGGATGCCGCCCATCATCAACACGGTCATCCAGGGGACACCATGCCGGGAAATCTTGCTGAAACTCTTGGGTGCGTGACCCTGCTGGGCAAGTCCGAAGAGGATACGTCCGGCACCGAAGATGTCGCTGTTGATCGCCGAGAGCGCTGCGGTAATGACCACGGCGTTGAGGATATGCGGTGCGGCCGGGATCCCCAAGCCATCAAAGATCTGCACGAATGGACTACCGCTGCTGCCGATTTCGTTCCACGGGAAGATGCTCATCAGCACGCCCAACGTCAGTACGTAGAACAACAAAACGCGGACGGGCACTGTATTAACTGCTTGCGGGATGACCTTCTTGGGGTTCGTGGCCTCGCCAGCCGTGATACCGATCGTCTCGATCCCGCCAAAGGCAAACATCACGACGGCGAATGCGGCCAGGAGCCCTTCAAAACCGTTCGGGAACAACCCGCCGTGATTCACGAGGTTCCCGAGTCCCGGTGCCACGCCGCCGCCGTCGCCCGTTTGGAAGCCGAACACGACGATCGCTGCACCGCCGACGATCATGGCGATAATCGCCACCACCTTGATCAGCGAGAACCAGAACTCGAGCTCGCCAAACACCTTCACGCTGAGCAGGTTCATGGCGCCCAGGAACAGGATGATTGCGAGTACCCAAATCCATCTGTCCACCTGTGGGAACCAGAAACCCATATAGATACTGAAGGCCGTGACGTCGGCGATGGCCACAATGGCCATCTCGAACACGTAAGTCCACCCGGTCACAAAACCTGCGAACGGTCCCAGGTACTTGGACGCGTATTGGCCGAAGGACCCGGATACGGGGTGTCGGACGGCCATCTCGCCCAGTGCTCGCATCACCATGAACACGGCCGCGCCGCCGATGATGTAGGCCAGCAGGACGGCCGGCCCGGCTTTTTGGATGGCGGAGGCGGAACCGTAGAAAAGGCCGGTGCCGATCGCGGATCCGAGCGCCATGAAGCGAATGTGACGGACGTTGAGGCCTCGGCTGAGCGCCGTACCTGCGGCGTGGAGGACAGAGCTCTCCACAGCCAGCTTGGTTTGTTGCATAGTAAAACCTTCTCGTCTTTGGGAGGGGATCGCTATCCAGCAGATCACTTTTGGGCGACTTGTGATGGGACTCACGGGGCTTTGGTGTCTTTGATCGCAGACAGTCAGTGGTGTCGACTTTCGGCGTCAACATTCACAGTGGTAAAAGTCATAGTTCCCAGTCGGATATGATGACCGCGGACAGCTCGTCACCGGTCAGGCATCCCTCGCATCCGCGTCGCCCCCATTGAATTCCGTGCTGCCGCCGCATCCGTTATTTGGGGGACCCTTGTTTTCTTCATTCCGCGCTACCCGGCGCCGTGTTTCTGCTGCCCTGATGGCCGTTGTAGCTGGGGCTTCTCTGCTTTTCGCTGCGCCAGCGCAGGCCTATGACATTCCTGAATTCGAGGTGCCCCACGCCGCGCAGGCCCCCGTTCCGTTCGTGGAGCGGGCTACTGATACTGCCGGCGTTGTTGAGCTGTGGAAGACAGGTGGCCCCGCAACCCGTGCCGCTGCTGCGACCGCGCTGGTGGGTGGCGCAGATGCGCTTCAAGCATTCCTCGACGCCGGACAGGATGTCACGCTCGCCGCGGATCGCAAGCAGCTGGTCACCGAGCTCACGACGCGGGGGAGTGCGCATGTTCGCTCATCTGCGCAAAAGATCCTGGCATTAAACGACCCGGCGGCCATCGATGCTTTTCTCTCGACAGGTTGGGCCGGAGCGTGGCAGCTTGACCTTGATATCACTGCCTACAGGTTTCTAACTCTGAACGGCGTAATCCGAACGCAGGCCTCCGACAGTTTGGACAAAGGCGACCAAGCAATAGAGGAGTTCGTTCTCGGGGGCTGGCTGGAAGCCGCCGAGATAGACGACCGCCAGGCTGCGTTCCAGCTCTTTGATTCTCCTTTTGTGGGTGTCCGCGCTGCGGCCAAGGCAGCGGTCATGACGGACGACAGGGAAATCGTTGCTGATTTCCTTCGCTACGGGCAGCTCGTTGCAGCCGACCGGGACGCTGAGTCGACGGCTGTTGCCGCGCTCCTTCAAAAGGTCAGATCAGACATTGGCTCGAACCCCAACGGCACCGCTGCGGTCGCGGACCGTGCGAAGACCGCTGTCGAACAAGCCCGGAGCACCGCCTCTGCGGCAAGGGCGGCAGACTCATCGCGGCTCGCGACAGACAGGGACCTCCTCTCATCGCAGGCCACACCGAGACGGATCGCGGACGAAACTCAAATGGCATCGCAGGAGCCGGCGAAGGCCGCCTTTGCAAAGGCGGCCCGTGAAATTCCGGAGCTCCTTACCAAGCTGGATGCCCCCGGAACCGACCTTGACGCGCTGATCAGCGAAGCCCGTCAGGCCACCTTGGATCTTGCCTTGGTGGGGACACCCAAAGTTCGGGAAGCCGCGGAAACGGCGCTGTCGGGTGGAGATACTTCCGTAAAAGCTTTCATCATTGAAGGCCACGCAGCAGCTATAGAGCTGGACGCCATTAAGCCGTCGGCATTCACCGCGGATCGACAACGCTCTTTCCAGCTTCTGGCAGTCGGAGGCGAATTTGTGGAGAAGGCCGCCAAGAAAGCGCTCGAATCAGTCAGTCACGCAGACGTCCGCTACTTCCTGGAATACGGTTTTGATCAAGCCCGGAATCTGGATAATCGCATCCAGACCAGTTATGCGTTGGATTCGACGCCGGAGGTTCGTGCGGCAGCGAGCGTTGCTCTTGACGGCAGCCGTGCAGATCTCGAGGCCTTCATGACCACAGGCCAGGCCGCGGCTGCGAATCGAGACGCGGCAACCACTGCCCACGTTGCCTCCATCGACGCCATGATCGCCGAGCTTGCCGGTTTGGCAGACACTGCAACCGTCGACGCCGGTAAGGCGGCTGACGCTGCCAAAGCCGCGGAAGCGGAAGCGGCTCGTCAAGCTGAAGCTGCCCGTCAGGCGGAAGCTGCCGCGGCCGCTGCTGGTGGACAGGCCGGGCAGGCCGCAGTCGGCCAGGTCGACGTTTCGCAACACTCCGGAACCGGAGTAGCCCCGATCGTCGTTCCTTGGCCGCGCGACTATGCTCCCGCCGTCGGGCTCGCCGAAACCGGTACGCCAGCCGAAGCGGCGGCAACACCTGCGGCAACTCCGTCGGCCATGCCCAGCATTTCAGTGCCGCCGGCCGCTTCGGCTGACAATGATGCCGCGTCGGTTGATTCGCAATCGCAGGAGGCAGCCACCCCGTTGGCCGCTTCGTCTGCCGGGATGAGCGGCTGGACCATCGGGCTGATCGTGGCGCTGGTCTTGGCTGCGGCCGGAGCCATCACGTTCCTGCTTCGGCGTACGGGTGCCGCTTCCGCGTAAGGGCCGCGTTGCCTAGTGGTAGAGATTCGGGCTCGCTGAGGGAGTCCGGCATCCCAGACACCGATCAATGCATTCACGCTGGTGATTGACTCTCCGAGGGTGCACGCTTGAGTACGGGATACCGGACAGCGGTACCTTCATACACCGGACTAATCCCGCAAGCAGCTCGAGCAGCGAGGAACCATGACAACCACGCCAACCGCACCAGGCAAAGCCACGTCCAAAGTCCCGGCGGCCGAAAATACGCTGCGGATTTTGAAACTGTTGGCTTCGCGCCGCGGTCCCATGGCGGCGTCGAACATTGCCACCGCGCTCGGCCTGCCGCGATCCAGCGTGTACCACTTGCTCGGTGTCATGGAGGCGAACGGGTTCGTCCTTCACCTGCATGAAGAGCAGCGCTACGGGCTGGGCATCAGCGCCTTCGAACTCAGCTCGGCGTATTCGCGCCAGGAACCCTTGTCCCGGCTGGGCCGGCCGATGCTCGCCGCCCTGGTGGACGTGATCGGTGAGAGCGCGCACTTGGCGGTGCTCCACGGCCGTGATGTGCTCTACATTGTGGAGGAACGCGCCAAGAACCGCCCCAGCCTGGTGACCGACGTCGGGGTCCGCCTGCCAAGCCACCTCACGGCGTCTGGCCGCGCGATCCTGGCCGCCCTGCCAAAGTCGCAGGTGCGTGCGCTGTATCCGAATGCCGCCGCCTTCACTTCGCGGCATGAGGTGGAGTTCCCCATCATGAAGTATTCGGCGTTGTCGTCGCACTTGGACCAGGTCCGGCAGCGCGGCTACGCCACGGAAAACGGCGAAATCACGCCGGGATTCTGCTCCATCGCCGCCGCAGTAACGGACCATGTTGGATGGCCGACGGCGGCAGTCGCCGTCACGTTCCTCGAGGACAAAGTGCCGGCTGAGCAATGGCCGGTCCTTGCCGCGCGCATTCGGAAAGCGGCGGACGAACTATCGGTGCGGATCCACGGGCGGCCTGGAGCCTAACCTGGCGCTAGCTTCGCCCCGTGGCTTCCTTCTCCACGAGTTTGCGGAAGGTCTCCAGTTCGCCTTTGAAGCTGCCCTTGTAGGAGCCCATGGCGAATAGCCGCCCGACAATGGCCGCGACGAATCCGCGGGTCACGAACTCCTGCCGGATACGGGTGCCGTCGCCCTCGGCCGCAAACCGCACATCTGACTCGCCCTTGAGGATCGCATTGCCGAACCGCGTGCGGATGTGCCAAGGCCGTTCCACTGCGAGGATTTCGGTGGGGCTTTTCATCCTGCCGAACCACACCGTGTAGCGGCTGCCTGCCTCATCCATTGAACCGACGCGGTCAGTCACCCGGGTGACCCCACCGATCCACTCCTTGAACCGGTCCAGGTCTGTCCACATTGCGAAAACCCGCTCAGGCGGTGCCGCGACGAGCGTTGTTACTCGGTAGGTTCCCATGGGTCCAGCATGCGCTCATTGTGGCGTAAATGCGAGAGGTTGGAGATGTCTGTAATCCCGGACAGCGCCGTTCAAAAAGCCGTTCCGGCCGCGTGATAAAGGGGCTTTAGTAGAAGCAGAAGATCTTTCCACCACCTACTTCCCACAGACGAAGGAGTCACCATGGCACCCGCCGATTTCACCACTGGTGCCCGTCCGGTCAAGGCCGCCCGGGGTACTGAACTCACTGCCAAGTCGTGGCAGACCGAAGCGCCGTTGCGGATGCTGATGAACAACCTTGATCCTGAGGTCGCTGAGCGTCCGGACGATCTTGTGGTCTATGGCGGAACCGGCCGTGCAGTCCGGTCCTGGGCCGCGTTTGATGCGATCACCCGGACCCTGGAAACCATGGAGAAGGACGAGACCCTCCTGGTGCAGTCGGGCAAGCCGGTGGGTGTGTTCCGCACCCACGAATGGGCTCCCCGTGTGCTGCTGGCCAACTCCAACCTGGTGGGGGATTGGGCAACGTGGCCCGAGTTCCGCCGCCTCGAAGCCGAGGGCCTCATGATGTACGGCCAGATGACCGCTGGCTCCTGGATCTACATCGGGACCCAGGGCATCCTGCAGGGCACGTACGAAACGTTTGCCGCCGTCGGAAATAAGCTCGCTGCGGACGGGCGCCACCCGGCACCTGCCGCTGAAGACTCAAACGAAGGTCCGTTGGCGGGGACGCTGACCCTGACCGGTGGTTGCGGTGGCATGGGCGGCGCGCAGCCGCTGGCCGTCACGCTGAACGATGGCGCCTGCCTGATTGTCGACGTCGACGAAACCCGCCTGCGTCGCCGCGCCGGCAAGCGCTACCTGGACGAGGTCGAAACGGACCTGGATACCGCGATCGCGAAGGTCCAGGCCGCGAAGGACGAGCGCCGGGGCTGGTCTGTTGGCTACGTCGGTAACGCTGCAGAGGTGTTCCCGGAGCTGCTCCGCCGCCACAAGGCCGGGGAGATCACCTTCGATGTGGTCACCGACCAGACCTCCGCGCATGACCCCCTTTCCTACCTGCCCGAGGGCATCACGGTAGCCGAGTGGCACACCGAAGCCGAAGCTGACCCGGAAGGGTTCACCAAGAAGGCCCAGGCTTCCATGGCCCGCCACGTACAGGCCATGGTGGAGTTCCAGGATGCCGGCGCCGAAGTTTTCGATTACGGCAACTCCATCCGGGACGAGGCCCGCAAGGGCGGTTACGAGCGTGCGTTCGAGTTCCCCGGCTTCGTTCCGGCCTACATCCGTCCGCTGTTCTGCGAGGGCCTCGGCCCGTTCCGCTGGGTTGCCCTGTCCGGTGATCCGGAGGACATTGCAGTGACTGACAAGGCCATCAAGGAACTGTTCCCGGAAAACAAGCACCTGCACAAGTGGCTCGACGCCGCGGCGGACCGGGTGGAGTTCGAAGGCCTGCCGGCACGTATTTGCTGGCTCGGATACGGCGAACGGGCCAAGGCCGGGTTGTTGTTCAACCAGTTGGTGAAAGAGGGCAAGATCAAGGCCCCCATCGTGATCGGCCGTGACCACCTGGACTCCGGGTCCGTGGCCTCCCCGTACCGGGAAACCGAATCCATGGCTGACGGCTCGGACGCGATTGCTGACTGGCCGCTGCTCAACGCCCTGATCAACACCTCCTCCGGTGCCACCTGGGTATCGATCCACCACGGCGGCGGTGTCGGCATCGGCCGGTCCCTGCACGCCGGACAGGTCTCCGTCGCTGACGGCACCGACCTCGCAGCAGAAAAGCTCGAACGGCTCCTGACCAACGACCCCGGCATGGGCGTCATCCGCCACGTCGACGCCGGTTATGACCGCGCCGTCGAGGTCGCCAACGAACGCGGCGTCCGTATTCCTATGAACGAAGGCAAGTAAGTGACTATCACTACCCATGAACCCCTCACCGTCACCCTCGGCTCCAGCGGCGTAACCCCGGAAGACGTCGTCGCCGTCGCCCGCCACAACGCCAAGGTGACCATCTCCCAGGATGCCCTGGACACCGTGGCCAAGGTCCGTGCACACATTGACGATCTGGCCACCAGCGATGTCCCCGCCTACGGCATCTCCACCGGCTTCGGCGCCCTGGCAAACCGCCACATTCCCAACGATCTCCGCACCCAGCTGCAGAAGTCGCTGATCCGCAGCCACGCCGCAGGCATGGGCCCGGCTGTTGAACGTGAAGTGGTCCGCGGCATCATGTTCCTCCGCGCCAAGACCCTGGCATCGGGCCGCACGGGTGTTCGTCCGGTGGTCTTGCAGACCATGGTGGACGTGCTCAACGCCGGCATCACCCCGCTGGTCCGCGAGTTCGGTTCGCTGGGCTGCTCCGGCGACCTTGCGCCGCTGTCACACTGCGCCTTGGTCCTCATGGGTGAAGGCGAAGCAACAGGACCCGACGGCGAACTGTACGGAACCGCTGGCAAGCCGCCGGTTGCTGAGCTGCTCGCGCAGCACGGCATCGAGCCGGTCACCCTCGCCGAGAAGGAAGGCCTGGCCCTCGTCAACGGCACTGAAGGCATGCTCGGCATGCTGCTGATGGCTATTGCCGACATCCGCATGTTGCTGGCGACGGCGGACGTCACCGCCGCGCTCAGCGTCGAGGCCCTGTTGGGTACAGACCAGGTGTTCCTGCCGGAGCTTCACGCAGCACTGCGGCCGCACCCGGGCCAGGCAGCCAGCGCCGATAACATGCTCCGCGTGCTGTCCAACTCGCCCATCGTGGCCTCGCACCGGATCAACGACACCAAGGTGCAGGACGCCTACTCACTGCGTTGCGCACCGCAGGTTGCTGGTGCTGTCCGCGACACCGTGGACCATGCAGCGCTGGTGGCTTCCCGCGAACTCGCCGCAGCGATCGACAATCCTGTGGTCCTCCCGGACGGCCGCGTCACCTCCAACGGCAACTTCCACGGCGCACCCGTGGCGTACGTCCTGGACTTCCTGGCCATCGCCGTCGCGGACCTCAGCTCCATCGCCGAGCGCCGCACGGACCGCATGCTGGACCCGGCCCGCTCACACGGTCTCCCGGCGTTCCTCGCCGCGGATCCCGGCGTGGACTCCGGCCTGATGATTGCCCAGTACACGCAGGCCGGCCTCGTCTCGGACAACAAGCGGCTGGCCGTTCCGGCATCCGTGGACTCCATCCCGAGCTCCGCCATGCAGGAAGACCACGTATCCATGGGCTGGCACGCTGCCCGGAAGCTGCGCAAGGCCGTGGAGAACCTCCGCCGGGTGCTCGCCGTCGAGCTTGTCACCAGTGCCCGCGCCATCGACATGCGGACGCAGATGTCCGACGGCGAACTCACCCCGGGTCCCGCTGGCACGGCCGTGCTTGAGGTGCTCCGCGAAGTGGTTCAGGGCCCGGGAACGGACAGGTTCCTGTCGCCGGAACTGGAAGCGGCTGACCGTTTGGTTGGCTCCGGTGCGGTCCGTGCGGCCGCCGAATCCGCCGTCGGGATTTTGGCCTGACGTCGAATAAAACGCTCATTTGATGGGCATATTTGTCACGTCCCGGTCTTTGTTCGCAACGCAATCACCGGGGCGTGGCAAATGTAGTAGAACTTATGGTGTACGTCACGTCCACGCCAACGATGTCGTGGGCTTGACGGTCAACTGTTCAATAACTCAATACACAACAGAGAACATCCACAAAGGGGTAGAAGTTCAATGAAGGCACGCGGAGCAGTCCTGTCCAGGCGAAGCGCTCACACGGCTACGGTTACCGACTGGAAGACGCTGAAAGTTGGCGAGCGGGTGGAAGTGGTCAAATACGCCCACGTGATTGCCGCCGGTCTGATCGAGGAAGTATCCAGCAGCGGCAACGTGGTGTGGCTTGAGCATTCGGGGCCGGGCGTCACCGAAGAGGGTAAGGAACTGTTCATGAAGTCCGACGGCGTCACTCTCCGCCGGGCGTAGGCGGCAGTTCCGCCCGAGGTACTTGTTTAACAGAAACCGGGGCTCGTTCCCTTCCGCGGGTAGTAGAAGCGGAAAGGAACGGGCCCCGGTTTTTGGCGTCGCTGCCTAAGAATACTTTGGGTGTATCAGGCGGCGAGGACTTCGCGGGTCTGACCGAAGGGAACGGATTCGTCCAGAGCCACGGTGTAGGTGCCGGGCTCGTGGCGCGTCACCAGAATGCCGCAGTTAGCGTCTGCTGCTGCGTTTTCGATCAGGGCATCCACGGCGCGGTCGAGTCCGTCGTGGATCTCGTCTGCCTTCGAAAAGGACAGGCGAATTTCGCGTTCTGCAGTCATTGCAGGGGTCATTGGGGGCCTCCTATTACGTGCCGCATGCGAGGGCGACCCGTCAATCATAGTGGCCGGACCTGAAAATTTGTAAGATGACCGGCAGGCGAGTGACGTGGGTCTCCGCCTGAAGTCCGCCTTGGTGACATCTCGCGAAGGGGGGCGCCCTCTTGAACCCATGGACGTGGTGGCGGGATTCGAACCCGCGTACGCTGCTTTGCAGGCAGCTCCCTGGCCTCTTGGGTACACCACGTGCAAACGACACTAGGTGCCTGAACGCGGGCCGGGCAAAGTTGGTGTCCCCGCCTTTCGCAGGGCTACGAACCGTTGCTAAAGGTTGCTGCCCGTGAAGCCGTAAGCATCGTAAAGGGCTCATTACGAAGCAAAATCGCGTGCTCGTTGGGAGTCTCACTGGGTAAGTGGAAAACCGAGATCGGCGCGTCCGCCTGGTCCACCCTCCCGATGGTTGATTAAAGACTTTGGGTTGCCCGCCCGAGCGGCCTATCACGTTTCGGTGCCGCCAGCTTTGAAACTCCCGCAGCAAGGAGCAGCGTCAGGATGGCAGCAGCCATGTGCGTGTAGAGAAGGAGATGAACGTTGCCCCCGCTGGCGGCTGCCCCGGCGGGCACGTCCGCCAGGTCCTGGCCGCCGTGCAGGTGATCCAGTAAGCCGTTGCCGGGGAAGTAGCCACCGAACGCTGCAAAGCCGAAATGAAGGAGTTGCTGCGCCACCCCGGACGCCAGCAGCAACAGCAGAGGCCCGTGGATCCAACGGGCAATAACCTGGGCAGCCAAAGCACCGATGGCGGCGAAGGCCACGAGGACGGGGATGGCCGGGGCGCTGCCGCCAGCCACCATGTGCGCTGCAAGTCCCAGGGCCACAGCCACCGGCCCGGCTACCCAAGCCCACTTGTCCTGCACAGGAGTTGCGCTCATTGCCGTCCTTCCCTCCCCACAGGCTAAGTGGAAGAGGAAGGCTGGAAAAGGGGCGGGGAAAATCTAGGCAAGCAAGGTGTTGACCAAGCGGGCCGCAACCTTCGCGGTCCTGGAATCGATGTCGAACTCCGGATTCAACTCTGCGACGTCCACGTGGAGCAGCTTTCCGCTCGCAGCAACCTGCCGGCAGATGGCGCCGATCACCGGAAGCGGCACGCCATAAGCAGCGGGCGCACTCACTCCGGGCGCCACCGACGCCGGCATTACGTCCAAATCGATGGTCAGGTACAGCACATCAACGCCGGCCAGGAAATCAGCAACGAACACTTCCACGGCTTCCGGCGTGCAGAGCTCATCAAGGAGGTACTTCACGCCCAGCCGGTTGGCGGTGTCGAAGAGCGTTCGTGTGTTGTTCGGCTCTGAAATTCCGACGACGGCGTACTGCAGTTCGCGCCCAGCGGCAGCTTCCGCGTTGGCCATCTGCAGGAACGGCGTTCCCGAGCTCGGCGTCGGCTCGTCGCGCAGGTCAAAGTGGGCGTCCAGGTTCAGCACACCCACGCGCTTGCCTCGAACAGCGTCAGAACCGGCTACGCCAAGGTAGCTGGCAAACGCGGTTTCGTGGCCTCCGCCCAGCACCACGGTGAGGTTTCCGGCGTCGATCAGTCCCGAAATGGCGCGCCCGGCGCGCTCTTGGCCCGACTCCAGTAAGTCGTCCTCCACCACTATGTCACCGGCGTCAAACACGTCGCGGTCAAGGTGGAAAGCCAGCGGACCCAGAGCCGCACGGATGGCGGCTGGTGCGGCGGCGGCCCCCACACGGCCCTTGTTGCGGAGGACGCCGGCGTCGCTGCAGAAACCAAGCACGACGGCGGGGCGCGAGGCTGCTGCGGTGCCGGACATGGTGTGGGGTTCTACAGCTTGCCACCAGCGGCGGTGCTCGGCGCCGTCCCCATCAAAGCGGCCGGTCCACGGCGTGGGATTAACGTCAACGGTGGGGGCGCTTGTTTCCATGCTTCCAGCACACCCGACGCGGGGAGCAAAAACCAGTGACCCAGCGACGGGAGTGTCTGAAATCCCGGACTGGGCTACTTGACGCCCAGCAGCTCTTCCACGGTTCCGATGCCGAAGAACAGCAGGAAGGCAGCAGCCACAGCCCACATCAGCGGGTGGACTTCGCGGGCGCGGCCCTGGAAGGTGCGGATCAGGACGTAGGAGATGAAGCCCGCGCCGAGGCCGTTGGCAATCGAGTAGGTGAACGGCATGAGCGCGATGGTCAGGAACGCGGGAATTCCGACGCCCCAGTCCTGCCAGTCGATCTTGCCCACCTGGGAGACCATCATGAAGCCCACCACTACCAGGGCGGGGGCCACGGCCTCGAACGGCACCAGGTTGATCAGGGGAGTGAAGAACATGGCAACCAGGAAGAGTGCGCCGGTGACGATCGAGGCGAGCCCGGTTCGTGCACCTTCGCCGATCCCGGCACCGGACTCCACAAAGATCTGGTTGGACGAAACAGAGGCCCCACCGCCCACGATCGCTCCGAGCGCGTCCACTTGGAGGACCCGGTCCACGTTGGGGATGTTCCCGTCCTTATCCACTGTCCCGGCCTCGTTGGCCAGGCCCACCATGGTGCCCATGGCGTCGAAGAAGATGCTGAGCAGGATCACGAATGCCAGCAAAGCTGCACCGATGAAACCGAGGTGCTCAAAGGCGCCGAACGGGTTGGCCTTGCCGATCAGGGACAGGTCCGGTGCGCCCCATTCACTGAGTTTGGGGGCCACCAGGGACCAGCCGCGGGGGTTGACGTTGGTGCCGTCAAAGCTTGGGCCAATGTGGAGAGTGAACTCGAGGATGGCAGCCAGCGCGGTGGAAACCACGATGCCGATCAGGATGGCTCCGCGGACCTTCCGGACCACCAGCGCGATGGTGAGGATCAGGCCCACTGCGAATACCAGGGTGGGCCAGCCAAGGAGCTTGCCGTCCACGCCCAAACCGAGTGGAACGGTGGTACCGGCGGCGTCGGGGATGCGCCGGACGAAACCGGCGTTAACCAGGCCGATGAGGGCGATGAAGAGGCCAATGCCCACAACGATTGCCGTTTTGAGGGCTTCGGGCACCGCCTTGAACACTGCAGTCCGGAATCCGGTCAGCACCAGGATGAGCATGGTGATGCCCGAAAGTACCACGAGTCCCATCATGTCCGGCCATGTCAGCCCGGGGTGCGATGCCACCGTGACTGCGACGAACGCGTTGACGCCCAAGCCTGTGGCCACGGCGAACGGGTGCTTGGCCCAGGCTCCCATGAGGATGGTCAGGATGCCGGCAACGAACGCCGTGGTGGCTGCCACGGCGGTGAAACCCAGCGACGCGCCACTCGAATCGGGTCCGGAGAGGATCAGTGGATTGAGCACCACGATGTAGCTCATGGCGAAGAAGGTCGCGAAGCCGCCACGGATTTCCCGCGAATATGTGGATCCACGTTCGGAGATCTTGAAGTAGCGGTCGACTGCAGAACCTTGTTTAAGCATGAAGGTCTCCGGGGATCGAGGGGGAGTTTGCTCTCAAATCCTATGTTGTCCGGTGCGGGCCCTCCCAACGATTCGCCTAGTCTGTAAGGAAGCCAACACTAGGAGAAACCGCCCCATGCGTACCATCCGCCCGCTTCTGGCCGCCGTCGTCGCTGCTCTTGCTTTTGCTTCCGCCCTGCTGTTTGCAGCGGCACCGGCGTCCGCGCACGACGTCGCCGAGTCCACAGCGCCAGCCAACGGTGCCCGCGTGGCGGAAGTCCCGGCGTCGGTCTCCATTACGTTCAACAACCGCCCGCTCGCGATCGGTTCGGGCGTAACGGTGACGGCCGGCGGCGAGAACTGGGCGGACGGTCCGGTCGAAATCATCGACAACCAGGCCGTTCAGAAGCTCCGCGAGGGCGCCCCTGCCGGCGAGTTCACAGTGGTATGGCGCGTGGTCAGCTCCGACTCGCACCCGATTGAGGGCACCTTCACGTTCACAGCCGCCGCAGGAGGCTCGACGTCGGCGAGTGGTACGGCGGGTGCCTCACCAGCGGCTTCGGCTTCCTCAGCTGCGGTACCGACGGCGGGCACCGCCGCACCCGGCACTGCCAGCAACAACGAGCCGGCCGCCGACGCCTCCCAGCCTTTCCCTTGGAGCATTGTGGGGCTGGCTGTTGTGGCTGTGGGTCTCGTAATTTA
>Ga0247742_10000142_pt1 | contig 61850 bp, 47 predicted proteins | sample UWRJL208509C2_FD_180944 | JGI IMG/M metagenome (GOLD analysis project Ga0247742, IMG submission 180944) | Plant litter microbial communities from Arlington Agricultural Research Station in Wisconsin, United States - UWRJ-L208-509C-2 | ecosystem: Environmental > Terrestrial > Plant litter >...
CCCACTTCTTCCACCGCAAAATAGCTCCTCAAATGATCAGAACAAAAAAGCGACCAAGTAAAAGGTGCCTTTCTCTTGATCGCTTTTAGGTAAGCCGTATTTATTGTACTACTTTTTCAGTGCCCTCTCAAAGATCCAGCCCTTTTTTATTGACTCAATGCTTAATTATTAAAAATCATTCAGCAGATCAAGCTTCTTATTGTTATATTCTTCCTGCGATATCAGGCCGTTATCAAACAGCGTTTTCAGCTTTTTTAATTTTTCGGTAAGCTCATCGGGCTTTTGCGCTTCCTGTACTGTAGGGGCAGGAGCCGGTGGGGCAACAGGAGCTGGCGCTGGTTGCGGAGCTGCTACCGGAGCCTGGGCAACAAAAGCTTGCTGGGCTGTAGCGGCATGTGCTGCTGCCGGGTTATCAAACTGGATAGAACCTGATTCGGCACGTTTTTGCTCCAGTTCACGCTGGCGACGGGCTTCGCGCTCAATCTCCTTACGTTCCTGGGCATATTGGTATAATTTACGGCCCTGAACTTTAGGCAGGTAGTCAACCGCCATTTCGGCTCCGTTAGTAGTTTTTACACTGAATACTGCGCCTATAATTTCTTCCTTGGTATGTACGTCAACAATATCTTTCCAAACAAAATCAACAAACTTAATAGATAGCCCCAGGTTGGCCGGGGTAAAAAACAATACACGTTTGTTGGTAATGGCTATACAGTCTGGAAATAAGTTTACCAGCGGTTTTTTCTGAACCGCTATATAAATGATCTCTTCGCCGGATGACAGGAGGTCTACCAAACGTGAATAAACCTTTTCAACTGCTTTTGGATCTTGTTCCTCGCTTAAAAATTTCTCAATCATGTTTCAGCATTTATGATGCGTGCAAAAATAGTAATAATTGTTTTATAGAGAGCCAAGAATCAGGAGCCAAGAATCAAGAAAAAAAAGCCGCTTGTTTTTAATAGTCAGGAAACAAGAATCAAGAGAGAAGAAAACAATTAGTTATTGATTATATTACAAATTAGAAATATTGGACTCCCAACAATAAACAAGTAAGTTTGTCTTTTTCTTGCTTCTTGTATCTTATCTCTTGATTCTTATTTCCTACCTCTTGACTCTTGTATCTTACCTCTTGATTCTTATTTCCTACCTCTTGATTCTTGGATCTTACCTCTTGATTCTCTGTAACTATGCTATCAGCAAATTACATCCCCTGATGTCCGACTGGTCAAACCGGCCCAAAACCTCAAACGATCCGTTTGGATAGGTTTTGCCCAGATCCTGCGTGGCAATAAACGAGCAGGAATTAATATTGGCCAGGTCTATTACATTAATGCCACCTGTTTTGCCATTTGCTAACGCGCTCATGGGGTCGTTAGTATCGCGGATCATGATTTTCATCCATGGCGGGCATACAAAAATACCATCGCCGGTTGAGTAAGCTTGCGATAGCAGTTCGGTCATCCCATACTCTGAGTGTATGGCCTTTACGCCAAAGCCGCTGCATAAAACCGCATGTAATTCTTCGCGTATCATTTCCTTGCGCCTGCCTTTCATGCCGCCGGTTTCCATAATGATCAACTCCGGAAAGTTGATCTGATAATTCTCCATAAAATCAAGCAGGCCAAAAGTAACCCCAATTAAAATGGTAGGCTTATTGGCTTGCTGCTGTTTTTTGAGCTGATGATATAATTCGTCATGATTATATAAAAAGAAACCGCTGTCGGGATTTGCAGATTCTTTGATCAGGTGCTGCACCATGTAAATGAGCGACGAGCCCTCACGCTCCAGGTAGGAGGGTAGCAGGGCCAGTACAGTATAATCCCTTATATCGCCGTAAAACAGTTTAAAAGCGTCATTAAAACTATGCTCGTACCAGGTTTTATCCGTTACATAATGGCTGCTGGTTGTTACACCCGTTGTGCCCGAACTGGTAAAGGTTAACTCCACATGGGTGTGGCTGCTGAGCACGCGGTGCGATTTGAAAAATTCTATCGGTAAAAACGGAATGTGTTCAACCGAGTTTACCTTACCTGTGTCAATTTTTAAACCTGAAATAAATTGCCGGTATACCTCACAGTTTTTTGCCTGATGCTGAAATAGCTGTAATGCGGTTTCATTGAAATCTGCAGGAGTGCTGATTGAAAATATCCGTTGTTTATCCGGTGTGTTCATTAGTGGCAAAGATAGTTATTACGATGTGCAGATTTCAAATATCGGCATAACGGCAGCCATGATTGGGTTTGAATAAATAAAATGATGCTTTTATTACTTGATATATGAAAACAAGTGTACATTTTTGGGGTTGTTAAATTTGTATTACATTGTTAAAGTTATTTTAAAACTGACCCCATGAAAACATTGAAATTTTTTAGGTTTCCGCTTATACTCAGCTTGTTTTTTGTGCTGATATCGGCCACAGATGCCGATAAGGAAACCGAGCGCGTTCATAATGCCGCCAACGTAGTAAAGGAATTTGCTAAAATGAAAGAAACCATTCCGCATCAGCTGATGGAGCAGAGCGAGGGTATTGTTATTATACCTAAACTGATTAATGCAGGTTTGGGTATTGGCGGTAAACGCGGAAGAGGTGTTGCTATGGTAAAATTAGCCGACGGAAAATGGAGCGATCCTGTATTTGTTACCTTAACAGGCGGTAGCTTTGGCTTACAGATAGGTGTACAATCTGTTGACCTGATCCTGGTATTCCACCATAAAGGTGTGTTAACCAAAGTTAAAAATGGCGATTTTACCATTGGCGGTGATATATCGGCAGCGGCTGGCCCGGTTGGTCGCAGCTCAACTGCAAGTACCGATTATAAGTTGCAGGCCGAGGTTTACTCGTATTCACGCAGCCGCGGATTATTTGCGGGCATCACCATTAATGGTTCAAATTTAGCCATTGATAAAAACGCGAACACTAATTTTTACGGCGAAAAAACTTCATCACAAGATATTTTTGCATCAAATAAAAATAATACCGACGGTGTTAAGATTTTAAAAGATGCTATAGACGCTTTTTAAGCTCATTGCATTATTTTGTACATCAAATGCCCGGCAGCAATGCACGGGCATTTTTTATGCTTCTTTTTCAAATGCCTTTTGCAATAACAAACCCGAAAGTGCTGCAAAGCCGCTTACCAGGCCTCCAATTATTCCGGTGATAAGCAGCAGGAGGCCCCAGCCTGGTAAATGAAATAGTTGAGCAACCTTTGTTGCCAGGATATGATTGTTTGGGATGCTTTTGAACAAGGCCAAAACTATCCACACAATAAACACCGCCAAAAAGCCCGACCAAAAAGCCTGCCCCGGAGTTTTACCCGCAAAAAAAGCCGCGGAAAAAGCCGCTATAGCCACAACCCACCAGGGTAAAAAGAATCCGCTTGCAAATGATAATATGAGTATGATGAGGAATAACATAGTTTTATAGTGAGTGGTGAATAGTTAATGGTGAGTGGTTTAAGGCCACGGTTCTTGAAATTATGAAAAGCTTATATATCATCATGTTGTTATTTAATAATTTTTACTCAAACTCCCTACTCTCCATTCACTGCTCTCTGCTCACTACCGTTAAAGTTGTTTTAATACGATCAGACATTTCATCGGCCGATTGCAGGAACAGCAGCTCTTTTAACTGACCTTGTTGCCATGTTTTTAACATATCGCTGTAAAAAAAGCTACCCGGGTTGCCCGATTCGCCGCCGGGTAGTATGCCGTAACCTTTTACCGTTGGCCCCATTTGTACCACCATGCGCCATGACGGGCCGTGCCCGCCTGTAAGCGCGTTTATGGTTGAGCCCGTACCACCGGTAGGGAAATTGCCTGAGCTAAAAGCCTCTTGCCGGGTGAGGTGTTGTATCTCCATTTTTTTAACCTGCCCCCATTGCCAGCTTTTGCCCGGCTTGCCGAGTTGGTGTACCAGGGTATCAACAACGGTTTTAAATGATTGGGTTACTATATCGGCACAGGTTTCTTTTTGCGGGGTGTTAATATTATCAAACCATTTTGAACCGGGCTCTTTTATCAGTAACTTTTCTGTACGATCCATTGAGGGATAATTTTCCTGCATGTTTTTGTCGGCGAAATCATCACTCCAAATCATATTATAAACCTTTAACCACCAAAAATTAAATACAGTAGCACCGGTTGAGGTGGCAGCATAATCCTTGTCCCAGGTTTTTACCAGGTGGAGTGCTTCCAGTTGGGTTGCATTAAATTTTGAAGCATCAATATATTTTAGCAGGGTAGGTAAAATATCCTGCGCACGAATGCTGTAAGTGTCGGTTTGCAGTACTCGCATGCTATCAATAGTGGCATGCTGCATGGCGGTAAGCCTGTCGTTTATACGCTTGCCGCGCTCGTATGGTGCAAACGACCAGTTAATATAGTAAGGGTAGGTTGGGTCTGTTGACGATTGATTGGCCGAGCTTACAAAACCACGTGGCGGGTTCTTAACAGTGGGGTTTTGCTCAAACGGTATCCAGCCATGCCAGTCGTCGGCAGGATCGGAGCCATCCAGTATAAATTTGCCCTGGTCTTTATATTTTAATGGGTATTTACCGTTAGGGGTGATGGCTATATCATTATCCTTGCTGGCAAATACAAAGTTTGATGCCGGGGCATTAAAGTAAGTTAAAGCTTTGCGATAGTCGGCATAGTTTTTACCATGATTTAAAATATACATGGTCATCAGCTCGTCCGATTCATCATGGGCTATCCAACGTAATGCATCGCCCACAGGTACAAAGTCATTGCCGTTACCTTTTTGAGCCTGGTTATCATAAACCACGGGCCCATGGTGGGTATAAATAACGGTATCATACAATGGTTGCTTCCCGCGAATGTTGATAACTTCAACCCGGCGGTTGGTTTTATTCCATTGGTTGTTATACCAGTATTCGGTTTTTGTTTTGTCTTTAAATTTAACCTGGTACCAATCCAACACATCGGCATCTACATTGGTTATTCCCCAGCTTATATTATTGTTAAAGCCCAGTATAACACAAGGCGAACCCGGCAGCGATACCCCGTAAACATTTACCGATGGCGCGGTAAGCTGTACCTGGTACCAGATGGAAGGAAAAGTAAGGTTCAAATGCGGGTCATTAGCCAAAATGGGGTAGCCATTAGCTGTTTTACTGCCAGCCACCGCCCAGTTGTTGCTGCCAATGCCTTCTTCTTTAACCATGCGCCGGGTGCTATCGTTGATCTGCGCTAAAAAGCTTGCAGAAGGTTTGGGGATAGGCAGCGGTTTGAAATAATCCCACTTGGTACCTACGGGTATGATGGGATCTTCCAGCATAGGGTAATCCGGGAAGAGATCATTGGTAGCCTGTGGGCCAAAATGTTTTAAAATATTGTTCATGGCAAACTCGTTTGAGCCGCCGGCCAGTGTTTCGCTCATGAGCTTGAGCAGGAAAGCACAGTTAATAGGCTGCCACTCTTCAGGGGCGTAATCAAGCATTTTAAACTCAATGGGGTACTCTCTTGGCAGCAGGCGGTGAATGTAAGCGTTGATGCCCTCTGTATAAGCCAGTATCATTTGGCGAACGGCGGGCTCCTGCATCATGGCCTTTAAAGTTTTTTCGGCACCATAAACCATGCCCATGCGGCGGTGATAGCGGTCAACATCCAATAGCTGCGGGCCAAGCACTTCGGCCAGCCGGCCTGCAGCCTGGCGGGTTTGAATATCCATTTGCCACAGGCGGTCGGTAGCGGTTATATAGCCCTGGGCGTAGTACAGGTCGTGCTCGTTTTCGGCAAAAATGTGCGGTATACGGTTTTCATCGTATTTAACGGTAACCTTACCTGTAAGGCCGGGAAGTTTTAAATGAGTGGTTGTTAAAATATTTTTGCTCTCGGCATTTTGCCAAAAACCATCCGCCGGACTTAAAAACCTACCAACCGGCGGCACCGGGCCAAATTTTGTTTGCAGCGCCCATATAAGGAAAAGGGTGAAGGCAATGGATAAAAAAGCTTTGATAAACTTCATAGGTTGTGTTATTGCTATAAAGTTAATATTTTAATAAACATCCTCAAGTTTTGGCCTGCGCTTACGGTAATGTTTTTTAACAGGCCTGTTTTCTGCACTGGCGGGCCGCTTTTCCCGGCGAAACTCCCAGGGTGGGGTAGGGTCGGCATCCTGCCAAAGGCCCAGCTTATTTTCACGGGCCTGCTGCTCCATGCCGGCCAGTTCGGCACTTTGCGAGTAGGCTTTATATTGCCAGGCATAACCGTTTTTTACCAGCTGGTAATTTACATTGGTACCGTCGGTTAAAAGAACCAGTGCTATGGTGCGACCGTAGCGGTCTTTGGTGTTGCCTATAAGCTTAACATCTTTACCAAAGCATAGGTCGGAGGTGAATTTTTTGGCGGCCTGCCCAAACGCCTGCGATTTTTCTGGACAATCAACCTCGGCCAGGCGAACGGTAATTTGCTGGTTATCGTTACTCAGCAAACCTAAGGTGTCGCCATCTTTTATTTTTACTACTTTATAAAGGTTATCGGGCCTGGGGCTACAACCCCATAGTGTAAAAAGAATAATAAAGAGGCAGGCAGCGTATTTTTTGAACATCACTCAAATGTGCAGATTTTAGCTTTTAGATGCACAGCCGATTTGCACATTTTTTTAATTAGTAAAAGAAGTGAAACTTAATAGCCTTAAATTTATTAAGTTGAGAGATTGAACAATAATCTGAGTTGCTGAACGCTAATTTTATGTTGAATAATAACGAGCTTTTTTATACTGATTTGCCGGTAAATAACATACCGCTAAGCGATCTTTTTGAAAAAACGGACTTGTTTTACAACGTGCCCAATAACTGGCATGTGGTGGTTACCGATATTAAAAACTCAACCCAGGCTGTAAAAAGCGGGAAGCATGAAAACGTGAATCTTATTGCTACAGGCAGCATAGTATCGGTATTGAATATTGCCTTTAAAGCCAATATCACGGTGCCTTTCTTTTTTGGCGGCGATGGTGCAACCTTTATTGTACCACCTGCAATTATTGAGCAGGTGATGAAGGCCTTGTTTGTATACAAAAGGAATACACTTAATAATTTTGAGCTGGAACTGCGTGCGGGTGCAGTGAGTGTTGCATATATATATGAGCAGGGCTACCAGTTAAAAATATGTAAATATTGTTTTTCAGAAACTTTTCCAATCCCGGTGGTATTGGGTAATGGGCTAAGTTTTGCCGAAAGAACAATAAAGGGAACCGAAAATGAACTACCTGAGAGCGCAGACCCGGAAGAGCTTGATTTGACCGGAATGCAGTGCCGCTGGGATAAAATTGCTCCGCCAAGCGAGGCTGATGAGGTGCTTAGTTTATTGGTTGTTGCCTTGCAGGAAGATAAACAACCCGAAGTTTTTAAAAAGGTGATGCAGCACATGGACGCCATATATGGCGAACCCAGGATCAGGCAGCCTATATCGGTACCCAAATTGAAGTTTAGAACTACCTTTAACCGTTTGGAGAAAGAAATGCAGCTCAGGTTTGGGAAACTAAAGTTTTTTGAATTGCTGCGAAATTGGTTAGTTGCCTGCTACGGTTACATATATTTTAGCACTCAAAAGGGTAAAACCTATCTTAACAGCCTGGTTGAAATGTCAGACACGCTGGTGATTGACGGTAAAATAAACACGGTAATATCGGGCACGGCCGCCCAAAGAATAAAACTACAGGAGGTTTTGAATGGGATGGAGGCTGATGGCGACCTGTTTTATGGCTTCCATGTAAGTAATGAATCGGTAATGTCATGTTATGTGCGGGATATGGTTGATAGTCATATTCACTTTGTTGACGGTGCAGAGGGTGGCTACACCAAAGCCGCGGGTTTTGTAAAACAGAAGCTGAGCGGGCTTGCTAATTGATCTGACAAAAAGGTAGCATATCCGAATGATCTGTAAATGACATAAATAGAACTTTATTGTTTTAACTTTGCATTAAGTTAACGTTTTATTAAAACAGGTGTCCTTATGGGGAAATTTACAATACCGGATAAAGTACTGTATGTATGTACCGGGAGCAAATGCGGAAAACGAGGAGGTAAGGATATGTATAAGCTGGCTAAATCATACGCCAAGCACCATCACGGTCCCGAAGAAATTGAGGTTATAGAAACCGAATGTACCGACCGTTGCAAATATGCACCCATATGCAGTATACAACCCGGCAATACCTGGTTAAAAGAGTATCATCCTAAGGATGTACTGAAATTGATGGATCTGATTTAAGAGCCCCTCTAAAGGGGACACTTCAAAACACCATTGTCATTTCGATGGAACAAGCGCGGGGATGTGGGTGGAGTGACAGAGAAATCTTGTACGCCACACTGGCGAATTTGCAAAGTACCTAAGATTTCTCCTCGTTCCTCGTCGAAATGACACCTTTTCTTCCAGTACTTTTAGGTTTCCAGAATAGAAAAGGCCCTTTTGCTATTAGCAAAAGGGCCTTTTTATAAAATTTTCTTTTTGCGGAAAGACGTTAGCTTCTTACGCCTCGCTATTATATTTGATGTCACCAACGTGTTTGTCAATCTGCCACCTGCCGGTACCTTCTTCGCCAATAACTTCAAACAGTTCAAGGGCGCGGCGGGCTTTGTACTCTTCTTCACGTTGCTCTTTCAGGAACCAGTTTAAAAACTCCATGGTTACAAAATCCTGCTCTTTCATGCAGCGTGCATAAATGTTTTTGATAGAATTGGTAACGCTGATTTCCTGGTCAAGGGCTTCCTCAAACACTTCGCGGAAAGAGTTAAATTCTTGTTTAATGCCGGTAACCTCTGGTGATACGGCATTGCCACCCATATCAAGGATATATTTATAAAATTTTAATTGATGGTGTCTTTCCTCTTCGGCTTGTTTAAAAAAGTAGTCGGAAGAGAAGTCGTAACCATTACGGTTACACCATGATGCCATTGATAAATATACAGATGATGAGTATGCTTCTTTTTTAACTTGCTGATTTAAAAGTGTTTCAATTTCGCTTGAAATAAGGCTTTTTATACGGAGTAGGTCTTTCATGTTCTTGCTTCGATTGATAGTTAAATGAACTTATAATCAATATTATATACAATAATAATGCTATAAGCTCACATTAGCTCAATTTAAAGACAATATGAATTTAATCTAAATAGGTATACGGGAATTACAGGGCTACGTTATACAATCTATCGTGTATAATGTGGTTCAACTCGAGCATTACAAAGGTGCCTTCCAATAATTCTTTCAGGGCGATGATCTGTAATAACGAAAGAACATAGCAATGATCGCAGGCGCAAATGAATATGATCTCTACGTCGGGATCTTTGGTGGTGTTCAGGAGGGCCTGTTCAATATCAATATGATAAACCGCTTTACGAAGCTTTAAAAGGCAACGATAATCAAATTTGGCAACCTTGCCGGCGAAATCAACATACCAGCAACGCTCGGCATCGCTTTGGTAAATGGCTCCTGCTGATGTCTGGAAAACATCTGTCCATTGATCTAATTCTACAACAGTGGTAATCATATAGTTCACAAAGATTACTATTATTTATAATTAATCCAAATAAAGAATGTCAAATTTTATTAACATAGCCCCGAGGGGGTATGCGAGAGCCCAGGTTCTATAATAACTATTTACTTTCCCCGACCCTCTTTCCGCTGCAGGCGAAGAGAGGGTGGTCCAGCGAAGCGTAGACTGGGTGAGTCAAATAGCAGATTGATAAGCAATACACAGATACTTGGCTTACAATTGACTCACCCCGACGACGCTACGCTTGTCGGCCCTCTCTTCAGCTTCGCTGGAAAGAGGGCAAGAGCCTAAGAGTTAAAACCAACAACGGCAAGACTATTTACTTTCCCCGACCCTCTTTCCGCTGCAGGCGAAGAGAGGGTGGTCCAGCGAAGCGTAGACCGGGTGAGTCAAATGACAAATTGATAAGCAATACACAGATACATGGCTTACAATCGACTCACCCCGACAGGCGTAAGAGTTAAAAATTTTTCGAACTAATTACCAGCAAGCCCGTTTACAATTTAATAATGTATTTTGTATTACCTTAGTTTTGATCAGGAACCTATTGTTGACCACCACTATTTAGCATGAAAAAGTATTTACTGTTTATAACCTGCTGGCTGCTGATAGTAGCCTCAGTTTCGGCCCAGCTACCCGCGTTGGGACGTGTAGAGCCCATGTTTTGGTGGGTGGGTATGAGCAACCCAAATTTGCAGTTGGTTATATACGGCAATGATATAGCGCAGCGAAAAGCCGTATTAAGCTACCCCGACGTTAAGTTGAAAGCCGTTCATCAAGTTGAAAACCCTGATTATTTATTCCTCGACCTGCAAATAGCTCCGACTGCCAAACCCGGCTCATTCCCCATAAAATTTACAAAAGCAGGCGAAAAGGACCTGACCTATACCTATGCCCTCAAAACGCGCGACCGCTCAGCCAGCCGTGCGCAAGGTGTTACCAGTAAGGATGTGATATACCTGATCATGCCCGACAGGTTTGCCAACGGCGACCCATCCAATGATTCGTTCAGCAACCTGCGCGAAAAAGGCACAAACCGCGATTCGATGTTTTACCGTCATGGCGGTGATATAAAAGGCATCATGGATCATCTGGATTACTTGAAAAACCTTGGTGTAACGGCCATATGGCTAACACCCGAAATTGAGAATGATGAGCCCAGCGCATCGTACCACGGTTATGCCGTTACAGATTATTATAAGATTGACCCACGTTACGGTACTAACGAACTTTACAAGCAATTTGTAGAGAAATGCCACAGCATGGGCATTAAGGTTATCAAAGACCTGGTGCATAACCATGCCGGTACTGAGGGCTATTTGATAAGCGATATGCCCATGAAAAGCTGGGTACATCAATGGCCGGTTTACACCAAATCAAACTTTAGGGATGCCGCAGTGATGGACCCGCATGCTTCGCCAACCGATCGTAAACTGATGCTCGACGGCTGGTTTGACCACCGTATGGCCGATTTAAATGAGAACAATCCTTACGTGCAAAATTACCTTACCCAAAACCACATCTGGTGGGTGGAGTATGCCGGTATTGATGGCTTCAGGCTGGATACCTATCCTTATAACGATGCCGCTTATATGAGTAAATGGGCCCAGGCCGTAAAAGCGGAGTTTCCGCGCTTATCCATCTTTGGCGAAACGCTGGTATGGTCGGCCGCCAACCAGGCATTTTTCACGCAGGGCAATACAGTTAACCGTGGTTTCGATACCCACCTGCCGGGCGTGACTGATGGGGTATTAAAAGATGCCATTTATGAGGCCATCAACGGTAAGGACGGCTGGACGGAGGGCGTGGGCCGTCTTTACTCCGTGCTGGCTCAGGACTTTTTGTATCAGGACGCTACCCGCAACACCATCTTTCTGGATAATCACGATATGAGCCGGATGCTATCAGTTGTGGGCGAGGATATCAGCAAGTATAAATCGGCTATGGCTATGCTGCTCACCATTCGCGGCGTTCCCCAGTTATATTATGGCGATGAGATACTGATGAAGAATTTCTCTAACCCGGATGGGCTCGTTCGTGAAGATTTTCCCGGTGGCTGGGCAGGCGATAAAAGTAATAAGTTTACAGCCGATGGTCGGAGTAAAAAAGAAAACGACGCTTTTACCTTTGTGAGCAAACTGGCCAACTACCGCAAAAATACCACCGCCCTGCAAACCGGCAAGCTCATGCAGTATGTGCCCGAAAAAGGCATTTATGTTTATTTCAGGTACGATGCAGTTAAAACCGTGATGGTGGTTTTTAACAGTAGCGATAAACCCCAGGAAACAGCTACAGACAGGTATCTGGAACGTATTGGCGATGCCAAAAAAGCCCGTAATATCATCACTGATGAAACTATTGATCTGGGCAAACTGAGCATCCCTGCAAAATCAACACTGGTGTTAGAATTATTGCCCAACGTAACCCATTAATCATTTAACTTAGTGGCATAGTGTTACCTACAAAAAAACATCAAAATGAACAATATTAAAGCCTGTATTTTTGACCTCGACGGTGTAATTGTTGATACGGCTGTTTATCATTATAAAGCCTGGAGGCGCTTGGCAAACTCCATGGGGTTTGATTTTAGCGAGCACCAGAATGAGCAACTGAAAGGCGTAAGCCGTGTACGCTCGCTACAGCTGATATTGGGCTGGGGCGGTGTAACTAAAACCGAAGCCGAGCAGGAACAACTGGCTACACAAAAAAATATCTGGTACACAGAAATGATAAACCAGATGACGCCTGCCGAGATTTTACCCGGCGCGCGTGAGTTTGTAGAAAGCTGCCGCGAAGCTGGCCTCAAAACAGCGCTCGGCTCGGCCAGTAAAAACTCCATGACCATATTAAATAAGCTGGATATAACCCACCTGTTTGATGCCATTATTGATGGTAACAAAGTAAGCAAGGCCAAACCCGACCCCGAAGTGTTTTTAAAGGGGGCAGAAGAATTAGGCATCGAACCGCAATACTGCGTGGTATTTGAAGATGCCATTGCCGGGGTACAGGCGGCCAAAGCAGGCGGCATGAAAGCCATAGGCATTGGCGACCCGGAATTGCTGCACGAAGCGGATTTGGTGGTGAGCGGGTTAAATAAGGTTACGGTAGAAGATTTGGAAAGGCTATCATAAAAATAAAAACACTTGTTATTGCGAGGAGGAACGACGACGCAATCGCGAATTAACAGGTTTTCTCTGTACAGTTCGCGATTGCCACGCTACGCCCGCAATGACATAGAATATTTAGATATGTAAAAAATCCGCGTCATTGCGAGGTACGAAGCAATTATATAAATCTCTTTGTCATCCTGAGGAACGAAGGATCTATCGACGAGTAGATTCTTCACTATGTTCAGAATGACAAAGTTTTATAGAGGGATTGCCACGCTACGCTCGCAATGACGATGTGAAATAATATTACCTATGAAAAATTACATTATCGCAGATGCATGGAGCATTATTGAAGAAAGCTTCGATCCGCATTATCATCAAATATCTGAGAGTATATTTAGCTTGGGCAACGGCCGCATGGGCCAGCGTGCCAATTTTGAGGAAGTCTATAGCGGGCAATCACTCCTGGGCAACTATGTAGCCGGGGTTTACTATCCGGATAAAACCCGTGTAGGCTGGTGGAAAAACGGTTACCCCGAATATTTTGCCAAGGTGCTTAATGCAGCCAACTGGACTATCATTGATATTAACCTTAATGGCGAACAACTTGACCTTGCTAAATGCGAGGTAAGCAGCTTTCGCCGGGAGCTGAATATGAAGGAGGGCTACCTTAAAAGGAACTTCCGTGCTAAAACTGCCTCGGGTAAAGAAGTTGAGGTAGAAGCCATCCGCTTTTGCAGCATGGTTGACGATGAGGCGGCAGCCATAAAATATACCATCACCCCCATAAACTTCAGCGGAACCATAACCATTACCCCGGCTATTGACGGCGATGTGATGAACAAGGATTCCAACTACGATGAAAAATTTTGGGATGAGATAAGCAAGGCTAATCAGCCTGATGGCGGCTATGTGGTAATGCGTACCAAAAAAACAGGATTTGAGGTAGCAACGGGCATGCAATTCAGCGCAGTGCAAAATGGCCAGGATGTTCAGCCGCAGGTAGAAGCCATTACGAAAGAAAAATACGTAGCCTCAAAAATCACTTTGCAGGCACAGCAGGGGCAAAGCATCAGTATTATTAAATACGTGGCTAATCTGTCGTCGCAGAATCATCAGCCCGAAAAACTGGTGGAGCATTTAGGCAGCACTTTAAACCACATCAGCACCAAAGGTTTTGACACCATGCTGGCCGAACAAGCCGCCGCATGGGCCAAAAAGTGGGAGCATAACGATATTATTATTGAGGGCGATGTGTCGGCGCAGCAGGCTATCCGCTTTAATATTTTCCAGCTTAACCAAACCTATACCGGTGAGGACGACCGCCTCAATATTGGCCCCAAAGGATTTACCGGCGAAAAATATGGCGGCTCAACCTATTGGGATACCGAGGCCTATTGCGTACCTTTTTACCTGGCCACTGCCGATCAAAAAGTTACCCGCAACCTGCTGCTCTACCGCTACAAACAACTGGGAAAAGCTATTGAAAATGCCGCTTTGCTGGGCTTTAAGGATGGCGCTGCCCTGTACCCGATGGTTACGATGGATGGCACCGAATCACACAACGAATGGGAGATCACCTTTGAGGAGATCCACCGTAACGGGGCCATTGCCTATGCTATATTTAATTATGTACGCTATACCGGCGATGAAACCTACCTGGCCGATTACGGGTTGGAAGTGTTGATAGCTATTGCACGGTTTTGGTCGCAGCGGGTGAGCTGGTCGCAGACTAAAGAGCAGTATGTGATGCTGGGCGTTACCGGGCCAAACGAGTACGAAAACAATGTAAACAATAACTGGTATACCAGCACGCTGGCTACCTGGTGTATGGATTATGCCATGCAGGTTATAGAAAAAGTAAAAGCATCATCCCCGGAAAAATACACCGCTTTAGTAGCGCGGATAAATTTTAATGAGGCCGGGGAAACTTCCAGGTACAAGCACATCATCGAAAAGATGTATTATGGGTATGATGAAAAACTGCAGGTATTTTTGCAGCAGGACGGCTACCTGGACAAAGAACAGATATTGGTAAAAGACCTTCCCGCCGGTGACCGCCCGCTGAACCAGAAATGGAGCTGGGACAGGATACTGCGTTCCTGCTATATTAAACAGGCCGATGTATTGCAGGGCATCTACTTTTTTGAAGACAAGTACGATATAGATACCATCCGCCGAAATTTTGATTTTTACGAGCCGCGTACGGTGCATGAATCGTCATTGTCGCCCTGTGTACATGCTATTTTAGCGGCCAAGCTGGGCGATGAGGCACGTGCCTACGAGTTTTACCTCCGCACTGCCCGTTTAGACCTCGACGATTATAATAATGATACCGAGGATGGCTGCCACATCACTTCCATGGCCGGCACCTGGATGTCTGTAGTAGAGGGTTTTGGTGGTATGCGGGTGCGCGATGGTAAATTGTCGTTCCAGCCATTTATCCCTGAAAAATGGTCGTCATTTTCGTTTCACATCGGTTTTCGTGGTGCATTACTCAATGTTAAGGTGAGTAAAGACGGGGTGAATATTAAAAATTCGTCTAACATGAATATAACTGTCGTGATATTTGGCGAGGAGCAATTGATTGAAGGGAATGGTGAAGTAATTGTTAAGAATAGCTAAATGAACCAGGGGCAGCGTATTATTTTATCCGTTTTAGCGGCGGTTGTTTTTGCTTTTATTGTTCGTGGCATTTTTGCAATACATGGTTTAGACAGACTGCTTAATGTCATGACTATTTCTTTCATTGTGTGCCTGCCATTTGGTGTTGGTTATTTAACTGTTTATTTAAGTAAGATTGAAACTATCGAATACTCGGCATACGCTTTCTTGTTACCATTTATCCCAGTATTCGTTTTCTTTATTACTACGCTTACTTTTAAGATAGAGGGTTTTGCCTGCTGGCTGATGATCATGCCCATCTTTTTAATTTTATCAGGATTAGGCGGACTAACGGCCCGTTACGTTAAATTAAAAAAACGGGATAAGAACAAAAGTTTTGTGTATGTGGTGCTGTTGCTGCCTTTCTTTTTATCGCCTATTGAAAAAATGATAGGGGCTATTCCCGGCACTTATAAGGCATATACAGAGATTGATATCCATGCCTCAAAAGAACAGATATGGCCAAATGTTACCCGTGTACGGGCTATTAACCAGCAGCAGGATAGTGCTGCTTTTACACGGTTTCTGGGTTTTCCACGCCCGATTAGGGCCGAACTGGATAAAGAGGCGGTTGGCGGCAGGCGTAAAGCTATTTTTGATAAGGGGCTTATTTTTGATGAGCAGGTGACAGCTTACCAGCCATTACGGTCAATGACGTTTACCATACACGCTAATCCGTATGATATTCCTTCTACAACTATGGACGAACATATAGTAGTAGGCGGGGAGTTTTTTGACGTGTTGAACGGAACATACCAGTTAGAACAAATAGACAGCCAGCACTGTAAGCTTCGTTTGTTCAGTACGTTTAAGTTGAATACCACGTTTAACTTTTATGCAGGCCTTTGGGCTTCCTGGATCATGAAGGATATTCAGCAAAATATATTAAAAGTGATTAAGGAAAGATCGGAGTTAAAAAACTCCTGATAAGATAAATAGAAATGGATACAGATCATAAACTCATTATATACCAGTTATTGCCCCGTTTATTTGGCAATACGCAAACGCTCAACAAAACCAATGGATCAGTAGAGGAGAACGGTGTTGGCAAACTCAATGATATTACCGATACCGCCCTGCAGCAAATCAAGGGCATGGGCTTTACGCATGTATGGTATACCGGTGTAATTGAACACGCTACCATGACAGATTACACCGCGTTCGGTATTGCTAATGACGATCCGGATGTGGTAAAGGGCAGGGCAGGGTCGCCTTATGCCATTAAAGATTATTATGATATAGCTCCCGACCTGGCCGTTGATGTTAAAAACCGTGTTGGTGAATATGAGGAGCTGATTGCCCGCACACATAATAACGGCCTCAAAGTATTGATGGACCTGGTGCCCAATCATGTGGCCCGTACCTACGCCTCGGATGTAAAACCCGAAGGCGTACGCGATTTTGGGCAGGATGATGACCGCTCCAAAGCTTTTGATGCACGGAATGATTTTTACTACATCCCCGGCCATCCTTTTGTGGTTCCGGCGGGCTACAATCCCGGCGGCAATGAGTTTCAAAGCAATTTAAAAGACGGATACTTTGAGGAAAACCCCGCTAAGGCCACAGGTAACGATGTGTTCAGCGCTACGCCATCTATAAATGATTGGTTCGAGACCATGAAACTGAACTATGGGGTAGATTATCTGAATGGCCGATGGGGGCATTTTGATCCCATTCCCCCACTGTGGAACAAGCTGTATGATATTTTGATCTTCTGGAGCCAGAAAGGGATTGATGGTTTCCGCTGCGATATGGTGGAGATGGTGCCTATTGAATTTTGGGGCTGGGTGATACCAAAAGTAAAAGAAACCTATCCCAATGTAATCTTCATCGGCGAAGCCTATCATAAAAATAAATACAACGATTATATTTTCAGGGGCAGGTTTGATTACCTGTATGATAAGGTGGGCCTGTATGATGCCATCAAACGCCTTACCCGCAACGAATACGGGGCCAGTACCTGGGAGATCAACAATGTATGGAATAACCATACCCATGATATTGACCAGTATATGCTGCGCTTTATGGAAAACCACGATGAGCAACGCATTGCCTCCGGTTATTTTGCTGGTAACCCATGGCTGGCCGTACCGGGCATGATCGTGACCGCAACCATGAACGCGGGCCCCGTGATGATCTATTTTGGGCAGGAAGTTGGTGAGCCCGCTTTAGGCGAACAGGGTTTTAGCGGTAACGATGGCCGCACCTCCATATTTGATTATTGCGGTGTTCCAGAGCATCAGAAATGGATCAATAACGGAGCTTTTGATGGCGGGGCTTTATCGGCCGATCAAGAAAAACTCCGTGAATTTTATCAAAAACTGCTGAATACGGTTGGCCAAAATGAAGCATTAAAAAGCGGAGCCTTTTACGAGCTGATGATGGCCAATGAGCATGAGCCCGGTTTTGATCAGTTGTTGTATATTTATCTCAGATATACCGGTCAACAACGTATATTAGTGATAACCAATTTTAACCGTAGCGAGCGCTCATTAGTGGTAAAGCTACCTGACGACCTGTTATCTAAACTAAACCTGAACGGGCCAAAGGAATTTACCGATTTGCTGAATGGTAAAAAGTTTAATACAGATGATATCAGGAATGGGGTAGAGGTGGTTTTACCAGCATCAGATGGTTTACTGCTGGCGTTTTAGGAATAGGTATTATTGCTTTCATTAATGTCATTGCCAGCGATAGCGTGGCAATCGCAAACTGTACAGAGGCTTGCATAGTTCGCGATTGCTTCGTTCCTCGCAATGACAAATAACGAAATAAAAAAGACTTACGAAGTTTTAAAAACTTCGTAAGTCTTGTAACCCGAGCCTCATTGCGAGGTACGAAGCAATCTCTACACAAGCAGATCAGCTTTTTTGGCCGCTCTGTATAGCATAGAGATTGCTTCGTACCTCGAAATGACGATTGTGGAATAGAGCGTAGGAAAAATTTTGTCATGCTGAACGTAGTGAAGCATCTATTTTGCGATATGCATAGTTCACAAATAGATTCTTCGTTCCTCAGGATGACAAATTAGTTAAAGGGCTTTCTTTCTGCCATAACACATAAACCAACAACCAATAAACCAGCACATGGAAGCAAGCATAGCGCAGAAACCCCAATTAAGCTTTTGGCAGATATTTAATATGAGCTTTGGTTTTTTGGGTATCCAGTTTGGCTTTGCACTGCAAACCGGCAATGCCAGCCGCATACTGCAAACATTTGGTGCCGATGTAGAACATTTGTCGTGGTTTTGGTTGGCGGCCCCGCTTACCGGCATGATTGTTCAGCCTATTATTGGCCATTACAGCGATCGTACCTGGAACCGCCTTGGCAGGCGCAGACCTTATTTTTTAACCGGAGCTATCCTATCAGGACTGGCTTTGTTTTTTATGCCTAATTCTGCCATGCTTGCCGCTTTTATACCACCAATTATAGTAGGGGCAGGTATGCTCATGATCATGGATGCTTCATTTAACGTAGCCATGGAACCTTTTAGGGCTTTGGTGGCCGATAATTTGCCCGATAGCCAGCACAGCACCGGGTTTTCTATGCAAACTGTATTGATAGGGGTAGGAGCGGTAATAGGCTCGTGGCTGCCTTACGTTTTTGCCGAATGGATGGGCGTGCCCAAAACCGCCGCGCCAGGGCATATCCCGGCCAATGTTGTTTATTCGTTTTATGTAGGCGGGGCTGTGCTCATTGCGTCTATTTTGTGGACAGTGATCCGTACCAAAGAGTATTCACCTGAAGAGTATGCAGCCTTTCATCCGGCCGGGGTTCATGAACCCGAAACAAAAAAAGGTGGCGTGGCACAAATTTTTACCGATTTGGCCCACATGCCCGTAACCATGAAACAATTGGGGCTGGTGCAGTTTTTTTCGTGGTTCGCGTTATTCTCAATGTGGGTATTTACTACCCCGGCACTTGCCGAACATGTTTATAAAGTGAAGCCGGGCGATACCACATCGGTAGCTTATAACGATGCCGGTAACTGGATAGGGGTATTATTTGGTATTTATAATTTGGTTTCGGCAATATATGCCTGTTTTTTACCTGCAATTGCCAGGGCCACCAGCAGGAAAATGGCTCACGCTTTTTCTTTAACTATGGGCGGTTTTGGCTTAATATCCATGTATTTTATCACAAGTCCCAACTGGCTTATTTTATCAATGATTGGTATTGGTTTAGCCTGGGGTAGTATCCTGGCCATGCCTTATGCTATACTGTCAAGCTCAATACCGGCAAAAAAGATGGGTGTGTATATGGGCATTTTTAACTTCTTTATCACTTTTCCTCAAATTGTGAATGGCGTATTTGGCGGCCCTATTGTTAAATATTTTTATGGCGGCCATGCTATTTATGCTATTATTATGGCAGGTGTTTTTATGTTATTGGCCGCGCTTTCAGTACTGCGGGTGCACGATAATAAAAAATTGATATAAAAATTAAATTAAATTTAGGATAATTCTTATTTACTGGCATGGTTAATGATTTTTCATTAATTCAATATTTGTATATTGCGTAGCAAGTACACATTATATTTGCAGACCCCTAATTGATTTGAATGGAAAGTAATACACCAAAAGAGGAGCTGATAAACAATAAGTTAGTTGAGGCCGAACCTAAAGTTGAAGAAGAAGAGGAGTTTCACCACTTAAATAACCCTGCCGATGGCATTAAACCCATCATTAAAAAATACCTTGGTACTCCTAACCATGCTGATCAACTGGGTAATAAATTCTTCTTTACCGATGGTGACGCCAAGGTAGAAGTAGTTGTAGTTACAGACCTGATTATACGGGTGAGGCTTGCGCCTCACGGCGTTTTTCTGGAAGAGTTTTCTTACGCTGTACCTAAGTTAGAACATAAAGCCGCCGAATTTACTTTATATGAAGATGATATTGAATTTCGGGTAGCTACTAAATCGATAAATTGCCATATCCGTAAAAAGGATTTCTTTATTTCTTTTTCTGATAGTGAAAGCCACGTAACCAGTTCAGATGCGGTGCCTATGCATTGGGAAGAGAACGTGAAGTTTGGCGGTTACTATGTTTTTTGTACCAAAACTTGCCATCCCGAAGAAAGCTTTTTTGGCCTTGGCGATAAACCCACCGAGTTTAACCTGCGTGGCAAACGCTTAAAAAACTGGAACACCGATGCGTATTCCTTTCAATGGAACCAGGACCCGCTTTATCGCAGTATTCCTTTTTACATTAGCTTAAATGAGGGTATTGCCCACGGTATTTTCTTTGATAACACGTTTAAGGCACAGTTTGATTTTGGCGGTGAGGATACCACCAAAACAAGTTTCTGGGCCGATGGCGGCGAGCTGCAATATTACTACATACATGGCCCGCACATGATGGATGTGGTAAAAAGCTACCACATTTTAACAGGTACACACCCTATGCCGCCATTATGGGCACTGGGGTATCATCAATGCCGCTGGAGCTACTATCCGGAAGCTAAAGTGAAAAAGATAACCAGAGGCTTCCGTGAAAATAAGATTCCTTGCGACGGTATTTACCTGGATATTGATTATATGGACGGTTACCGCTGTTTTACCTGGAACCGCAAATACTTTCCCGATCCTAAAAAAATGATCAGTGAGCTGGCGGCAGATGGGTTTAAAACGGTAGTAATTATTGACCCGGGTATTCGGGTTGATGATAATTACGAGGTATTTAAACAGGGCAAAGAAAACCGCTATTTCTGCCGTCGCAGTGATGATTACTTTATGGAGGGCCACGTATGGCCCGGCCGCTGCCAGTTTCCTGATTTTACCAACCCGGAGGTACGTACCTGGTGGGGCGGTTTATTTGATGAACTGGTGCAAATGGGCGTAGCCGGTGTTTGGAACGATATGAATGAGCCTGCCGTATTTGGTGCCGGTACTTTCCCCGACGATGTACGCCACCAGTACGATGGTTTCCGCGGTTCGCATCGCAAGGCACATAATATATACGGCATGCAAATGGTACGTTCAACCTATGAGGGTTTACGTACCATCATGAAAAATAAACGCCCTTTTACCATTACCAGGGCCGGTTACTCAGGTGTACAGCGTTTTTCGTCGGTTTGGACGGGCGATAACGTGGCCTCATGGGAGCACCTGAAATTAGGTAACATACAATGTCAGCGTTTATCCATATCAGGTATATCCTTTTGTGGTACAGATATAGGCGGCTTTAGCGGTGAGCCCGATGGTGAGCTGTTTACCCGCTGGATACAGATGGGCGCCTTTTCACCGTTTATGCGCGCGCACTCGGCCGGTGATACCAAAGAGCGTGAGCCATGGAGCTTTGGTGAGCCGTACACGGCCATCAACCGTAAGTTTATTGAGCTGCGTTACCGCCTCATCCCTTATTTATATTCAGCCTTTTGGGAGCACCACCGTTATGGCTTCCCGATTTTAAGGCCAATAGTAATGCATGAGCAGGATGTGAAATTAAATCACTTCCGCCAGGATGAGTTTACTTATGGCGATAAAATATTGATATGCCCGGTAATGGAAGCCGGCCAGCTCAAAAGGAATGTGTATTTGCCAAAAGGTAAATGGTTCAATTTCTGGACTTACGAAGTGCTGGAAGGCGGCAAGGAAGTGACCGTGCCAACACCGCTTGAAACCATGCCGGTATTTGTAAAAGCCGGTTCGGTAATACCAGAATACCCGGTAATGCAATACACCGGTCAGTATGAAATTGAGGAAGTTAAACTGAATATTTACTATACCGATTACGAGGTTAACTCCTTCCTGTTTGAAGATTATGGCGAAACTTTTGCCTACGAACAGGATATTTACCTCGAGAAAAAGTTTGTAGTAAACGGAAATTCACGCGAACTAACCATTCAGCAAAGCATGGAAGGTTTATATACGCCACGCTATGAAGGGTATCACCTTAATATTATTGGCTTGCCGTTTAGACCAGCCAAGGTAATAGCCGATGGCAAGATAGTGAGTGATTTCATCGTAAACCCTGATGGTACGATAAACTTTAAATTCAGTAAGAATTTTAAGCGTGTTGAAATAACAAAATAAATTGAAAGGCCCCGGTTTACCGGGGCCTTTTTCGTTTTAAAAGCATGGTTGTTGGTGACAACACAATGAGTATTGGGAAGAAGCCAAAAAGCTTAAAAATGTTGTCATTTCGAGAGAGCATGGGTGGGAATGCGGATAGAGCGAAAGAGAAATCTTATACAACATACTGGCGGACTTACTGCTCGCAAAAGATTTCTCCTCGTACCTCGTCGAAATGACAACCTCTTTTATTTCTTCCGAACACCCATATTGACAACACCAACAACGGAACAGCATGCCGTAGGTATGTAACCTGTTGAATGTGAATTATCCTGTAGGGCTGAATAGCGTATTTTGATTAAAGCCAAGCTTTAAGCGATAGTTTGAAATGTTACTGAAAGAAAATGATTTTTATTAATTTACACAGGTATATGGAAACTGGTTATTAAATGAATAGAAGCGACCGCATTAAATTAAGCTTTATAAGAAACTGGAACTTTCCAGGCAAAGAAAGGCTTTCTCATCGGATGAAACCATCTAAGGAATTAAAAACGACACTTCGTGACGGGATTATTTGGTTGAATAGAGAGGAAATAGCCATTTATACCACTGCTGATAATTATATTGAACACACTATATTGAGTACAGGTACTTATGAAGATGAAATTGGTAAACTGATAAATATTTCACTTAAGCCAGGCTTTGTTGCTTTAGATATCGGAGCCAATATCGGACTTCAAAGTATAAGGATGTCGAAATGTGTAGGTGATAGTGGTTTTGTTTACGCTTTTGAGCCTCTCAATTATTTGCAAACTAAGTTTAAAAGAAATATATCATTAAACAACTGTGCAAATATTACACTGATGCCCATAGCTTTATCAGACCGTGAAGAAAAGCTAAACTTAAAAATACATGAAAACGAATGGAACCAGGGAACTTTCAGTTTGGCGCATACCGATCAGGGAAACAGCCATCAGGAAGTGTCTGTAAAAACAGGGGATCAACTGTCAGAAATTCAGAATCTGAGTAGAATTGACCTGATAAAGATTGATGTAGAGGGGTTTGAATATCACGTATTAAAGGGATTAAGCGCAACCATACACAAACACCAACCGCGTATCATTTTTGAATATGACGAAAACTATTGGACCCGAACAGGGCAATCAATAGTTGATTGTTATAATTTTCTGAAAGCTCTTAATTATAATCTTTACCAGGTTTCTGCATTAAGCTGTGAATTGATCTTTATGCCAACCGCAATTATCGGCGGCAATTTGTTTTGCCTCCCTGTCAATCAGGTTCCATCGTAAATGCTATTGGTGTTAACAAAAATTCGTATATTTATATCAAACGGCCCGGTATTCCTCAAAAAAGGAAATACCGGGCCGTTTGGTTAAATGGATAAGGAACCTGAAAATTGTTATTTGATGTATAGGGTATTGATAGTCAATTATTTAATACTTTTTAAAGTTTTTAAAACGCGCTAAAATTGATTTAAAACAGCTAAAACAGATGGTTTTAATAAAAAACGGGCATTTTTTGATAGATTTTTGAACCGATTTGACATCAAAAAGTGTTAAAATAAAATTTTAAAAAGTTTTCAAATAATAGGGAAAAGCAGGGATTGAATAATAAATAATTGATGAAAGTATAATCTTTTAAATCAAATCAAAATCAACTAAATCCTGTTATATTTGATTATACAGTAAACCAAACTCATTTCCGTAAATGGGGTTATTCTAATACAACTTATAGGTACCATATCATGGCCAAACAAACTAAGAAAACCGAAACCCCTTCGCCGGAAGAAAAACCTGCAAAAGAAACAAAAGCTGTAAAAGCAAAAGCAACTACCAAAGCTGCCGAGCCTGAAGGCAAAACAACTCCGGCAAAAACGGCTAAACCAAAAGCAAAAGTTGCCGTAGCCGAAAATACACCAGAACCTAAACCAAAGGCGGCTAAAACAAAGGCAGCCGTACAAACTACCCATGTTATGCTTAACGCAGTTGAACCTTACAGCCGTTTTACCGATTTTGATATCGCTTTATTTAAATCAGGGAAACACTATAAACTGTACGAAAAATTTGGCTCGCACGTAGTGGAATTTAATGGTGTGGTAGGAACTTATTTTGCGGTTTGGGCGCCAAACGCGCAGTATATTTCAGTAATTGGAAATTTTAATGGCTGGAACCGCGCTTCGCACGGGTTATTGTGCCGCTGGGATTCGTCAGGTATATGGGAAGGTTTTATTCCTAATATAGGCGTTGGCGAAACCTATAAATACTACATCAAATCATCAACCGGCGAAGACCTGGAAAAAAGTGATCCTTTTGCCCTGCGCTGGGAGGTGCCACCACGCACAGCATCCATAGTAGCTGATACCTACTACGAATGGAAGGATGGTGACTGGATGGCCAACCGTCAGGAACATAATGGCATTAACCGGCCATACAGCGTTTATGAGGTACATTTAGGTTCGTGGGCGCGTAACCCCGAAAGCCCTGATGAATTTTTAACCTATACACAGCTGGCTCATAAAATGGTGCCTTACGTAAAGGAAATGGGCTTTACGCACGTAGAGTTTATGCCTATTATGGAGCATCCCTTTTACCCGAGCTGGGGCTACCAGGTTTCAGGTTATTTTGCCGCTGCTTCCCGCTATGGTTCGCCGCAGGAGCTGATGTATTTGATCGAGCAATTCCATGAGGCAGGTATTGGGGTAATTCTGGATTGGGTGCCTTCACATTTTCCGGGCGATATACACGCCCTTTATAAATTTGACGGTACGCACCTGTATGAGCATGCCGACACACGTAAAGGCTTTCACCCCGATTGGAAGTCATACATATTTAACTACGGGCGTAGTGAGGTTAGGGCATTCCTGATCAGTAATGCCCTGTTCTGGCTTGATCGTTACCATGCCGATGGCCTGCGGGTTGATGCCGTAGCGTCTATGCTTTATTTAGACTATTCGCGCAAGCATGGAGAGTGGGAGCCAAACATTTATGGCGGTAACGAAAACCTGGAAGCTATATCATTTTTGAAAGAGTTTAATGAGGCGGTTTACAGCCACTTCCCTTCAACCCAAACCATTGCCGAAGAGTCTACCTCATTTACAGGAGTTAGTCGCCCGGTTTACCTGGGTGGTTTAGGCTTTGGTATGAAATGGATGATGGGCTGGATGCACGATACCATAGGCTATTTTAAAGAAGATCCTATCAATCGTAAATATCATCATAACGAAATTACGTTTAGTACCATATATGCCTTTACCGAAAACTTTATGCTGCCTTTTTCGCATGATGAGGTGGTATATGGCAAAGGTTCCATGCTACGCAAAATGCCCGGCGACGAATGGCAGCAATTTGCCAACCTGCGTTTAATGTACAGCTACATGTTTACCCACCCGGGTACCAAGCTACTGTTTATGGGGGCCGAATTTGGGCAGGGCGATGAGTGGAACTTCGGCCAGTCGCTGCAATGGCATGTGCTGGAGTATGCCAATCACCAGGGTATATCAGAAACAGTAAAAATATTAAACCACCTATACCGGACCGAACCTGCACTGTACCAAAAGGGCTTTGATTTTACAGGCTTTGAATGGATAGACGGAGGTAATGCCAATGATTCTGTATTGGTTTACAGACGCATGGGGCATGATGAAAAAGACGAACTGGTAATTATTTTGAACCTGACACCTGTGCCACGCCATGACTACCGTATTGGTGTGCCATCTGCCGGCAAATGGAAGGAAATATTTAACTCAGATGCTAAGAAGCTATGGGGTAGTGGTTTAACTAACGACGAGCTACTAAGTACCGAAGCCCAAAAATGGCATGGTAAAGCTAATTCTGTGGTTATGACTTTACCACCATTAGGTGCAACTATATTGAAAAAGGTGAGTGATGCCCCGCCAAAATATGAGCTTAAACGCTGATTTTTAAAATATGGCAACAATGTAACCATGGCTTTACCAAGCCTGGTTACATTGTAAATTGAAATACCCATGAACCCTAAATTTCGTAACCTGTACATCATTATAGGGATCTTGTTATTAATATCACTTGTTGTGGAAGTAATAACGACCTATCCGGAGGTAAGCCCTAAAGGTGTTTTACTGAACGCGTTGCCAGCGTTACTATTCTTTTACCTGGCATATAAAACATACCACGAAAAAAAGGACAACGAGTTAATGTAAGCTTGTTTCAATGGCCTGATATTAAGTGTAATAGGGTGTTTGTTCAGTAATGAACAATAGTTGTAACGAATCCGAACAGTTGCAGATATTTGGTTGTTGTTAAATTGTTGATTGTCAATTCCTTAAAATAAGGGCATGTTCTTGGCTGCGTAACTGTATAAACCATAGATTGTTATGCTTAAAAATTACCTGCTGGTTGCTTTTAGAAATCTCTCTAAAAACAAAGCCTTTTCATTCATCAACATTGTTGGATTGGCAATTGGCATGGCCGCATGCCTTTTGATTTTACAATACGTAAGCTTTGAGTTGAGCTATGATACTTTCAACGCTAAAAAAGATCGTATCTACCGTATTAACCAGGACAGGTATAATAATGGTAAGCTAAGTACCCTGTGGGCTGGTGGTGCATTTGCTCCGGGCAGCGCTTTTAAAGCTGTTTTACCGGAGATAGAAGACTTTGTAAAGATAGTGGGTGCCGGGCAGGTTCTGGCTAACTACAAAGACCAGAAAATGGTGATCCAAAACGACTATTTTGCCGGTGAAGGCTTCTTCAATATATTTTCCTACCCATTGATCAGCGGAGATCCTAAAACAGCTTTAAAAGATCCATACACGGTTGTTATATCTGAAGATGTAGCACAGAAGCTTTTTCGTAACGTTAACCCGGTAGGGCAATCCATCATTATAAATGGTGATAAGCCACTGAAAATTACAGGTGTAGCTAAGAATGCCCCGGTTAACAGTCATTTTAAGTTCGATTTTTTGCAATCATATGCTACGCTGATGAAGGATAATCCGCCCAATGCCAATTTTAATTTAGATAATGCCTGGCTGAGCGATGGTTGTACCACTTATTTATTACTCAGGCCGGGTGTTGACCCTAAAGCGCTGGAAAGTAAATTTGTGCCTATTGTAAAGAAAGCATATGATGCTTATAAAATTCCCGGCGAAGGCGGCGTATATACTTTACAATCATTACAAAGCATCCATCTGTATTCAAACCGTATGTTTGAATTGCAGCCTAACGGCGATGGTAAGTCGGTTTATTTATTGCTGGGCATTGCCATATTTGTGATCATTATAGCCTGGATCAATTATATTAACCTGGCTACGGCCCGTGGCATTGGCCGTGCAAAAGAAGTTGGGGTACGCAAAACATTAGGGTCTGCAAAAGCACAGCTTATTGCACAGTTTATGTTGGAGGCCATGTTGCTCAATGCCATGGCCATATTGCTGGCCGTAGTGCTTATTATCATTTGCCTTCCTGCATTCTCACACATATCTGGCCTGCAAATGAGTTTTAGTATGTTTATTAAACCTATTTTCTGGGCATCAATGCTGGGGATATTTGTGGTAGGTTCATTCTTTAGCGGGTTTTACCCAGCCATTGTGTTATCATCATTCAGGCCTGTTGAGGTTATGAAAGGTAAAATACTGGCCTCACCAAGAGGGGTAGTATTGCGTAAGGCTATGGTCGTGTTTCAGTTTGCTGCCTCTATTTTTCTGCTTATTGGTTCGCTTACCGTATTCAGGCAACTAAAGTTTATGCAAAACCAAAAGCTGGGTTTAAAAATTGATCAAACGCTGGTTATTAAGGCACCACTTATTAAAATAGATTCCTTTTACCGTGATATGAGTGCGTTTAAACAGGAGTGCCTTACACAATCGGCCGTTAAAAGTATCACTGTATCCACATCCATTCCCGGTGAGGCGATTCCCTGGAATGCAGGCGGTATCAAATTAACCAGTGCCGACCAAAGTCAGGGCAGACAATACCGGATTATAGGTGGCGATTACGATTACCTCCAGGCGTATGATCTGAAGCTGATAGCCGGACGTAAATTTTCAAAAGATTATGGCGATGAACCCCATAGTGTTGTATTTAGTAAAAAGGGGGTTGAGCAGCTTGGTTTCAATAAGCCCGAACAAGCCTTGGGCAAACGGATTGATTTTTGGGGGCAGGTGTATACTATAGTGGGGGTGGTTGACAATTTTCACCAGCAATCGCTGCGCGATGCCTACGATGCTATTATTTTTCGCTGTATTCCAGACGTAAGGGGATTTGTATCGGTAAAAATAAACACCACTAATATTGTACAAACCGTGGCCGATCTTAAAAAAACATGGGCATCCTATTTCCCTGGTGATCAGTTTGATTATTTCTTTTTAGATCAACACTTTAATGAGCAGTATAAAACAGACCAGCGTTTTGGGCAGGTATTTGGTGTGTTTACCGGCATTGCCATTTTTGTTGCCTGTTTAGGTTTGTTCGGGCTGGTATCATATACCATTGTTCAGCGCACAAAAGAAATTGGTATACGTAAGGTTTTGGGTGCTACGGTAAATAGCATACTGAAGTTATTATATAAAGATTTCGCTATGCTGGTAGTGGTATCATTTGTTATTTCAGCACCGCTGGCCTGGTATGCCATTGCAAAATGGTTGCAGAGTTATGCTTTCAGGGTTAATGTAGGTCCGTTATTGTTCATTGTGCCCTTTTTAATAGTAATGATTATCGCCTTTGTTACAGTGTCTTACCTGAGTGTAAAAGCGGCATTAACTAACCCAGTTAAAAGTTTAAAAACAGAATAATTGCAATGTAATAAAATAGGGAAACGGCATCCGGTTTAGGCGTTTACGTTTAAACCGGAGGATTTTTTTTGTTATTTTAGCATATGCCTGTTTTAACTACTCCCGAAAAATCTGCTATACCAACCTACTCACTGCAGCAAAACAGTGGCACCGGCAACAGTATGATAGATATACGTGAAGCTGAGGCTAATTGTGCAGATTTTAGACTCGATCCCGCCTTCCTGATCCCTCATCGTAAAGATTATTATTTATTTGTATTGGTAAAGAAAGGCAATAACCGGCATTGGATTGATTTTATGCCTTATACCATTAAACCTGATACGTTTTATTTTACTATACCGCAGCAAGTACATCTGAAAGAATACGCAGGCCCAATGGAGGGGCTCATGGCCAGTTTTACTGATGAGTTTTTGCAGCTGGAAGAGAACCGGATGTTAAATCAGCTTCCCATTATTCAAAACCCGGCCGGGGCGCATGAGTTGATGCTAACTGGACAGGATATGAGCTTTGTTGAAGATGTGATGCGTAAAATGCAGACAGAGTTTAATGCCGATAGCTCCTGGCGCAATCAAATGCTTACTTCCTGGTTACGGGTGCTGGTGATATACCTGAGCAGGCTTTACATCGAGCAGTTTGGTGAAAAGTCTATTGATCAATGTTATTGCGTGCTCAAAGGTTTCCAGACACTTATAGGCGAACATTACAGTACCCAGCATGATGTTGCAGCTTATGCCGAAAAACTGAATATAACGCCCGGTTATCTTAGCGAGGTCATTAAAGAGCAAAGTGGCAAAACGGCCATTACACATATTCATGAGCGCCTTATTGTAGAGGCTAAACGCAGGCTGCTGCACACGGATCTTTCGGTTAAGCAAATAGCCGATGAGCTTGGTTTTGAGGATGCAGCATATTTTAACCGCTTCTTTAAACGGCTAACAAGCACTACGCCGATAGGGTACAGGGAGCAAATCCGGGAAATGTACAGTTAATGCCGAATTATGTGCAGTGCTAATAGATTATGCCTGCTGTAGCTTTGCTATATGAACAACAAACAAACAGTTTTAATAACCGGCGCCAATAAAGGTATTGGCCTGGAAACCGCCCGCCAGCTTTTACAGGCAGGCTACCATATATTTTTAGGCAGCAGGGATAAAGACAGAGGCGATAAGGCAATTGAACAATTAAAATCAGAAGGTTTTACCGATGTAGAATTGCTGTTAATAGATGTTACCAGCGAGCAATCTGTACAGCAGGCCAATGATCAGCTGGCTCAGAAAATTGATCATCTGGATGTGCTGATCAACAATGCCGGTATTCCTGGTGCATTTCCGCAACTGGGTACAACAGTGAGTGACGATACTATGAAAGAGGTTTTTGAAGTGAACTTTTTCGGTGTGATCCGTACGGTGAAGGCGTTTATTGATTTATTAAAAAAAGCCGAAAACCCGAGGATAGTAAATGTTACTTCTGATTTGGGTTCGCTCACTTATCATAACGACCCTGATTGGGAACATTATCATGTTAAATCGGCGGCTTATGGTCCCTCAAAAACGGCCTTAAATGCTTATACCGTTGCCTTGGCTTATGAGCTTAAAGACCAGGTTAAGGTAAATATGGTAAACCCTGGTTATACCAATACCGAATTTAACAACAACCAGGGCCCTAAACCGGTTGAAGACGGCGCAGCACCAATTGTGAAGTATGCCATGTTAGATAAAGATGGCCCTACAGGCAAATATGTAAGCGATTACGGTGAAACGCCTTGGTAACTTTGTGAGCAAGGACTTAGAGATAATGGAGCAAAGATAACAACCGTCATGCCGAAATAAATTCGGCATGACGAACTGGTTGCAAACTCAACTATGATCCGCATACAAAAAACAAAAGCCCCGGTTAATACCAGGGCTTTTTGTTATAAATTAAAGATTGATGATTGAAAGTAATTAAACTTTACCGATTTCCTGAACCAGGTCAATCAGTTTGTTTGAATAACCCCACTCGTTATCATACCATGATACAACTTTAACGAAGTTATCATTCAGGGCAATACCAGCTTTAGCATCAAAAATTGATGTACGTGCATCACCTTTAAAATCTTCAGATACAACATCATCTTCAGTATAACCTAAAATACCTTTCAGGTCGCCTTCAGAAGCTGTTTTCATAGCTGCTTTGATATCTTCATAAGTAGCACCTTTTTTAAGGCGTACAGTTAAGTCAACAACAGATACGTCGGCAACCGGAACACGGAATGACATACCGGTTAATTTACCTTTTAATTCAGGGATAACCAAAGTAACCGCTTTAGCAGCACCGGTTGATGAAGGGATGATGTTTTGGTAAGCACCACGGCCGCCTCTCCAGTCTTTAGCCGATGGGCTGTCAACTGTTTTTTGAGTAGCTGTAACCGCGTGTACAGTGCTCATTAAGCCTTCTTCAATACCAAAGCTATCATTCAATACCTTAGCAATAGGAGCAAGGCAGTTGGTAGTACATGAAGCGTTTGATACGATAGTGTGGCTTGATGTTAATAATTTATTGTTTACACCCATTACAAAAGTAGGGGTATCATCTTTAGCTGGCGCGCTCATTACAACTTTTTTGGCACCGGCGTCAATATGTTTTTGTGCAGTTTCCTGAGTTAAGAATAAGCCTGTTGATTCGATGATCACTTCAGCACCTACTTCACCCCATTTAAGGTTAGCAGGGTCTTTTTCGGCAGTTACACGGATAGTTTTACCGTTTACAACCAAATGTCCGCCTTCAACAGCAATAGTGCCTTTGAATGGTCCGTGAGTTGAATCGTATTTTAACATGTAAGCCATGTAATCAGGCTCAACAAGGTCATTAATACCAACAACTTCAATGTCGGATCTTTCAATTGCGGCTCTGAATGCCAGACGGCCAATACGGCCGAAACCGTTAATTCCTATTTTCATGATTTTTTTAATTTTTATTTGAATAGTAGGTTAATAAATTATTTATAGGTTCTTTTATGATGTTAGCTATCTGCAAGTTTGCTTCGGCAGCAGCCTCATGTAAATGTTCCTGAAAATTTGACGCCACCGTGCCTGCAAAATGAATTGAAGCATCGGGGTGTTGCTTTGATAAAGGTAGCAAATATGTTGAAATTAGCTTGCTAAATCCTTTTTTTATGACGTTTTGTAGATGGTGGTCTTCCCGGTTTTCCATATAAAAATCGGTAAACGAACTTAAATAAAGCGCTGGTTGTTTTTGGCGGTAAACCTTTTCAAGCAGTGTTTTACGCTCTACATCGTACTTATGTACAAACTTCTTTTTAAGGCTTGGCGGCAGGGTTTCGTTCATAAAACCTTTAAGCAGCTGGCGGCCCAGCCAGTTGCCTGAGCCTTCATCGGCCAGTACATAGCCCAAGCCATAATTGTTAGGCCAAACTTTTTTACCATCGTACCAGGCGGCGTTTGAACCGCTGCCGCAAATACTGATAATGCCCGGCGAATTTTTACAGCATGCAATAGCCGCTGCGGTAATATCGTGGTCAACCATTACACGGCCAAATTTAAAAAAGGCCGATAATGCGTCATGAACAATTTGCTTACGCTCATCAGAAGAAGCGCCTGCACCAAAAAAATAAATTTTTCTTATTTGTTCGGCGTGGTGTATGAGGTTAATGTTTTTATTAAGAAGCTGCAGGATGTGCTTTTCGTCGTTAAAATAAGGGTTAATGCCATTGGTTTTAAAAGAGGCCACAATACGGCCCTTATCGGCCAGGCGCCAATGTGCAAAATACGATCCGCTGTATACAACTGCAATCATTAATTATATTGATAATATATCTGCCATCAGTAAAAGATCGGCTTCCAGTTTAAACTCATGGTTGTTAAGGGCATCATCTAAACTGGTGAGCAGGATATGATTTGCCTGCAAACCTACCATTTTTTGGCTTTCACCTGCAACTAATGCATTTACAGCAGCAAAACCAAGCCGGCTACCCAAAATACGGTCAAAACTTGAGGGGCTGCCTCCTCTTTGCAAGTGGCCTAATATAGTTACTTTAATGTCGTAGTCTTTAACTTCTTTTTGAACAGCCTTAGCCACATCATACACGCCACCATTTTTATCACCTTCGGCAACAATAACGATGCTTGACGATTTTTTGTTGGATTTACCTTCTTTCAGATTGTTAATCAAATCTTCAAGAGCGGTTTGTTTTTCGGGTAATAAAATAGCTTCGGCACCGCAAGAGATACCCGCGCGCAAAGCGATGGCTCCCGAATCGCGACCCATTACCTCAATAAAAAACAGGCGGTCGTGCGCATCGGCAGTGTCGCGTATTTTATCAATGGCCTGGATAACTGTATTGGTTGCGGTATCAAAACCAAGGGTATAGGTTGAGCCGTACAAATCATTATCAATGGTGCCCGGTACACCTATAACAGCAATGTCCGGATATTTTTTTGAAAAGCGCAGGGCGCCGGTAAATGTGCCATCTCCGCCAATAACTACCAATGCATCAATACCACGTTCTTTCAGGTGCGCGTAAGCAGTAGCCATACCCTCATCTTCTTTAAAAGGTAAACAGCGTGCTGTTTTTAAAATGGTACCTCCTAAATTAAGTATATTGCTTACCGAGCGCTTGTCCATATCGTACATGTCGTTCTCAATAAGCCCTTTATAGCCTTGCCTAACACCAACAACTTCAAGGCCGTTATATAATGCTGTTCTAACAACTGCTCTTATGCAGGGGTTCATTCCGGGAGCATCTCCGCCCGATGTTAAAACAGCAAGTTTTGAAATTTTATGCATCTTTACGTCTATAAATTTGTGCTACGAAGATAGTGTGTGTAAATTACACCATTAAATTTTATTTATTTTTTTTTGGATTAGGAATTAAGCACATATATTTAGGCAAATAAACTTAAATCCCCGTACAATTTTGGAAGTAATGCTACCCAAGTTTGATTCCGTATTCTCTATTGACTGCGTAATTTTTGGATTTGAAGCCGGAGAGCTTAAAATTTTACTTATAGAGCGTAACGAAGAGCCTTATAAAGACTGGCTTGCTTTACCTGGTTATATTGTTGAGCAAGACGAAAGTATAGATGATGCTGCCGAGCGCATTTTGTACGAACTTACCGGCTTGCGCGATATGCACATGCAGCAGTTTCATACGTTTGGCGAAGTAAACCGGCACCCGCAGGGTAGGGTTATTACCGTAGCTTACTATGCGTTGATCCGTATAAACGGGCAAAAGGAACTGCGTCCTGTTACCCAGTATGCTAAAAAGGCGTTCTGGCACCCGGTAAATGAGTTGCCTAAACTGGCATTTGACCACAGCCAAATATTTAACACGGGCTTTAATAAGATACGCAGACGCCTGCATTATCAGCCGATAGCTTTTGAGCTATTGCCTGAAAAATTCACGCTAACACAGTTGCAATCACTTTATGAAGCCGTTTTAAATAAGAAGCTGGATAAAAGGAACTTTCGCAAAAAAATGCTCAGCTATGGCTTTTTAAAAGAGCTTGATGAAAAGCAAAAAGGCGTATCATACCGGGCTGCAAAACTGTATAAGTTTGATAAGCGCAAATATGGTAAGATATTTCAGGGCGAAATGAATATTGGATAGAGGGGATAAGAGTCAGGAATCAAGACAAAAGCTTTTAGGTATAATATAAAAAGGGTCGGAAATTAATTCCGACCCTTTCTTTTTCTTTTATCTCATAGTCCAATAGGCTTTTGAACTCAAAGTGTAATAGCCTCAAAATTCCAAAATCTCTTACAAAGAGCTTGGAGATAGTTCAAGGTGATATTTTACCAGGTTATCTATAGGAGAGCGAATGATGTTGCCCACTTTCATACCGTTTTCAGTAACTACTTCTTCTAAAACGTTTCTGAAGTTATAGCCAACCGAACCGATGCAGTTAAAGCTGTATTTTTGATAATCAGGGTAGTGAGTTACCAGGTTGCGGAAAAAATCTTCAAATGATGTACGTACCAGGTTGCGTGAATATTCTATATGAACGTTATTATCATAAACAAACTTGCTGAAGCTTGCGCAAAAACGGTTTGCACGTGGCTGGGTATATACTTGCTCGTTGATATCATCAGGAGTAAGTTTGTAAGTTTCCCAGAAAAGGTTACGCACCGGCTCGGGCATATAACCACGCAGGTAATCTGTCAGTAATTTTTTACCGATGTAGCAGCCACTGCCTTCGTCGCCCAAAATATAGGCTCCTGAGTCAATGTTCATTACTACCTCTTTGCCATCGTAAATACAGGTGTTGGTTCCTGTACCTAAAATAGCTGCAAAGCCTTCTGTGTTACCTAAAAGAGCGCGTGCTGCAGCAAGCAGATCATGACCAATGTTCACCTTTGATTTGGTGAAAACAGCCTTCATTGCTTCTTCAACAATTTTGCGCATTTCGGGCGTTGAACAGCCTGCACCGTAATAATTTACTTCGGTTATTTCATCCTTCTCAAGGTCGGTTGGCAAACTTTCATTTAAAGACTGTATGATATACTCCGTACCAGAAAAATATGGGTTGTACCCCTCAGTGTTAAAATACACTTTTTTACCTTCTTCGGTAACCAGACACCAGTTTGTTTTAGTTGAGCCACCGTCAGCAATTATGATCATAAATTAAGTTTTATTATAAAAAAAATTCGGTTAAAAGTATGATTAACTTATTGTAAAAAAAACACTTTCTATTTAAAAAACTAAAAATGGCTTTTTTAAGCTAAAAATACCCTGTTTTTCTGAAAAAAAAGTATCAATTGCCGGTAACTTTATTCGTTTTATTAAAAAACGCCTAAATTAACAACTGTATGATTTACATGTAATTAGCTTATTTACAGTTAAATTAAACTTATCTGCAATTGTACGTAATGTTAAATTATTTAACAACAAATAATGTTTACTTGCCAATTATAATGCAGCATGTTTAACAATTACAAAAATGACAACGAATTGTTAGCCGGAATGTGTGTTATTTTCATGCCAGGAACATTTTCTTTTAGCCAACTGGCCATAAATTCCGAGCCGGGTTCTTCACTGGCAATATGTCCCAATACAATTAGTGATAGTTTATCGCCTTTGGCCTGCGCATCACGCACATATTCGGCCGTTTCCCATTCCTGTATTTCGCCACATATTAAAACATCAGGTTTGTATTTACCCATGGCCTGTATTTGCCGGGTTCCGCCGGCAGCCCCGGGCATCAGCAGTATTTTTTTGCAGCTTTGGCCCGGGTTGCCAATATACCTAACCTGGCTAATGAATAGTTTTTGTTTTAAGTGTTGGATAAGGTTGCTTAAAGATGTATCCGGGAGTGTCAACACTTCGCTTGCTGAAGCATCATAATAGTTTAACCAGTTAAGTTGTTTTAATAAACCGGTTCTAACGCCATCGGGGTTTAGGCGATGAATATGATCGTGGTTACGCCAAACAGCAATATTGTGTTGTTTTAGCAGATCGGCTTTATAGCGGTAAACATCGTCGTTGGTAAGCCAGGTAGTTTCGTCCTGATGATTGTAAAAGGTGGGTTCATGGGCTATAATAAAGTTAGCTCCAAGCGCTATAGCTTTCTTTATTACCTCAATAGTGGCAAACATAGTGGTAACTATACCTGTAACCTTCATGTCGCGGGTGCCGGCCTTTAAAGTATCAACAGTAGGATTTATGGGACCGCCTGGTACCTTTCTTATGAACAAATCCATGACTTGGCCTACGGTAACATCGGCATTAATGCTGAAAAAATCACTTGCTTTGCCGGCTAATGGCGAAGTTAATAAAGCTGTAACACCTGCTGTTTTGGTAAGGTTGTGAATGAATTTTCTTCTGGATTGATCTTCGCTCAGGTAAAATTGGTTTTTTGTTGAACTCATAATTTTTTAGGATTAACCAAATATAAAAAATGAATTTCATGTGATCATGGTATGATGAGCAGGATATAACCAAGGCTGCCTTTATCTTGAACAAAAAGACATTTATTGTTGATTTGGTCACCCGTAAAATCACTATTGTTTAGCGACTTAACACGATAGCATGGAATTAGCAAATAAAATGATTGATATTTCGGCATAATTTTGCATATTTGCACCGCGAAAAAAACGCGATGGTCTCATAGCTCAGCTGGATAGAGCAACAGATTTCTAATCTGTCGGTCTCAGGTTCGAATCCTGATGAGATCACTTAGAAAAAAAGCCGTTTCAAATACCTAGAAACGGCTTTTTCTTTGCATGAGGGCACTTTTGAGAGCTCGCCAGATCTTGAATCGACAACCGTCGTATCGTCAAGTTTTACACGTTTTTTTGTTGAATTTCACTAAAAGGTGGTACAAATATGGTACAAACTTTTTCGTGCTAAAAAATCAGTATGGCAACTATTTGTGCAATGGTTTTAAAACACCATTTAAAAAATGATGGAACTTATAATGTAAAAATTAGGATTACCCATAAGAAAGAAAAGAGGTACATCGACACGGATCATTTCGTGACGGCGAAACAGCTATCAAAGAACTTCACGATTAAAGATCCTTTTATAAACAGACTTGTCAATATGAAAATTGACGAGTACCGCTTAGCAATAAGCAATATCAGTGAAAAATTAGATTTCTTCAATGCAGAATCCCTGAAGGATTTTCTCATGAATAATAAAAAAGAAATAGATTTTATCGAATTCTGTGACGACCATATTGCCCAATTGATAAATAATGACCGTGTAGGGACGGCGGCTAATCAGACAACCGTTCGGAATAGTCTTGTTGATTATTTTGGAAGGGAAAAAGTATCTATCCTTGAGATCACAGCTGTAATGCTTAGATCCTACGAGAGATTTTTAAGGAGTAAAAGAATTATTAAGAGAATAAACCAATTGAAGAAGGAGGTCATCACTGAAAGTGAAGGAGTAACAGATAGCGGACTTTATAACTATATGAGGGATTTAAGAACCCTATTTAATGCTGCCAGGGAGAAATATAATGATGAAGATTTAGGAATTATTAGAATTCCTCACTATCCATTTAATAAATATAAAATTGGTTCGCCACCGGCAACAAAAAACAGAAATATTTCAGCCAAGTTACTCATCAAAATACGGGATTGCAAAACCAAAAAAAACAGCAGGGCGGAATTAGCCAAAGATATATTTATGCTTTCATTCTACCTTTGCGGGATTAATGCAGTTGATTTATATCAAATTTCGAAAGCGAATGTGAAAAAGGGAAGGCTTGAGTATAACAGGTCAAAAACAGAAGGGAGACGTAAAGATAATGCTTTCATAAGTATTAAAATTATTGAAGAAGCTGTCCCCTTATTAAATAAGTATATAGGGAAATTGCATGAGCGGTACTCATCAAGTAAGGGTTTTGATGGAGCTTTGAGTAAGGGTATGAAACAATTACGTAAAATAACCGGCATCTCTGAAATTACACATTATTGGGCCAGGCATTCATTTGCAAATTGTGCCAGGAATAATTGTCGATTTAGTAAGGATGATATCGCTCTTGCACTTAATCATGTAGATAATGGACATAGGACTACTGATATTTATATTGCTAAGGACTGGAAAATTGTAGATGAGGTGCAGTTTAAAGTTGTGAAACTTTTAAAAATCGGAAAATAAGTAAAATAAAATGCGGTTTTGAATAGCGGATAAGATTTCGAACAGAAACAAAAAAAGGGCATCATCAGTCGCTAGGGGCTCGTAAACTGATCCCGCACGCGTTGATATTGTACTGAACTTATCAGGCAACCTATCATAGTCTTCAGGATACGACCGCTGGAAGTGGCGCCAGTTCTATCATTAAGGATTGATTAAGACTGAATTATTTACAGAAAGGTCGTCGACTCATTTTTTAACTTAAGAATTGCCGGAGAGCAGGATCGAATTGATGACCTGAGGGGTATCAATTCATCAAGGTTTCCAGTCGTATAGATTTTACTGTTGGATCAGTTTTTTAAAATAATAAATTCAAGGCCTGGCAGCTATCGCATTATTTATGCCACCTATTAGCTAATGAAAGATAGTTAGTCTATAGGAAAATGGACAGATTAAAGCAGATTGAAAAAGTTAAGTAAATAGCGAGGAAGATGTTGAAACGGTGCGGCTTTCGCACCGTTTTCAACAAATTGAATGAATAGAGGAACCTTCAAAGAGGTCTAATCATACTTAGAAATCAAATCAGTTTTAAGCCGACTGGGCCGTAACAATTAAATTTATTTATTTTAAATAGGGTCACGAACAACGTGTTGCAGTTTAACCGTGATTAAATAAGTGCCTTCCTGGAAAACCCTTACCGTAAACCTTGGGTTTGCACTGTAACCCCTGTCAGGTGTAGGTGTAAAGCCTGGATCAATTTTGGCAAATTTCCCGGGAATCCTGTAATAAATAGTGAATCCCTGGGCAGCACCCTGAAACGGAAACGGAATCACCTCAAAATTACAGGTTAACGATGTGTCAGATACAACAAGCGGGTGAAACTTTGCGAAGGTTTCAAAATCACTCCTGTCACCACGTTTAATGTATTCATTGTTTTTTGGGTTAAATGCAACACCATTTTTATCCACTATTTTTAAAATGGCCAATGTGCCTTTATTTGACAGCTTTGTTACCGTAACTTTTGGTTCGCCGATGTCGCCGCTTAGGGTAGTGCCATCCTGAAACCAGGCGCCACCTCCCGCATCAATCTCCGCAACATCGCCGTCGAATAAATTAAAATTAGCCACGTTTGGATATGTTTTTGTGCCGTTTTCATTGGTTGCGCTGATATCGAACTCATATTTACCTGCGGGCGCATTTGCGGTTGTACCAAAAAAAGTAAAGCCGCCTGTGTGTTCATTAAATTCAAAAGTTGGCGAGCTCACAATTTTACGTCTGCTGTTCAGTAAAGCGACTGTAGTATCTACGTTTGGATCAAATTGGGAGATGTATACATACCTGTCGCGGTTTTTGTAAATGGAATCGGCATGTTTATGCGTAACCGCGTCTCTGATATCTAATAACTTGTAGGTTACCGGCGCGCTTGAACCATCATTGTCAACGGCCGATGTTTGCACCACGTTACCACGCTGAACCTGTATAGGGCTGTCACGATAGCGAATTTGCGTGCTTAAAAAACCGTGAGGGGCCTTAACACAGGATGCAACGCTTGTTGCCGCTAAAACAACAAGTAAAATCTTATATTTCTTATTCATTTCCTTAGTCTATCTAAAAAATCAATTAATTGTACAGGTCATTAAAATAGGTAAATGTGTGATTGTTGTTGAGCACATGTAAAATACCCGTTGTGGTAATTATGCCCGTGGTTTGACAGAGTGTTGTGAGTAATTGCCTGGGATCAGCCTGGTTAACGCCATCAATATCTATTGGCACAGGGCCACCAGGTTTCAACGGAACAACTTTGGTGAGAAATATGTACTGCGGATTTGTGGTAAAAATACCGTTGGTGTAATCTCCGGTTGGTCTTTTATTGATCATTCTCATTTCACCATCATTGGCTTTTACATATACACCCTTTTGGGTTAACATATCTAAAGTGTATTTGTCTTTAAACATATAAGCCCTAAGGGAATCTTTGAGCGAGACAAAGTTCAATGAATCAAATGTAAATACTAAGTTTTCATCATTGGAAGTGATGCGCAGCTGCGCTTGTTTAGCCAGTACAAAGTTATGGATCGAGTAATTGGTCAGGGCAAAAAACGTTCCGCTACTATTCACTTCGTCCTTCAGCTGCATTTTGTTGATCATCATCACCAGCGTATCAAACGTATGGTTTGTTTTAAGATAATCATAGGTAGTCATGTTCACATTAGCTTTAAACAGGTCTCCGCCTATTGTATCATTCTTTTTGCAGGAAAAGAAAGCCGTTGCTGCAAATAGGATGAATATAAATATTTTTAATTTTTTCATTTTACAATTGTTAAATGGTTATAACTTACCTTGCCAGTAAGGCGTTTGAGTTAATACAAAATCATCTTTAAACATGGCCGGGTCAATAGGCCAGTAATTTCCGCCGGCGTTGATCCTCGTATCGTTAAAGCTTTCATTGTAATCACTTATAAAACTTGAATTAGGCTGGCCGATATGTTTGGTACGCACCAGGTCGTAAAACGCATGACCTTCATAAAACAGCTCGCGCAAGCGCTCTTCCAGGATAGTTCGGTTCAGATCATCGCCCATGCCGCTGTAATCAGCAATACCTGCACGGTGGCGAATAGTGTTAAGCAGAGTAACAGCCTCACCGTCCCGGCCCAAATGATTCAATGCCTCGGCTCTTAACAACATGATATCTGCCAGACGGAAGATGATGATGTTATTAGATAACCTCGGATCATTTTTGGCCGATCCGTCGGCGTAGATGATGTTGGAATATTTAATAGTTTGCCCATTGGTTGATTGAGCCTGGAAAAAATATTTGCGGTACCTAAGGTCGGCCGTATCGGCATATAGCTTATTTACATAAGTTGTGTTGAGCGGCCACTCCACAATTCCTTTGGTGGCTACAAACGGAAAACCGAGTGTGGGCGCATAGAGGCTTCCATTAGGGTTATTAAGTGAGCCACCCTCGTTTTGGCCATAATTGATATTGATTTCAAAAACCCCTTCAACAGATTTACCGATGAAGATCTTGCTGAACTGGGAAGTGTCTGTAACTAAACTGTATCCGCCACTGTTGATAACCTGTGCAGCAGCTTGCTCACAGCCACTATAGTTGTGAATCCAGGCTTGGATATGCGCCTCTAATGCAAAAGCACTGCCTTTATTAGCCCTAACCGCACGCTGGTTATCATCTGTATAGCCAAACGCCAGGTTTGCTTCCGCAATTTTTAAATCGGCAAGACATTGTTTCATTACATCTGCGGCCGGGGTACGCGGCAGGTTTTTTGCCTGGCTGATATCCAGGTCTGGTGCCAGCTTCAAGGGAACATCGCCCCATACCCTGCTCATGTAAAAATAGGTGAACGCTCTTAAAAAATAGGCCTCACCAATGATCTTATTCTTATCATCCTGGTTGGCGAAGGTATTGATCGGGATTTGCGGTACCTTAACAATAATGAGGTTTATTTGCTGTAATAACTGGTAATAATTTTGCCAGTTCCAGTACCCTGATCCCACATTCAGCCCGGTAAACTCACCGTTTGAGATATTGTAATTTGCATTGTCGGGACCGGAAAGAATGCTGAACTCTTTGGCTGTTGCATCGCCATATACGTGAAAGGAAGTATTGTTGAGTAATACCGACCGTAAAAGCGCATATGCACCGGCAATTGCAGTGTTGGCATCAACGCCATTGGTGAAATAAGCGTTGGTAAACGTTGAGTTATGCGGATCAAGGTCAAGCACCTTTTTACAGGATGTTACACCTATCAGCCCTGGTACAAGCAATAATCCCGCTATGTATTTAAATATTTTTGTTTTCATTTCTTTTCCTTTATTCAACTGGTTAGTATTATAAGCTTATGTCAAGACCCAGTGTAAACTTTTTAGGTATCGGGTAACCACTGCCATTGTAAATACCGAAAGCGTCAACCTCTTCAGCATCAGGTACGTTTGATTTTTGAAAAATGTGCAGATTATCAACCATGCCATAAACGCGTAAACGGCTGATGTGCAGTTTTTGTAAAACGCTTTGATTAAAAGTATAACCCAATGTGATCGTTTTAACGCGCAGGTAATCGCCGTTTTCAACCCACACTGAACTAACCGCCGCGTACTTATAGTGGGTGCCGCTTACCGAACTTAGAGAAGGGTATTTGGCATTATCGCCCGGATTTTGCCAGTAATTGATGCCGGAAAGATCAGGGAACGCATTATGCGTGATATCATGATAAGGATCAGGATCGCCGTCGTCATTAGGCACCAGGTGCGATAGTTTACCAACCAGGTAGTCGTTATAAATATCACGGCCCAAAGTGAAGGTGCAGAATATAGACAGCGTCCAGTTTTTGTATCCGAAAATGTTATTGAAACCACCTGTAAATTTAGGGTTAGGGTTGCCGGCTGGAACATAATCTGTTTGATCAAGCGTGCCGTCGCCATTGGAGTCTTTCCAGATAGGGTCACCTCCTTTAAAGGGATAGCCGTAAAAGTTGATAGGTGCACCTGTAACCGGATTAACTGGTACATCCTTATCGGTTTTATAAATACCGGTTTGCTGGAACAAGTTGTACTCGTTAATTGGCTGACCCTGCCTCAACAAAAATTTATCCAAATAAATATCACGGCCACCATTTGGCAGGGATGTGATCTCATTTTGGTTATAGGCTATGTTAAAGTCCGTTTCCCATTGAAATGCGCTCTTCGGGTTAAAATAATGTGCAATAAACGATGCTTCAAGACCGCGGTTCTGCGTTCCAATGGAGTTGGTAACAATGGTTTGGTAGCCAGTTGTAACGGGCAGGTTTAAGGTGAAAATACCCTTGCTTGTGTTTTTTACATAAGCATCGGCCACAAAATTGAAACGGCCATCAAGGAAAGTCATGTCAAAACCAACATTTAGTTGTTTGGAATGCTCCCAGGTAAGGTCCTTATTACTTAAGCCGCCGTTAAAATTAGGGGATATAGCTGCAACACCATTATAGGTAGTTGACAGGTTTTGCCCTGTTTGCGGGCTGGTGCTGCCTGGAAAACCACCGGCACCGATATTATAGGAGTTGAAAGACAAATAGTTGTCGCCACCGTCTGGCTGACGTCCGGCAATACCGTAGCTGCCACGGAGTTTAAATAGGGTTAGCCAGTTTTTAGCAAATTTCATGAAGGGCTCATCGCTAACAATCCAGCCTGCAGAGACTGATGGGAAATATCCCACCCTGTTACCCGGGCCAAATTTTGATGACGCATCGGCATTCATAACGCCCGATAGGAGGTAACGTCCTTTGTAATCATAATTGACGCGTACAAACTCCGTAGAGATACCGCTTTCTATTAAATCAGAAAAGGCAGTGGATCCGTTTTTGTCCAAAACTTTTACAACAGATATCTGGTCGTTAGGGATACCGTCGGCTGTTGCGCTGGTTGCCCGGTAGGAATGATACTCAGTGTTCTGCCCTAACAGTACGTTAATATGATGGACTTTATTAAGCGTAGTGCTATACTGGAAGTTGCTGCTGAACAAATAATTGGCAGAATTATCAACAAAGCTTGATGCATAACCGTAACCACTTTGCCTTACGATGCCCGGGGTGAAAGTATCCTTGCGGCTACCAGCGCTTTCATATGAGATAACACTGTTAAAGGAAAAGTGATCAGAGATCTTCCAATCAATAGTTGGGCTTATGGTGATGCTATTGTTGGTGTTATTATCGGTAGCGTTGCTGGTGCTGCCAAACAGGAAATCTTTGTTATCCTGAGTAAGGTATAGGTTTGACGGCGGCAACGGACTATTTGCGTAGTAACCACCAGTAAACGGATTCACGTTTCCGCTGATGTCGCTCAGGGATGTAGGCCTGTCCACCCTGTAAAACCTGATCTGTGTGCTGATTTTTAATCTTGGTGACACATTAATGCCAACCGTGCTATTGACGGAGTAGCGCTGTAAACCTGTTTTTTTAATGATACCGGACTCGTTATAATAATTGAGGCCGTAGCGATAGGTTACCAGTTCATTACCACCCGTTAATGACAACTGATAGTTGTCAACCACGCCTGTTTGGTAAAGCTGGCCCCTGTAATCATTAGCATTGTTAAATGCCGGATTTAAGGTATCCGTTAATATCTGCGGGATATTTTTCAGGTTATCATAATTGCCATAGTGTTGTAGCAAAGCCAGTTTTGCCCTTGTTTCAGCAGCACCGGTAAGTACTTTATCCAAACTCGGCTGATCAGTTATGCCATGATAGGTAGAAAAGTTAATCCTTGTTTTGCCGGCTGTACCCTTTTTTGTAGTGATAAGGATAACGCCGTTGGCGCCCCTTGAACCGTAAACTGCCGCGGCAGATGCGTCTTTTAAGATGTCAATATTATCAATATCGCCTATAGGGATACCGGCAAGCACGTCTGTGCTGGTACCACTGCCGTAATTGATGGCGGCAATATCTTCTGTGCTTTGGGGTACACCGTCAATAACATACAACGGACCGGATACTGCCCTTGCCAGACTGGCCTTGCCCGAAGCGCTGCCCGTGTTGTTATCAATATTGCGGCTAACAGCCGTATTACCCCTTAAAACCACGTTGCTCCTTACACCTGGCTCACCCGAAAAGTTTTGTACGTTGAGGCCCGCAACGCGACCCTGTAATAGTGCATCAAAAGTTGGTGCAGGGATATCTGCAATTGCTTTAGGATCAACAGACGTTACCGCTGCACTCACTGTTCTGCGCGATACTTGCTGATAGCCGATAACAACTACGTCTTTTAGCGTTTGCTGATCTGTTTTAAGAACAACAATAAGATTTGATTTTGCCTCGGTTATCTTAACCGTTTGCGGGAGGTAACCTAACATTTTTATCGTGATAGATTTGCCTGTCTCTACCTTAAGCGTAAATGCGCCGGAGGTGTTAGAAGATACGCCGGAGTTTGAACCGGTCAGTAGGATAGAAGCGCCGGGTAGCGGTCCACTGGCATCTTTAATCACACCCGAAACGGCAACAAGGTTGTTTCCGGCTGGTGTGATTTGAGCTTGTACGGCAAGCGTTCCTAAGCATAGTAAAATTGGGATGACGCACGTGTAATAGAAGATTTTCTTTTTGTAAAAAAAATTAATCATAGTTAATAAATAAGCGGTTAGTGATTGATATACAGGTCATAGAATGCCTGTATGGTAAAGGTTTAACAGCATCGCTGTAGTTGAGTTAGAATCGTAATTTATTTCTCCATTCAGTGAGGTTTAGTTAAAAAATATTTAATTAAGTAGATTAAACGTTTTATCAAAATGGGCAAAATATTTCAATTACATGGCGAAATGTAAGACACAGAAAAGTTCGACCAGTGAAATCAAACTGATTTGTAAATGAAAATCGCCTCCATGTAGATAAAATTAGCTAAAACTCTTATCTACCACACGATCAATACAACTTCTAAATGCATATGTCCTAAAATTTGAATGATAAAACGGGTTTAGATAAAACATTTTATCGAAAAGGACAATTATTTTTACGTAAAAGAATAATTCAAATATAATTATATAAGTTATTTTAACAAATATTTATATAAATTAAAAAAAGTTAAATAATTAGTCGACTTATTTGATTTTAATATGCAATTATTGTCAATATGGGTAATAAAATTAGACGAAACTTGGTTTATAATATTGAATTTTAGAAAAATTCGTAAAAAGGAGACGCGATAAGGCTTTTATTTAGGCTATAATTGTTCGTGGTATTTAAAAAGGCCTGCTGTATTGTCGAAAGTCCCGTATTGCCTATTAGTTTCGTTTGTCAGCGTTGAGTAGGGGTAGGGAAAGCGAGTCGATATTGAAATTGTGGAGCCTTTATGTTGGACCCAATGGGAATATTTAAGTATTCATAACGCCTATGCCTTCAGGCCTGCACGAGCGTCTATAAATACCGAAAATTCTACTGTGTTGCAACACTCCCACTGTTGCAACACAGTAGTGATACTTTTGAACAAAATAGGTCTTTAAAATAACGGTCTGAACGAAGTGAAGGTTACAAATTCAAATCATCGACAATCAGAGTCCTTTTATCATGTATCAATACCTTAAGAGATACATAAAGGCACATTTAACGATGATTTATATTCTACCGGCGATCGTTTTCCTTTTCACTCTATAAGTGCATGCTTTATTTCTTTGTAGTACTTAAAGCGCACGTTAGGATTTTGGTGTAGGTTTTTTAACCATAAGTCATAGTCTGATTGCGTAACTTTAACTCGTACCAGAGACAGCCTTGCCCTGTATTATTTACAAGACCTGAGTTCTGGATAAAAAGTCCTTTTGTCATCAATCAATTAATATTTTTTAGTCGAAACGGGTAAAAAGCGCAGCTAAGGTCTTGCCGTATTCTATTGTTGGAGTACGCCAAAAGACTACGGCATAATGGCCTGTCTCGTTCCTCACCAGCCCACCCTTCGGGACTTATTCCGTTTCCTTTTGGCTATGAGCCGGCACTTCCTATGGCTTTCTTTTTTCCCTTTTTCTTTTAAAAAATAATCAAGAAAAGCAAAGCGAGATAAGGAAAGCAAACAGATTTATTCACTTAAAAATTTTAAAAGTTATGCTATTCACAGGAAGAATTACCGCAAACGCCGAAGTAAGAGTTAAAGGTGACAAACAAGTGACCAATTTTACCGTAGCCCTGAACCAACGCTACAAAAACAAAGCAGGCGAAAAAAAGGAAAAGACCGCCTATGTCAATTGCGCTTATTGGGTGAACCCCGGTTTGGCAGTTTACCTCACTAAAGGCGCTATCGTCGAGATTTCAGGATGGGTCGATGCACAAACATGGACACAACAGGACGGCACGGTGAGGGCTGACCTCGTTTGCTCGGTGGACAATGTGAAGCTGTTCGGTTCTAACGGTACAAAAAACAATGATGCGCCTAAAGACAAAAAAGCCGAAAAGAAAACTGCCGTTGCAGCGGGTGGTGGTGATGATGATGACCTGCCATTCTAAGGACGACCTGACAGCACCCTGTTATGGGGTGCTGTTTCAAACAGATTTAATCAACGATCATCAAGAAATGCATAAATACCAACATCATGGAAAATGATTTTGATGCCAAAGACCTGATAGAAGAATGGGAAGCCATCGGCTTAGCCAACCCTTGGATAGCCGAAGCCAATGACCCGCCATTCCACAAACACCTATTGGTCAGGGTGAACACCTTACAGCAACTCGAACTGATATTCCAGTATGGCAACTGGTCAATAGGGCAAGGCTATCGCGTATAATCTTATTATTTCTCAAAAATCAGTCCGTCATCAGAATATTCATTGTCGTACATGTGTTTGAGCGTTTCTAAACAGTCGACTACCGGTAATTTAATCTCCAGAGAGGGAATAGTTAGATATTTGAATTGATCAAGTAACCCCAAAAATATTTCTACCGTAATCCCGCTTACGTTTTTGAGGTGATGTGGTACAAATTCGATGATCAGCATTTTGCTTTTCTCTAAAATAGAGGTCATTCCTTTTAGTGCAAAATATTCTGAACCTTCCAAATCCATAATAATCAAATCATATTGTTCATTAGCTAATAGCTGATCTAAAGCGTTTGCCTCTATGTTTATTTCTTCCGGATTATCATAGTAATACATGATGTCATCGTGCAAAGGCTTTCTTTTGCTTCCTCCGGAATTGACTCTATTTACCAGAAAGTTTATACTCCCTGGAGCTTCTCCTGCGGCGATATTAATCGCGCGGCAATTTTCCAAATCATTCAATGCCAAATTGAGTTCTAACAATTGAAAAGTATTCGGGTTCGCCTCTATTGCAGTAACATGTTCAACTATTTTGGCTATCGGTATAACCAGTGTTCCTATATGGGCGCCTACCACTAAAACGCGGCTCTCGGCATTGATCAATTTTTCTATTCGTTTAATTTCTTCCGAACTGTAGATTCCTGTAAACCGCAACGACTGACCAACTACTGTATCCTCAGGGTCTACTGCATATATGCCATTTTGACCATTTACAATTATGGAATAAGCAAATCCACCCACAATCGATCTCGTTAAACTTCCAAACTCAAGCATTTTCAAAAAATGTCCTTGCTTGTCGTCCCCGATACAATTTACGCGATCTCCATATTTGATCAAAGGATCAATAATATCCAGTAACTTGTTTAGAGCCTCATCAGGCATTTTCTGAATTGTATTTACAGCTTGTTGTAGTCTCGTTGTCATTTGTAGTACCTTTTTAAGTTGTTATATGCAATAGCGTTAGCTATCATGGCTTCGTTTGTTGTATTTGACAAAAATTAAAACCGGGTATTTTTATATCACAAACCTATATGTTCATTATCAAATATTCTTATCTGGGCCATACTAATCCGCTCTACCTTAGACACCAAGTTTGGTATAAATGCTAAATCTTCATAAATGGATTAAAAGCTGACTTTCCGTTGAGCAAATAAGTCCTATATAATTTAGGAAAATCTGTTAACATGAAAATAATGATTCAAAAGTTCGCTTTTATAAAAACGTGATCCCCGTAATTTCTTTAGTATATTTAGACATTCTTGCTCAAAACCGGGGAACACAGCATCAAACGACTTTTCTTCTATGTCGCCTTCTATATCTATTGCATGGTGGTTGTTCATACTCCGTTTAAAATAATGTTTTTTTTCTTTAGCGTTTTTCGCAAAAACCTTTATCGTTTGCCATGTGCTCTCATCTTTGAGGGTGATATCCCATTTCAATAGATTTCTATGCAGAAATATTATCTCGTTATCAGTGTCATGCTGTACCATCGTCATTCCATTAAAGGAATTGTCCCGATTATCTTTATATCCACAAGTTCCAACTGGATGTTCAATCATATAATATGGCGTTCCTAAAGCCAACCAGGCGAATCTGAATGTATCTTTATCCCCATACAAGAATTTATAATAGACATCTCTTCTCATATTAAAATAGGTGCAAAGCTGTAACTGGTTCCAGGATTTGGATTTGTTAATTAATATCTGGCCACTATCTTGTTCATAGGACTTAAAATATTTAATCTCCAAAATCTCCCAGATGGGATTTGCTATTGGTGTTTGCCAGTAATCTGGCCAAAACATACACCCATGCTTTTTATACTCTGCATTTTCAAAAAGGTAAGTGGGGTCTTTGACACAGATATTATCCGCATCCAAAAATAGAACCTCCTGAAAATTACTATAAAGAATAGAAAGAGGCTTCATTAAAAAACCGTGAGGAGCATTGTCCATGAACCGACTTAGGTCTTTGCATTGAGCACCTAGTTTACCCAATTGCCGCCTCATTCCCTTATTAATCTCATTTCCATGAAACCAAATTTCTATTGGCAAATTACATCCAAAATTTCTCAACGTATTGATCAACACCCACGCAGATGTAAAGTATCTTAACCCGCCCGCACTGATTACAATACCTTTTCCTTTGCCAACCTTTTGACCCAAAAACTGATTGGGCTTATTGACCTGTCTTTTCCATTCGTCTTTTAGTTCACCAATCTTTTCGACGCTTAATTCATCTTTTATCTGATAAAAGTTCTGTTGATCTGTTTCGTTCATATGGAACACTTTGTTATTCTAATTTATTGGGATAACATCACAACGTATGTTGAACGTTTCCCAAGCGTTACACAACTAAGGAACACCAAAAAAAATTTCAAACTATCTAATTCGATCGGTTATTTTCTAATTTCTGAGCTCAGGTTTTGGTCAGCGTTGTTAACTCAAATTAACCTTAACGAAATCAACATCAGTATTAACTTTATAGTTTTTTTTCAAACTTGTAATTTCTTCAACCCAAGCATACTTTAACTGTAAGAACACATAGCCATTACCTGATACCATAGCGCCTTAAGTAATTTATGTTAATTTATCAACGTTACATATATTATATGATAATTGCAAATATTTATTGTTGGATAAATATATATAATATATATTTGATAAACCGAGTTAGTAAACCTAATCAGGCCAATATATTTTGACAGATTACTTTTTAAGGACTTTTACTCCTGCATGTTATTTTTTATATCGTATGATTCTATACAATCATTCTCAGTAAAGGTCGTCAACACGGGAAAACTGTCGCGGCGAGGATCAGGAAGAAATTGTTTTCTTCTTAGTAACACTTGAAGATAGATAACAAACCAGGACGTTTATTTCATTAATGGTAAAACAAACTATAGATGTTAATTATAAAAACAAACAAAGGATATATATAGATTAATTATAATAATACCTGTGAGTGGCTTATAAACGAGACTGGAATCGAGGTAAGGAAAAACTGCATAATACAACCTTCAACAACATTAACCTATGACACAAATTAAATCACCAACAACCAATATTCATTTTTTCGGACCTCTGGTCCGATGTCTATTTTCTTTTAAAGAAAGCTGCGGGACTTGCCAATTTAAAAATTGTATTTGAAACTATCTTGGTAAAACCATACTGTATAAAAGGATTGGACATTCGAAGTCCAAAACGATGTTAACTCAATACCTGTAATATTGAGTCTAATTTACGTTTGAAAAAACTTCTAAAAATTATGATAAACTGTATTGTAATCGACGATGAAAAGTCGGCTCAGAATGCTTTGGTCAGCCACCTAAAACAAATACATGATCTGGAGATACTAGGTACGTTTAACAATGCTTTAGATGCGAAGCCCATGATTACTTCAGAAAAATTGGATCTTATCTTTTGTGATTTCCAGATGCCGGATGTCCGTGGACTTGCATTTTTAAAAAGTCTTAGAAAAATACCCTTATTTATTTTTGTTACAGAAAATCCGAGTCACGCCATTGAGAGTTTCGAGTTGGACGTGCTTGCCTATATAATGAAGCCCCTTAAGGAGGACCGGTTACTCAGATCTATAAATAAAGCAAGGGTTTTACTGGATGCGGAGAGACCTTCTTTGCATGATAGGAAATCTCTGATTTTTAAGGATCGGAACTCAAACATCATCATGCCGTACGATGACATATTCTTTATAAAAAGTGATAAAGACTATATCAAAATTGCAACTAAAGAAAAAGAATATACTATTTGGCGAAAGATCTCAGATGTCGAAAGAGCTCTGGATTCAGCAAGGCAGTTTCTTCGGGTTCAAAAATCATACATTGTCAACCTTGATTTTGCCAAATTAGTGCGGGGAAGTAGTATCAAAATGAAAGGAGATATTGAAGATATTCCAATCGGAAAACAGTACAAGTTCGAATTATACAAACGTCTTGGAATATCTTCTGGGTATAAACTGAGAAATGAAACAACACAGGACTAGTTGCTTGATATATATCGCTATTCAATACCGGAAACCATGATCACAAAAGAATTTAGGTTTGTGCCGAAAGTGCTACATCAGATTGTTGGAAAGACAACAACGGCACAAATAGACAAGTGCCTGCAATCCTGGCATGCAATAAAAAAAGCGGGATATGAAATAAGAATATGGAATGACAATTTGATTGAAGAGTTTCTGCTAGCACGCTATCCATTTGCTTTAGATGCATTCAAAAATGCCAGAAATCATGGAGAAGCCGCGGATATCGCTCGCTACCTTATTGTTCATTATTTTGGTGGTCACTATATGGATTGGGATGTGGAGCTACTTTCCTCTGATAAATATCTAGAGTTAAGCGATAAAAATCCGAACGGTTTTTTAGTTATTGATCCGGTAAATGACACCCTCGCATCTGAAACATTTGCTGCGTGCCCAGATGAGCCGTATTTGCTAAGTTTGTCTAAAGATATAGTTGAAATATATAACTCAGGTAATAGAGAGTCGCTTAATACACCAGCGTATTCAGGGCCATTTAGAATGAGGGATACTTTAAAAACACATGCTAATTCTACTCAAAGTATTATAGAAGTTAAAGATATAATGGCTTATGATTATTGGGAAATCCGGGAAATGCCAAAGAAAGTAATTACACAACCGTTAATTCATTACTGGATGCATACTTGGATGCAATAAGGCGCTATATATTAAAACATCTAAACTTACCATAATACAATAGCTGTTTTGACGCAACTGGAATAAAAAACATCTTGCGGAGCAGTCTGCCCCTGCTTATTTTGTAACAGATCAGATTGATATCTTCGTTTTTAGTTATTTTCCTTGCCGGTTCTAATCAAAGATTGCAAAGTGTTGTATTTTTCAAAAGCGTAGCTAATTTGGAATAACCTTCTTTCGGTATCCGAAAACATGATGTCAACCAAATCAGCATCCATGTTGTGTTGTGGGGTAACATCTGAATAACCAAAATTGTGCTGTTTCGAAATAAATGGAAATAAGATCATTTTGTTTTCGGCCAAGTTTGACAATACAATATCAGCTATTACACCCTTTGAAAATTCATAATTCAATATTTTTTCAAAAAGCCGTTTATAAATTATCATAAATTGAGTAGCTCTGGTGGAATCAGCCCAATATCGGGTTCGCGATACGGGCACCACTACATTGATAGAGCTGGTCCCTCCATTTATATAATCTATGCGTTGTTGGAATCCTTCAAAGATGTTTCTGAATAGTTCATGTTTAGCATAATCTTCTGTAAATTCATGATCATCCTCACAGATTATAATTACATCGTCGTCATTTTCCAGTGCTAATCTTATGATTTTCCGGATAGTGATCCAAAGGCCAATAGCGCCAATAGAATGCCTGTGTGCCTCTATAATTTTAAAATCGAATTCCGATTTATCTTGAAACTGTTTAATTATGTGTGAACGTCGATCATTTCTTTCGGGTAAATTAATTACGTATGTTGGAATGGAGATTTCGTCAGCAGGTAGCGTAGGATTAGAACTTTCTATCAGATTTTGCAGCTTTCCATAATACTGGTATATGGTACCAGATAATTGTAGATTCCTGAAAGCAGAACTGTTTTTATTGTTAATGGAACTGTCAGAGCTCTCTATTGGATCTTTCGAATTTATACCTTTATTAATCGAGAAAAAGGGCGTTTGAACCATTTTATTTTGACTTAATCGGGATATTCGTGCATGAATATATTCATTGGGGATTGTAAAGGATGTTTGAAATGTTTGGTAAAATCTCTTAAATATTACAATAAATTGCGCTGATTCTATCGATTCTACCCATGATAGGTGTTCATCTATTGGAATGGAACAGCAAAAATAAGATAAACCGGATACCAACACATCAGCTTCTAACTCTTGTGCTCTTTTGATATTTTCTTCAAAAGTTACAGCATTATAATCTTCGCTAAATTCGTGGTCGTTTAGGCAAAATATCAGGAAATCCTTCTTGCTTTGTACGGGATCTTTTAAAATCTGCTTTATTGCGTTCAGTATTTCAAAATGATAATTTTCGGGTTCTAAATCAATCAGCTCATAGCAAAATTCTCTTCGGTTTCCGAGTTGATACTGCAGCGTCTGGTTATTAGTTTTTTGTAACACAATTGTTGTAAATCTACCGCTATCGGCATTAATAATTTTTTCCATAAAATTGAAGTTTAATCACTGTGCCGAGAAATCAATCTGTCCAGAAGACTCCGATTTTGGATAACAATACTTGCATTGATGAAGTATTTTGCCTTATCTGGGATTCGCACCGTTTTTGTAGTAAAAAGTTTTTTACCCGTAGACAAGTTCACGGTGTATGCCGAGTCGTTATCTAGATTATTTATTTTTGATACGGTACCAATTAACAAACCATATTTTTGGTAAGGATATTCTTCGACTTTTATAAAGCATTGTTGCCCTTTTTTAATGTAAGACACATTTGAAGGTAAGATCTCAACCTGAATTGAATAACTATAAGCGTTGGGAATTATGGCGAATAACGCTTCACCCTTTGCCACATTATCGTTTAAGTTATGAGGATTCAAATAGTAAATGCGACCATCAACCGGGCTCATTAATATGTTTTTGTTTTTCCAATCATTTACGGCCTTTCTTATATCGTTGGTCAATGAAAATATTGCTTTTCTGACAGAATTCTCGGACTTTTCCGCAGGATGCCTATTCAGCTGTCCTTTAATCCGCTCTATTTTGCCAACAAACTCCATATACCTTTTCTCGCTCGCTACAGCATGTAGCGTTCGACAAAACTCATCGTCAAAAAGCAGACCTTTGATATTTTTGGAATTGTTTATTGAATTGACGAGTTTGTTTATATTTAACATTGCCTTGTTTAAAGGATGATTAGTAATAATGGCGATAACATCATGTTGTTTTACCATCATGCTATCCTTCACATTGATAAAAAGCAGCCTTCCTTTTTCAGGAGCGTATATCTTAACTGATGATTGATATGCGCGGATAACGCCCTTGCCTTCTACGGTATCCGGGTATGGCATAAAATTAGCGGCGGCTATTAAAACGACAAAAATGATGATCATTAAGATCATCCCGTTTCGTATCAACCAACTGGGCGGCGCTTTTATAAACTCATCCGTCTCCTGGTCTTCAGTATTGGGGGTTTCAAATTCCGGCATTTTTAAGTAGCTAATTCAAGTTGATTTCTAACTAATTCGTAATATGCACCCTGCTTTTCAATCAAGGTTGCGTGCGTTCCCTGCTCTATTAACCGTCCTTTTCGTAAAACAATAATTTGTTCGGCGTTTTTAACTGTACTCAATCTATGGGCAATTACCAAAACAGTGCGGCCCTGTGAAAATGTTTCCAGGTTATCAATAATTTCGCGTTCATTATTAGAATCCAATGCGCTTGTCGCTTCATCCAGGAATAAAAAGTTTGGATTTCGGTAAATTGCCCGTGCGATCAGGATCCTTTGCTTTTGGCCGGAACTTATACCATTGCCGGTGGCTCCAATTTTTGTTGAAATACCCAATGGTAAACTATTGATGAATTCCTCTAGATTTGCCCCTCGAATAGCCGCCCATAATCGCTCCTCATCAAAATTTTCTTTCACAGTAATATTCTGACTTATGGTATTGGAAAAAATAAAGCCTTCGGCCATCACAGTACTGCACTGGTTTCTCCACCATTTATGAGATAATTTGTCTACCGGTGTACTACCAAGAAGTAATTCTCCTTGGGTTGGCTGATAAAACTTCAATAGGATTTTCATTAAGGTACTTTTGCCGCTGCCGCTTTCACCAACTATCGCGGTTGTTTTACCGAACGGAATAGTAAAAGTCAAATCATCTAAAATTAATGGAGAGCCGGGACCGCCGTATTGAAAAGTTAAATTCTTTAGATGTAAATCCATTTTGGCCTCACTATTTGAGTCCGGGCTAACATACTCATCTGAAACCTCTTCCTCTTTTTGGTCGTGGATTTCATTTAGCCTTTCCATACTTATTTTCGCGTCTTGAAAATTTTGTATAAAAGATAAAATTTGACTTATAGGAGAATTAAGCTGGCCGATGATATAGGATATACTTAGCATCATTCCCAATGATATATTTCCAGACAAGGTTTCCTTTGCAGCAACAAACGATATTAAAATGTTTTTTAGTTGCGTGAGAAGATTGAAACCAACATTTTGAGACTGCGATAAGCTTAAATTAGCGATATTAATTTTGAAAAGTTTCATCTGCAGGCGCTCCCAATCCCAACGGTGCTGAATTTCGCTATTGTTCATTTTAATATCCTGCATGCCGGTGATGATTTCATACAGGCTATTTTGATTTTCACTCAGGTTCTGAAAACGTGCGTAGTCCAGGTCTCTTCGTTTCTTTAAAAACACAATAATCCATCCGAGAGAAATTAAAGATCCCACAAGAAAAATCAGAAATATGGGTATACTGTAAATTGCAAGGACAGTTAAAAATACAACCATACTTATCAAAGAAAACAGGGTGTTCAATGATGTCCCTGTTAGAAACAACTCAATTCGGGTATGGTCTGAAATCCTTTGAGTAATATCCCCGACCATCTTCGTATCAAAAAAGCGGATTGGAAGTCGCATTAATTTAACGAGGAAATCAGATACAATCGAAATATTTATTCTGGCACTTATGTGTAATATTATCCAACCCCTCAGCACCTCTATAGCTGTATTGCCGAAGAACAACACGATTTGAGTAGTAAAAACCAGATATATAAATTTCAGGTTATGCTGATTGATGCCGACATCAACTAAACTTTGCGTCAAAAATGGAATAATCAGGGTTAAAATACTTCCCATCAGCATTCCGGCAATCAGTTGAAATAAAAGTCGTTTATAAGGCTTTAGGTAGCGAGACAGGAAAGACAAGCTAGGCGACTGCTCTGCTTCTCCTTCCAAAGCGTAAAAATTACTTGTTGGTTCTAATAACAGCGCAAAGCCATAGTTGCCATTTTGTACCGACCAACTTTTCAAAAATTGTTGTTTATCAATCTTAACCAAACCAATTGAGGGGTCAACTATCGATATTTTCTTACTGTTATCGTTTCTATCGTAGTCTTGTGGAGGCAATACAACAAAGTGGTTCCTATTCCAGTACAGTATGCAAGGAAGTGTTATGTCTTCATCCAGTTGTTCGAAAGTTAATCTCGCCCCCAAGGTTTTAAATCCAACTTTCTCAGCAGCTTCACTTATTCCTTTAAATGAAACTCCATTTCGGGTCAAATAGGAGAATTCTCTTAACGTCTTTAATGGATAATGTTTACCATAGTATTTGGCAATCATTCTCAAACATGTCGGACCACAATCCATTTGATCTAATTGTCTGTATACAGGGAAACTCTTTTTCACAATATTCGGAGTAGATGATTTATATTAAATTATGTACATAGAAAGTTTACAAAACAAGTGATTACAATTGTGCATGAACTTTTATTAAATCCAGTCGTTCAGACGGTTTTTTATGGGACATAAGCGAAAGCCTCGTATAATTTGGCTCATTTTCTTTTATTTCTTTGAAATCAACTATATAGGGATGAAGTAATAGCTTATTTGAAAGAGCAGCAGCGACATCTAATTCCTCTGTAGCCGTTTTCGCCGATTTAAAGTTTAAAATTTTTTCGAAGGCATTCTTGAAAATAACAACTAAAGGTGCGTTGAAAAAAAAATTGATCCAAAATAAATTTTTAGTTACAGGTATGGCTATCTCAAAATCCTGCGCTCCGCCTATCAATACTTCAGCAGATAGTTTGTGGGCTAAAGAAATATTATCGAAAAGAAATTCTGTCGAAAAGAAAGGAGTAAAACTTACGTCGTGTTTGCAAATGATAATTATATCTTCATTCTTTTCATTGGCCTTCTCGACAGCCCATTTTAAATTAGCCAGGCAAAAAACACTTGCGTGCGGAGATACTATATGATCTAGTGAAAACTCGTTTTGATTGAATTGGTTTTCGGAGCCTGATTTTTCCTTGTCTGATTGACAAATTATGAAAACCTGTAAACGCTTGGAATCGGTTCGAGTGTCGGATAATTGGCGCATGGGCGGGTTTTCATAAAATTTGTACAGGTAATTGATAGTCCCAGTTTTTCGTAAACTATTGTCGAAAAGAGCGTCAACTCTTCCCGCTACGGAATTTCTTGGAGTGACATCCGAATATCCAAATTCTTTCTGTATAGAAAGAAACGGGAAGATAAAGTATTTTTTGTCGGTTAAAACCGATATTTTTGTATCAGCTGAATCCAAATCTTTAAACGGAGCGTTGTTAATGGCACTAAAAAAATCTTTAAAAATTATCATGAATTGTGTTCCTGATGATTTTTCAACCCAATAGATATGCTCAGTTACCGGAACTGCGTTGTTAAACCAACTTACACCTGCAAATAACACATCGCCCTTCTTCGCAGTTACATAGTCAATGGCATCTAACAATAAATCAAAGGAATATTCATCGGTAAATTCATGATCGTCTTCACAAATCACAATACAGCTATCCCTAAAAAGCTTGCCTTCCTGAAGGATTTTTACAATGGTCATCCATAAACCTACCGCGCCTTCTGAACACTCAATTGCTTCGATTATGATCGCTTCAAATTCAGGGTGTTTCGAAAACTCATTTAAAACATGTGCTTTCCTTTCAACCCGTTTTTTTAGATTGATAATATGAACAGGTATTGCTTCCATAAATTTATTGTTTTACTAAGTTTCTCGCGCTTAAATCTGAGTTTAAATAAAACATTGCATTCAACTCTCTGAGCATAAATTCTGTCAGACTCCCCTCTATTTGCTTCATAGTTTGTGTTGGTCCCGAATTGTTTAGAAGATTTTGTACATCGAGAATGATGCTGATTTTTAATATATCATAGATCTTGCTTATTGGAGTGGACATGAAGGCAACAAATTCGTTTTTGAATTTTCTGTATTCACCCGAAAAACATAGCTTTTTCAATTGTAACCAATCATAGATTATTTGCCTATCCGGTGTATTGATTTCAAAATCAAGATTTGAAAAAATATGTGTGTAAAGATCCTGAGCACTTACACCCAATCGCTTTTCTGAATGAATAGCTAATGAGACAATAGAACGAAAACATTCATAACAATACCCCTCTCTTACATATTCATTTTTTTTCCAGAATTTTTTTTCAAAAAATATTTGCCCGTTTTGAAGTTCGCAGCGCCCGTTGAACAAATACATCAAAAAGTCATGAGCGTAATTTCCGGCATTTTTCCAGTCATCTGATTTAAAAAGCACCCTGATAACATTTTTATTCTGCTCTGCAGCTCGCATCATTAAAGTGCTTATTCCGCTTCGGATCAAATATTCATTCAATATAATGCACTCTAAACTTTTATTAATGGCATTGTGATAGTCGCCATTTTTATAAAACAATAATGCAAGAACAGAGTAGCCCCACTGTGTCGCAAAAATGTAAAGGGGACCGGACAGCTGTTTTTCAATTTCATGTTGTATCTGCTGATATAACATAAGAAATTCAGTGTCGCTAACTGACTTTTGCAATATTTGTTGCGTTAACGGATTGAATTTCCTGGATAAGGTATGCGCGAGTTCAAGCATTTCATTGTCTTTGACCAAATTGATCAATTCTTTTTCCTGTAGAATGTGAGCGAGTTTACCATAGTCGTACAACATGGTTGACTCATTCAGAGAAGGTGGAAATTTTTCAACTTCCGATAACAGTTCCCTCAGTTCACTGTCGCTTAAAAAATTTATAACACTCTCCATATTTTTATACTGGTTAAGCAATTAACATTAAGGAAGAAATATCCGGGAGTTCCTGGTTTAAAGAATGCATGAGTGCGGCACCGATACCAGCAATACCCCAGCTAAAGCCAAGATTGCCAAATCCATTCTCATCAGAAACTCTGGATTTATAACCGGCATATTTATTGGAATATGTCGAATATTCAACAATTTTTTCATACCAGTAATGAGATGCCTTGAGGTATTGCTCATCGTTCTTGTATTTAAAAATCTTTTCAAAAGTTGTTGCAAGGCCCGCTGCACCATAAGTAATACTGGCATCGAAAGTTAAATTGTCCTCCTTCTTTCTATTCAGACAGTCAAGTAAAATTCGGTCTGCAATTTCTTCAAAATTTTTATCTCCAAGTAGTGTTCCAGTTCTCAATAACGCATACCCGATTCCGAGGTCTCCATAGCATAACGAAAATTGCTTTGGCCCCGGCTCATTGTCATTTAAGTAGTGGGGAAACAGTCCTTTTCCAAAATCAGCTTCTTGCTTTATTAAGAAATTTGATGCTTTACGTAGAATTTCCGCACAAGTATCAACTTCTATCTGAAGTTCCATTACATTGCAGATAAACGACATTATCAGGGCACTCCCATGAGATATGCCAAGGTACACTCGGTCGTGTAGCGCGGGAAGCGTCCAATAGATACTGCCATCTGGATCGGATATCGATTTTTCTTTAATTTGAAATAATAAATAGGCTAATTTTTCCCTGATTCCATCAACTTGATCCACTCTGCCTATCAGATAAAAGCCTGCTGCCAGAGCCCCGCTTTGGTAATCAAAATTGCCTACCTCAACTTTGCTTTTCATTAAATCAAATAAAATAGAATCTAAGTCCAATAAATATTCATCGACCTCAAAGGCAATTAAATTATTTTCCTTACTGAACAATATAAACCTTCCGAAATGAGCCAGCTGGTTATCTAACGTATCCGTTTTGTAGGTTCTTTGAAATTTTTCAGCCGTCGAGTTCTTGAAAGCCTTAAAAATTAATTCTTCGGCTTTATCCAAATATTTTGTATCACCGGTAAATACCGAATAAAAGATGTAGAACAATGACAGGCCTAAAATTCCAGTTTCGAATGAAGGATCGTCTATGAAATCACATTTTAAATCAATTGCTTCCCGAATCCGAACGATTTCAGCTTCTATCAGGTGCCGTGCAGTATTAATATTTTTATTCATGTGATGCTTATATGTTTAGGTTGTAGGTTACAAGCTGATTAGGTTAAACCAACTGATTTTGAAGCTTGATTTCCATTGTATAGTATTTTTTTAGAAAATGATACACAACCAATTCATGATTCCTTGCCCGGGAGAGAAAGATCCTGTTCAAATTCATATGGATATAACTTTTAACAAGATGAACTTTAACTTTGTGGGTGAAATTTGGGTTCATTTTCATCCGATTTATGATCAGCACATTATCCTTACTTCTCTTTAAAAAATCCGCAAAAATCTCCATTAACTCAGGGTTAATGGCCACCGTTAACAGATTTTTGATCAAGGAAGATTTCTCTCGGTATTTATTATTTAAAGAAAAGTTCAGCGCTTTTGCATTATTTTCAGAGCTGGCAAATTCCTGAAAAAATGTGTTGCTCAGGTCTTGTATGATCTCTTGCTTTTCTCTAATGCTAAAATCAAAGTCTGAAAGCAGCAGATTCACACTATACAGAGCGCCTACCCACCGATTCTCTTCGCCTTCATCTCCGTCTAGTTTGCTTAAAAAGTTTCCAACAGCCTCGCTATCTGCATGGAACAGGTCTTCACTGTCTTCCATAAAGGTTGCAGTATATCTTTCCACTTCCCTTACGTAGCTGTCTATCAATACCTTGCTGAATTTATTATCGGCTATTTCAGCATCGATTATTTGATTTAATTTCAATAAAATTGAGGAAAAAGGATCTGTGCCTCTGGACGTGTGAAACCGAAGACGTAAATGCCGCCCTGGATCATCATATCTGATAAAGAACCATTTATCAATATAACCGTTTTTAAGTAAATCATTACAAAACGGTATCAGCTCGGTTTTTAGAAAATAGTCTAGGCTTTTATTTCCCCCATATATTTTTAAAAAAAACCAC
>Ga0247742_10000143_pt1 | contig 61530 bp, 48 predicted proteins | sample UWRJL208509C2_FD_180944 | JGI IMG/M metagenome (GOLD analysis project Ga0247742, IMG submission 180944) | Plant litter microbial communities from Arlington Agricultural Research Station in Wisconsin, United States - UWRJ-L208-509C-2 | ecosystem: Environmental > Terrestrial > Plant litter >...
TAAGAGGTCGGAAACAAAACTGATTTAATCCATCAGGAACCAACGGTTGTTGCCTAAGAGCACGTAGAAAAAATTCTTTTAACCATGGTGGATTATATTACTTGTAATTTACTTTCAGAAAAAAAAGGGCTTACCGACATCGGCAAGCCCTTTTTTGTTATAGCTAAAATTTTTCTTTACGGAACCTTTACAGCCTGGCGTGCCAGCAATTGCCACTGCCCTTTGTTTTTAACCCAAACCAGCAGTATTCCAAGTTTTACCGTTCCCGGGCCTTTGCCTTTATCATTAGTAGCTGCCGAAAGTATATGACGTACTGTAGCTGTATTACCCACTAATTTGATGCTTTGCTCAGTCAGATCAATAGATACAAAGTCAGACGCACCGGTAGCAATATCACTTATAAACTCTTTTTTATTTTGCACCTTACCGCTTGAATGGCCATAGTTCAACTCACTTGAAGCCAGTCTTTCGAGCGTAACCGTATCGGCATCAACCATGGCCTTCCGTAATTGCTCAGTAGCCTGGGTTACTTCGGCAACAAGTTTTGAGCTTTGGGCCAAGGGCTTTTGCATGTTAATGATGAGCATTATGCTAAAGCACATCATCGCTTTTAATAAAAAGTGTGTTTTCATAAAGGTTTTAAATTAGGTTTACCAGCATGGCTAAACACTAAACATTAAACCTGAAGTGCATAATGTCGCCATCCTGCACAATATAAGTTTTTCCTTCAATAGACAGCTTACCGTTTTCTTTTATTAAAGCTTCGGAGCCATTAAATTTAACAAAATCATCATATTTAATTACTTCAGCACGGATAAATCCCTTTTCAAAATCGGTATGGATAACACCTGCAGCCTGCGGAGCGCTAAAACCTTGTGTAATAGTCCAGGCACGTACTTCCTGCACACCTGCTGTAAAGTAAGTGGCCAGGTTCAATAAACGGTAAGCAGCCTTAATCAGCTTATTTACGCCTGATTCAGCAAGACCCAGATCTTCTAAAAACATCTGACGCTCCTCGTAAGTTTCCATCTGGGCAATTTCCGATTCTATTTGTGCCGATATTACCAGCACTTCGGCATTCTCTTCTTTTACAGCTGCCTTTACTTTCTCTACATAAGCATTACCGGTACTTACCGAGCCTTCATCAACATTACAAACATACATTACCGGTTTTGCGGTAAGCAACCATAAATCGGCAACATACTCTTTATCTTCCTCAGCAACAGGAGCTGTACGGGCAGATTTGCCCGACAGAATGTGCTCCCTGTATACGGTTAAAATATCAAAGGTCTTTTTAGCTTCTTTATCACCGCCTGTTTTGGCCATTTTTTCAACCTTCTGAATCTTTTTTTCTATCGATTCAAGATCTTTCAGCTGTAACTCCGTATCGATGATCTCTTTATCGCGAATCGGGTCAACCGAACCGTCAACATGTATTACATTATCATTATCAAAACAACGCAATACGTGTATAATAGCGTTGGTTGCACGTATGTTACCCAAAAACTGGTTACCAAGGCCTTCGCCTTTGCTGGCACCTTTTACCAGGCCGGCTATGTCAACTATCTCAATAACATTTGGTACTATGCTTTTTGGTTGTACTATTTCGGTAAGCTTTGTTAACCGCTCATCCGGTACCGTAATTACGCCCACGTTTGGCTCAATAGTGCAAAACGGAAAGTTAGCCGCCTGCGCTTTGGCATTTGATAAGCAATTAAAAAGTGTTGATTTACCTACGTTTGGTAAACCTACTATTCCACATTGTAAACCCATTTTTTGTAGCTATTTAGTTGATTTAGTGAGTAGTTACCTGAATTAATTAAGCTTTGATTTTAATAACCCAATCAACCATTTAACCTAATAAACCACTCCCTTTAAAAAGCGCAAAGATAACAGAAAATTTTGCCTTATAATTTGAAAAAATAAACGACTTTTGCCATCGCTAAAACAAAGCAAAACAGAGTAGTAATAAGATGTAAAAACAAGGAGGAGCTTTTATGAATGAAATGGTTGAACAAATAGAATTGTTACTGGAACAGCAGGATAATGCCCAATTACAGGAATATTTGAACAGCCTTAATATTTCTGACGTTGAAGAACTTATTGGTGAACTGCCCGAACATGGGCCCTTGTTTATTGAAACTCTTTCCTTAAACCGCGCTGTTAACGTTTTCCGTATACTTGACTCCCCTACCCAGGAGCGCATTATCAAAAAGCTTTCGGGCCAAAAAGTAGCCGACCTTATTAATGAGTTGCCTCCCGATGACCGCACCGCTCTTTTTAGCGAGTTGCATGGCGATGCCGTTCAGAAACTGATCCAGCACCTATCGGCCGAAGACCGTAAAGAAGCACTATCATTACTGGGTTACGAAGAAGACAGCGTTGGCCGCTTAATGACGCCCGACTACATAGCAGTTAAAAGAACCTGGGATGTAACCCGCGTACTGTCGCACATCAGGCGCTATGGTAAAAACTCCGAGACCATTGATGTAATATACGTAATTGACGAGAATGGCCTTTTACTTGACGACATCAGGATACGGGAGATACTATTGGTTAAACCTGAAACAAAAGTAAGCGACCTGATGGACGGCCGCCTGATAGCCCTTAGCGCAAGCGACCCGCAGGAAGAAGCCATTAATGTATTCAGGATGAATAACCGTGTGGCTCTGCCCGTGGTTGACAGTGAGAACATATTGCTGGGTATCGTTACCGTTGACGATATTTTATGGATAGCCAACGAAGAATACACAGAAGACATCCAAAAAATTGGTGGTACCGAAGCGCTGGATGAACCCTACCTGGATATTAACCTGTTCAGGCTGGTAAAAAAACGCGTAGGCTGGCTCATCATTTTATTTCTTGGTGAAATGCTTACCGCCACCGCCATGGGCTTTTTTGAAAAAGCTATTGAAAAGGCAGTTGTACTTGCTTTATTTATCCCGCTCATCATTTCAAGCGGGGGCAATAGCGGCTCACAGGCATCAACCTTAATTATACAAGCCATGGCCCTGGGCGAAGTTACCGTTGGCGATTGGTGGCGTGTAATGCGCCGCGAGCTACTGTCTGGTTTAATGCTGGGTTTAACGCTGGGAATGATAGGCTTTATGCGTATCTATATCTGGACTATGTTTTCGCCTATTTACGGGCCGCATTGGATATTAGTAGGCCTCACTGTAGGTTGCGCACTGATAGGTGTTGTGCTATGGGGTTCGCTCGCCGGTTCCATGCTCCCGCTGATACTTAAAAAGCTTGGTGCCGACCCTGCTACATCATCTGCACCTTTTGTAGCAACCCTGGTTGATGTTACCGGCCTCATCATTTACTTTACCATTGCCGTAATATTAATGCGGGGAACGCTGCTATAAAAGAGGTCATATATTACCCTTTATGACCAATAGAAAAACGCGTCATTGCGAGGTACGAAGCAATCTCTACATAGGCTGGCCTTTGGGCTCTATATAGCATAGAGATTGCTTCGTACCTCGCAATGACGCGAGAAGAGTATTGTATGGCATATTCCAAAACAAGAAAAACCTGCTCGGTAAGCAGGTTTTTTCTTTATGCATTAGTTTAGTTTGGTTCTGTATTATATCTCAAATGAAAAATCTTCATCTGCAGATGCTTTTGCAACTTCAGGGTTGTCGCCATACTCGTAGCGTTTTTCAACAACTTCCTGGTTCGCTTTAATATAATCAACGGTTTCTTTTAACCCCTCAGCAAACTTTTCAAAGTCTTCCTTGTACAAAAATATTTTGTGCTTAATAAAAACGCCATCCTCCAAACGTTTTTTACTTTCTGTTATAGTAACATAGTAATCGTTTGAACGGGTTGCCTTTACATCAAAAAAATAAGTCCTCTTCCCGGCTCTCACCTTCTTTGAAAAAACCTCTTCGCGCTCTCTATTGTCAAAATCTCCCATAATGAATATACCTGTAATTAGTTTTGGTTGGCATAAATATAAATCAAAATTTGAAAGTGCCAATACTTTATTCAATTTTCGTGAACTTTTTGAAACATTTTCGTCATTTTTTTAGTTTTCTACCAAAAAATCAGGCGTCCTGTTCTTCTTCAAGTAATTGTTTTTCGTATAGTTCAAAGTAGGTTCCCTTCAGCTGCATGAGGTATTCGTGATTGCCGTGTTCCACAATTTCGCCATTATCCATCACCAGTATTTTGTCGGCATTTTTTATGGTTGATATCCGGTGAGCTATGATGATGCTGGTTTTATTTTGCATTACCCTACCCAGGTTGTTCAGTATTTCTTCTTCGGTACGGGTATCCACCGCCGACAGGCAATCGTCAAATATCAATATCTGCGGCTGCTTAAAAATGGCGCGGGCTATGGAAACTCGTTGTTTTTGCCCACCCGATAAAGTTACCCCGCGCTCTCCGATCAGGGTTTCAAAGCCTTTTTCCAGCTCTATAATATTACCGTATACGGCGGCATCTTTCGCGGCCTGTTCAACAACAGGCATATCAAGCACATCGGCACTAAAGGCAATATTATTAGCTATAGTATCAGAAAACAGAAAAACCTCCTGCGGTACAAAGCCAATCTGGGAACGGTAATTTTCGAGCCCAAGCTGTTTTACATCAATGTTATCAATAGCTATGCTACCGCCAGTGGTATCATACATACGCATAACCAGGTTGGCTATGGTTGATTTTCCCGAACCCGTGCGGCCAATAATGGCCACCATTTGACCAGGGGCAACCGTAAATGATATATTTTTTAAAGCCTTTATCCCTGTATCAGGATAAGTAAACGATACATTATTAAATTCTATGGCTCCTTTTATAATATGCTCTGGAGCATTTTTAGGCGATTCGATATCGGATTTTTCGTGTAAAAACTCGTTAATACGCTTTTGCGAGGCAGCCGCCCGTTGTATAAGCGAAGTTACCCAGCCTAAAGATATCACCGGGAACGATAGCATATTAAGGTAAACAATAAACTCGGCTATATTGCCCGACGTAATATTACCCTTCATTACCTCTACCCCGCCAATATACATGGTAATTACATTGCTTAAACCTACCAGCAGCAGCATAATAGGATAAAACAAAGCCTGAACCTTAACCAGGGCCATGGAATGCGTTTTGTAATTTTCGCTTTCGGCAGCGAAGCTTTTACGCACAAACACCTCCCTTACATATGATTTGATAACTCTGATGCCCGAAAAATTTTCCTGTACAAAGCTCGACAGGGCTGATAAACGTTCTTGAATTTGCTCGCTCCGGTAATTAATTACATTGTTTACATAATAAATAATACCTGCCAGTATAGGCAAAGGCAGTACCGAAAGCACAGCCAGCCTAACATTTACCGTAAGCATGGCATATATTACCAGTATAAATAATACTACGGTATTAATGGTATACATAATGCCCGGCCCCAGGTACATCCTTACCCGGCTCACATCCTCGGTAACACGATTCATTAAATCGCCGGTGTTATGGCGACGGTAAAAAGCAAGGGATAGTAACTGATAATGCTCATAGATCTCGTTCTTAAGATCATACTCAATATGCCGCGACATCAGGATGATGGTTTGCCGCATAAAAAACAGGAAAAGGCCGCGCAACAATGCCAGTACCAACACCAGTGCTCCAAACAGCATGAGGCTGCTGCCAAAAATATCATAGATCATGTTTTGCCTGTTAAAACCGGCAAAAAGCTGATAAGCGCCTATATTTTCCGTTACCAGGTCAAACGCTACACGGATTACCTGGGCAGGCAGCACGCCAAAAATATTTGAGATAATTACAAACAGGATGCCTGGTATCAATCGCCAGCGGTATTTGTAAAAGAATTTATTAAGGTAAGCGAGATCTTTCATAAGCCAGAAAGTCCGGAAACCGAAAGTTTGAAAGTCCGGAGATCAAAAGTATTAAAAAGTTACGAAAGTGTTTGCCTTGAAAGTCTGATAGGTGTAAGAAGTATGGCCGCAATAAAAAATATTATATATAATATTAGAAACAATATTGCAATAAACAGGTATTACAATCACCAACCCTACAACCATGAGCCCTCTCTTTTTTATGCTGAACTCCGGAAGGTATATTATGGCTATCGCCGATAACATTGCCCACTTTGACGGCCAAACAGAAATTGCACTTACCTATAGTTTTTTTATTGATAAGGATAATGGTAACCCTGATCAAATAATCAATAAAGAAAGTCACCTGCACTTAGTGGCTAATGATGATCCGGATTATCTTGGCTACATTACTGTTGAAAAACCGGGAAGGGTTTACAGTTATACGGGTAACGGAAAAAAAAGGCTATCTATTACAGAAATTCAGGATGCTGTTGAACAGCTAAATAAATTAACAAGTGCTTCCATATCGTGGAGCAGCAGTAGCAAGTTAAAGTAGCCTCATTTCACTTTAAACTTACATCATGTGTTCATTGCGTACTTCAACCGTAATAAACTTGGTCAGAATAAAAAAAACCTATACTTTTGTCGGGCCTTAAAACATTTTACTTGCCGTATACTAATGCCCGTTCAACAACAACCGGAAACCATATTTAATCAGCTCGACGCCTTCGGGCATAAAAAAGTTGTATTCTGCAGTGATCCTGATACAAATTTAAAAGCTATTATAGCCATTCATGACACTACCTTAGGCCCTGCCTTTGGCGGTACCCGCATGTGGCAATACAAAACAGAAGCCGATGCTTTGAACGATGTTTTGCGTTTGTCAAAAAGCATGACCTATAAATGTGCTATAGCAGGTCTTAACATGGGTGGTGGCTATTCGGTAATTATTGGCGATTCGCGTAAGGATAAAACCGAAGCGCTGATGCGTAAATTTGGCCGGTTTGTAAAAAATCAAAATGGCGAATTTATTACCGCCGAAGATGTAGGCACCAATCCGCGCGATATGGAATATATCAGGATGGAAACGCAGCATGTTACCGGTATCCCTGAAACAATTGGTGGCACTGGCGATCCATCCCCTATTACAGCCCTTGGTGTTTTTATGGGTATTAAAGCCTGTGTAAAAGAGCAATTTGGCAGCGATAGCCTTACCGGTAAATCAATTATAGTACAAGGCATAGGCCACGTGGGCGAAAACCTGGTGCGCCTGCTTCGCGATGAAAATGTAAAAGTGTACATCAGCGATATTAATGAGGAGCGCGTAGGCCAGATAGCCAAAAAGCACGGCGCCCAGGCAGTATCAAATAATAATATTTTTGATATTGATGCCGATATTTATGCCCCTTGTGCATTGGGTGGTACCGTAAATACACAAACTATAGACAAGCTTAAATGCAGCATCATAGCCGGATCTGCCAATAATCAGTTACTTGATGAAGAACTGCATGGCCAGATGCTGGTTGAAAAGGGTATACTGTTTGCACCCGATTATGTAATTAACGCTGGGGGTATCATCAACTGCTATTCAGAATTGATGAGTTTTAGCAAAAAACGCAGTCTGCAGCTTACCGAAAACATTTACGAGGCAACACGCAATATTTTAAGACTTTCAAAATTAGAAAACATATCAACTATCAATGCGGCCAATAAAATTGCGGAGAAAAGGATAGCTGACATTAAAAAAGTAAAATCAACGTATTAATATTATAATTTAACCATCTGCGCACACAGGCAGATCAAATCGTTCTTACACATGTTAAACAGAAGGCACCTAAGGGTAAAGGTATTACAGGCATTGTATGCATTCCATCAATCAGATACCAAAGACGTAAAATTACACGAAAAGAATATGCTTCACGGCATTGATGAGGTATATGAAATGTATATCTGGATGTTATCGTTAATTTCAGAAGTAGCTAATTATGCGGCAAACGACGCCGAGGAAAGAGCTAACAAACATTTACCTACCGCAGAAGACCTCAACGCCGATCTTAAAATATTAAGCAACAGGTTCATCGTTACCCTTAATGATAACCGCGATTACTTAATTTCTTTAAAAAAGTACAAAGTAGAATGGCATTTTGAACCCGAGCTTACCAAATCGTTGTTCACCATTCTTAAAAACGCTCCTGAATATGCCGAGTACCTTGCAAAAACAGGCGACACCATACAAACCGACAAAGACATCATTAAATTTATTTTCAAGAAAGTAATTCTGAAATCATCATTAGCTGAGCAGGTTTTTGAAGATAAGTTTATTTTTTGGCCGGTTGATCGCGACGTATTGCAGGCACTGATAGCCAAAACCTTTAAAAACTTTGCCTCCGAAGATGCCAAACAAAACCACCTTGCCGAAATTACCGGTAACTGGACCGAAGACCGCGAGTTTGTAGTTAATCTTTTTGAGCAAAGCATCAGGTTTGATAAACCTTACCAGGAACTTATAGCGGCCAAAACTCAAAACTGGGAACCTGAGCGTATTGCCATGATGGATACTTTATTGATGAAAATGGCTATTACCGAATTTATTAATTTCACTTCTATCCCGGTTAAAGTAACCATTAACGAGTACCTGGAAATATCTAAAGAGTTTAGTACACCAAAAAGTAATTCATTTATAAACGGTATCTTAGACAAGATTTTGATTGATCTTAAAGCAGAGCAAAAGATCAAGAAAATAGGCAGAGGATTAATAGAATAATATTTGAACCAATGAAAAAACTGTTTTTAAGCTTAGTGGCTGCAGGCCTGTTATTTTCGGCTTGTAACCAAACTCAGGGTAATGCCTCAACTGCCGCCACCGGCGATAGCACCGCGAAACAAACTGCTGCTACTACAGCCAATGCGGCAACAGCACCTTCAATGAAATTTGAAAAAGAAAGCCATGATTTTGGTAAAATTAAACAAGGCGATAAAGTAAGCTATGATTTTAAATTTACCAACAACGGCAAGTCACCGCTGATAATTACAGACGCAGTTGCAAGCTGCGGTTGTACTACTCCCGAGTGGCCAAAAACACCGGTTAAACCAGGCGAAAGCGGTTTAATTAAAGTTGTATTTAACAGTGCCGGTAAAACCGGGCTGCAGGATAAACAAATAACCATTACGGCCAACACAGTACCTGCACAAAACATGGTACATTTAATTGGCGAAGTTTTAACGAAATAACAATTTAATTTAAAATGATAGCAACTATTTTATTACAAGCACCAGCAGGTGGTTCAAGCCAGTTTGGCATGTTAATACCAATGGTATTAATTATTGTGGTGTTTTACTTTTTCATGATCCGCCCTCAGGTTAAAAAACAAAAAGATCAAAAAAAATATGTTGAGGAGCTAAAAAAAGGTGATAGGGTGGTAACCACTGCAGGCATACATGGCCGTATCATTGACCTTAATGACACTACTTTTTTGGTTGAGGTTGATAACGGTAAAATCCGTTTTGACAAATCGGCTATATCTTTAGATGCTTCAAAAGCGCTAAATACTCCACCGGCAGTTGCAAAAAGCTAATTTTTATTAAGCAAAGACCGAAGGAGCAAAGATAAAAGACCTTATGTTTTTTTATCTTTGATAACTGAAAAAAAAGGGCGAAGGGTAACAGGTAGTTTTACCTCTATCCTTTCGCCCTTGTTCTTTTAACCTAAAATCTTTTGTTTTTTAATCCTTTATCTTTCATCTAAAGAATGGCAATAGTAAAATTATCCGCAACAGAACGAAGGCGCTTATCGGTATTTTTTACCTGTTTGGTGCTGGCTGTTTTGGCATGGATATTTACTACGCTATCTAACGTTTATAATTATGCGGTTCAAGAGGTACTAACCTACAAAAACGCACCCCAAAAACGCGCTTTCCATTCGCTGCAGCCCGATACAGTTAAAGCTACCGTACAAGGAACCGGCTGGCAAATGCTGTTTTCAAGCATGAATAAAGAAAGCAAGCCCATAGCTATTGATCTGGCCACGCTCGAAAACCGGAACTATGTAGTGCTTAGCTCCCAGCTAAAGCAAATTAACATCAACAAAGCAATTACCCAGCAAATAATATCCATTGATCCGGATACGTTATACTTTGACTTCTCAAACCGGTTGGTAAAGAAAGTTCCGGTACAGTTAATGCTGAATTTGAAATACAAAAAACAATTCGCAGTGTCGGGAAATATCATTATTAAGCCAGCACATATTACTGTAAGCGGCCCTATAGACAGGTTAAAGGAAATAAGCTTATGGAAAACCGATTCGCTGGATGCGAATGATGTTACCGAAACCATTAATACAAGGATAAACCTGCAATCGGTTAAAGAAGGTAATTTAAACGTATACCCCAAAACAGTACAGGTTATTATCCCGGTTGATGAGTTTACAGAGAAAACGCTTGATCTACCCGTTAAACTGATCAATAACCATAACTACGATAATGTTAAGGTTTTTCCGCAAAAGGTAAAAGTAACTTTCACTACCGCGCTGAGCAGGTACCCGGATATGACAGAAGACCTTTTTGAGGCCACCGCCGATCTTGATCTTTGGCGCGATCACGGTTACAAATCATTACCGGTAAAACTTACCAGGGTTCCGCCCTATTGCAAAATAGTAAAGGTAAGCCCGGCAAATATTGATTTTATCATAAAAAAATAATGCAGAAAAAGAGCAAAGATCTTTGAACAAAAGAACAAGGCACCTAATCTTTTATCTTTACTTTAAATATCCTCGCTCCAAATTTCAATTACGAAAACAATGTTTAAAATAGGTTTAACAGGTAATATAGGCAGCGGCAAAACCACTGTAGCCAAAGTATTCGAGCTTTTGGGCATTCCGGTTTTTTATGCTGATGATGAAGCAAAAAAAGCTATGGTTACCGATGAGATCCTGATTGGTTCTATTAAACAAACCTTCGGCGCCGAATCCTACTTTGACGATGGTAGCCTAAACCGAAAACATATAGCCGCCATTGTTTTTAATAATGAGGTGGACTTGAAAAAACTGAATGCCCTGGTGCATCCGGCAACTTTCAGAGCCTTTGACAATTGGTTACTTCACATAAAACACGCTCCATACGTTATTAAAGAAGCCGCCCTGTTGTTTGAAAGCGACTCGTACAAAATGTGCGATCGTACTTTACTGGTATCGGCGCCTTTAGAGAACCGAATAGCCCGCGTTATGCAACGCGACAACGTTTCGCGCGAGGAAGTTGAAAAGCGGGAAGCCCGCCAGTTTACCGAAGATAAAAAGCGCCAGATGGCCAATGACATTATTATAAATGACGATTGGCAACTGGTAACTCCACAAGTGCTGGAGCTGCACAGATTATACTTATCGCTCGCAAAAAATTAATGATACTTGACGATTTTGTTCTGATAGATGATAAAGGGCTGTACTGTAAATACGGCGATTTTTATCTCGACCCTAAATTACCGGCTAAAACAGCCGTTATTACGCATGCCCATGCAGACCATGCCGTGAGCGGCAACCATGACGTATATTGTACACGGGCAACCGCCAGTATCATGCAGCTGAGGTACGACAGAACAGCGGCCAAAACATTTCACATTGTAGAGTATAACCAGCCTTTTCATATTGGCCAGGTAAAAATAACCATGATACCTGCAGGCCATATGTTGGGTTCGGCACAAATATTAATGGAATATGATGGCACCCGATACCTGTACACCGGCGATTATAAGCTGCAAGCCGATGCCACCTGCGAACCAATTGAATGGGTTACAACTGATGTACTGATTACCGAAAGTACCTTTGCCGATCCGGCTGTTATACACCCCGACCCAGTGGAGGAGATAAAAAAGTTAAACAGTATAAAAACCAATATCCTGTTAGGGGCCTATGGGCTGGGTAAAAGCCAACGCCTTATTAACCTGATCAGTACTTACGCTCCGCAAAAAAAAATACTGGTACACCATCGCATTATGCCCATTAATGCTATCTATGAAAAAATGGGTTTTGTACTTGGCCCTCACCAGATATATGGCCGTAAACTGATGAAAGTACAGGACGAGTTTGTTTATATTGTTCCGCCTTTTACTTTCGATAGCTATATCAGGGCAACAGGGGTTACACGATTATTTGCTTCAGGATGGAAAAACCTGCAGGTTAATAACAGAGATACCTTATTTATATCTGACCACGTAGACTGGAACGACATTTTGGAAACAATTGCCAGTACTAAACCTAAACAAATATGGACCCTGCATGGCGATGGCAAACATTTAAAAAATCATTTTAATAATGACGTTTTTGTAAAATTGCTTAACTAAAATGCTACAGGAAGGCGTTGACTACTATATTAATGAGGATGGCAACTTTGTTTTCACCAAAGAATATCACCTGAAACGTGGCTATTGCTGTAAAAATAAATGCCTGCATTGCCCCTGGAATTATGGTAAAACTGAGGAAAAACCATCCAAGCCTGAGCCAGGTAACAGTAATTAGTGTGAAATTAATGCACCCGGTGTGTACAATACGTATACCGCAAATTGAAAATAATTAAACATATTTGCATCTTATTGATTGTTACATATATGCGGATAGAGGACGAAATACAAAGCACAAACTTTGAAGATAACTATCATAAAGCGGCGATTAACATATCATACACCGCTGGTTGGTTAAGCAATTACTTTAAGGCCTACTTTGATAAATACAACATTACACAACAGCAATTTAACATTCTGCGGATATTAAGAGGCCAGTATCCTAAGCCGGCAACGATAAACCTGCTGAAAGAACGTATGGTTGATAAAATGTCAGACGCATCGCGTATTGTTGACCGTTTGATACAAAAAGAACTGGTTTCGCGCTGTACCAATAATAAAGACAGGCGAGCTGTTGATATACGCATCAATGATCAGGGCTTAGCTATTTTAGCAAAAATGGATGAGGAATTCAGAGCAAAAGATATACTCCAGGGCAATCTGAGTGAAGATGATGCCGCCATACTGAGCGACCTGCTCGACAAGTTGAGAGGATAAACTGAACAACAAGACCTTGTCATGCCAAGCAGCATGACAAGGTTATATAACACACGCCGCTAAAAACTTCCTCTTATTTTATCATATATCTCCGCATCGTACAGATCTTTTAATTGCTGATGCGTTTCTTTAGATAGATGAGGCAATTTTGCAGCCTCTACATTACTATTAACCTGGGCCACTTTTGATGCGCCGGGTATCACTGTAGTAACTTCCGGGTGGTCAAGTATCCACCTAATGGCCCATTGTGGCATACGATTATCAGGGAACATGCCCTTAATTTTTTCGGATAGTTTTACCCCTTCCTGAAATTCAATTCCAGAAAACGTTTCGCCTGTATTAAAGGCTTCGCCATTGGCATTATAATTCCGATGGTCATTCTGAGCAAATTGGGTTTGAGCATCAAACTTGCCAGTTAGTAAGCCACTGGCCAATGGTACCCGTGCTATTATAGCTACCCCTTTTTCTGCCGCTTTAGCAAATACCTCATCGGCAACATGTTGTCTGAAAAGATTAAAAATAATCTGTAACGAAGCCAAACCCTCCTGCTCCAAACAAATAAGTGCTTCTTCAGATGTTTCTACACTGGCACCAAAATGGCTAATAAGCCCTTGTTGCTGCAGGCTGCGTAAATGATCAAATACTTTACCAGAGCGCATTTCATCTGTTGGTATACAATGCAGCTGCTCCAAAAACAACCTTGAAATACCGAGGTGTTTGAGCGAATCTTCAACCTGGCGTTTCATACTATCGTAGGTGAAATTTTGCGGCCATCCATTAGGTGCATCGCTCCTGCGGCCCAGCTTAGTGGCCACATAAACCGGATGTTCAACCGTTTTTAAAAATTTACCAATTACAGTTTCACTCACACCCATGCCGTATACATCGGCTGTATCCAAAAAATTGCCACCGGCGCTGGTATAGGCCCCTAATATATTGAAGGCATCGTCCTCGTTCACATTTCCCCAATCGGCATTGCCCAGTTGCCAGGTGCCTAACCCAACTTCGGCGATAGCTGTTCCTTTAAAATCTCTGTAATTCATAAAATCGGTAATGTTTTGGCTGTATTGTTATGCCTTGTAAAAGTACAAAGCCGCTTTGACAATCAAAACGGCTTTGTAGGAAAGGAGTTATTATTAAATTATTAACTTCAGGCCTTTAGTCCACTTGTTTCCTGCTTCAAGATATCCAGAATAGTTGGTGTTACCTTACCAAAAAAGGATACGCCGGAGGCTCCGTTTTTTAAGGCATATTGTATACCAGAACGCACCTCCTCGTCATTTTTAAAATCAGACAGGTAAAGGCCCGCGTACAGCGGAAATTTGCCATCTAAAACATGAATACCCTCAGCTACGGCATCCCCTATCCAGCTTACATTTTCTTTATAAAAACCATGATATATCATAGGGCATACGCCATCGAGCTTAAAGTTTGTCCAGTCTTGCCGTACATTACGGCGCGCCACCTCAGGAGTTGGAAATACAGCTGCAGTAATTGGCTTTTTATGCTGATGAGCCACTGCCGAAATACTATTTACCACCCTAATGATGTTACCGTACCTGAACAAGCGCCAGGAAAGGCTGGCATCGGGGTATTGAATAGCCTTAATATCCTTACCGTACTGCTCCTTAAACTTAGCCTGGCAAACCTCACAATAACAAAAATCGTATTCGGGCAGCTCCTTGGTTTGCTCAATTTTGTAATTATCCCAAAGGTTTACCGGCAATATCACATCGCAGTACCGCACGTAATCAAGATGAATGCCATCTACATAATCTTTCGCTAAAATTTCGTCAACAGTAACGGTCAGATATTTTTCTACCTCCGGGCGTGATGGACAAAGCCAGCGGTAGTATTGCACATAAGGCGGTTTATCGGCACATGAATCGCCGTTGCGGCTTTTGCTGTACCACTCCGGATGCGGGGTAACCATTTCGGCACGGTTAAAGGTCCAGATCCAGCGGTGCGCTTCTATTCCATGCGCCTTTGCCGCACGGAAATGCCGTTCACTATCATTCTCGAAAAATATCCCCGTTATGCCCGCCGCTTTGTAGGCCGAGTAAGTGGCTTTCAAATCATCGTCTGTATCTTTAATGTTAGGGTTGATCCAGATCCAGTTTTTGATCACCTTCTTTTTTTTACCCGGGGCAATGGCCAAAGCCTGGCTTTTCACGGGTATTTGTGAGGCAACAGTAGCTAACAAACCTGCTTTTAAAAATTCGCGCTTATTCATTACATTTTAAGTGATTATTTTGTTACAGACTCCACTAACCCATCCTGATTTATGGTATAGGTTATCTTATTACTTCCATCGGTGTCAATTGAAGCTAAAAACTGACGTTTTGTAGCTTCGAGCTGTAAGTTATTAAATTTTTTTAAGATGTTATAACCACTTTCTATACCTAATTCTTTTAACGATTGCGCATATTCATGATTTTGTTTAAACCACTCTTTTTGCCGGTAATACACCAGCCATAAATACTTTTTTTGCAGCTCGGCATAAGGCATTTCAAACTTTTCATCGCCATTAGGTTGGTTGCTAAACACGAGGTAACCCCAACGTTCAGGATAATGCATGTTGATCACTCCCTGGGCACTCCACACCCAATTATGCTCTGGCAGATCACGGCCGGTAGTCTCATCTTTCAGCTTAACATTTTCTCCGTTCTCTATCCTGGTATCATACTCAACCCTCGAAAAATTAATGCGCCATATGGTACCATTCTGAGGAACGGCAATGTTGAATCCTGGATTGATGGCTTTATAAGGAATGGCCATTTCAACCGTCCAGCCTTTGTCGGTATCAGTGGTGTTGTTGAGCGTCCCCTGAATTTTTACAGCTGAGCGCAGTCCATGTGCGTCCCAACCTATTATAGCCTGCCCCTGGTTGCGGTATGGTTTGTTTAAATAAAGGTCAAAAATGGTGTTTAAGGCATTTACCTCAATTTCGTAATAACTGTGCGCAGTATTTGCCGGATCAATGAATAATTCAAAATCATTATCCCTGTAAACTATATCGTCGTGATCTTTGAGTTTTGCCCAAACCTGCGGATCATGCACGCGGGCGGCCACATACAGGCAGCTATCGTCCCAAAGCATTTTAACATTAGTTTTTAATACAGGTTTAGGTTTTAAATCACCTTCAATATCAACAAAATCATTAGTCCACCGGGCTTGCTGCCATATAGCCTCATTTATATTACCATCAATTACCGGAGCCTTTGATATATGCTTTACTACGTAACCTTCAGGAACAGTGAATAAATTTTCCAGGCCCTTAAATGCATCCTGCGCTTTTGCCTCGCCGGGTATAAAAAATGCAGATACAATTAAGCCTGCCTTTATAAAAGACAGGCTTAATCTAAATTGCTCATATAGTTTCATTAACTGCCCAGCTCTAATATGCGGTCAAACTCTTCACGTTTTAAGCCCATTACGGATAAGCGGCCTTGTTTAACCAAACCCACATCTTTCAATTGCTCATCGGCTTTGATCACCTCCAGCGTTACTGGCTTTTTAAGCGTTTCAACCGGCGACAGGTCAACCACCACCCAGTTCGGGTCTTGCGTTGTAGGGTCCTGATAAGCTTCCTTCACCACTTTGGCAATCCCTACCACTTCCTTACCTTCATTACTATGATAAAACAACACCAGGTCGCCCTCTTTCATTTCCCTCAGGTTATTGCGGGCCTGGTAATTACGCACACCATCCCAAAAAGTACGCCCGTCTTTATTAAACTTTTCCCAACTGTATTTAAATGGTTCTGATTTTACTAACCAATGCTGCATAAACTGATATTATTTTATGTGTGTAAAGATGTTAAAAACCACCCATAATCAAAAACAGGCTTTTGTAAAAAGCATATGTTATATGCACTATAAAATAAAAATCCCCGGTAACAGGCGTTACGGGGATTTTAAGTTTAAAATTGGTATATCTTAATATTTACTGTTGCATGGTGTAATGAAATCTTTCCGACACTATTTTTCCGTCTTCAACCTCATAAACGCATATCTCATTCATCATATCTCTCCCCATTCCTTTGTAGGTTACGTCAATATCCATGGTGCAGGCAAAAAAATCACCGCTTACAATTGGGTCAGACACAGTAACGCCATGAATCTCCTCTACCATATCAAACCAAAGCTTGTTTTTATTAATTACCGCAGGCTTGCCTTCTGTAAATTCCATATCTGAGCCTTTGGGTTCATAGCTCACAATATTATCGGCATAAAGCTCATCAATCGCGTCAACATTTTTGCCTTCCCGGCAAAGCTGTATCAATTTATTGGCTACATCTTGCGTGTTCATAACTGGAAGTTTTATGGTGCTTGGTTATATTAAAGTTATTGATAAATTATTCAATATCATAACTATACATTTTAAATTTAGATTAACATTTGTTCCATCTTAATGCTTCCATTTTACTTCACAACTACCCCATCACCTTTGTCAATTATTTGTTACATAAACCAATATCATGTACGTTAAATTATTATAAAGTATTTTAGCAAAAAGCAATCCGGTTTACTTATCCATTTACCTCGATTATGAATAAACATTATACCTTACCAACCAAAGCACTTTTAGTCACTGTATGTACCCTGCTGTTATTTACATTCAGTATCAAGGCACAAACCACAGTTGATGATCCTCATTATGGTATCATCCCTGCACCCGCTTCCATAACCAAAGCACAGGGTACGTTTGTTTTTAGCCAGTTGACACAGATCAAAGCAGATAATATTAAAGACAGGAATGTTGTTTTTTTGAAAGATTTCCTTTTAAATAACAGGCATTTCAATAACAAACTATCTAAATACAACCCTAAAATAAAATCAGGCAAAGGCACAACTTTGGTACTCACTGCCAAAGGCGCGGCCGCCTTACCTAAAGAAGGTTATAAACTAACTATAACACCGCGCAGGATAACCCTTATCGGTAAAGATGCCGGTTTGTTTTATGGCATTCAAACACTAATGCAACTGTTTCCGGTGGAGGTTTCCGGAACAGAAAAATTGCCTTGCATTACTATTGAAGATAGCCCAAGGTTCGGCTACCGCGGCATGATGCTGGATGTATCCCGCCATTTTTTTACCGTACCACAAGTTAAAAAGGTTATTGAGCTGATGGCGGCTTACAAACTCAACAACTTTCACTGGCACTTGGTTGATGGGCAAGGCTGGCGCATCGAGATTAAAAAATACCCTAAACTAACCCAGGTGGGTGCTTACCGCTTGCAAACCATGTACGGTACCAACCGCGATTGGCCCGATTCTCTTTCTTATGGCGGTTATTATACCCAGGACGAGATCAGGGATGTAGTAAAATTTGCCGCTGCCCGCTACATCAATGTGATCCCCGAAATTGAAATGCCTGCTCACTCCGAAGCCGCGTTAAGAGCCTACCCCGAATTAAGGTGCGAGCTTCCGGCAGATAGCAAAGTACCCGAAAGAGAAGTGAATAACATATATTGCCCCACCCCCGAAACATTTACTTTTCTGGAGAATGTACTAACTGAGGTAATGGAACTTTTCCCGAGTAAATTCATTCATATAGGCGGCGATGAGGCCAATAAGGAACCCTGGAAAGCATCGGCATTTTGCCAGAATTTGATTAAGGAAAAAGGGCTGAAAGATGAGCACGAACTCCAAAGTTATTTTATACAAACTATAGAGAAATTCCTGAACTCAAAAGGCCGCAGCATTATTGGCTGGGACGAAATACTGGAAGGCGGCCTTGCACCCAACGCAACCGTTATGAGCTGGACAGGCGAAGAAGGTGGTATTGCAGCGGCACGTCAAAAACACAACGTGATCATGACGCCTCAAACTACAGGCAATTATTTTGACCACTACCAAAGCGGTTCGCCTCAGGAACCAGTATCATTTGGCAGGTATGCAGCGCTTGACGAAACCTACAATTACGATCCGGTTTCAAAAGAACTGACACCCGAAGAGCAGAAATATGTAATAGGCACCCAGGGCAACCTCTGGACCGAGTACGTACCAACCGTAGCCAAACTGCAATACCAGATCATGCCACGCCTGTTTGCCCTATCGGAAGTAGCCTGGAGCAAACCCGAGAATAAGGATTATACCAATTTCTCGGAAGTAAGGCTGGCTAAACATTTTGAAAGGCTGGAAACTCTTCATTACAACTATCGCGTGCCAACCGCACTCACCGTTATTGATACCATGGTTTTTGGCAATAAATTTACCTTCGCTCCTAAATCAGTAGTACCGGGTGCAAAAATATACATCACTTATAATGGCCGCGACCCGCTTGATACCGATTGGGAATACGCATCGCCGGTTACCATCATTGTTCCGCCAAATGAGAAACGGGAGTTTAAAACCAGGGTGATCACACCAACCGGCCGCAGAAGCATAGCTACCCGCACCCTGATGGTTAACAAAGCGCTTATGCCATCCGCAAACTATACAGCTAACAAAACCGGGTTAATCTGTAAACTGGTTAAAAGCAAATTCACGGCCCCAGATCAGCTTGACTATGCCGCCAGTGCCGTAAAGGATTCTGTAGTGGCCGATAAACTCAGCGCCGAAGCGCTGAAAAAAGAAAACCCTAACTTCGGAATGGTATTTAATGGCTATATCAGTATTCCGGCAGATGGCGCTTACAATTTTTCACAGGCATCGTACACCGATACCGAAGTACAAATTGACGGTGAAAAAATAACTGAAGCCGAACCTGCTTTACCGCTGGCTAAAGGTTTTCATAAAATTAAAGTAAAATACATTTACAATGTTCCGGCGCCTGTACCGGGCCAATACCGGGTAAGGCAAACGCCACTCCGTGTTTTTATCAGCGCACCAGGAACTGTTGGTAAAAAAGAGATAGATCCGGCAACTTTATTTAATTAAGAATCTCCTCCCTAAAGCAACAAAGCCCGTTATTGTACAATAACGGGCTTTGTTGCTGCACAATAGTCTGTCCGAATAAAAAAAGAGCTAATCATTTCTGGTTAGCTCACTCTCTCGATTTAACAAACTTCCCGATAAAGGAATATTTTAACATTCGTCTTCATTGGTATTGTTAGCGATAAAATAGCCAAAAGCCGAACTTCCGAATAATGCTATCAATAAGACTATCATAATACTTGGTTTTAGGTATATAATTAACTCTTAATTAAAGACAATGCACATTCACAATAGTTTCAATAATTGTCATTATAACATTTTTATTAATAAAACTGGGCATACGTTAAAAATCAGCACATTTATAGCCTTAATTATTAAGAAAATTAAATTCATACTTACCACTAAGTGTTACAGTCGGGTTTGTAAAGAATTATCAATTTACTGTTGCCTCTCCCATTGCCGCTGTTTTACTACACGCAACTATCTGAGCGAAGTGCTTTTTATCTGATAATTTATGGATTATCAGCTTGAATAATCCATTTGAAAAATATATGTTTGTACATTATAACATATTAAACCGTAGCCATAATTCTATTTGAAATTTTAAAGGATGAAAAAGCTCTACAATAAGCAGGCGTTCCGCTTTGCTGCTATTCTATTTCTTATTGGTATAACTGCTATAAGCGCCTATGCTCAAAAAGCTAAGCCAGCGTTTACCTCCATCACCCTGCAACCCACGGTAGCCTATTTAAAATACAATGGCGAAAGCAGGCGTATGGCCAGGCTGTTGTTTAAAAACGGTAAAAGTTATAATACAGCTACCGCTGTGGTTTCATTTAATGATCATACAGAAAATATTACCATACCCGCAAGTACCGATGGCCTGGATGTTTTTGAGGTGGCTTTACCCGGATCAGCTGTAAAAATAGCTACCCAGGCTACGGTAACCCTAACCGCAGGCAAACAAACCTATGTGGCCCGTTGTATTGTTGAGCCTGCCCGTAACAATTGGAGCGTATATGTATTACCACACTCGCATGTTGATATTGGCTATACCAACACACAGGCCAAGGTTTTAAAACTGCATATGGATAATATAGACGAGTCTATTGACCTGGCCGAAAAAACACAGAACTACCCTGCCGAAGCTCGCTTTAAATGGACCACTGAGGCTATTTGGGTGGTTGACAATTACCTTACCCAAGCCAGCCCCGAAAAAAAGGCCCGTTTTTGGAACGCTGTTAAAAAGGGCTGGATAAATCTTGATGGTGCTTATGGCAATATCAATACCAGCATGACCGATTCGCGCCAGCTGATGCAGATGTTCGCAAAATCGCAAAAACTGGCCAAAGAGCAGGGTATTGAAATACATACCATGTTTCAGGGCGATGTACCGGGAGCTTCATGGGGCCTTGCAGCTCAGGCTGACCAAACCGGTATTAAATACTTTTTATCAGGCCCAAACGCATCTGACCGTATTGGTAACCTGGCCAAATGGCAAGACAAGCCTTTTTACTGGCTATCTCCATCGGGCAAGTCAAAACTATTATTCTGGCAATGCCAGCCTTACTCCATCGGCTACAGGCTTAAAGGCACCAAGATCCCTAACTTTTTCACCATTGACGAACCCAAACCTTATTATACCGGCAAACCTACTGAGAACTTCCTGAACCCGTACCTGTTTCAATACCTGGGCGATCTGGAACAAAACAACTTCCCATACAGCATGTCTATCCTTACCTGGGCAATGAGCGATAACGCTCCTATCGACCCTGAGCTGCCTGATGCTGTTAAAGCATGGAACGAACATTATGATTCGCCAAAACTCATCATCACTTCGGTAAAACAGTTCTTTACCGACCTGGAAAGCAAATACAAAAAAGACATCCCATCCTTTACCGGCGATTATACCGAATACTGGACCGACGGTGTATCATCGGCAGCCAAAGAAACCGCTTTAAGCCGCAGCACGTCAGACAAGCTAAAACAAACCAGCGCCATATGGGCCATCCGCAATAAACCGGCATACCCGGTAGTTGCCTTTGACGATACCTGGAAAAATCTGCTCCTTTATAACGAACATACCTGGGGTGCTTACAACAGCGTTGGCCAACCCGATAATGAAAAGGTAAAAAGCGAATGGGCCGTAAAACAGGGCTATGTATTAAATGCTGAAAAACAGGTTGACTCATTAATGGCCGCTGCCTTAAAGGCGGCATCGGCTAAGTCAAACAGCATTGATGTTTATAACACCACCGCCTGGCCACGTACTGATGTAGTTTACGTACCTGCGGCATTAAGCAAGGTTGGCGATCTGGTTAAAGATGAAGCCGGTAAAAAAGTAGCATCACAACGTTTAACTACCGGGGAGCTTGCTTTTGTAGCCAATGCCGTACCGGGCCTGGGCAAAAGTACCTACAGTATTAATGCGGGTAAAGCATTTTCTGTTAAAACTGCAACAAAAGCAACAATAAACACACTAACCAATGGTATTTACAACATTACTGTAGATGCCCAAACAGGGAATATTGTTAAATTAACTAAAGGTACATCTGCAACCCGAAATTATGTTACAGCTGACTCGGCCGGGCTTAACCAATACCTGTATATGCCTGCCGACTCGCTAAAAAATCTGGTTAGTAGTTCGGACGCGAGTATCAGCATTAAAGAAAAAGGGCCATTGGTGGTAAGTTTACTCATCAAATCTGATGCTCCAGGCACAAAAGGTTTAATACGCGAGGTAAGGCTTGTTAACGGCATAGACAAGGTGGAACTGATTAATACCATTGATAAAACCGCTATCAGGCGCAAAGAAAGTGTACATTTTGCCTTCCCTTTCAATGTTCCGGAAGCGCAGGTACGTTACAGCATACCCTGGGGCAGCGCCCGTGCCGAAGCCGATCAGCTGCCTTATGCCAACCATAATTGGTTTACCATGCAGCGCTGGGTTGATGTTTCAAACGCATCATACGGCATCACCTGGACAAGCCCAGATGCGCCTCTTTTTGAAATAGGCAATATTACTACTGCCAATTTATTAGGCGGCCTGCACCATTCGCCGCAATGGCTTTCATTTACACCACAATCTGCAAACATTTATTCATGGGTGATGAATAACCTGTGGCATACAAACTTTAGGGCTGATCAGGAAGGGCCTGCTACCTTCCATTATTTCATTCAGGCTCACGATGGTGGTTTTGACAGCTTTAAAGCCAACCAAACCGGCCTTAACAACCACCTACCCCTAATAGCAGCTACTGCCGCCAGCGAAGCTGAAAAGGGCCTTTTCTTCAAAATCAACAGCAACAAGGTTTATGTAGAAGCCATTAAACCCGCAGATGATGGCAAAGGTGTTATTGCTCAACTGGTAAACAGTGGAGATACTGATAGCGAAGTAAGCCTTACATCAAGTAATGTTTCGGCCATTAAAATTTGGGAAAGCAACTTGATGGAAGATAAGTTAAAAACATTAAATGAACACTTTACTATCCCGGCTAAAGGAGTGATTAGTGTAAGGGTTGAAAGGTGAAATCTTAAATTCTAAATTATTCTCTACAATATCCGCGCGTCATTGCGAGATACGAAGCAATCTCTAAACAGGCAGGTTCAACATGTAAAGTTTACTCTGTATAGCATAGAGATTGCTTCGTACCTCGCAATGACGCGTTTTTGTTAGTCTTTATCCAATCTTATTATCAAACAAAAAGGGCCCGGATTCATAACCCGGGCCCTTTTCGTTTAGTCTTCTAATAAACCTATTTATGTTTTGATCCCATGTAAAAAGTGATCTCGCCGCCGTTCATAATATCAGCATGGCTGATGAATAATTGGTTAAGCGTTTTTCCGTTCAGTACCATTTTTTGTACATACACGTTTTTAGGCCCTTGATTTTTAACGTTGATGGTGAAAGTTTTTCCATTATCCAGGTTAATTACTGCACCGTTAACCGCAGGGCTGCCGGTTGAGTACTGGTCGGAACCTGGGGCAACAGGATAAAAACCTAAAGAGCTGAATATATACCAGGCGCTCATCTGGCCGGTATCATCATTACCACCTAAACCATCAGGTGTTGGTTTGTACATGCGTGGCAATATCATGCGGATGCGCTCCTGTGTTTTCCATGGTTTATCTGTCCAGTTGTACAGGTAAGCCACGTGGTGCGATGGCTCGTTACCATGCACATAGTTGCCTATAATACCGTCGCGGGTGATATCCTCTGTCTCGGCAAAGTATTTATCCGGCAGGTTCATGGTAAACAACGAATCAAGGTAACCTACAAAGCGTTTGTTACCACCCATCAGCTTGATGAGGCCTTCCGGATCCTGTGGAGCAAACAAGGTATAGTTCCAGGAGTTACCTTCAATAAAGCCTTCATTAATGGTGCTCAGCGGGTCAAACTTTTGGCGAAAAGTTCCGTCGGCCAGTTTTGGGCGCATAAAGCCAGCTTTGGCATCGTACACGTTTTTATAATTTTGCGAACGTTTAATGAACTCCTCATAAATATCATTACGGTTCAGTTTTTTAGCCATCTGTGCAATAGCCCAGTCGTCAAAAGCATACTCCAATGTTGATGATACGGACACACCGCTTTTATCATCAGGTATATAACCCAGATCCATATAAGAGCCAATACCTTCATAATCGCGGTGGCGGGCAGTAGCTACGCAAGCCTCTAAAGCTTTATTGGCATCAAAAGGGGCATTGCCTTTCACTACGGCATCGGCCAATACTACAACGCTATGATACCCGCTCATACACCAGTTCTCGTTACCTGAGTTTGACCATATAGGCAGCATTTTTTCAGGACTTTGATCAAAATGCACCATCATGGATTGTACCATATCTGCATTACGTTTAGGATCAATAATGTTGAACAGCGGGTGCAGGGCGCGGTAAGTATCCCACATAGAAAAAGTGGTATAGTTGGTAAAGCCATCAGCCTTGTGCACATTCTGATCAAGTCCTTTGTATTGACCATCGGCATCCATATAAATGGTTGGGTTGATCATGGCATGGTACATAGAGGTATAAAAGTTCTCCTTGGTTTCCTTGCTGCCTTGTATCACAATTTTGTGCAGTTCATTTTCCCATTGCTGCTGGCCGTCGTTTTTCACTTTATCAAAATCCCAGCCTGGTATTTCGCTACGCATATTATTCAATGCGCCATCCATACTTACCGGTGAAAGAGCAAACTTGATCTTGATCTTTTCTCCCTCTTCTGTTTTAAAGTCGAAGTAGGTCCTGATCTGCTTACCGGCTATTTCCGGGAAGTTTTTAGTTTGGTTGAATTTACCCCAGAACCCGCGATATACCTCGCCTTTATCATATTTCTTGTAGCCATGTTGAATGAAAGGCTTAGAGAAACTCATGGCAAAATAAAGTGTACGTGTACGTGCCCAGCCATTGGTTGAACGGTAACCTATCACGGTTGAATCATTTACCACCCTCAAATAAGTCCAGACGTTTTTATCCGGATAGTTATAAATACCGGCCATCAGATCTAATATGATATGCGATTGATCTGACTTAGGGAAAGTATACTGATGGAAACCAACACGGGTTGTGGTGGTCATTTCGGCAATGATATTGCTTTCATCCAGTTTTACTTTATAGTAGTTGGCCTGTGTAACCTCGTTCTGGTGTGAAAATGCCGACCGGTAACCGCTGCCGGGTTTATCGGCCGTACCCGGATTTAATTTTAAAGCACCAACTGTTGGCATGATCAAAAAATCGCCCAAATCAGAGTGACCCGTACCGCTAAAATGGGTGTGGCTGAAACCTACTATGGTTTTGTCGTCATACTGATAACCGGCACAGTACTTATATACATCGGGATTGTAATGCCCGTTAAGCTCATACCCGGCTGTATCTGTCTCCGGACTTAGCTGTACCATACCAAATGGTACCGTAGCACCCGGGTAGGTATGTCCCATGCGCTGCGTGCCAATAATGGGGTTAACATATTGTACCAGTTTTTCTGCCGGGTGTGTTTGCGCACCGGCCATTGCGGCCGTGCCTAATAAAAAAGCAGTAAATAAATGTTTCATGTTATATCAATAGTTTTTTCCTTTTAGGGGAAATGGAAAATCTTTGTTTTGCATACCCAGTATGCAATTAGTAGTTTGTAATGCTTATCTTCTTTCGTTGTAAACCCCAACTTCAGCAATAGAAACCTGGTGATCAGCCTCATCAACCAACACCCGAACTTTGCTGCCCCAAACCCGATCAAAACGAAATATCTTGATCTTGTTCTTATTCTCGCCTGAAAAAATAGGTTTCCAAACACCATTATCACAGTATTCCAGGCGCAGTTTGGTTATGTTCGGTTTACTTTCGGCTATGGCAATGGTATTAAAACCTTTATCCTTATCAAAAGTAATCTCATACCAGGGGTTTTTCACGGTAGGGTTTGATACCCATGATGTTCTGAAATTATCATCATTTGCAAAATCCATAATCTCAGAATCATCACTCCAGCTTGAATTGGAGAACTGATTTTTAGCCAGATTTGATGAAATGATAGGAGCATCCAGCTTTGGTAATTTAGCAACAGGGCCTTCATTTTTCCACATCTCTCCTATTTTCTTTAGAGCCGCCAACGCATTATCATCAATAAGACCATCGCGGTTGGGAGCCACGTTTAAAATAAAGTTACAATCAACGTTATTAAAAGGAATAATGTTATCATTTACCAGCTTTACAGGATCTTTTACTTCATCTTTTGGATCGGATAAATTCCAGAACCAGTGTTTTTGCAAAGGATAGCAGGAAAGCGCCGGCATATTATTGTTTTCTTTAGAGATATGCTGTCCGGCACCTTGTTCGTAGGTTTTAATATCGGTATAGTACATACCCTCGGCCGGATATTTAGCACCGTTCAAATCCATCACCAGACAATTAGGCTGCAATGATTTTACCAGGCGGTATATCTCTTCAAAAGGTACATCATCATAAGATATTCTTGACCAGGGAGCATCCCAACCATCAATGATCAGTGCACCAATATCACCATATTTAGTAAGCAACTCGGTAATTTGCGCCTTGATCATATCTATGTGCTTATGCGTTATAGCATTAGGGCGTAAACGATGATGAGTATCTAATATAGAGTAGTATAAAAACACCTTCAACCCATTAGCTCTGAACGCATCGGCATATTCCTTTACCACATCCCTTTTTAAGGGGCTATTCATCACGTTATAATCAGTTGTTTTGGTATCCCATATACAAAAACCGCTATGATGCTTGGTGGTAATGCAACCGTAAGTCATGTGAGCCGATTTGGCAGCCTTAGCCCATTGGTCGCAATTAAGCTTGGTGGGATTAAAGATAGCCGGCGATGCTTCCGGATCTGCCCAGTCCTGATCTAAATAGGTTGGGATATTGAAATGGATGAACATACCAAAACGCAGATCAACAAACTCCTGCTGCAGCTGTGCAAGCGGCTTTACTGGTTTATTGCTTTGCGCATTTAATACAAACGGCAGCACACAAAATAGTGCCATCCAGATATTTTTTATACCACCCTTAAATTTCATCATATAGTTTATTGAATTTGTTACGCTTAAATAGTTGGGTTGGCAGCATAGGCTGTCCAGAGCTCATCTAATGTTTTGCCGGTTTCTTTCTTCCAGCTATCGTTAGTAAATGTATGTTCACGTAACTGTTTATCCAAATCTTTTACCAAATCTGGTTTTATGCCTTTTTCAATCCAAACTAAAAAGCGGGCTGTAATGCGATAGCTGTTTTCATAGCTCTGGGTAGGTTTAAAAGCTGGCAGCGTCCATTTGGCTCCTGGGTTATCTACACCAAATTTATAACGGGCATAATCTGCAATACCCTCAGTTAACCAACCCGGACCATTGTTATTATGACCATAATCCTGCACTATGTGCATTACTTCATGCGTAACCACATCAATATCATGTGGATGTTTGGTCATATATTTTGAGCTAAAAACAACCCTTCCGTTATCTGTGGCGGCCACGCCATTATAAGCGGTATCAATAACAAAAGTTACACTTTTGGCTGTTTTTTTATTGTACTCTTTTGCCAGTTTAGGATAAACTTCAAAAAAGGTTTCAATTAATTTGGTTTTCAGCTCAGTGCTAAATGCAGCATCCTGATTTTCAAAGGTCAGTTTATACCCTTTTTTATTAACAACTTCGGCAGATTGCGCATGGCCTTTTTCCGCAAAAACAAGTGCAATAAAAGCACCTAAAAGAAATACTTTTTTCATTGAATGTATAGGAGTTTGAATGTAATGTGTTTTATCTTTTTATTTATAAGTAAAACGTTTTATCAAACTTAAACAATTAATTGTTTTGTTTCAGCAATAAAAGCCAAACAATCATATTTTAGTTTAATTTTTAAGTATAGTTGATCCTCTTTGTATCAATTGAGACGGGATTTGTAATTTAACTTTTGATATATCATATTTATCGGCATTCATTTGGGATAATAAAAGATCAATTGCCGATTTTGCAATTTCATAAGTTGGCTGCCTCACGGTAGTAATACCCGGCGGGTATAAACTAAACACTTCATTATCGTCAAAACTCACCATAGCCAAATCATCAGGAATGTTTAATTGAAGTTCCCTGATACTCTCCAGCCCCATTGTTCCGAGGTAATTGGTTGTAAAAAACAAGGCGTCCATCTGCTTATGCTGCTCTATAAAAGTTTTTATCGCCTTTATCCCCTCCTCTTTACCGGCCTGGAAAGGTAGTTTAAATACCAGCTTTTTATCTTCCTTAACACTATTGGCCTTTAACGCATCTTTATATCCCTGAGCCCTGTCCTGAAGTTGAATCAGATCAAGATCGGCAGTTATTAAACCAACCTTTTTATATCCGGCCTTTATGAGATGATCAACAGCGATAAACGCACTATTATAATTATCAACCAGTACATGCGGGATATCCAAACCTGGGAAATAACCATCAATTAATACTACAGGCTTGTCGTTCGCAATGAGGTTCTGAATATCTTTTTCCAGCCCCTTCATAGGGGTAACTATATAACCATCAACCAATTGCTGCGAGAGCATTTTAATTACATCTTTTCCTTTCTGAATGTTATTGTTTGTGCTGCAATAAATTATTCTGTAACCCTCCTTTTCGGCCTCCTCCTCTATCACCTTAGCCATGGCACCAAAAAATGGCCCACCAATGGTTTCTACAATTAAACCAATTACTTTAGAAACCCCGGTGCGCAGGCCCACGGCCATACGGTTGGGTTCGTAACCGATTTTAGCAGCTACATCTAATATTTTTTGAGAGATTTCTTTGCTGATACGCCCTTTGCCATTTAAAACAAAAGATACTGTTGTAATAGATGTGTTGGTAAGTTTGGCTATATCCTTGATGGATATTTTTTTATTAATCATTATACGGGCTCTCTCGTTATTTTAGGGTTTACATACTAACAGAAGTACGTATAGTAAAGTACTTACTTCTTAAAAGTATAAATTTATAATAAAGCGGCATATATTGCCATTCAATCTTAAACATTATTAAGACTCAGGCAAAATTATTTTATTGTAAGTAATTCATTGCGGTGTTTATCAATCGCATTTATAGTTAATAAATATGCTTAAATTCCGCACACTTTAACATCAATAATTTAAGCCGCAATGAGCATTACCCCAAAACTAAACCGATTTGATCTTTCTATGATCGTTATCAGTTTGGTTATTGGAATGGGCATTTTTGCTACTCCTGGCGAAGTGGCTATCAGCTCAAGTAACCCTTTCCTGTATTTTGGAGCCTGGTTTTTTGGCGGAGCAGTCAGCCTATGCGGAGCACTCACCTTTGCCGAAATAGGCGCACGCTATCCAACAACAGGAGGTTTCTACAAGGTTTTTTCATATTGTTTCCATCCTGCATTTGCCTTCATGATCAATTGGATATTGGTGATCAGCAACGCTGCATCGGTAGCAGCGGTAGCACTTATTGGTGCCGAATATATAAACCCGGTTATAATGCCTGCAAGTCTGCAAAATGCCCTGGGTATCAAAATTATGACCATAACACCGGTGCTTGTACTCTATGTTATTAACTTTTTGGGTATTAAGATGAGCGCACGTACCCAAAATGTGCTTACCATATTTAAAATAACGATGATCGTTATTCTTTGCGCTGCCGTTTTTAAAAGTCATATTAGTTTGACTACTTATAACAGCGTTAAACCAATTGCAGTCAATAATTTCAATCTAAGCACATTTGGAATAAGTTTGATAGCGGTATTTTTTACTTACGGCGGCTACCAGCAAACAATAAACTTTGGAGGCGACATTATTAATCCGAAAGTTAATATCCCGAAAGCCATTTTCTGGGGTATGATAACCGTTATATTATTGTACTTGCTTATTAATTTTGCTTATTACTCTGTACTGGGCATTGGTGGGTTACAACACAAAACAGCACTGGCCGCCACTTTGGCTGGCGCTATTTTTGGCGCCGTTGGCTATAAAATTATCTCATTGCTCATGTTTGTGTCTGTGCTGGCCTTTATCAATGTAAATATTATGGCTAATCCGCGGGTTTACTATGCCATGGCAGAAGATGGGATATTACCCAGCAGGTTCAGAAACGTAAATCAACAAACACAGGTACAGGAATTTGGATTAAGTTTTTTTGTTGCAGCAGTGCTTATCATATTATTTTTTGTAAGCTCATTTCAAAAAATACTAAGCTATGTAATGTTCTTTGATACCATTGGTTTGTCAACAGCGGCAGTTACCATATTTATTTTACGAAGGAAAACCAAACACCTCAACAAAACAGACATTTATACCATAAAATGGTATCCAGCCCTACCTATCATTTTCATAACTACTTACTGGTTTGTTACTATAAGCATTTTTATTGAAAACCCATTGGCCGCAGCTATATGTATTTGTGCATTTGTTGTTGGTCTGATCATATATTTTATAACTAAACGCAGCCAAAAAACAATTATAACACCTTAGCTATGGAACTTTCATTTATATTAAATGAGCTGGGAGAAGAACGGGAAAACTATTTTAATGCAGTGTCGCCCCCTATTATACAGTCAAGCAATTTCGCCTTTAAAACGGTTTCTACCCTGCGCCAGGCTATGGCTGATGAATTTGATGCTAATTTGTATTCAAGAGGACAAAATCCTACACTCAACATATTAAGAAAAAAACTGGCTGCATTAGACGGGGCCGAAGATGCATTAGTGTTTAGCAGCGGTATAGCCGCCATCAGTGTTCCCCTCCTTTCATTATTAAAAACCGGTGATCATATTATTGCCGTTGAAAATCCATACAGCTGGACCCAAAAACTTTTCAAAGCGTTTTTACCCAAATTTGGCATAACTACTACTTTTATTGACGGGAATGATTTCCGCAATTTTGAAAATGCTATTGAGCCTGATACTCGCCTGATCTTTCTGGAAAGCCCGAATACTTTTAGCTATGAACTTCAGGATATAAAAAAAGTTGCCGCATTTGCCAAATTGCGTGGTATCATGACCATGATAGATAATAGTTATTGCAGTCCCATATATCAACAGCCGTTTACTTTAGGAATTGACCTGGTTGCACAATCGGCAACTAAATATATTGGCGGACACTCAGATATCGTAGCAGGCGTACTTACCGGCAGTAAAGAACTCATCAAAAAGATATTTGATCACGAATTTATGAATCTTGGCCCTGCCGTTTCACCACATTCTGCATGGCTGCTTCTAAGAGGATTGCGAACCCTGCCACTACGCCTGCAACGCAGCTTTGAAAGCACCAAAGTAATTACCGAATGGCTAAGTAACCATGAAGCTATACAACAAGTAATATGGCCTTTTCATGCCGGTTTTAAACAGGCTCAACTTGCGCATGAGCAAATGCAAGGCTGCGGCGGCTTGTTCAGCTTTACTTTAAAAAATGCTTCATTTAAAACAATAGAGACTTTTTGCGATAATCTGCAGCACATATTGCTGGCTGTTTCCTGGGGTGGTCATGAAAGTTTAGTGGTTCCATCTATTGCATCCCTAACCGTGGAGGAGTATGATCAAACTAATGAAAGGCACCAGTTGATCAGGATGTATGTTGGTTTAGAAGAGCCTCAGTATTTAATAAACGATCTGCAGCAGGCGTTAGCTAAAATTTAAATTTCTGTTACAAACAAAACGAGGCTGCACTTTATCAAATGCAGCCTCGTTTTGTTTATTTACTTTTTGCCCCTTGCAGGCTGCTCACCTTGCCATCCATGGTACTTACATAAACTGCCTGGTCGGTAGGTAATATGGTGTTCATTAAACAGTTTGACACCTTGTATTTCCATAATACATCCCCGCTTTTACGGTCAACAGCATATGCTATTCCCGAATGGGTTGGAACGTATACTACCCCACGATGCTCAACTATTGCAGAAGGGCAAAGTTCATAAGGTAGCTGCAACGATGATTTCCAGGCAATTTGCATGGAATCGGCCCGGGTGGAGATGCCTAATAACTTACCATCCATGATTTTCACATACACCAGTGAACTATCTGCTGATAATCCCATCGACTCGCGGACCCTTGTACCGCGCATTTTTTCGCGCCACAGTACCTTACCTGTTGAGGCATCCAGCGAGGTCATATACTGATCGGGCGCAACTATAAATATCCTGTTATTGGAAGCCACGGGATAACAAGCAGCCGGCGAAAACATACGGTTAGAAGTGCCATTGCTCCACTTCCATACCAGTTTTCCGGTAGCCATATCCAACGCGTACAAATCATTGGCCCAACAGCCAAAATATATTTTACCCTGGTATATTAAAGGTTTATCCACCACAAATCCCTTCACCTGGTCAAAATCCCACACTAATTTTCCGGTGGCTAAATCCAGGGCGCGGAAATGACCATCAGACGCACCAATATAAACAATCTTGTTTTGAATTACCGGTGATGCAACAACTGCTTTATCAGCTGTGCTTTTCCAGGTCAGCTTGCCTGTAACTGTCGAAATACAATAAATATATTTATCTGACGATCCGGCCACTACATAATTACCCGATACACAAGGTGTAGAATATACCTTTCCGCCGGTAGCGTAGGCCCATATCCGCTTTCCGGTTTTACGGTCAAGGGCATAGATCAGCCCTTTAGTATCGGTCAGTATAATTTTATTGTTTGCTATAGCCATCCCTGCACCAATATCACTCTGATCCTGGTAATTCCACAAAACTTTCACCTTACCCTCTTTATTTACCGCATAGGATGGACGATAGTAATGAGCAGTATCCTTATTAAAATGATGATTAAACAGGTCTGCCTCGGCCCATCTTCTTAACGTTTGAACAACTGGTTTACGCTCTTCAAAGGTGGCTTTGCTGTTTTGAATGGTTACAATGTTATAGCCGCCAATGCTATCCTTAGCTCTTAGGTTGGAGCGCCCCATTATACTTGGGATACCTTCAAAATTAAGTTCGTGATTACTGTGCCCATGGCCGCACAATATCATCTGAATATTTTTAGTCTTGAGCTTGTTTATAACCGTGTACCAGTTGTTTTGCGATGAATCCTGCGGGTAATGGTTAAGGTAGATCAAAGGAGTTTCGGCCTGGGTATGGTTCAGCACAGAATCAAGCCATACAATATTTTCCCTCGGTACCTGCCCTGGCCCCATACGCATATTTGGCCCGGAACTGGTACCTGCAAAAAGATACCCGCCATAGTTAAAAGCAAAGGTTTCTGAGCCAAAAACTTTACGAAATGTATTGCTTCCGCTTTCAGACCAGTTGGCATCGTGATTGCCTGGAATAATGTACCACTTTTTGTTTAAGCTGTCCAGAATTTGCTTAGCAAGTTTTAATTCATCATCGGCACCAAATTCGGTTATATCACCGGTAATAACTACAAATTTCAGGTCGGGGTTATTGTTTATGTCTTTCACGGTTCTGCGAAGATCCTCCGCGGCAGTCGGGTTCCCGATATTTATATGGGTATCAGAAACAAACGCAAATTTGAAAGTTTGCGCCCGGGTAAAACCAATACTCACTAAAAACAGTAATAAAAATGTAATTAGCTTTTTACGCTTCATAAATTTCAGCTTTAATATAATTTAAAAACCCTCCCCAAAATACAGGAAGGGTTTGATTTTAACGTTTCTTTATTACCACCCGGGGTTTTGTTTCAGATCCACACCCTGATCTTTATAAAGCTTGATCTGATCTAATGGCAATGGAGCTAAATAAACTTTAGGGTCATTAAAAATACGCTGTGTTTCGGCCTTCGTTGCAGGCACAACATATCCTGATGCAGCGTTATTTTGCGTGGCCACAGATAAAGTTTTAGGATAATCGGCCCTGTTTATCCAGGCACCTAAGTTGATATCCGGGTTACCCTGGGTATCCAGGTATTGATATTTTTTCCATTTTCTAAGATCATCATTCCTGAAGCCTTCCATCATAAGTTCGGTACGGCGTTCGCGGCGTATCTCCCACAATAATGAAGAAACAGTTGGGTCGCGCTTAGGATCATCGTAAACGTTACCATTTACCGCAGGCTGACCGCCCATAACTTGCAGGGCAGGCATATTGATACCGGTACGTTTCCTTAATTTATTGATGGAAATGTCAAGATCATTCTGTGTTAATGTTCCTAATTCGGCAGATGCTTCCGCGTAGTTTATCAATATTTCGCCAAAACGTATTACAGGCGCCTGGGTATCATTTAAGCTACTGTTGCCATCGGTAAGGTCTTTAATATCTTCATTAAAAAACTTCAGTACTGCATAGCCAGATGATGAGTAATTTGACACCACACCATTTAACCTGATAGCGGGTACAAAAGTAGCAGCAATACGAGGATCTCTGTCGGTCATTACATTGGCGATGGTTTTATCGCCTTTATACAAAGGTGATACGCTAATAGGTAAACCATCTTTACATAGGTATGATTCAATAGCATTTTTTGAAGCCCCGGTTTGCACCTCTTTATTTACATAACTATTTAAGCTATGGGTGAGTAAACCGGTTTGATATTTCCTGTACAAAATTATTTCAGTGTTGGTTGAAAGATCAAGTGAGTTGAATAACTTCCTGTAATCAGGTGCAACTGAATAGCCACCTTTAGTAATCACCTCGTTTGCTGCATTTTTTGCAGCTGTAAGATACTCTGTAGCCTTTGCAGCATTATTAGCCTGATACTTTTCCCAGTTACCTTCAAAAAGGAATACTCTTGACATAAATGCAAGCACAACGGACTTGTTTACTACTAATCCTTGTGGCCCGGTGGCGGCATCAGCAGTACGAACATTGGCCGCGGCGTAATTAAAATCGGCCAGAACGCTATCCATTACCATCGTACGTGGATCGCGTGGGCGGTAAAGTTCTTTAACATCAGTTTCGGCCAGTACTTTACCATACCACGGAAAATCGCCGTATTTTTTTACTTTACTGGCAAATTCCAACGCACGGAAAAAACGGGCTACCCCTGTCCAGTGCTTAATAGCTTCATCAGGCATAGGCACTTTTTTGATGCGATCAATAAAAAGGTTAGCCTTTCGAATATTTTTAAATCCATCAGTCCATCCTCCGGTAGCTACATCAGTAGCAGGAACATTTTTAGTAAACGTAGTTGGAGTTAAAGGTGCAAAATCATCATTTAAACTTTCGCCAGAGAAGTATCCGCCCCAGCTCAAGTCAAAACCAGAGGCATAACCCGGGAAATAAGTAGGATAAAACCCGAAGGCAAAAGTGCGCACGTTTCCTTCACTTGTCCAGTAGGTATCATCGGTAAACTGGTCAAGAGGTTGTTTAGTTAAAAACTCATCGGTTTTTTTGCATCCCCATGAAATAAGGATCAAACCGAACATTAAATATTTTAGCGTTTTCATAATTCTTCTTTAATTAAAATGTCACCTGTAATCCTGCTGAATAGGTTTTCCTGTAAGGATAAACACGCCCAAAACCAGCGCGATCATTATCAATCTGGGTCTGCGAAAAGTCAGTTTCCGGATCAATCTGAATACCTCCTAAGTGGTCAAATGTCAATATATTCTCACCGCTGAGGAAAACCCGTAACCTTTCAATCCCAAGTCTGCGGGTAACACTTTTAGAGAATGAATAACCCAGATTCACATTCTTTAACCGCAGGTAAGCCATATTCAACAAATACCGCGTTTGAGGCTGAAAATCCCATTTATCGGCAGCAGCACCGTAATTGGTCGGCCTGGGATAAAAGGCATTTGGATTACTTTCTGTCCAGTAATCCATCTGGTTTGAATACCAGCCCTCGGCTCCCCTGAAGCCAGGGATGAAAATCGGACCGCTTGCCCACAGATCACGCTTACCTACTCCCTGAAAAAACACATTTAAATCAAAACCCTTCCAGTCGGCACCTAATCTTAAACCGTATTGATAACGCGGGGTTGAGTTACCGATAATCTTTTTATCGCCGTGATCATCAACCGTATTGGCACCCTGATAAACAACACCGTCGCCATTCAGGTCTTTGTATTTAACATCGCCCGGGCCAAAGTAGAATGAACCACTTTCCATTTGAGTTTGTGAAGGCACGCCTTTTGCGTATACATAATGTCCGGCAGCATCTTTACCTGCAAAATCGCTTGCAGTGAATAAACGGTCTGTTTCATAACCCCATATTTCGCCAAGCTTCATACCCGCGTAATACTTGGTATTCAGAGCAGCTATAGGGTCAGGAAGTTGCAGCGATGTATTAGCAAATTTTGTGATGGTTTCCTGCGCATCAGATAAAGTTGCAGTAGCGCTAAAATGAAAACCTCCGGAAAAAGTATGGTTATAATCTATAGCCAGCTCCCAGCCTTTACCCTGTAATTCACCATAATTTCTGACAGGTGAGGCTGCTCCGAAAGAACTTGGAAGTGTTACCCCAGGGCTGATCATATTACTTGTTGTTCTGTTAAAAACATCGAAAGTTAAACCTAACTCATCGTTCAGGAAACGTGCATCCAAACCCAAATCAGCTGTACGGATAGTTTCCCAGGTAAGTACAGGTGAAAGGGGTGTTGGTGTAGTTAAGGTAGTGGCATTACCGGAAGGCAATATCCACCCGGAGGTTTGAGCACTTAATAACGACAAGAAACGGTTATTGCCTACTGCCTGGTTACCCACTGAACCATACGAACCTCTTACTTTCAGGAATGAAAGGAACCCTTTGCTCCAATCCATATATGACTCTTTGGTGAGTATATAACCGGCAGAAGCTGACGGGAAAAAACCGTACAAATTATTAACCGGAAAGCGCGATGAGCCATCCTCACGGCCGTTCAACTCCAACAAATATTTATCTTTATAAGCATAATTGATACGTGCAAAATAACCCAGTGTTGAATAATGTCCGTTTGTAGATGATGCAAACTGATCACCGGTGGCCAGGTTAACCTCGCCAAAATTCTGATCAAGCAGATTTCTTCTTTCTGCCGACTCGCTGGTATACTCGTTCAATTCAATATCACTTCCTAATATGGCTTTAAAAGAATGATCGCCAATATTTTTATTATAGGTTGCAAATAATTTACCGGTATTAACTGTATTCCAATAAGAGTAATATCTTGCCTTATTGTAAGATGCACTTTGATATCCGGTATAGTTTAAAGCAGTGCCGTTAAATGACCAAAAATCATAGGCCATGGTGTTGCCGCCTGTTTGGTGAAGGTGTTCATTTGTTCCTGAATAAGTATAATCTGCATCAATTGTAAAGCCTGGAAGCACTTTAAACGTACCACCTACTGAAATTCTTGATAAGTTATTTTTATCCTGATCTATTTTTGCCTGCTGAACCTCTGTTACTGTACTACGGAATGGCAAACCGTTGTAAGTACCATAAGGGTAGTTTGCAGGCCAGCGGTATAAATAATAATAAGGCCCGTATTGTGATGAAGAGAAAATAAATGGAGTAGACGTTACTGTATTTGAAAATATGACCTTAGCACGTGCATCAAGCCATTTTGTTGGACTTGCACCTAACCCCATCGAAAAATTATAACGGCTAAACTTATCCGGATTTACTTTTAATACCCCATCCTGATTAAGATACCCTAAACCAATGTTATAGTTTATTTTTTCGCTCCCGCCACTGATGCCCACGTTATGGGATTGCTGTGGTGTCCAGTCCTTCAAATACATTTTACCGGCATCCCATGAGCGGTAAAAGTATAACTTACCACCAATGATGTCAAAATCACGACCTTGCACCATTTCAGGGCCTAAGTTTTGATTACCATACTGGGTTTCCCAATCGCGCATTTTTTGTATCGCTCCAGCATCAACCGTATATCCAATAACACCAAAACTTGTTGTGTTTGGATCAAAACGCTGCAGTGCAAGTAGGGACGCCTGAGCATTGTCTGCTGCTGGTGCCAATTTTATCTGGGTTGTTGGCAACGACCAGGCAAAGTTGTTTGAATAGGTTATTCTGTTAGCCGCGTTGCGCTTACCTGCTTTGGTAGTAACCAAAATTACACCAAATGCAGCCCGCGTACCATAAATGGAGGCTGAAGCCGCATCCTTTAGTACCGATATAGATTCTATATCATCCGGGTTAATTAATTGCAGGCTTGGTATTTCTACGTTATCTACCAGTATTAGGGGCGCGGCACCGGCCGCTCCTGTATTAATTGAACCTACTAAACCACGTAACCTTATTTTAGGGTCAGTACCCAAATCGCCGGTAGCTGTAGTGATTGTTAAACCGGGTACAACGCCTTGCAAACCGCGGGCCACATCGGTAATAGGGCGCGATTGTAAGGCTTTAGTATCCACCGTAGAAACCGCGCCCGTTAAATTCGCACGTTTCTGCGTACCGTAACCAACTACAACCACTTCATTTAATGATTTGGTATCGGCACCCAACTTAACATTGATGGTGTTATTATTTTTTATGGCTATTTCCTGCGTGGCAAAGCTTATAAAGCTAAACACCAGCACCTGACCATTGCCGGCCTTAATTGAGTATAAACCATTAACATCGGTAACCGTACCATCCGGAGTACCTTTAATTTTAATTGAAACTCCGGGCAGTGCATTTCCGTCATCTGCAGAAGTTACTTTTCCGGTAATTGTTTTTTGCTGGGCAATAGCCTGTACAGACAAAAACAACATGCCCAGAAGCAGTCTGAGTAGCTTTTTTTCCATGAATTGTTGATTAAGTGTTCTGTTTGAACCTTGGTAATGAGATATGAATAGTTTAGTAGTTTGCTGATATGATCAGGGGTAGAGCAAGTATTTCTGGCGCATCTTTTTAAATTGGGTAAGTTTAGGCTCCCAGCTTGCTCTTATTTCTTCTTCGGTTTTGCCGGCAATAATTTGCTCTTTCAGCTCCGTGGTTCCAGCCAGCTTGTCAAAATTTCCAATTTGCTTGCTTTGTTTAAAATCAAAGAAACGTTCTTTATAAGGGTATGCCTTATACATTTCAATCAGCCAGCCCAGATTGACGCGTTTACTTTTTACGAGTTTTTGGGTATCATAATTTCTAAGATCAAGGCCATAACACGCCGTATTCTCAAACAAGGGTGTTTCGCTCATTCCCTTAATGCCCACAGGTGTAAATGAAAACTCATATTTATCCTTCAAATCGGGGTTCCCAAGTACGGTAAAAGGAAAATAAGTTCCGCGGCCCTGGCTTATAATGGTTCCCTCAAACAAGCATAGTGAAGGGTATAATAAAATAGATTGCTGGGTATTTAAATTTGGCGATGGATGTACTGGCAGTGTATAGGGCATACTGTGCTTATAATTAGCTACCGGGATAATTTTAAGCCTGCATTTTACTCCTCCGGCCAGCCAGCCTTCCCCATTGATCATTTGTGCGTATTCGCCCACCGTCATCCCGTGAGCTATGGGCACAGGATGAAAACCAATGCCCGATTTTAATTTCATATCCAGCACAGGCCCGTCAACCATGTAGCCATTGGGGTTTGGCCTGTCCAGTATCAGCAATTCCTTATCGTTTTCGGCACAGGCCTCCATAACGCGGTGCAGCGTGGCCAGGTAGGTGTAATACCTTGCCCCTACATCCTGAAGATCATATATCATCAAGTCAATCTCTGATAAATCTTTTGCGCTCGGTTTACCGGTTTTACCGTATAAGGAAACTACCTGGATGCTGGTTTTAGGATCAACACTGTCATCAACATGCGCCCCATTACTGGCATCACCCCTAAAACCATGCTCAGGACCAAATATCTTTACAATATTTACACCCAATGATTTAAGGCTGTCAACACTGGGCTTATCACCAATTAGTGATGAAGGATTAACCACCATGCCAATCTTCTTGCCATTTAAATAAGGTAGGTATTTATCGGTTTGGTCGGCCCCGGTAACCAGCGTCTTTTTAAAGTTGGTAGATAAATCGGACGCACGCTGAGGTTGGTGCTGAATATTTCCCCATCCGGTGAATATTAACATCAATAAAGCAGGTATTGCTGTTTTCATTTATGATAAAGTATAACTTAGTTTCTTTTAACTAATACTACGTTTGCTACTTTGCGCTGTCCTTTATGATCCCACTTCCCGTTATCAGATGGATAGTTTACCACACCCTGATCTTGCACCCACAACGTTGTTGATCCTCCGCCGTCAAGATTTACCCCGTCACGGCAATGTAGCCAGTGCAGGATTTTGCGGAGTTCAAACAAGCTTACTCCTGCAGAATTTGCATCCCTGCCATCAACAGCTATCATTAACACCCTGTTATTATCGGTTATGGCCATTGCCGATCTGGGATGGCGGGTTACATTAAAGCTATTGGAATCAAGCGCAGCCTGTTTATCATTATGCCATAGCAATGGCCCGGTTAACATTACATCCTGACCATCCAGTTTTTGCTCCCAGTCGGGGCTCCCATCCCATTCGTCTATATGTAACGCGCCTTCTTTTATTACCAGCGCTGCTTGCTGATGCCTTGCACGGGTATTATTCTTTTCAAGCCGGTTTTGGTTAATCACCTGTCCGTTGGCTTTAATAAAATCAACCGAGCCTCCATTTTTAACATCAAAGAAAGTTCCGTTAATGGCGGCAAGCGCCTGGCTCTGGCTACCAAAATCGCTGGTGATTCGTTTCAATTTAGCTTCATAAGCTATGCTGATTTTATTTTTACGCCTGGGCCTGATTTCCAGAACGGATATGAATTGGTTGGATTTAAACAGTGATTTACCCCTGAACCATGCCTGCCTTAAATGTATTCCGGGTGCTATGCGTTTTGTTTCCCACTCCACCCTTTTAAAGGTTAATGAATCTGTTTGTGCAAATGAAACTCCTGCTGTAAGCATGAAAGCAAGGAGCATTGTAAGTAAACGCATATGATCAATATCTGGGGGTTAAGACTAACAAACTCACACAATCACGCACAAACACGCAACAATTTCTTAATGTTTGCACCCAAATATAATTAATAACAATATAAAACAACAGTTTTATGCGTTATTAAATTAAATAACGCATAAAACCGCATTTTAATTCATAAAAAAAGCCTCTGCCGGCTATAATTTCAAAAAAACAGCAATTGTAACATTGTTGTTAATGCGTTAACATTGATGAAATAACGATTCCACCAATGTAAACTTAAAGTACATTGAGCACGTCAACATAAGCAGATAACATCTTTTCTGCCGGATCAATATCTGTGATCAAATAATCTATAGCATTCACGTTGCATACTTTCATCTTTCCTTCGCTGTTCAGTTTTTCGGCTATGCTTACAATAGCTGTTTTATTGGCCGATTTAATCATGGCCTTTTTCACCTGAACAACTTCCCAAACCGAATCGGTAATACCATCTTCTATAGAAATAGTATTGGTTCCTAAAAAACACAGATCAACTTTTATATCGGTGAGCTGATTGATCACCATAGAACCTGTAACAATATATGAATCGCGCAGCAGGGTACCTCCAATCAATATTACTTCACAATCTGAATATTCAATCAGTTCCATAGCGACTACCGGGCTAACGGTAAAAAAAGTACAGCGCCTGCCCTTAGGAATTAACCTGGCCATCTCCATTATAGTGGTACCGCCACCTAAAAGCACGGTCATTCCATCATTTATAAGCGTTAACGCTTTTTTGGCAATTTGCCTTTTTGCTTCCTGTGCATAGGTTTCCTTTATACCTGTGGTGTGTGAAAAAGATTTTGACATGGCGCCACCATACACCTTCTTAATTTTTGAATTACTCGCCAATTCATGCAAATCACGTCTTATGGTATCCTCTGATACATTTAACTTATCGCACAAATCTGATGATAATACTTTGTTATGCAGATTTATCTGCTTCATAATAAAATTTTGTCTCTCTTCTTTCAGCATAATTTGTTAATTGTGGTTTCTGTAAAAGTTAATTAATTATAATAATATCAAAATGTAACTAATAACGGATAGTCAGCATTAAAAGACATAAGGTTTTTCAATTTATTGCATTGTTTTCTGAGATTTTTTTGAAGGATTAATTTACTGGCTTTTAAGAATGGCGATTAAGCTATTTACGGTTGAATTATCTGACTACTGCCGGCCATGTAACTTTACTGGTTTCACCCGCATGCCAAATCCACCCAGTAACTTATTGATGACAATACTATCTCTAAGTACACTTACACGCATTCGGGTCATGGCATAGTCTGAAATTTGCCATCCGAGCGGTAATACAGGCCATATATTCACGTTAGGCACCTGCTCTGCAGTTGGCCGGAAAAGATAAAATCCATAATGCTTAATACGTGAAAAAGAATAATTCCAGTCGTCTGATTTTTTCATATACCCAACCCGGCTATTCAACACCCCCATTGGAGGCGCCAATGGTTCAAATAAATTTTCTGGTTTACCCGCAGGCTCCGTACTTAATGCAGAATTCGGCAGCGAAAGAAACTGCGGTTGAATATGGTTAAATATAGAATCCTGTTTTATCAGTTTAGCGCGTACCCGCTCAAATACGGTTAAAACCTGTAATGAAGTTTCAGCACCGGAGTTGTCCCAGGTGCCTCCATCGGTAAAGTGGTGCTTTCCGTTTAATTTGGCAGTTGGACTTACATATGGGAACCTGGCACTCAAAAAGGTAGCCGTACTCAGGCGTAAATCTCCCGGATCTTCAATTTCCTGTTCCACAAACACTGTCGACGGAAAATCGAGGCTATCCAGTAATACAGGTGCTACTATCCCTTTTTTACCGCTATCCACATCAAAAGTATTGGCAAACAGCAGCGGCACCTCATAATTACTTTCCTTCCACATTTTACCCAAAGTAACCCCCATATTCATGTTATGGGTGTTCGTATGTCTCTCCCAATCTTCTTCCATTAATTTGGCCCTGTCTGCCCAGGGTGCTATCCCTAATGCCGAGGCCAGCATATCTCTGCCCAATAATGCTACTAAAATGGTGGTAAGGTAATCATTACGATATATGGCAAGAGAATTGACCGGATAAAAAATAGTGTCGCGGGCAACGTTTTTACGATGCTGATAACGGGCATTACAAAGCAACGAAAACCCTATGGTACCACCTGAAGCTCCTGAATAAGAAAACACGTTATGCTGAAAATCCTTGATCGTTGCGCCTACTGTATAGTTGCTTTTTATAAGGCTATCCAGCGTTCCTATAACCATAGTAGTCCATACGGTAGACCGCAAACCACCGCCATAGGCATTCACAAAAAACACGGGGTATGGTTTGCCGGGATTCCGGGCAACAAAAGCTTTAATATCCTCCTTACGGCTGTTAAGCCACTGTTCGGTATAATTGTTTAATGAATCAAGCGATTTATGGTAGTTATCCTGCTTTTCAATATGCACCTCATGATAGGCCGTAATAGTGCTAACCGAGCGGTAAAGCGTAAATAATAACAAAAAGGTAATGATGCTGACCCCTGTTTTTTTACCTGCAAATAGTAAAAAGGAAAAGAATAATAAATAGCCTATAACTGCGCACAGTATTACCGGCATAGTATAAAAACGGTTATTACTGGTAACCATATTTAAAACCGGCGGAAAATTGCATAGCACAAAAAACAGCGTGGCACCCACCCCGCCCAAAGCAACCCATGGCGCAATACGCCACTTAGCAATCGCTGTAAAAGAAGTACGCAACGTTGTGATGATCATAAACATAGCCGACAAAAAAAACAGATCAAGCGATAAATAAGCCAGAAAATATGGCTCGCGGTTTTGTTTGCCAGGACTGCTGCCCCATATGATCATAGGGAGCAATAACAAGGCAATACTTAGCCAAAAACGCCATTGAATAACTGTGTTTCCGGATTTATACAGCTTGTCAATCCACCGGTAATGCAATGTCATTTTATAAAAAATCAAAACAGCTGTTAAAAGGGCCAGCGGAGAGATTCCGTTTAACAGATAATCAATATGGTAAGTATTCATGGTATGCAGGATACCTGCTGCCGGGATCAAAAAACCTGCGGCTCCAAACAACCGCCCTGTATCAACTTTTAGAGATGGCCTTGCGCCTACCGGTAAACGGATATTATCAAAATCAACCGGCCCTATAAAAAAGGCCTTATAGCTTGTTTTAATAGCATTATCAATTGATTTTGGTAAATGCCAGCACATAATTGCCAGCAAACTTGTTACTACCAGGAAATAGAAACTGGCCCAGGGCGATGTATTGATAGACAGTAGCATATCCTGCACCTGGCCACTAATAAAAAGGGCCATGAAAAAGATGAACAGCGTAAGCAATACAATACGAAACCGCCATGAATAGGTGAGCAATCTTCCAAGCCAGGCAGATACATAATCGAGCCAAAACCGGGGTTTGCCCAATTTAAATGCCTCATATAGCAGCTTTATAAAAATAATTAACAGCAGTAGGTATTTCAGGTATGCCGCTACAGCAATAACCCATGCATCGGCTAAATTTTCTCTGAGCTTAAATTGCTCCAGCATTTTGCTGGTTGCCACATTTTCAAATACATCAAACAGCCCTGCCAAGAGCGCCAGTATGCAAAAGCGCAAAACCGTGAGCTGCGAAATAACCTGCCTGCGTGGATTTGCTTTTTGGCTACCTATACGAACAATTAAAATAAGTAGTATAAACACATAAGCTGCTATAAAGCCATAGTCAACGTTATTTTGAAATGTTACAGCCTCAATACCGGTTATTGTTTTGGGATAGGAAGATTTACGGGTATAAACTTCATTTTTTTTAAAGCCTGCCTGCCATTCCTTCAAAATAGAATCGCGGCGGGTATTGCTGGTATTTATTTCCCAATTGATAATACCCGAAGGCGTATATTTGGTTACAATCAGATAATTATCCTTCAGCGTCATGCTGCCAACAACCAGCAAACCGGTAAGCAATAATGAAAAAAGAGGTTGAAACTGACGGTTGATCCAAAACTGTAAACGTCGAAACATAATCATGCTAATACACTAATTTACAGAAAAAAGATTGATAAACGATACTTGATCACGGCCCTATTTAGCTATATGAACGAGATAAATAACCTTTAAAAAACAGCATATAAGCAGGTATATTAACAGCTTATATGTTGCTCAAAAATTAGCTGATTTAGTCCGGGTATATAGTTCCTCGATCCTTTCAAGCGGCACGCCTTTAGTTTCAAAAACATACCGGCTTACAAACAATATCATGCTGATATTGACTATGCCGTAAACGCCAAATGTTGCTACCGGCCCCAATTGAGAAAGCATTACAGGGAAGGTAAGTGAAACAATAGAGTTGGCAACCCAGTTACCAAACACCGCTATTGATGTGGCCGTTCCGCGAATTTTGTTTGGAAATATTTCGGCTACATACACCCACAGTACAACGCCCCAGGTACAGGCAAAGCCGCCTATGTAAACAAATATGGTTAGCAGCACAAAATAGTTTTGCAGCATATTAAAATGAAACAACGCTGCAAGTGCAAACATGCAAAGCCCCATAATCGTTGATCCTATAAGTAATAATTTTTTACGACCAAGGCGGTCAATCAGCGGGAATGCCAGTATAGTAAATATCAGGTTAACCACCCCTGTAAGTATGGTTTGGAACAATACACTCCCACCTACGTGTATTTTTTCAAATATTAAAGGCGCGTAATAAAACACGATGTTGATACCGGTAAGCTGTGCAATAGAGGCAAAAACCAGGCCTATAATCACAACTCTTCTAAACCGGGGACTAAATACATCTCCTAAGGTTGGTCTGCTTTCGGATGCTATATCATCCGTTACCAGTTTAACCTGTTCTTGGCTCTCTCCGTCTGAATAAATACTCCCAAATACCTTTTTGGCATCTGTGATCTTGTTTTTAGATACCAGCCATCTTGGGCTTTCAGGAACTAACAACAGCAATATAAAAAATATTACAGAAGGTATTACTGCCGCAGCAAGCATATACCGCCAATGATTACTTTCATTCAAAAAAGACAACGAATTATTGGCGATGAAATAATTAGATATAAAAGATAACAGTATACCGCTTACAATGGCCAGTTGCTGCAGCATACCCAATCTCCCTCTGAAGGCAGGCGGTGCAACCTCAGATATATAAATAGGCGCCAATGTTGAGGCCATACCAATAGCAATGCCCCCTATAAAGCGATAGATTACCAATTGAACAAAATCACCTGCAATACCACTACCCAATGCTGCTATAATGTATAATAGTGAGGTTACAATCATTAACTTTTTGCGGCCGAATTTATCGGCCAGGCCACCGGCAAATAATGCACCCGGTATGCAGCCAATTGACGCGGCACCAACAACCAACCCAATTTCAGCATCATTAAGCTGAAAGACTGACTTTAAGTAATGTAATGTTCCTGCTATTACAGCTGTATCAAAACCAAATAATAACCCGCCTAAAGCGGCTACAATAGATATTAAAACGGTATAACTTTTCATAAAAAGTGATAAAATAGTTAAATACAGGTGTAATAGCAGGTATCCCGGCTAAAAATTGGTTATGATTGGTAATAACAGCTAAAAATACGCTGCTTTACAAATATATAAAATGAGTTCAGATTTGAAACACCTGTTTGGGTTATTCCCCAAACAGGTTAAATACCTGATTTATTGTCTTTATGCTTCTCGGGCCTGATATCGGTTTGGTTCATTTCTTTCTCGATCTTTTTCTTATCCTGCTGATCTTTCCAGGCCAGAAAAACCACTATTGCAATCGCTATTAAAATAACCAGGGTTACTAACAGATAATTCATCATTAATCGATATTGGTTGATGTAGAGGAAGAGGTCGAACCTTCAGCATGCTGCCAGCCAGCGCTCTACTAAATACTTACTAAAAACCAAGTGCTTTTAGTAAGCATTATTACTTTATATAATTATACTACTATACTACAACTACACCACCCATTACCGGGTCGGTTTTTGTAGCTGCGCCTGTTTCCACCCGGCCCGCGAATCGTTCTTCAAACACATTTTGATCTTTCAATTTCACACTAAAATCGTACCAGTTGAAATTTTTTGCAAGGTTAAGAACAACACTTACCTGGCCCTTGGCAGCAACTACTTTGTTAACGTTGCCGGTTTTATAGCCATTGTCGTTTATAACAATATCATGAGCTTTAGCGTCATTATTAACTATATTGACAATCATATTGCCAGTTAGCTTAGCTGCATTAAGTTTACTTTTTTCGTAAGTGCAGGTTATTTTTAAATCGGGATTATTGTTACTCCCTATAAACTCACGGTAGAAACCATTAGGGCCATGTACCCGCAAATGGTATTTATTGTTTTCAAATGAATTAACCGGCCAGTTATAAGTTAAGTTATTGCCGGCAGCTACCGCAAAATGCCAGTTTCTTGAAATCTCGTCCTTACTTACCTCGTCATTATATTTAACAGGGGCATAAACCGTAAATGGCGAACCTGCCGCGTTTTTACCAAATACATCGTTACCCGCTGTAAGCTTAATTTCAAAGCTTTTTTTATCGGCACTTAAACTACCATGAGTATAAAGCTCGTAAGGCAACGCGCATGATGGGCGCACGCCTTTCTCCTGCAACGCTATTATTGACGGATCGGCACTGATCTTGGCTATCTCATCTGCCGATAGTTTTTTAAATGACGCAGGGGCATCTTTAAACCTGGCATTATAAATAGTTTCTACATTTTTATTCCTGTCAAGGAAAGGTATGTTTTCTAACTGATCTCCGTTGTAAGGACTAAACGCCGAGCTCAGGTCACCGCAAATAGTCCGGCGCCATTGGCTGATGTTATTTATTTTAATGTTTTTGCCATACTTTTTATTTACAAAGCCTTCCAGAAACTGCAGGGTTGAAGTATGGTCAAAAACCTCTGAACATACCTTACCACCTCTGCTCCATGGCGAGGCAATAATCATTGGCACCCTGAAACCAAGACCAATAGCACCTTCACGAGCCTGATTTTTGGGTATGCCTTGTTTCAGTTCGTTTTCTAAGCGTACATGCTCTATTTCAGTTTCTATACCTGCTGTGCATTTACCTGTTCCGGGAATGTTATTATCAGGTATTGAAAACGGAGGTATATGATCAAAATAACCATCGTTTTCATCATAGGTAACTATGAATATGGTCTTTTTCCATACTTCGGGGTTTTTAGTCAAAATATCCAAAACCTCCGAAACGTACCATGCACCATACCATGGTGCTGTTGGGTGATCTGAAAAATTCTCAGGACCAGCAAGCCAGGAAACAGTTGGGAGCTTACCTGTGTTTACATCCTGTCTAAACTGGTGCAACAGATCGCCTTTGGGCACAGTTACCTTACGCTCCTGGGCATTATCCTGATAAGTAAGTTCAGCTATACTCCGGAAATTTTCATCGGCCGAATTAATAACAAAAGCCCGGCGATAAAGGCTTTTTTCTTTTTCAGAAAGCTTTTCATAGCTCTCCTTATTCCACTTTGACAGTTCGCCCCGGGCATTATCAAGCACATCCTGTTTTTTCCTGATGCTTTCACGAACTTTAATAGCCGTACTCTCGTCAGACGGGGTGCGCTCCTGTAACTTATTGATCTGATCTGGCAGTTCCAGAGCCTGCTTTTGTAGGTTTTTAATATAACGGTCAGAGAATTTAACATTGTAAGCCTTAAAAAACTCTAACAAGTTACAACCAAAGTTGGCCAGCCAGGCTCTTTCCTCTTTTTCAAATCCACCGCCACAGCTCAGGTCGTTCTGATAAAAACTCCAGGAAATATTATTTTGCTCCAACAACTCCGGAAAAGTTTCCCATGGCATATCGCCAAAGGAATAGTCGGTATTTCTGATATTAGCTTTAGGGAATCCGTCCTTTTGGTGCGTGATTTTACCAGTCCAAAAGAATGAGCGATTAGGTGTTGTGCTGGTCATGGCCGAACAAAAATTCTGATCGCAAACGGTAAAGGCATCTGCCATACCGTAATTAAACGGCAAATCTTCCCTTGTATAATGCCCCAGGGTTAATGGCATATCGGCATAATTCCGGTTTCCGGATTGTTTAGAGGTAAGCCATTTATCATACTTACCTAAATTATTGGCATCAACCTGGCTTGCGCGCGAATGCGGTAACGAACCCATCCAGGTAACCTTAGTATCTTTTATATTTAGCCTGAATGGCGCATAAGTATTACCAACAGCATCTGTTTGCAACCATACGGGTTTCTGATCGGGCAAACGAATAGCCCTTGGATCATTATATCCCCTCACTCCTTGTAAAGTTCCAAAACAATGGTCAAAAGAACGATTTTCCTGCATCAGGATAACAATGTGTTCTGCATCAAGGTAGGTACTGCCCGCTGCCGGGTTTATAGCCATTGCCCTTTGTATTGCAGGGGGTAACATGTTCATCATTGCTGCGCCGCCTGATAATAAGGCAGCTTTTTTTAGAAAATCTCTTCGTGAATCCATCCGTACTAACTAACTGTTTTTTAAGGTTTTGAGTTTAATTTAAAATGTAACCTGTAAATAGAGGTACTTATTTCTTCTAATTATTTAAATAACATAAGAATCCCTGGATACAGGTATTACACCTGCGTGCAAATATCTCATGCCTATTTTAAATTCGTGTTAATTAATAATTAACACGAGCCACTTGAGACAATTATTACAATTATCTTTTCGGTAAAATTTATCGGCAATAAAAGAAAAATTGATTTTTAAATACGTTAACGCTTTTCGGTTAATTTTTCAATTACAAAAGGGGCAATAACTTTGCAGGCGCCTGCAGAATCCGGATGGATGCCATCTGGAACGTATTTGAGGTACGCCGTTTCTCCCTGATTCAGAATAGCTTTCCAGTGGGGATAATTGTCTATCAATAAAAGCTTTCTTTTTTTTGCTACCTGCCGGTAAAGTTCATAATACTTATCAATATCGGGACGTTTGACTACATGTTCTTTGATAGGAATATCCATAGTTTGCAAAACAACCTCACAATCAGGGTTGTAAAGTTTAATTCTGTCAATCATGTAGTTTAGGTTAAGACGAGCCAATTCCACACTGGTTTTGTATTCAAGAAAGGCATCATTCATGCTAAACTCAATTAAAACGGCATCCGGCTTTTTGCTGATCACACTATCCTCCAGGTGTTGTATGCCCAGGTAGACCACATGGAACTTTTTCCTGAATTGTAAACTGTTAACCTATTATAAAACTTCCTGTTTAATTCGGCACCAACAGCATTAACCCAAGCCTTACCTCCAGCTCCTGCGGTTAAACTTGTACCATAAACAACTAAAGTTTGAGACTTGCCCAATTGTAAATTTTTAACTAATTGCGTTTGAGCAAAAGACGATACAGAGAACAAACTACCTAAAAGCACTAAGATTATTATCCCGCAAAAATGAAGTTTCATAAGTTCAGCAAAATACAAAAATGCCTATTATATCATTTAACCGACGTTGTTATTTCGGCTTTTTCTCAATAGGAAAAGGCATTAAAAGGACATAAAAAGACCATACAAGGGGTAATTCCCCATCATATAATCTTTTAAATTAAGGGTGAATAAGCTAACTTATTCAGTTTTTTATACGATAGGCTGCATCCATATTGTAATAGATCTGGGATATTTTACAGAGGTTACTTGCCGATACAAAACTTACTAAATATATTCTCCAGCAAATCATCTGTTGTAACGGCGCCGGTGATTTCGCCCAGGTAGTGGAGGGCTTGTTTGATATCCATCGATAAAAAATCAGAGGTTATACTGCCGTCTATTCCACCCAATACTCTAACCAGCGACTCCTCAGTTTTTTGTAAGGCTTCCAGGTGCCTGATGTTGGTTACCAGTGTTTCATCCCCGCTTAGTTGATCTTTAATGGCAGTACCATAAATTTTATTTTTCAGATCATCTATATGCAGCTTTTCTTTGGCCGAAATAAATATGGTTTGTGTTTCTGGCAAACCTGAGGTTTTAAAGAACTGTCTAATATTTTCCGCTTTAATCTCCTGGTTCAACAGATCCATCTTATTGGCAACCATCAACATAGCAATACCAGGCTTCTGCAGGCTCTCCAGATCATTTTTAAGTTCTTCAGGCGTTATTTGCTCGGCATCAAAAACATAAATAAGCAGGGCCGATTGGCTTATCTTTTCCATAGTACGCTGCACCCCTATCTGCTCAATGGTATCGGTAGCTTCACGTATGCCTGCTGTGTCAATCAGCCTGAAGTTGATTCCCTGAATGTTCAGCACCTCCTCAATGGTATCCCTTGTAGTGCCGGGTATATGGCTCACAATGGCCCGTTCTTCATTAAGTAAGGCATTCAGCAGGGTTGATTTTCCGGCATTTGGCCGGCCGGCTATTACAGTGTTAACGCCTTGCTTTATAGCGTTACCCAGCTCAAACGACTGAATCAATCGCCCAATAATTCGGGTAATATCTACTATCAGTTGTTTCAATTGATCGCGGTTGGCAAACTCTACATCTTCCTCGGCAAAGTCAAGTTCCAGTTCAATGAGCGAGGCAAAGTTTACCAGTTGTTCGCGCAGGGTTTGCAGTTGGTTGCTGAAACCGCCCCTCAGTTGCTGCATGGCCACCTGTTGAGACGCTTTGGAGTTAGAAGCGATCAGATCGGCTACCGCCTCGGCTTGCGACAAGTCGAGCTGGCCGTTTAGGAATGCCCTCAGGGTAAACTCGCCTGGCTTGGCTGAGCGGGCCCCTTTTTTGATGAATAGCTTAATGATACTCTCCACAATATAGCCTGAGGCATGGCATGATATTTCCACCACATTTTCGCGGGTGTATGACCGTGGCGCTACAAACAACGATGCAAGTACTTCATCCAGAATCAGTTCACCATCCACTATATTACCAAAGTGGATAGTATGCGACTCCTGTTTACTGAGGTCTTTCCCTTTCCATACGCTGTTGGCAATGGTGATGGCATCCGGACCCGAAAGGCGGATCACTGCTATGGCGCCTATTCCGTTGGGGGTTGCAAGGGCTACTATGGTTTCGTTGTTTGTCATCAGCTATTCGTCATTGAGTTATGGGGCATTTTCATGACCCAGGGCACAAAAGTAACACAAATTAATATCAACTGATTTGCCCGACCGATGCTTCTCCCCTATCGGCTTTACTCCTGACCCTCGCCTGACTTTTTAAAATTTAGTTTTAACATAATCTGACCCTAAAAAGCTCCATATTTTGGCTAAAATCAGTCCTAAAACACCATTTTTAGTACGTTTTAACAATTTTCAGGCTCAAAAACATTAGTTTATTTTACTTTAAAAAGTTTTAATAATCTGACTATCAAATAATTATTTAAAATTCCGGATCCAAATCGCTTTTCCCCATTAACATAACAGCCCGGCTTCCTGTGTCGGGAGCCGGGCTGTTTCGTTTGTTTAAATATACGGCTTTTTCGTCAAAGCATCAACATCAAACCTTGAACCCATCGCCAAAACCGCTACCTTAGCGGCAATTATGGTAACTTTTTTTGAAGCTTCGCTCGAAACTATTTCGGTACATCATGTTGGCAATCAATCGCAGGAGGAAATGTACGCCTTGTCTGACCAGCCGCTTGAACTGAAAGACGATATTATCCCTAACCTGCTCATGCAATACTTTTTAAAACCATTTGAAAAAGTAAATGAGGTTTACCACTTGATGCACAGCAGCGGCGACCTTAACCTGAACGAGATACATCATTTTACTACCCAGGCATTTGAGGATAAGGAAAAGTTTCAGGAAGCATCCGAAAAAATTGCCAAACATCTGTATAAAACAACCACCCATCCCAATATTAAAGGCGGCGAACTGTACGTGGTTTACTTTAACCAGGTACAAATTGAAGGCAACCCGCTGGATGCCATCGGCATTTTTAAATCAGAAAATAAGGAAACTTACCTGAAGGTTTACCCTGATAAAGGCGGTTTCCAGGTTGATTACGAGCAGGATGCCATCAACATCAACAAGCTGGATAAAGGCGTGCTCATCTTCAATATTGAAAAGGAAAACGGCTACAAAGTGGTGGTGGTCGACAAAACAAACGGTGGCCAGGATGCGGCCGTTTACTGGAAGGATGAGTTTTTACAGCTCCGCATCCGTAACGACAGCTTTAACCAAACCAACAATACCCTGGGCATCTACAAAAACTTTGTGACCCAGAAACTCGACGATGAGTTTGATATGAGCAAGGCTGATAAGATCGACCTGCTGAACCGCTCGATGAAGTATTTCAAGGAAAAGGAAACTTTTGATATCGACGAATTCTCCAATGAGGTGATCGGTAATCCCGACGCTATAGAATCATTCAAAAACTTCAAAAACCAGTACGAGCAGGAGTTCGACAGCCCTATATCCAATACGTTTGAGATATCAGACAATGCCGTAAAAAAACAGGCCCGGATCTACAAAACCGTGCTCAAGCTCGACAAAAACTTCCACATCTACATCCACGGTGATAAAGAGCTGATTGAAAAAGGCTTTGACGATGGCCGCGCAATGAATTTTTATAAGGTTTATTTTAAGGAAGAAGCGTAGGTTGGTGAGTGGTGAAAAAGTATTTGTTATCCAAAGCTAAAAGCCGGAGCCTCTAATAGCGTGTAAAATAGATCAAAATTTGATTATACATTAAAAATATGTCATTGCGAGCGTAGCGTGGCAACCGCGAACTTTACAGGAGGATCTGCATAGTTCGCGATTGCTTCGTCGTTCCTCCTCGCAAGGACATAAGGACAACACCCCACTTGAAGCACTCGTTATAAACGAGCGCAAGTGAGATGAGATTGAAACCTAATTACAATTAAACCCATGTCATTGCGAGCGTAGCGTGGCAATCGCGAACTTTACAGGAGATAAGCATAGTTCGCGATTGCTTCGTCGTTCCTCCTCGCAATGACATTTGGAAAATGCGTTATGGATAGGAACGAAAAATTTATACGTAAGCTTTGCATATTATACAATAGGTGTTTCCTCCGCATGAAAAACAAGGCTGATACCTCCCCCTCACCTACTCATAAAACTAAACAACTGATAATTACGTAACTACCGGTAACAATCAATTATTGCCGGTAAATGATGCTCTCATTCCTTAATAAGCACAATCTGCTACGTAACCTTACCTGTATCTTTTTGATACTGCTGCTGGGTTGTAAAGTAATTTTGCCGGTATGCATTAACTTCAAAACGGTTATAAAAACATTTTCTTTACTGCCCGAGGCCAATGACGGCGAGAAAAAAGCCGAAACACCACCGCAGTTAGAAAAAGAGAAAGAATTTGTGGGCATACCTACAGCAGGTATCGCCAACCATATCGGGTACACCATCATCGTTCATCTTACAGCCTATCATAACAATTACCAGTCATCCTATTTTTTAAAGATCACCTCCCCTCCACCCGATTTTTATTTACAAACCACTGTGTAACTCATGCCCCCAGGGCCACTAAAACATCGTAAATAAAAATTTCTCATGAAAACATTCAATCATATATCCAGGCTGGGTATGGTATGCGCAGCTATCATTATTTCGTTATCCCTATCCTGCAAAAAAGACAGGAACAACAATAATAACAACAACAATCAGGATACCGACATATCCGGACCAGATCTTACCTTTTTCGCGCTCACAACCGACAGTCGCTTGCTTACCCTGAATGCCAAAAACGCATCATCAATTGTGGCCACAGCCAATATAACCGGTCTGCAAACCGGCGAAACATTATTAGGGATCGATTTCAGGCCAGCCACAGGGCAGCTTTACGGCATAGGCAACACCAGCCGAATCTACATTATTGATACCAAAACAGGTGCGGCCCGTATGGTTGGCAGCGCACCATTTACACCCGCTTTAACTACACCCGCAAAAACTGCGGGGTTTGATTTTAACCCGACGGTTGATCGTATCCGCTATGTGGGCAGCGATGGCCAAAACTTACGTTTTAATCCGGAAACAGGCACCGTTGCCGCAACCGATGGTGTTATTAACGGGGTAACCAACGCCAGCGTTGGCGCGGTTGCCTACACACAAAACCGTGCGGGTGCCAGTACAACAGTATTGTTTGATATTGATATTACTACCGATAAACTATACAAACAGGACCCGCCTAACGATGGCAAATTAACAGAAGTAGGCGCCCTTACCGTAAATGCCGAAGCTGCAAGCGGCTTTGATATTACGCCAGATGGTTCGTTGGCTCTGGCGGCGCTTACCGTGGCAGGCAAAACCAGCCTGTACAGCATTGATATGATGAGCGGTAAGGCAAGCAAAATAAAGAACGATTTACCGGCCGGTATTACTGGCCTTGCCATCCCCACCGAACCTGTGGCCTTTGCTGTAAGCACCAATAATGAGCTGGTAATTTTTAATCCGGCAAATCCATCGCCGGTAATTAAACCCATCACTGGTATGGCAGCAGGTGAAAGTATTTTAGGCATTGATTTCAGGCCGGTAAACGGACAATTATATGCTTTAGGCAGCACCAGCAGGCTATATACTATAAATGCTTCGTCGGGCGTGGCAGCAACAGTGGGCGCCTCCTCGTTTTCAACAATATTATCCGGTACCGACTTTGGTTTTGATTTCAACCCTACGGTTGATAGGATACGTGTGGTAAGCAATACCGGCCAAAATTTAAGGCTTAACCCTAATGATGGCTTAATTGCCGCGGTAGACGGTGCCCTAACTCCCGGTACCATATCCATATCGGGCGCGGCATATACCAATAATTTTGCCGGTGCAACAACGACTATGCTGTTTGATATTGATGCACAAACAGGGCGCTTATACAGCCAAAACCCTCCAAATAATGGAACATTGATTGATGTTGGTGCGCTTGGCGTTACTGCCGATGCAGCCAATGGCTTTGATATTGGCAGTACCAGCGGTATAGCCTACGCCCTGCTAACTGTTGGCGGCGTAACCAAGGTTTATACCATAAACTTACAAACAGGTGCTGCAACAGCAGGCGCAACGCTTAGTGCCAGCGTAAAAGGATTTACAGTTGGCTTAGGCTTTTAAAACCCGGCATCATCATTTGATTTTTATTAGCAAAGTCCGGAACATGATGTTCCGGACTTTGTTTTTTTACCTGAATACTCAAAAAACCTTGTCATCCTGAGGAACGAAGGATCTATTCACAAGCTTTGCATGTTGGTCAATAGATGCTTCACTCCGTTCAGCATGACAAAAAATAGTACAAAGCTGTAATCCTGAGCCACGATTTTTAGGATTAAAGATTACCTCTCTTGCGCTCGTTTAAAACGAGTGCTTCATATGGGTTTACGTTTAAAACGTAAACCCATATGAAGCACTCTAAATTGAAGCGATACAATCGCTGCTCTATTTGAAGCACTCGTCACAGACGAGCGCAGGAAACTCTAACCTTAATCCACCTCTGCAAACCTTCCAACCTCAAAAGCTACCGGCTCTACCCTTTTCAAATGCAGGTTGTTTACCGGTTTTACCACCAGCGGTATTTTTTCAATCCGGGTTTCGCTCGTATCCAGGCCAAAAGCTTTAGCTTCTGACTGGGCCAGTTTTTTGATGGCGAAGTAACTGTTCAGGATAAAAGCTTCCGATACGCTGAACAGGTTATTGTACGAAAGGAATTTCTCCATGATCACAAACCTGAAATCGGCAGCAATACCGTACCTGTTCAATGATTCGTACTGGCTGGTAATGTCAATTTCCTTGCGTTTCACCATATCTTCCACCACATTCCTAAACAGCACATTAACCCTTGGCTGTATCCTGAAGCCCAGTCGGTATTCAATACGGATCACTTTGCCGGGTTCAATCTGCTCTACGCTGTACTCCATGGTATAAGGCTCGTCGGTACGTTCAATATGCACAAACCAATAGGTATCGGCACGTTTAGGCCGGCGGCTCATAATGGAGTAAATAATTTTTTCTTCAATCTGCTTGGCGTTATTGGCCTTGGTTAAATAAATCAGGTGCGTAGCGTATTTATTAACGGTGGTATCTGCACTCAGTGCGTTCAGCAATGGTATTTGCTCCTTAATATCAATAAAGTTCAGGAAACGGTTATTGATCTTACGGGCTTTGAACCAAATGTACATGGTAAATATCAGCCCTACCTCAAAGCCAACAAAAAACAGCCTCTTTAATATTTTAACCGCGTTGGCCACAAAAAATGAGAACTCAACTGTTAAAAACACGCAGAGTATAATGGTAACCAACCATACTGGCCAGTGCTTTACATAGCGCATAAAGTAGTACATTAAAATGGTGGTGCTGAGCATGGCTATAGTAATGCTAAAGCCGTAAGCAGCCGTCATGGCGCTGGAGGTTTTAAAGTACATGGATACCAGGATACAGCCCGCACACAATATCCAGTTAATGCTGGGGATATAGATTTGCCCGCGAATATTTGACGGGTATTTAATGGTAATACGCGGCCAGAAATTCATGCTCACTGCCTCGCTGATCAACGTAAATGAACCGCTGATGAGCGCCTGGCTTGCAATAATGGTTGCCAGTGTAGCCAGCGCAATACTGGGTATTAAAAAAGCATGCGGCACTATCTCAAAGAAAGGGTTAACACCTGTAAAATTTTTATCTGCCGCTTGCGACAGTACCCAGGCGCCCTGCCCCAGATAATTGAGGATGAGGGTAGTTTTAACAAAAATCCAGCTTACCTGTATGTTTTTGCGGCCGCAATGGCCAAGGTCTGAGTATAATGCTTCGGCACCTGTGGTACATAAAAAAACGGCACCCAGCAACCAGAAACCCTTAGGGTGATCTATCAGCAAACGGATGCCATAATAAGGGTTTAAAGCCTTAAATATAGATGGGTAATGCACTACCTGCATGGTACCCAAAACACCCAGCATAATAAACCACATGAGCATCACCGGCCCAAATGCCGAGCCAACCACCTTGGTTCCAAACTGCTGAAAAAAGAACAGCAGGATAATGATGCTGATAACAATATAAGGATAAGGCTGTTACCGGGGACGATTACCTTCGAAAAAGCCGGCACCAGGTTAAGCCCCTCAATAGCCGATGTTACCGATATTGGCGGCGTAATAATACCATCGGCCAGTAAGGTACCGGCGCCAATAATAGCCGGGATAGCCAGCCATTTGCCATAGCGCCTAACCAGGGCGTACAGCGAAAATATACCGCCCTCGCCTTTGTTATCGGCTTGCAGGGTAATTACGATGTACTTGAAAGTGGTTTGCAGGGTGAGTGTCCAGAAAATACAGGAGATTGAACCCAACACCAGGGCCGGGTTAACTTTGCCACCCTCAACCAACAGGGTTTGAAAAACATAAAGAGGTGATGTACCAATATCGCCAAAAATAATACCGAGGGTAACGATCATACCCGCGAAGGTGAGCTGCTTAACGTGCGAATTCATTTAATAGGGGATAAACTAACAGGGGATTGGTAAACCGGTATTGCAGCTGCTTTGAAGTTTTTATCAATAGTGTTAACTTTTTGATAGCAGCAATAAGGAACAATAACAGTAAACATTGATTTTGCATTAATAAAAAGGGGTCACCAATAGCTATGCCTCTATTACCTAAATTTAAATAATTATCTTATTTACAGCATATTAAATAAAAACACCAACTAAATCAAAATGATAAAACCTATCATTTTGATAGGTTTTATCATTTTGATAATTTAAAAAGAAGTGATAAACGCGGACAACTCACCCGGTCTGCGCTTCGCTGGACCACCCTCTCTTCGCCTGCGGCGGAAAGAGGGAAACTCAAACAAGTCATTGCGAGGAGACAAGAAATTTTCTTACCCTCTTTCCGCCGCAGGCGAAGAGAGGGTCGACAAGCGCAGCGATGTCGGGGTGAGTAGTCGACAGTGTGATGTTTAAAACTGCACGCCCCAGCGTTCTTCAATGCCTAAACCGAACAGGGCAAAGTCATACTTTACCGGGTCGAGCGGATCAAACTGGCGTAGGCGTTCGGTGAGTTCGAGGGTGGTTTGCCAATCGGTTTGTTTACGGTTGATGAGCAAAAGCTTGCGCGAAACCCTGTCTACATGCAGATCAAGCGGGCAAATCAGATCGGCAGGTGTAATGCGGTTCCAGATGCCGAAATCAACCCCGCAATCGTCTTTACGTACCATCCAGCGCAAAAACATATTCAAGCGCTTACAGGTTGATTTTTGCGATGGCGACGACACATGTTTCATCGTCCGGTGTGGAAAATCGGGCAGAGAAAAGAAATAGGAACGGAAATGGTTAAGGGCTACTTCGACAGCTCCCCGGCCCCCTAAAGGGGGAGTGTGCAAATCAGAAAGTTCCCCCTTCAGGGGGTTAGGGGGCCTGAACGCATCCTCCAATGATTCAAACTTTTCGTAATGCTGCCTGAAAAACGCTATAAAATAAAGCGTATCAATATCGTTAAAGGTGCGATGCTTAAAGCTGAGCAGCTTTTTAAGGTCGGGCTCTTCATGATTGATGATAAAATCATACGGCGCGCCATCCATCAGCGCTATAAGCTCCTTACATTTTTTGATGATGGTAACGCGCTGCCCCCAGGCTAAGGTAGCCGCCCAAAAACCCATGATCTCGATGTCCTGCTTTTTGCTAAACAGGTGCGGGATAGATATGGGGTCGTTCTCAATAAACTCAGGGCGGTTGTATTGGGCAACTTTAGCGTCGAGGAAGGCTTTGGTATTTTCTATCATCAGAATTTATAAAAAAGCGTCATTGCGAGGTACGAAGCAATCTCTCTCCACTTGTCATCCTGAGGAACGAAGGATCTGTCGGCTAACAGATTCTTCGCTGTCGCTCAGAATGACAAATTTCATAAATCGGGGATTGCTTCGTACCTCGCAATGACGCGTGAAGAACTTTAGTTTTTAATTTAACTCAGCGCTTGTTTCAAATCCTCCAGCAGGTCTTCAATATCCTCTACCCCTACGCTCAGGCGCAGCAGGTTGTCAACCACGCCGGCTTTTTCGCGCTCGGCTTTAGGGATAGACCCATGGGTCATGCTTACCGGGTGATTGATCAGTGATTCTACACCGCCTAATGACTCGGCCAATGAAAATACTTTAAATGATGATGCAATGCGGAAAGTTTCCTGCAGATCGGCACCTTTCAGTACAATGCTGATCATACCGCCAAAATCGCGCATTTGCTTTTTGGCAACCTCATGGTTAGGATGATCGGTAAAGCCCGGCCAGTATATTTTTTCAACCTTCGGGTGTGTTTTCAGAAACTCGGCTATTTGCTTACCGTTTTCGCAATGGGCCTTCATGCGCAGGTGCAGGGTTTTGATACCACGCAGCACCAGGAAGCTATCCATAGGGCCCGGCGTAGCGCCACAGGCGTTATAAATAAACCATAGTTTTTTGTAAAGCTCCTCGTCGTTCAGCATCAGAGCGCCCATTACTACATCAGAGTGACCGCCGATGTATTTGGTTACCGAGTGCATAACCACATCGGCCCCCATATCAATTGGGTTTTGCAGGTATGGCGAAGCAAAAGTATTATCTACCACAAAAAGCAGGTTTTTCTCTTTGGTTATTTTACCAATAGCCTCAATATCTACAATTTGCATAGTAGGATTGGTAGGCGTTTCAATCCAAACCAGCTTGGTTTTATCGTTGGTGTACTCGCGAATGATCTCCGGGTTTGACAGATCCAGGAAATGTAACTTGATGCCGTAGTTAGCAAATATCTTGGTAAAAATACGGTACGAACCACCGTAAAGATCGTTCCCGGTAATTACCTCATCGCCCGGGGCCAGCAGTTTCATCACAGCATCCGTAGCCCCCATACCGCTCGAAAATGCCAGGCCGAATTTAGCGTTCTCCAGTGCGGCCAAACAATCTTCCAGCGCCTTGCGGGTTGGGTTGGTACCGCGCGAGTACTCATACCCCTTATTATCACCCGGCGATTTTTGCCAGTAGGTTGATGTCTGGTATATCGGCGTCATGATGGCGCCCGTAGTTGGATCGGGCTCCTGCCCTGCGTGTATAGCTTTAGTTGCGAATTTCATAGGCCCCCTAACCCCCTAAAGGGGGAATTTTTGATTAGCTTCCTTCCCTAAAAGGAAGCCTATTTGTGTTATTATCCTTTAGGGAAGGATTATTTCGTTTTCTATAATTGAAATATTATTCAATAGCAGATCAAGACCGTTTTGCATCACCTTATTCAATATATCAATTTCAGTATCCCCAAAAACCGGATTGGGTTCATTTGCCCAATAACCATTGCTTGAGTTAAACAACTTATCATACACCTCATCTCGAATATCATCCTTCACATCGCCTATAAATTCAAGCTTTATTGATTCTGAGATATCCGTAAACAGATTCCATAAGTTCAAAAACTCATTATAGTCAAATTGAGGATAAGGATTAGTTATCCATTGCTGTATTTTATAAATGTTGTAATCGGTTACCTCAGT